>Ga0256406_1000434_pt1 | contig 77614 bp, 62 predicted proteins | sample RumenRJG_03DNA_FD_185986 | JGI IMG/M metagenome (GOLD analysis project Ga0256406, IMG submission 185986) | Bovine rumen microbial communities from Lethbridge, Alberta, Canada - RJG_03 | ecosystem: Host-associated > Mammals > Digestive system > Stomach > Rumen | place: Canada: Alberta | collected... | reverse complement strand
TAAATTTCCATTGTTCTCGTTTGCAGAATCTTTGCATAAGATTCAGCTGCACTCGACAATTAGGAAATAAATTTCCATTGTTCTCGTTTGCAGAATCTTTGCATAAGATTCAGCTGCACTCGACAATTAGGAAATAAATTTCCATTGTTCTCGTTTGCAGAATCTTTGCATAAGATTCAGCTGCACTCGACAATATAAGGACCCCCTCTAACTCCCCTAAAAGGGGAGGATGGGCTACTGTTAGACGCTTGGAGGATGGGGATAAACCCCACCCCTGCATTGGATTCTCAGTATCCTTTAAATGATCCGGTTTGTGGACCGTTTTATTACATTGGATACTTAGTATCCTTTAAATGATCCGGTTTGTGGACCGCTTTACTGCGGAAATATGAATAAGAGAATTAGTATTTATGGCGATTGATGTACGACTTGATGGACTGGCTGTGGGCTACAGACGCGGCAGGGAGGTGGCTTCAGACATCTCCGTAATCTTCCGTGGCGGTGAGTTGTCATGTCTTATAGGACCTAACGGGACGGGGAAATCGACGCTGTTGAAGACCATCAGCGGTTTCCTTGAGCCCAAGTCTGGCAGTGTGTGGTTTGATGATGGTGAGAGTAAGACCGCACTTTCCGCAATGTCCCATCACGACTTGTCCCGTACGGTGAGTATTGTGCTTACGAAGGTTCCCGACGTGCAGAACCTAACAGTTGAGGAGATGACAGCCATGGGCCGTTCACCTTACACCGGTTTCTGGGGCCGTCTGTTGGCTGATGACAGGGAGGTGGTTCGCAAGAGCCTTTCCGCCGTCGGCATACTGTCGCTTGCCGGTCGTATGATACAAACCCTTTCCGACGGTGAGCGCCAGAAGGTCATGGTCGCCCGCGCCCTGGCCCAGGAGACTCCAGTCATTGTTCTCGACGAGCCCACCGCCTTTCTCGATTATCCGTCGAAGGCAGAACTGATGCGCCTTCTCCTGCACCTCGCCCACAGTCGGCAGAAGACCATCATCCTCTCTACCCACGACCTTGGTCTTGCCGTCCACCTTTCCGACCGCCTCTTCCGCCTTGCTGACGGTAGTCTCAGTCCTGTCAGCCGTTCGGATGTGCAGGCAACGATGGAACATCTTATGGAAGTCCCATCCTCAATGACGAAATGACATGATGAAAAACCATATTGACGAGATAAGACAGTTCCATCCCCTTAATGCGCCGGTGCCCTCTGACTGCCGGCTGAACAATCCGTTCTATTATAATCCCGACGCACTGACGCTTCAGGCTGTGAAGATATTGCAGAGCCATCTGCCAGCAACACCCGTGGAAGGTAAGATGTGGGGCATTCTCATTGTGGAATACCACGGCGATGTGGGGTTTCTCAATGCCTATTCCGGGCAGCTCAACGATGCCGACGCCGCTGCTGTCAGCATTGAGTGGAGAGGTTGTCCGGCCGTGTTCGACTACCTCCAGCCCGACGGCTATTTCAAGACACATGAGGACGAGATTACCACTATCAACCATGAGATAGACCGCCTGCAGGGAGATGCCGAGTACCAGCACCTTAAGTCGAGGAGGGAAGCTTTGCAGCTTACCGCCCGCCAGACCATTGACGTCCGCCGTCAGGCTATGGCCGAAGCCAAAGTCCGCCGCCATGAACGCCGTGCCGCCGGTGCCCTTTCCCCTGATGAGGAAGCCGCGATGACCCGTGAGAGCCAGTTTCTGAAGGCTGAGGTGCATAGAGCTAAAGTACACTTCCGCGGCCTTCTGACATCTGCCGACAACGCCATAAGCGTATATGAGCAGAAGATAGAAGCCCTTCGCCGCCGTCGCAGCATGCTCTCCGACCGTCTCCAGTCATGGCTTTTCTCCCAGTTTGTTCTTCTTAACGCCAAAGGCGAGCGTAAGGGCATGCCGGAAATCTTCCGCGACTATTATGCCTCCACCTCCGCCGTATCATCATCCACGAGCCCCCGCGCCTCTGCCGGTGTACCCCGCCAGGGTTTTATCCCCTCCGGTTCCGGTGAGTGCTGCGAGCCCAAGCTGTTGCAGTACGCCTATCTCCATGACATGCGTCCATTGCGTATAGCGTCGTTCTGGTGGGGTCCGTCGCTTGGTGCCGATGTCCGTCGTCATGGAAACTACTATCCAGCGTGCTCAGGACGCTGCAAACCCATAATGTCGTGGATGCTTCAGGGTCTCGCCGTGGCGGAAAATCCCTTGGAGGAGGACGTACATCAGAAGTTGAAGATAATCTATGACGATGCCAACCTCACCGTTGTCGGCAAGCCGTCGGGCATGCTCTCTGTTCCAGGCAAGAGCCATAGGGAGAGCGTCTGCAGTGTCCTTGCCGCTCGGTGGCAAGGCCGTTGGACGCCGCTTACCGTCCATCGTCTTGACATGGCCACCAGTGGGCTTATGGTTGTCGCCAAGGACCGTCGCACCCAGCGTCTTCTGCGCCGTCAGTTTGAGAACCGTGAGATAGAGAAGGAGTACGAGGCCATCGTCGAAGGCGTCGTCGTTCGCCCTGCATTAAATGGAAAAGGAGAGCAAAAGGCTTCCGGTGCGAAAGCAGTATCAGTGCATAAGATTGATGATGAGGCTTGGGATGGCGTGATAAGTCTGCCCCTTTCCCCCGACTACCTCGACCGTCCCCGACAAAAGGTTGACTTCCGGGACGGTAAGGAAGCCACGACAAAATACAGAGTTCTGAACACCTCGGACGGTGAGACGCGTCTTCTTCTCCATCCTCTTACCGGCCGCACGCATCAGCTGCGCGTCCACTGTGCGTCGCCTCTCGGCCTTAACGCGCCAATAAAAGGCGACATGCTCTACGGACAGCCTTCCCGGAGGCTTTGTCTGCATGCATGCCGCCTGTCGTTTGTGCACCCCGTTCTTGGCAGACGAATGACGTTCTCGCTGCCTGCGGAGTTCTGATGTGTAGCCTAAACAAAAAACATTACCAGTATCTGTGCTATTATCACCCTTACGAACATACCCAGAGGATAAACAGTGGCATAGCTGATGCTGGCCTGGTCGCCTTTTATGGAGTCGTTGGCATAGCTCAGTGCCATTGGGTTAGCCATTGAGCCGCACAGTATACCGCATATGGTTCCGAAGTCGAACTTCCCTGTCTTGAGGGCTATCAGTCCGATGATGACGACGGGAAGTACCGTGAGGACAAATCCGGCTCCTATCCACAGCAGTCCTTCCGGTCTTATGACGGTGTCGAGGAAGCCCTTTCCGGCATCCAGTCCGAGGCATGCCAGGTAGAGAGCCAGTCCGAGTTTGCGTAGCATCAGCGATGCCGAGCGTGTGGTATAGGATATGAAGTGCAGCCTTGGTCCCAATGACCCGACGATGATACCCATGATGATTGGTCCTCCGGCGATGCCTAAGTGTATGGGGCTCTGCATCCCCGGCAGTGAGATAGGTATGGAGCCGAGGGCCAGTCCGAGCACCATTCCCAGGAAGATGCTGCCAATGTTCGGTTCGTTGAGCGTCTTGACGGAGTTGCCGAGGAAGTTTTCCGCGTTGTTGATAGCGTCCGGTTTGCCGACGAGAGTCAGACGGTCGCCATACTGGAGCACGAGGTCGTCGGTGGCAAGGAGCTTGATGTCGCCTCTGATGACACGGCTGACGTTCACTCCGTAGGTGTCGCGCAGACGCAGGCTGCCCAGCCGTTTTCCGTTCAGCCCTGTCTTTGTGAGCACGATGACGCGGCTTTCTACGTTTGAGTCGATATGGTTCCAGTCTATCTTTGCTTTGTTCCAGTCCTTCTTCATCTCGTTTCCGAAGAGCATGATAAGGGTGCCCTCCTCGTCCTTGTTTGTCACCACGAGTATGCTGTCGTTGATATGGAGTATTGTGTTGGCTGTAGGCAGGATGACCTCATGTGCCCTCCATATACGGCTTATTATGAATTTAGCCCGTGTGTTGCGTGCAATCTCCGCGATGGTCTTCCCCTCCAGTGCGGGGTTTACGATGAGATACTGGCCTATGAAGGTGTGGTCAGGGTCCTCTGTGTGCTTCGGCTTGAGGTCAGCAGGCTTCACGAAGCATTTCCGCAGAAAGAGCATGGCGATGATGACACCCAGCACTCCGAGCGGGTAAGTTACTGCCGTGGCCAGTGCTGCGCGTCCTCCTCCAATGCCGATATGTTCCAGTGCCGACTGTGCCGCACCGAGTGCCGGCGTGTTTGTGGTGGCTCCGCAGAGCACTCCAATCATATCGGCCATGCTTATTCCCGTGGGCAGTGTCATGACTATTGCCATCACGGTGCCAAGGATTATGACAGCCAGCGACCATAGGTTGAGCGTCATGCCCTCTTGCCGGAATGAACCGAAGAAGTTCGGACCTACGTGCAGTCCCAGTGTATAGACGAAGAGTACCAGTCCGAAGTCCTCGCAGTACATGAGCATGTTATGGTCTACCTCCATACCGAGACTACCCATGGTGATGCCGAAGAAGAACACGAAGGCGACACCGAGTGAGATACCGAAGAACCTCACCTTTCCGAGAGCCAGTCCGATGGCGCATATGATGGAGACTACTATCACGGCTTGCACTGCCGATGGTATATTGATAAGATAATTTAGCCAGTCCATAGGAACGTTTCCTGTCGTCTTTCTTTCGGATGTGGGACAACAGCTGTGCTGAAGCTCCGCGCCTTCAAGGATGGCAGGGAATTATATTGCTTTATTTAAAGATGTATGTTAATTGAACAGTGTTATAGTTTGTTTCTTATTCTTGTCTTGCCGCTGTCTTGTCGGAGACGGAATGTTGACGACTAACGTCAGAGTATGCTGAGATATTTCTCCAGAGGTATGCCACGGTTCTTGTCCGTGTTGTCCTTGTTGAGGTCTATGAGCCTGTAGACGCCGTCCATGGCCTTGCGCGTGCTGTCTTTGAGCGTGTCGCCATTCATGATGTGGCCAATGAGGATGGCGGAGAAAATGTCGCCGGTGCCGGGGAAGTGAACGGGAATCTCGGTGAAAGGCAGAGTGAAATACTCCCCTGTGGAGTGGTTGAAGCCTGCCACCGACGGCTGTCCGTCAACATCTATCGACGTGATGAGCACCGACTTGGCGCCTATTTTGCGGAGCTTGTCGAGCAAGTCCCTCGCGCCGGCTTTCGTCACCCCGCCGGCCTTATAGCCCTCTCCGGTGAGGTAGCACGCCTCGGTGTAGTTGGGATAGCAGAGGTCGGCCACAGATATCATCTCTCTCATCGCTCCCACAAGTTCCTCGGCCGCCATACCTTTATAGAGCTGTCCCTCGTCGCCCATGATAGGGTCGACGAATATGGTGGTGCCTGCTGCCGCCTGCTCCTTGCAGTAGGCGGAGATGAGGTCAGCCTGTGCCCGTGAGGGGATGAAGCCGGTGGCTATGGCCTCGAAGCCGAAGCCCAGTTTCTTCCATTTTGTGAAGGAGTCTTTCAGGAAGCCGGTGGTCTCCATGATACTGTAGTCACCGTAGTCGAAGGTGTTGGAAACCAGTGATGTGGGTAGGATGCCTGTGGGCACGCCGAGATAGGAAAGTATCGGCAGCATGGCTGTTGTCGATACCTTTCCGTAACTGCACAGGTCGTTAATGATAAGTATCTGTTTTGTCGTCATCTTGGTTATAACCTAAACGGCGGCAAAGGTACTACAAACCGCACACACTACAAAACAAAAGCAGTAAGTTTTTTGTTCCGCTATATGTCCGTATTTCCTTAAAAAGCTATTTTTTCTCCGTTTTATTTTGATATTTGGTCAAATTGAACTATTTTTGCAGAATATACAGAAAACAAAACTTATTCACCAAGATGTCATTCACAGAACATTGCAATGAGATTTTCAACCAGGCCATCCGCGACTACCATGTCATGGACAATGTCGACACGCCTATCAGCAACCCTTACGAACGCAACTCTATTGAGAACCGGCTCTATCTGAAGTGCTGGATAGACACCGTGCAGTGGCACTATGAGGATCTCATCCGCGACCCGCACCTGAATCCTGTGGAGGGAATGAACCTTAAGCACCGTATAGACCGCAGCAACCAGGACCGTACGGACCTTGTGGAGCAGATAGACTCTTACTTCCGTCAGCTATACTCCGACGTTACTCCTATGTCTGATGCCACCATCAACACGGAGAGCCCGGCATGGGCCATAGACCGTCTGAGCATCCTTGCGCTGAAGATTTACCATATGAAGGAGCAGACGGAGCGTACCGATGCCTCACCGGAGCATATACAGCGCTGCAAGGACAAGCTGTCGGTGCTTCTGGAGCAGCAGAAGGATCTCTCCACGGCCATCGACCAGTTGCTCGACGACATTAAGGCGGGACGCAAGTATATGAAGGTGTACCGTCAGATGAAGATGTATAACGACCCGTCAACGAACCCGGTGCTCTACAAGAAGGCATGACGGAGCACGTACTTATCATACGTCTGTCGGCCATCGGTGATGTGGCAATGGTCGTCCCGGTGGTCTTCTCTGCAGCTAAACAGTATCCCAACGTTCATTTTACGGTACTGAGCAAGCCGTTCGCCCGTCCGTTTTTCGACGGACTGGCACATAACGTGTCGTTTATGGGAGCCGACGTGAAGGGCGAGTATCATGGTGTTCACGGACTGAACAAACTCTACCGGCGGCTGATGGCTAAGAACTTCACCGCCATCGCCGACCTTCACGATGTGCTACGTTCGAAATATCTGCGCACGAGGTTCAATTTCAGCTTTACCGACTCGTGCCGTGTGGCCCATATCAACAAGCACCGTGGCGACAAGCATCGTCTGTGTGCATATAATAATAAGGTAAAGCAGCAGCTGCCTACATCCTTCCAGAACTACTGCGACGTCTTCGCGGAGCTCGGTTATCCCGTGAAGCTCGACTTCAAGAGTATCTTCCCGGAGCATGGCGGTGATATGTCGGTACTACCGGAGGCCTTTCGTTCTGACAGACCTCAGGGGCAGAAGTGGATTGGCATAGCACCGTTTGCGGCCCACGAGTGGAAGGTCTATCCTTTGGATATGATGGAGAAGGTCATCGCCCTCCTTACAAAGGCTCATCCTTCCTGCCGTATTTTCTTCTTCGGAGGCGGCAAGAAGGAGATGGACACCTTCGATGAGTGGTGCGGGCGTTATCCGCAGTGCACCAACGCGTCGGCAGCCCTTGGCGGTCTTTACAATGAACTTGTACTTATGAGCCATCTGGATGTGATGCTGTCGATGGACAGTGGCAACATGCATATGGCCGCGATAACCGGTATCCCGGTGGTCAGTGTGTGGGGGGCGACGCATGTCTTTGCCGGCTTCGCACCGTGGGGACAACCCAAGGAGAATATCGTTGAGGTCGACTTGCCGTGCCGGCCGTGCTCCGTCTACGGTAATAAGACGTGCCGCAGAGGAGATTTCGCTTGTATGCGCACTATCAGTCCTGAGACTATAGTGAGGACGTTGGAGAGTAAACTGTTTGAGAAACCATCAGATAAAGTTAACGATAAGTGATTGTCTGCTGAGGTTCCAGTAAGGAATTTGTTCTTGCAGACGGTCTTCTTTCCTACACGGAAAGGCATGGAGGAACTTATATTATGGAACCAAAGAAAATCAACAAAGTAGAGATGCGTAACCTCCGTATGGAGGACTATGACCAACTGGCGAAGTCGTTCCGCCGTATCTATGGCGACAGCGACGTCTTTTGGACTCACGCTCAGATAAAGAAGCTCATCACTATCTTCCCAGAAGGCCAGGTGGTTATTATCGCTGACGACAAGATTGTGGGATGCGCTCTGAGCATCATCGTCGACTATAACATGGTGAAGGGCGATCATACATACGCGCAGGTTACCGGCAACGAGACGTTCAACACACATAATCCCAAGGGAAACATCCTCTATGGTATCGAGGTGTTTATTCATCCCGACTACAGAGGACTGCGCCTGGGCCGCAGAATGTATGTCTACCGTAAGGAGTTGTGCGAGAAATTGAACCTCAAAGCGATAATGTTCGGCGGACGCATACCCAACTATCATAAGTATGCCGATAAGATGCGGCCGAAGGAGTATATAGAAAAGGTGCGGTCGCGTGAGATCTACGACCCGGTGCTCAACTTCCAGCTGTCTAACGACTTCCATGTGCGCCGTGTCATCCGCAATTATCTGCCCAATGACGAGGAGTCCTGCCATTGTGCCTGTCTCCTTCAGTGGGATAACATCTATTATGAGCCGCCAAAGGAACAGAACAGGGTGGAGCGGAGGCCTACCGTCCGTATCGGACTTGTGCAGTGGCAGATGCGCCCGTATAAGGATATCGATGACCTGATAGAGCAGGCGCAGTTCTTTGTTGATTCTGTCTCAAGCTATAAGTCTGACTTCATCCTCTTCCCTGAATACTTCAATGCACCGCTGATGGCACCGTTCAATAAGATGGGCGAGGCGCAGTCGATACGTGCTCTGGCAGGGTTTACGGAGAAGATACGTGACCGTTTCCGCGAACTTGCCATCACCTACAACATAAACATTATCACCGGCTCTATGCCTTACATAAAGGAAGACGGCGGATTGTATAACGTAGGATTTCTCTGCCGTCGTGATGGTTCCATGGAGATGTATGAGAAGATACATGTTACGCCTGATGAGCAGAAGTTCTGGGGACTTTCCCAGGGGAGTCAGGTGAAGACCTTCGACACCGATTGTGGCCGCGTGGGCATTGTGATCTGTTACGATGTGGAGTTTCCGGAGCTCTCGCGCATGCTCGCCGACGATGGCATGCAGATACTCTTCGTACCTTTTATGACCGATACGCAGAACGCCTACAACCGTGTGCGCATCTGCGCGCAGGCAAGGGCGATAGAAAACGAGTGCTATGTGGCTATAGCCGGGAGCGTGGGAAACCTTCCGAGAGTGAGGAATATGGACATACAGTATGCACAGTCGGCTGTCTTCACGCCCTGCGACTTCCAATTTCCTTTTGACGGACGCCGTGCTGAGGCTACACCAAACACGGAGATGATACTCGTCGCCGATGTCGATTTGAGCCAGTTGTCGGAACTTCATACCTATGGCAGTGTCCGCAACCTCCGCGACCGCCGTAAAGATCTATATCAGGCACACTTCCGTGACTGACCGACTGTACATTTTTATTTATTGGAATTCTGGAGCTGGAATAATGATATAGACATAAAAGAGCCTGACCTCCACGTTGTTTCCGTTATAGGGAAACAGCGTGGAGGTCAGGCTCTTTTTTATTATCTTTATGTGTCTTTATGTGCCTACGCTTCTTTCTGTCTCTCGCCCATACGTGCCTCGACGACATTCACAACGTAGTCGCCAAGTTTCTCGCATTCCTGTATGAGGTCCATGTACATCGTACCGATGGCATAGTCGTACTTGTGGTCGTTGATATCGTTGATGTTCTGGCTCTTAAGCTGAGAACGGTAGTTGTTGATTTCGTTCTCTATGTTGAAACTCTTGTTCACGTCGTTGTCCTGTTTATGTCCGACGAGGATAAGGTTCATCTGTGTCAGTGCGTTGTCGGTGAGCTGCATCATCTCATGTATGTGCTTGTACTGCTCCGGAGAGAAGTCTTCCTTGCCTTTCATCCTGCGGTTTATAGTGCGGGCCATATTGTAGTTGGCATCACCTATGCTCTCTATCTCGCTGATCTCACGAAGCATGGCGCGAACCTTGTCCTTGGTGTCGTCGGAGAGGTGGGCGTCGCTGACCTGGTCGAGGTATTTCGCAATCTCTATCTCCATATTGTCCGATATTCCCTCGTACTTTTCAATCCTTGAGAAGAGCTTTGTGAACTTGTCGGTATCTTTCTCGCTGAGCAGCTCCTCAACCATGTGGAACATTCTCTGGATACGTGTTGCGAAGGCATGTATCTCCTTCTGTGCCTCAAGCACGGAGAGCTCCGGTGTCTTCATGATACCAGCCTGAATGAAGCGGAGACGGAAGTCGTCCTCGTCTTTGTTTGCCCTCGGCTTCCAAACGAGGCAGCATACCTTTGCTATCTGCTTTACGAAAGGCAGGAGGATAGCGGTATTGGTAACGTTGAAGCATGTGTGGAAGGCAGCCAGTGCGAAGCTGAGCCTTATAGCGCTTTGCTTTGTCGAGTGTGGGTCCAGACCTACCATTGAGCAAACGAAGTCGACGAACGGATAGAACACTATCAGCACCCAGCAGACACCGAAGACGTTGAAGAAGAAATGTCCGAATGCCGCCCGTCTGGCCTCCGTGTTTCCCGTCAGCGCTGCGAGGTTGGCGGTGAGTGTCGTTCCGATGTTCTCTCCCATGACGAGAGCTATGCCCGGGTAGATGGAGAGGATGCCGCTGGAGCACAGTACCATAGTTATAGCCATCAGTGCGGCAGAACTCTGAATGATACAGGTGAGTATGGTGCCTATGACGAGGAACAGCAGAATGGTACTGTAGCTGTTGGCGTCGAAGCTTCCGAAGAACTGCGCCAGTGCCTGGTTGTGTGCCAGGTCCATGTCTTTTCCCGTCTGGTTCAGTGTGCCAAGGGCGAAGAACATGAATGCCACACCGAAGATAAAGTCACCGATGTAGCGGTGCTTCTTGGAGTATATTAGCAACAGGGCAATGAGGAACGCCGGCCACACCAGTGTGGTGATGTTGAATGAGAAGCCCGCTGACATTATCCATGCTGTAAGCGTTGTTCCGATGTTGGCTCCCATGATAACCGATATGGCCTGTACAAGCGTGAGCAGACCTGCGTTGACAAACGACACCGTCATGACGGTGGTGGCCGTTGACGACTGTACGGCTACGGTGGTGAACATTCCCGTAAGGACTCCCGATACCCGGTTTGTCGTCATCTTGCTTAGGACGTGGCGAAGTTGTGAACCTGCCATCTTCTGTAGCGCCTCGCTCATGATCTTCATGCCGTAGATGAGCAGCGCCAACGCTCCTACGATAGTTAGAAAATAAACTGCCATATTGATATTTTTTCTTTTGTTATGTTCTTGTTAGGATTTTTACACAAAATCTTGTCGCCTTTTCTTTGTTCGTTTTACGGATTTATTGTATCTTTGTGCTAAGTATCTACCTTCCATCTATATTGATGGTAAGCGATTCTGAATGACTTGTTCGTTAAACATAATCGTAACACAAATGAAACAGTTAATACAAATACGTTGCAAAAATAATAAAAAAACTATAAACGTCCCAATCGGAAGCACACTTTCTGAAATTTTTTCTCTTACCGGATTGAAAATGGACTATGGACCGGTGAGCTGCAAGGTGAACAATGTCGTTGAGGGACTACATTACAGATTATATAATAGTAAGGACTTGGAGTTTGTCGACTTGCATACATCCAGTGGTCTGCGCAACTACACCCGATCGCTTTTCTTTGTCCTTTGCAAGGCCGTTCACGACATCTATCCTAAGTCGGGTGTGGTCATAGACATCCCTGTCTCCAACGGATATTACTGCAACCTCGACCTAGGTCATCCGGTAGGTCTGGAGGACGTGGATAAGATCCGCAACCGCATGCAGGAGATTGTCAATGCCAAGATGCCTATACGCCGCTATGTGGTGCCCACCGAGGACGCCATAAAGATGTTTGAGGAGAAAGGCGACAAGGCCAAGGTGAAACTCCTGAAGAGTGCCGGCAAGCTGTATACTACATATTATAAGATTGACGACTATGTGGATTACTACTACGGTTCGCTGCTCACCAACACCAAGTTTATCTATCTTTTCGGCGTAGAGAAGTATTATGACGGCATACTTCTTCGCATCCCCGACAGGAAAGACCCGTCGAGGTTGGGAGCACTTATCCGGCAGGACAAGATGTTCGACATCTTCAAGGAGCACCACCGCTGGCAGAAGATTATGGGCATCCAGACCGTCGGCGACTTCAATGAAGCCGTGGAGAACGGCCTTGCCACCGATATGATAAACGTCTCGGAGGCCCTTCAGGAGAAGAAGATATCGCAGATCGCCGACACCATCGCCAACCGTAAGGGCACCCGTGTGGTGCTCATCGCCGGTCCGTCGTCATCCGGAAAGACCACGTTCTGCAAGCGCCTGTCCATCCAGTTGCTCACCAATGGTATCCGTCCTGTGCAAATCTCCCTTGACGATTACTTCGTCGACAGGCAGAAGACACCGAAGGATGAGAACGGGGAACTCGACTATGAGAGCATCTACGCCCTCAACCTTCCGCTCATCAACGAACAGCTGCAGGCCCTTTTCCGCGGAGAGGAGATAGAACTTCCTAAGTATGACTTCCAGAGCGGTACCTCCAAGAAGAGTGGAAAGAAGCTCCGTCTCGCCGATGATCAGGTTCTGGTGATGGAAGGTATCCATGCCCTCAACCCCGAGCTGACGGCCCAGATACCCGACGATAAGAAGTTTAAGGTCTACATCTCGGCCCTGACGACCATCCTCCTCGACGACCACAACTACATACCCACTACCGACAACCGTCTCCTTCGCCGTATAATCCGCGACTATAAGTACCGCGGAGCCAGCGCACGCGACACCATCCACCGCTGGCCGAGCGTCCGCAAGGGTGAGAACAAGTGGATATTCCCTTACCAGGAGAATGCCGATGTGATGTTCAACACCGCCATGCTCTTCGAACTTGCCGTCATCAAGCAACAGGCAGAGCCCGTCCTGGAGCTTGTCCCGGAGAACTGCGACGAGTATTCCGAGGCATATCGTCTGCGGAAGTTCCTCAGCTACATCCATCCGATGCCCGCCCGTTCCCTGCCACCAACCAGTCTGCTGCGTGAGTTCCTTGGCGGCAGCTCGTTTAAATATTGATTTTCCATTACCGGCGAAGGTTCTTCTTGCTTTAGAACCTCTTGCCGGTTTTTTCATTGCATAAAAATTTGATAATTGGAAAAATCTCATTACTTTTGCGAAGTAAAGGACTATTACAATACTTAAACGATTATGGCAGAAGAAGTAGCAGTAAAAGAACTGAAAGAAGTGGTGGTCCGCTTCTCCGGTGATTCCGGTGATGGCATGCAACTTGCCGGAAACATCTTCTCAACGATATCAGCCACAGAGGGCAACGGCATCTCCACCTTTCCCGACTATCCGGCCGACATACGTGCTCCGCAGGGCTCGCTGACAGGTGTCAGCGGCTATCAGGTGCATATTGGCGACGATGTTGACGAGGTGCTCACACCCGGCGACAAATGCGATGTGCTTGTAGCAATGAATGCCGCGGCCCTGAAGACACAGATAAAAAACGCCAAGAAGACCGCCACGATAATCATAGACACCGACAGCTTTAAGGAGTCTGACCTCAGGAAGGCACAGTTTGCTACCGACGACTACCTCGATGAACTCGGCATCGACGCCGACCATGTCGTCGCCTGTCCTATAACGCAGATGGTTAAGGAGGCCCTTAAGGACACGGACCTCGACAATAAGGCAAAGCTCAAGAGCCGTAATATGTTCGCCTTGGGCATCGTCTGCTGGCTTTTCAACCGCCGCCTGGAGGTTGCACGTGAATTCCTGAGGAAGAAATTTGCCAGGAAGCCGATGGTCGCGGAGGCCAATATAGCCGTCCTGGAGGCCGGATGGCACTACTGTGAGCACACACAAGCCTCGGTGCCGGCGACCTACCGTATTGAGACACACAAGAAACACCCGGGCAGATACATGGACGTTACCGGCAACAAAGCCACTGCCTACGGCCTTATTGCCGCCGCTGAGGCTGCCGGTCTGCGCCTTTACCTGGGCTCCTATCCTATAACCCCCGCCACGGACATCCTCCATGAACTCGCGAAACACAAGTCGTTGGGCGTCATCACCGTACAGGCTGAGGACGAGCTGGCCGCCTGTGCCTCTGCCATCGGTGCCAGCTTTGCCGGTGCCTTGGGAGTAACATCGACATCGGGACCGGGTATCTGCCTGAAGTCGGAGACCATGAACCTCGCCGTGATGGACGAGCTGCCACTCGTCGTCATCGATGTGCAGCGCGGAGGACCCTCCACGGGACTGCCCACGAAGGCCGAGCAGACCGACCTTCTGCAGGTCCTCTACGGCAGAAACGGCGAGAGCCCCATGCCGGTCGTCGCCCCCAAGAGTCCTACCGACTGCTTCAACGCCGCCTACTGGGCTTGTAAGATTGCCGTGGAGCACGTAACACCCGTGGTCCTTCTCAGCGATGCGTTCATTGCCAACGGCTCCGCAGCATGGCGACTGCCGGAGAAAGGACAGATAGGAGCGATACATCCGCACTATGCCCCGAAGGAGATGGCGGGCCACTATACGCCTTACCGTCGTGATGCAGAGAATGGAGCACGCTACTGGGCCGTTCCTGGTACTCCCGGCTTTGAGCATATCATCGGGGGACTGGAGAAAGACCCGGCAACCGGCGAGATATCAAACAACCCGGAGAACCACGACCGTATGGTCCGTCTGCGCCGTGAGAAGGTGGAGAGGATAGAAGTGCCTAACGTGCAGGTCCTCGGTGATGCCACCGATGCTGACCTGCTGATAGTGGGGTGGGGCGGTACCTTCGGACATCTCTATAGTGCCATGCAGGTGCTCAGGGCTGAGGACTACCGTGTGGCCCTGGCTCATTTCGAGTTCATAAACCCGTTGCCAAGGAACACAGCCGCCGTCCTTCACCATTATAAGAAAGTCATCGTTTGTGAGCAGAACCTCGGACAGTTTGCCGCATATCTGCGTGCCAAGGTCGATGACTTCAAACCTTATCAGTTCAATGAGGTGAAAGGACAGCCGTTCAAGGTCGAGAACCTTGTGGAGAGGATGCGCTCTGTCCTCGATGCCCCATGCCCTGCGTGTGATGGCAGTGAACAGTAGAACGCGGTGTCAACCATCGCGACAGAAACCTTTTAATAAAAGAAAAACGATATACTATGATAACAGACAGCATACAAAATAATATGACCTCCTCCCGGCAGGACTGTCTCTCTGAGGCTTCCTTCAAGAAAGGACGCCCCCGTTGGTGCCCGGGTTGCGGTGACCATTCCTTTCTGGCATCGTTGCAGAAGGCTATGGCGGAGATAGGAGTGCCCACCTACGACACGGCTGTGATATCCGGAATAGGCTGTTCAAGCCGGCTGCCGTACTATATGAACACCTATGCCATGCAGACTGTCCACGGCCGTGCGGCGGCGATAGCCACCGGTGCCAAGGTCGTGAACCCGAAGCTTGCCGTTTGGCAGATAAGTGGCGACGGCGACGGCCTTGCCATTGGCGGCAACCACTTCATTCATGCCAACCGCCGCAATATCGACATCAATATGATATTGCTCAACAACCGCATCTATGGACTTACGAAAGGACAGTATTCGCCGACATCGCCGCGTGGCTTCGTCTCGAAGTCGAGTCCTTACGGTACCGTGGAGGACCCGTTCCGTCCCGCCGAGCTCTGCTTTGGTGCCCGCGGACATTTCTTTGCGAGGGCCGTGGCGAGCGACGCGCGCCACACCGTCGACGTCCTTAAGGCAGCCTACTATCACAAAGGGTCGTCGGTGGTGGAGATTCTTCAGAACTGCATGATATTCAACAATGGAGCCTACGCACCTATCTATACCAGTGAGGGACGGAAAAAGAATGCCATCTATGTGGAACATGGCAAGCCCCTGGTCTTCGGTGAACATAATGAGTTCGGCCTTATGCAGGAGGGCTTTGGCCTGAAGGTGGTGAGGATTGGCGAGAATGGCGTAACACTTGACGACATCCTAGTGCATGACGCGCACTGTGAGGACAACACGTTACAGATGAAACTGGCTATGATGGACAATGAACATGGCTTTCCTGTTGCCTTGGGTGTCATCCGCGACGTGCAGGCTCCCACATATGATGAGGCCGTCAACGCACAGATAGAGGAGGTGAAACAGAAAAAGAGCTACCATAACTTCATGGAGCTCTTGGAGACTAACGATATATGGGAGGTGAAATGACTCAGCTTCCCTTGACGTTCCGATAGGGGCAAGGCTATTCTTAGTCTTGCCCTTATTGTTAGCTACGGCTTCTGGCTATAGCTTGTCTCCATAGCACAGGTCGCCGGCATCACCGAAGCCCGGAACAATGTATTTATGCTCGTTCATCCCCGGGTCTATGGCTGCGCACCAGATAGTGGTCTTGTCTTCGGGCAGTGACGCCTTGATATGGTCGATGCCCTGTGGCGTGGCAATGACACAGCAGACGTGTATGCGGCGTGGTGTGCCCTTTGTCAGGAACGCCTTATAGCCCAGTTCCATGCTGCCTCCCGTGGCGAGCATGGGGTCTGCGATGATAAGTGTCTTCTCGTCGATGCTTGGTGTGGCGAGGTATTCCACGTGGATGCCGACCTCATGATGCTCTTTGTCCTTGTATTCACGGTAGGCCGATACGAAGGCGTTACCAGCATGGTCGAAGACATTGAGGAAGCCCTCGTGGAACGGCAGTCCGGCACGGAAGATGGTGGCAAGGACAATCTTGTCGGAAGGGATGTTTACGCGGGATATTCCCAGTGGCGTGGCTACATCGTGCGACTCGTAGCTGAGGGTCTTCGATATCTCGAAGGCCTCATACTCACCGATGCGGCGGATGTTGTTGCGGAAAAGAAGACGGTTCTTCTGATAGTCTTTGTTGCGGATCTCTGCCATGTACTGGCCTATGATGCTGTTCTCTTGCGATAAGTCGATTACTTCCATTCTGTGATTTAGCTTGATTTTTATGCTGCAAAATTAACTCAATAGTCCGAGACGGCAAAAGAAAAACAACTTTTTCCTTACATTTTTTGCGGTGTTATGTCAAAATTTCCGGAAAAAATACAAGCAAACGACAATTCGCTTTACATGTTGCTGACTTGCCTTTTATTGTATTTTTGTCCCTGAGCCGGTCGATATTCACCTTATAGTTTTGCAAAGTGCATCTTGCAATTATGTCTTTCGGAACATTGTTTTCATAATCTTTAACCTAAAAAGACTTTAATCGCAATAAAAAAAATCAATCTGGCATGGCGAAACATTTTGTTTTTGTTACCTTTGCATCTAAATGGACAGATTATAAACAACAACTTTTAAAATACATTTACAAGAAATGGCAAAGTTTGACAAATCAGTTTTAGCAAACTATGGAATCCAGACAGGTACTGCTGAGGTTCTGTACAATCCTTCTTACGAGGTGCTGTTCAACGAAGAGACCAAGGAAGGTCTTGAGGGCTACGACAAGTGTCAGGAGACAGAGCTGGGTGCAGTAAACTGCATGACCGGTATCTACACAGGACGTTCTCCTAAGGATAAGTTCATCGTCGACGATGAGACTTCTCACGACACTGTATGGTGGGATTCTGAGGAATACCACAACGATAACCACCGCGCTTCTAAGGAGACTTGGAAAGCCGTTAAGAAGATTGCTCTCGAAGAGCTGTCGAACAAGAAGCTGTATGTCGTTGATGGTTTCTGCGGCACACACCGTGACACCCGCATGAAGGTTCGCTTCATCGTTGAGGTGGCTTGGCAGGCTCACTTCGTAACAAATATGTTCATCCGTCCGAAGACTACTGCTGACTTCGAGCAGGAGCCAGACTTCATCGTTTACAATGCTTCTAAGGCAAAGGTAGATAATTGGAAGGAGCTCGGTCTGCACTCTGAGACCGCTGTCGTCTTCAACGTAACAAGCAAGGAGCAGGTTATCATCAACACATGGTATGGTGGTGAGATGAAGAAGGGTATGTTCTCTATGCAGAACTACTTCTTGCCTCTTCGCGGCATCGCTTCCATGCACTGCTCTGCAAACACCGACATGAACGGTGAGAACACCGCAATCTTCTTCGGTCTCTCTGGTACTGGTAAGACCACTCTGTCTACCGATCCTAAGCGTAAGCTTATCGGTGATGACGAGCACGGATGGGACGACAAGGGCGTGTTCAACCTCGAGGGCGGCTGCTACGCTAAGGTTATCAACCTCGACAAGGAGGCAGAGCCAGACATCTACGGCGCTATCACACGCGACGCACTGCTCGAGAACGTTACCGTTGATGAGAACGGCAAGGTAGACTTCGCTGATAAGAGCGTTACCGAGAACACTCGTGTAAGCTATCCTATCTATCACATCAAGAACATCCAGCGTCCTGAGAGCCAGGGCCCGGCAGCAAAGCAGGTTATCTTCCTGAGCGCTGATGCCTTCGGTGTACTGCCTCCAGTATCTATCCTGAACGCTGAGCAGACAAAGTACTACTTCCTCTCCGGCTTCACAGCTAAGCTGGCTGGTACAGAGCGCGGTATCACTGAGCCGACTCCGACCTTCTCTGCTTGCTTCGGTCAGGCATTCCTCGAGCTGCATCCTACAAAGTATGCTGAGGAGCTCGTACGCCACATGGAGAAGAGCGGTGCTAAGGCTTATCTGGTTAACACTGGTTGGAACGGTACCGGCAAGCGTATCTCTATCCGTGATACACGTGGCATCATCGACCGTATCCTCGACCACGAGATCGACAAGGCTCCAACGAAGACCATCCCTTACTTCAACTTCGTTGTTCCTACAGAGCTCGAGGGCGTAAACAAGGATATCCTCGACCCACGCGACACTTACAAGGATGCTTCTGAGTGGGAGGCTAAGGCAAAGGATCTTGCTGCACGCTTCATCAAGAACTTCAAGAAGTATGAGGGCAACGAGGCTGGTAAGGCTCTGGTAGCTGCTGGTCCTCAGCTCTAAACTTGAAAATAAGGTTGGCAACGGACAACACTCCGGCATGATTTCTTCATACCGTGGTCTGTCTGCCAATGACAATAATAAAAAGGCTTGTTCCTCTTTGGGGAGCAAGCCTTTTTTCGTCTCTCTTTGTCGGAAGATGGGTTGTCCTAAGTCCTTGGAGGATGGGCATAAAGCCCACCCCTACATTGGGTTCCTCCGCCAACATTGGATTAAAGCTGCATACAATGGTTACCGCCATACATTGGGTATCACCGCCAACATTTGTTACATGCGCATACATTGGGTTTTTCCGCCAATATTGGGTTACCGCCGCCTGTTTTCCAAAGATTTTTCTATACTCAAGTATGTTATCCTGTTGAGGCCTTAGAGATATATAGTATCATCTCCTCACAATGTAAAATAAATTGATAATTTAACCCCTTCAAATTTCGATTATTCTGAACGGTGGGCAAATTACTTGTCAAATACGCGAAAAATGAGCGTTTTGTATTACGTTGATTATCAATATCTTATGTGAACGTGGATTTTTTAAGGCTCAAAAAAGCTCCTTTTTAGCCGAAAAAGTAAGGCTAAAACGCATTGTAAGTGTAGTCCTTTTGCGATGTAAAACCATATGTTTTACCTTGTAAAACCTATGCTTTTACAAATCAAGTCCAAATTCTCCGTATTTTTCTTTACTTTTAAGTGATTTTAACTTCTAGATTGTCGAATTTTCCATACATGATTTTGTAATAAAGAATGCAAGTTCGCTATGTGTTGTCCGCACTGCCGACTGCAGGGCGCGGCCCTTGTGGCCGTCCGCAATACTTAGTACCCATAGCCGTCCTGTCACAATACTAAGAACCCAGCCGGACGGCCACAAGGGCCGCACCCTGCAAGCGGATGAGTCTACCCTGTAGCTATCCGCAATACGAAGGCCCTAGACGGCCGCTTGCAGGGCGCGGCTAGGTAGGGTTAGGGGCCGTCCGCAATTCTAAGGCCCATTGTCGTCCGTCCACAATACTTAGTTCCCTCAGCCGTCCGTCCACAAGGGCCGCACCCTGCAAGCGGAAGCGTCTACCCTGAAGTTATCCGCAATACGTAGGCCCTAGACGGCCGCTTGCAGGGCGCGGCCCTTGTGGCCGTCCGCAATACTTAGTACCCATAGCCGTCAGTCCGCAATTCGAACGAGCATAACCGTCCGTCCGTAATTCGAATGTCCATAGCCGGTTGTCTACAATACGAAGACCCCAGCCGGACGGCCACAAGGGCCGCACCCTGCAAGCGGAAGCGTCTACCCTGAAGTTATCCGCAATACGAAGGCCCTAGACGGCCGCTTGCAGGGCGCGGCCCTTGTGGCCGTCCGCAATACTTAGTACCCATAGCCGTCAGTCCGCAATTCGAACGAGCATAACAGTCCGTCCGCAATTCTAAGGCCCATTGTCGTCCGTCCGCAATGCTTAGTACCCATAGCCGGCCGTCCGCAATCCGAAGAAGTATGACCGTCCGTTCGCAATTCGAAGGCCCTCAACCGGACGGCCACAAGGCCCGCACCCTGCAAGCGGATGAGGATCCCCAGAGACCATGCCGCAGTCTAAATATCCTTAAAATACCTACATTAATTAAATAAAAACACAATTATTGCTCGAAAAGTCCGTCTTTTTAGTGAAATCTGCTTATCTTTGCAGCTAAATTCGTAAATTGTGCATATATGAAACTTAAACTCACTTCGCTGGTTGTACTTTTGGCGGCTGCTTGCATGTTGTCGTCATGCTTGAACAGCGACGATGATACCACAGAATACAACTATAGCAAGGACACGGCGATATCGGCTTTCACGCTTGGTACGCTGAACCGCTACCTGCACACCACGTCGTCGACGGGTGCTGATTCTATTTACAAGACCACCGTTACCGGTTCGTACTATAAGATGGTTATCGACCAGCTCCACCGGCAGGTTTATAATGCCGACTCGCTGCCTTATGGCACCGACGCGAAGCACATGTTGGCTACCATCACGGCGATCAACAATGGCATCATCCTTATAAAGAACGTTGACTCCGACTCACTGCGGTACTACAGTTCTACTGACTCTATAGACTTCTCCACACCACGTACCGTGCGCATAGTGTCGCAGGACGGTCAGCGGTATGCCGACTATACCGTAACTCTTAACGTACGCAAGGTGCCGGTGGGAACGGTAGACTGGAGCTTGAAGACCACAAGCACCGAGCTGGCCCAGCTCGCTGAGACACGTGCGCTGGCTGCCGACGGTAAGGTGTTCGTCTTCGGTCGATATAACGGACACACCGTAGGATATAAGACACTGTCGTCTGACGGTGCCGCATGGACACTGCTGGCACAGACCTTCTCGGAGAAGGCGAGCGTCATAGCTAAGGACAACATCCTTTATGCCCTTGACGAGGGAAAGCTGATGGCCTCCACTGACGGAGACAACTGGACGACGGTGGCCGTCAACGGCAGTCTGAAGAGCCTTGTGGCGGCAAGTACGAAACATCTGTATGCCCTTAAGGCCGATGCTAATGGCAAGGTGGCCGGCATGATGGTGTCGGCGGACAATGGTGTGACGTGGACTGATGACACTTTGGACGATGACGCGTCGACGCTCCCTGATGAGGGTACGGCATATTCCTGTACGTCGACGCATGCCAACAAGGACATCGACCAGGTGATACTCGTGGGACGTTGCTCGGCAGCAAACGATATAAAGGCAAGGGTCTGGACACGCCTCGACGACTATTCCACAAGTCCCGTGGAGACGACGTGGAGCTACGTGGATAACTCCGGAAAGGATTTGTATGCCTTGGGCTCTATCCAGGCTCTGGCGGTAACAGCCTATGAAGGCGTTCCCTATGCGCTGAAGAGCGACGGCTCAGAGGTGAGCGCACTGCTGTGCTCCCTTGACGGCGGACTTTCCTGGAAAGACTCCGGACTTACCGTTCCGAGCGGTATGACGGCTACCAATGGCAATCTGGCCATGACGGTCGACAAGGACGGCAGAATGTGGATTATCGCTGACGGAAAGGTCTGGAAAAACTGATAAGAGAAACGGGATTTGAGACTCGGACGTATCATATTATTAATAATGTGTATAGCCTTCTTCGGGAAGGCAGAGGCACAGGATGACACCGAATACCGTATGGAGGTAGGCGTGGGAGGTGGTCTCATGGGCTATCTCGGCGATTTCAACGGTAATCTGACGAAGGACCTGCAGCCGATGGGCTCGCTGGTGGGACGTTACAACTTCAACCCCTACTGTGGAATGAAGCTCAACGTGATGTTCGGAAAGATGAAAGGCTCGTCGAAAGATGTGGAGACCTACTATCCGGCATTCGCGGAGACACCGTATGAGTTCAATAATTCCCTTGTGGGCTTCGACCTTACATACGAGTATAATTTCTGGCCTTACGGCACAGGAAGGGAATACCGCGGTGCACAGAGACTCACACCTTTCGTCTTCGGCGGCATCGGCGGTACCTACGTCAGCATAAAGGATGGCGACAAAAAGAGTGCTTTCACGGCCAATGTGCCTATAGGCATCGGATTGAAATATAAGGTAAACAATAGAATGAACATCGGACTGGAGTGGGCTATGCACTTCACGTTGAGCGATGAGCTCGACGGACAGAAGGACCCCTACGGCATAGAAAGCTCCGGAATGTTCAAAAATACGGATTGCTACAGTACCTTGCAGGTAACGCTGACATACAGCTTCTCGGCAAGGTGCCGCACATGTCATAATGAAGATGAAGACTGACGAACTCGATATGACGCGTATACCACGCCACATAGCCATTATCATGGATGGCAACGGACGGTGGGCAACGGAGAGAAACCAGCCGCGGACGTACGGACATCAGGCCGGCGTGGAGACGGTGAGGCGGATAACGTCGGAGTGTACCCGGCTGGGGGTGGAATACCTTACGCTGTATACGTTCTCTACGGAGAACTGGAAGCGTCCAGCCACGGAGATACATGCCCTCATGGGACTGGTGCTCACGTCGCTGGAGGACGAGATCTTCATGAAGAATAATGTGCGCTTCCGGGTCATCGGAGATGTCGATAGACTGCCGAAGGAGGTGCAGGACAAGCTGCATGAGACCGAGGAGCACACGAAGAACAACTCGAAGATGACAATGGTGGTGGCCCTCAGCTACAGCTCACGATGGGAGATAGCAGAGGCTGCACGGAAGATAGCCCGTGAGGTGAAGGAAGGGAAGCTCAGCGTGGACGACATCACGGAGGATACCGTCAGTGAGAGGCTGACAACCAACTTCATGCCGGACCCGGAGCTCCTTATACGCACCGGAGGAGAGCTGCGCATCAGCAACTATCTTCTTTGGCAGATAGCCTACTCCGAACTGTATTTCTGCGACACTTACTGGCCTGACTTCTCGGAGGAGGACCTCCGTAAGGCCATAGCAAGCTACCAGCACCGGCAGAGAAGGTTCGGAAAGACTGAGGCTCAGGTCGAGAACGAAGACAAGGCCTGATGGCGAGGGGTGTATGAACAGATAATAAATGAATTGACGAAAAGATATTGATGAAGGGTTATATAAACAAAGTATTGGTGATATGCGTCACTCTTGTCGGCATGGTGACCAATGCCTATGCACAGGACGAGAAGATTATCAATCCACAGATATCCTATGCCGGTACTCCGCAGACTGTTGTCATCGGCGGACTGACCACATCGGGCGTAGAGGGATACGATGATTATGTTCTCACAGGTATCTCCGGACTTGCCGTCGGACAGGAAATATCGCTGCCGGGAAACGAGATTACGGAGGCCGTAAAGCGCTACTGGAAGCATGGACTGTTCTCCGATGTGTCGATAACGGCCGACTCCCTCGTCGGAAACAAGGTCTACCTGCACATCTATCTGAAGACACGTCCGCGCGTCTCGGCTATCAACTACATCGGACTGAAGAAAAGCGAGCGCGAGGATATGGACAAGAAGCTCGGACTTATCAAGGGAGGACAGATAACCCCTAACATGATAGACCGCGCGAAGACCCTCGCCAAGAAATACTTCGACGACAAGGGATACAAGAATGCTGAGGTGAACATCCGCCAGCGTGATGATGTGGCCAACAAGAATGAGGTCATCCTCGACATTGATGTCGACAAAAAGGAGAAAATGAGGGTAAGGCATATCTTCATTGATGGCAACAGCCAGCTGTCGGATAAGAAGCTGAAAGGTAACCTGTTCTCCAAAGGCGCCTTCAAGAAGATACACGAGGCCGGGAAGTTGGGCAACTTTTTCAAGTCGAAGAAGTTCACACCTGACAGATGGGCAGAGGATAAGAAGAACCTCATAACGAAATATAACGAGTACGGATACCGTGACGCTGAGATACTGAAGGACAGTGTCTGGAATGTCGACAATAAGCATGTGGACATCTACCTGAAGATTGATGAGGGAAAGAAGTACTACATCCGCAACATAACATGGGTCGGCAACACCGTCTATACGACTGATTACCTCTCGCGTCTGCTCAACATGAAGAAGGGAGATGTGTACAACCAGACCTATCTCCAGAAGCGACTTACGGGCGATGACGATGCCGTCGGAAATGAATATTGGAACAATGGATACATCTTCTATAGTCTTACTCCGACAGAGGTGAACATCGTCGGCGACTCCATAGACCTGGAGATGCGTATCTATGAGGGACAGCAGGCGCACATCAGCCATGTACGCATCAACGGCAACGACCGCCTCTACGAGAATGTCGTACGCCGTGAGCTCCGTACTAAGCCGGGAGACCTGTTCTCGAAGGAGGCCCTCCAGCGTTCTGCACGTGAGCTGGCGAGCATGGGCTATTTCGACCCGGAGGCCGTCACACCGGATGTGAAGCCGAACTATGAGGACGGTACTGTCGACATCAACTGGGACCTGAAGCAGAAGTCCAACGACCAGGTGGAGCTCTCCTTCGGATGGGGACAGACCGGTGTCATAGGCCGCGTGGGACTGAAGCTCACAAACTTCTCCATGGCCAACCTCTTCAGCCGGCGTGGAAAGCGACGGGGTATCATGCCTGTCGGTGACGGTGAGACACTGCAAATCGGCGCGCAGACAAACGGTACGTACTACCAGAGCTATAACGCCAGCTATTCTACAAACTGGCTCGGAGGAAAACGGCCAATACAGTTCTCCGTCAGCGCTTACTACTCAAAGCAGACCGACGTGTCGAGCCGCTACTATAATCAGGGTTACCTGCAGAACTACTACAACTATATGTATGGTTACGGCAACTACGGTTATAACAACTACGAGAACTATTACGACCCGAACACATACGTGAAGATGCTCGGTCTGAGCGTAGGCTGGGGAAAACGCCTGCGGTGGCCGGATGACTACTTCACGTTGTCGCTTCAGTTGTCGTATAACAGATATATGCTGAAGAACTGGCGCTATTTCCTCATGCGTAACGGTAACGCCAACAACCTCAACCTCAGCATTCAGCTCAACCGTGCGTCGACCGATAACCAGCTCTTCCCACGTCGTGGCTCGGAGTTCCAGGCCAGCGTAACGCTCACCCCGCCATGGTCAGCGTTCAACAACAAGGACTATAAGAACCTTGCCAACGATGCCAACTCCTCAACTTACGAGGCTGAGCAGCGTGAGAAGTACAAATGGATTGAGTACCACAAGTGGAAACTGAAGGGACGTATGTTCACTGCGCTCACCAGCGGTGCAAAGTGCTTCGTGCTGATGACGCGTGTCGAGATGGGACTTCTCGGACATTACAACAAATATAACAAGAGTCCGTTTGAGACCTATTATATGGGTGGTGACGGAATGAGCGGATACTCCACCGGATATGCTGAGGAGACTATCGGTCTTCGAGGCTACGACAATGGTTCCATCTCCCAGAGTGCGGCGGCGAAGGTCGGCATCGGAAGCTACAACGCCTACGCCTACGACCGCTTCTCGCTTGAGCTGCGTTATCCGTTCCTCCTTGGCAACACGACGATATACGGACTTGGCTTCGTAGAGGCCGGAAACTCGTGGTACAACACCAGCGACTTCAATCCGTTCGATATGAAGCGTTCTGCCGGTGTCGGTATCCGTATCTTCCTGCCTATGGTCGGTCTGATGGGTATCGACTGGGCGTATGGCTTCGACAAGGTCTTCACCGGCAGCCGGTGGGAGAAGGGTGGAAGCAACTTCCACTTCATCTTGGGACAGGAGTTCTAACTCTTGCGTCACAGGGGACTGTCTCTCTGGGCTACAAAGAGAGGTGTAAGTACCTTTAAAGGTTTCTCTCCCGTTTCCAAAGAAAGATAGGAGCGTCTTTAAGGAACCTTATCCCCGGCGCGTGTCATCGACAGGATTGAGCGGGACAAGTTAACATATGGATAATAGAACGGTGGTCGCGGCATTGTCCGCGGCCCATTAAAAATGATAAACGATGAAAGAAAGGATGAATAAGAAGGGAATGGGAAAATTAGGAAGAGTCTTCTTGCTGCTCTGCCTTTTCTCTGTTGCGCCATTGATGGCCAGCGCCCAGAAGTTCGCGCTTATCGATATGGAGTATATCCTTAAGAACGTACCGGCCTATGAGCGTGCCAATGAACAGCTCAATCAGGTCAGCAAGAAATGGCAGGCTGAGGTGGAAGCCCTCAACACGGAGGCCGGCACCCTCTATAAGAACTATCAGAACGAGGTGGTCTTCCTTTCCCAGGAACAGAAAAAGCAGCGTCAGCAGGCCATCATGGACAAGGAGAAGCAGGCTTCCGACTTGAAGAAGAAATACTTCGGACCGGAGGGTGAGCTCTTCAAGAAACGTGAGTCGCTGATGACTCCTATCCAGGATGAAATCTACAATGCCGTAAAGGACATCGCCGACCAGCGCGGTTACAGCCTTGTCGTGGACCGTTCGTCAAATGCCGGCATCATCTTCGGCTCTCCGAAGATAGACATCTCCAACGAGGTGCTCCAGAAGCTCGGGTACAGCAACCAGTAGTTGTCTCTCTACGGAGTGGAAGGAATTACATACAGTGTTTATGAACTAAATAATAACAAATAATAACTACAAACAGAAAAGATGAAAAAGCTAATTTTAATGTTGATGCTTTTAGCACCAATGACAATGTTCGCACAGGCAAAGTTCGGCTATATCGACTCACAGGCTTTCCTCGAGTCTCTGCCGGAGGCAGTAGCAGTTCAGAAGGCTCTTCAGGCAAAGGGCGACGAGTATCAGAAGAACCTCAAGTCCATGCAGGATGAACTGGAGCGCAAGGCAAAGGAGTACGATGCCCAGAAGTCTACTATGAGCGCTACCAAGCAGGAGGAGACTGAAAAGCAGCTGCAGGACATGTACGCTAAGATCCAGCAGACCGCACAGGACAACCAGAAGGCTTTCAACGATGAGCAGCAGAAGCAGCTCGGCCCGATCCTCGACAAGGTGCGCACTGCTATCCAGAACGTTGCTAAGGCAGGTAAGTATGTCTATATCATGGAGAAGAGCGCCGGCCAGCCTATTTACATCAATGAGGCTCTCAGCGACGATGTTTCTTCGCAGGTGAAGACAGAGTACAATAAGCTTAAGTAATTCTCCTTACCTCCAAAAACGAAATTCTTAGGGGCACCGTCGCCATCAGTAAGGGTGGCGCTGTGCCCCTTTTGTCTTGCTTTTATTTTCTTACGGCAAGACAAATGCTTCTTACGACACGAAAAAAAATCTTCCTATGACAAAGAAAATATTCATAGCTTTCATAGCCCTGGTGATGCTTCCTGCATGCATCGTTGCCCAGGACACGCTTCAGAAGCCACTTCGCTTCGGCTATTTCAGTTACGAGCAGGTTATGAAGTCCATCGACTATTACGCCATCGCCCGTCATGGTGTCGACGAGTTGCGCGCTCAGTATGCCACAGAAGCCAAGCGGTCCGAGGAAGACTTCAACACAAAGTACGAGTCTTTCATTGAGGAACAGGCCGGACTGGCACCAAACATCCGCAAGAAACGTCAGGCTGAGCTCATGGACCTCATGGACAGAAACACCAACTTTAAGAAGGAGGCGGAGCGTCTTATCAAGGAGGCGGAGCGCTCGGCAAACGACTCTCTGTGCACAATAATCGACGCGGCAGCGCGTGAGATAGGCGCAGAACGTGGCTATGCCTTTATCATCAACACCGACAACCATAACCTTCCCTTCGTCAATCCGGCCCAGGGCGAGGACATCTCCGCAGCACTTGAGGCAAAGCTGTCAAAGCAATGATGCTCGCCGGAGGCTTCTTTGCCACCTTTGCGGCATCGCCGGACAGTCTCTTTGGACCTTCCCTTTCGCTCAGCCTGCTGACAAAGAAAAAGCATGTATAATGATAGTATAATATGACTATGAAAGAACAATTCCCACAGAATCCTGGACCTATCGGCATCTTCGATTCCGGTTATGGAGGCTTGACGATACTTCACGGCATCAGACAGCTTCTGCCCGACTATGACTACATATACCTTGGCGACAACGCAAGGGCGCCTTATGGCTCACGTTCCTTTGATGTCGTCTACCAGTTCACACGTGAGGCCGTCATGAAGTTGTTCAGCCTCGGATGTCATCTCGTCATCCTCGGCTGTAACACGGCCTCGGCAAAAGCCCTGAGGAGCATACAGCAGCGAGACCTTCCCGACATAGACCCTGACAGAAGGGTCCTTGGAGTCATACGTCCCACGGCGGAAATCATCGGAAAGCTTACCGAGTCGCGTCATGTTGGTGTCCTTGCCACGGAAGGTACTGTACGCAGTGAGAGCTATAATATGGAGATAGAGAAACTGTGGCCCGATATCACCGTTACCGGTGTGGCCTGCCCGTTGTGGGTTCCCATCATAGAGAACAACGAGGCCGACAGCCCCGGAGCCGACTATTTCGTAAAGAAGCGCATAGACCATATCATGCGTCTCGACCCGAAGATAGACGCCTTAATCCTTGGTTGTACACATTACCCCATCCTCATGCCGAAGATTATGAAGTATGTGCCCAACGGTGTCCGCATCGTTCCGCAGGGGGAATATGTCGCCGACAGTCTGAAGGACTACCTGCACCGTCATCCTGAGATGGAGAAGAACTGTACAAAAGGTGCCACCGCCCGTTACTTCACCACCGAGAATGCCGATAAGTTCAAGGAGAACGCCCGCATCTTCCTTCCGGAGGACATCAAGGTGGAGCATATCGACCTGGAATAACCGCGCATCATTACGGCAGTCCGGCGGAAGGCTCGCTACTTTGTCGTGAACCTTCTTACCGGATACCACACTGCCAGCCATCCTACGGCGATGACAGTGAAGAATATCAGCACGATGTCGAGCGGATGAACGCTTATAGGGTAAGCGTTGACGACAAAGTTGCCGGCCTGGTCTCCCAGTCTGACGATGCCGTAGGTCTGCTGCAGCCAGCATAGGAAGAGGCCTATGGCGATGCCAATCACTGCTCCAGCCACTGATATCATACGTCCCTCGAAGAGGAACACGCGCCGTATCTGCTTGTCGGTGGCACCGAGGTTGCGCAGCGTTATGATGTCAGATTGCTTGTCGATGATAAGCATCGACAGACTGCCTATGATGTTGAAGCAGGCAATGACGAGGATGAAGGTGAGGAAGATGTATGCGAAGAGCTTCTCCACCTTCATTATCTTGAACGTATCGGCCTGCTGCTCGTATCTGTCCTTAACGGTGAATGACGGTCCGAGGATGGCTTTCATCTTCTCTTTCACCTTATCTACATCCTCTCCTGCCTTCAGCCGGAACTCCATCGACGACACCTCGCCCTTACTATGGAAGAGCCTCTGCGCAAAGTCGAGTGACGTGATGATGTAGTTGCGGTCATACTTCCCCTGTTTCACCTGGAAGACTACGCCCGGTGAGAGCAGAGAGTCGACGCTGAAGGCCTCCGTAGGATTGCTCATGTCGAGTTGTCCGCGGCGCCGTGGCGCATAAATCCTGAGGTAATCCTTCCATTGTGCTCCCAGTCCGAGCTGCTGCGCCAGTCCTATTCCCGGCACACCATACTGCAGGTCGGCGGCATGCAACGAGAAGTCGCCGTCGCCATAGAGTATTTTTGTTATCCCGCTGAGCTCAGCGAAGTTGTCGTCGACGCCCTTCAGCTGTATCATTGCCTGATGGTCGGAGAATACCGCCAGTGCCTGGTCTTGAAGACAGAACGAAGAGATGTCGACCTCCGGCATCGCCTTCAGCTTCAGAAGCTTCGGATCGTCCTCGCTCATCGTCTTGCCTTTTGCCGGCTCTACCTTTATCTGTGGGTCGAAATTGGTGAAGAACGACGCTATAAGGTCTGCGAAACCGTTGAAGCCGCTGAGTATGACGACGAGAGCGGTCGTCGCTACGGCCACGCCTATGACCGAGATGATACTTATAACGTTTATGGCGTGCGTGCTTTTCTTCGAGAATATGTAGCGCTTGGCTATGTATAAAGGAAAATTCATACTACCTCTTTCCCTGTTTCCTCAACGGAACGGGGGTCCTACTTTCGTTTAACAATATAACAAGCGGGATACAGTGCGTCTGTACCCCGCCTTCGTTTCTTATTTCTTTGAGTTGTCCTGAGAGCCCGTCTTGCCCAAGAGCTCGTCGATATGCTCTATATAGTCGAGCGAGTCGTCGAGGTGAAAGCGCAGCTCCGGGATTATTCTCAGTTGGTTGTGTACCCTTCTGCCCAGGTCGTAGCGTATCGTCTTCTCGTTGGCATTGATGTTCTTGAGCAGCTCCTCCGCCTTCTCCGACGGGAAGATGCTTAGATAAGCCGTGCAGATACTAAGGTCCGGGCTTATACGTACACGTGTGACACTTATCAGCACACCGTGAGTCTGGCGTGTCTGACCTTGAAAGATAGTCGCAAGTTCCTTCTGAAGGAGTCTTGCTATTCGGTTTTGTCTTGTCTCTTGCATAATTATTTCATGTTCTCCTCCTGTCAATGAGTGTATTGCAGGGAGAGAGTTATTGGTTTAAACAGTTTCTTCTGTATTCTTAATATTCTTCTTCTTTATTCTTGTACCCTTCGTCTTGGGACGCTTCGCGTCGTAGCTGGGCCGGCAAAGGTGATAATTCTGTATTCTTGTACACTTATTTTGATTTGGCACTGAATGCCGTCAGCGCTACAGGGAAGACTTCTGTGCGGTCTTGCGGATCATCGTCAGCCCGTCTCTTTCGGGTAGTATCACCACCTCCACACGCGGGTCTGCGGCCACCTTGTCGTTGAACTTCCTGATGCCTGTGGTCTGCTGGTCGTGGTCATAGGCCGCGTCCACCACATGCCCGTCCCAAAGTGTGTTGTCAGCGAGCATTATCCCGTTGTCGCTCATCAGTGGGAACAGGGTGTCGTAGGTCTCGGAATACGTCCTTTTGTCGCCGTCGATGAATGCCATATCAAACTTCACGCTGAGCTTCGGGGCCTCCACGAGTGCGTCGCCGATGCGGAAGTCGATGATGTCTGCCACGTCGGAGCCATCTATCCATGGCCGCGTGAAGTCCTCCATTTCGTCGTTTATCTCGAAGGTGAACAGCTTCCGCGGTGTGCCGTCGGCGATGGCTTTCAGTCCGCGGGCCAGACATATGGCGCTGTATCCGGAGAATGTGCCCACCTCAAGGATATACCTGGGACGTGCCATCTCTACGAGCATCTTCAGCAGGACGCCCTGCAGATGTCCCGACGCCATCCGTCCGTGGATGGTGTGAATGTTTGTTGCACGCCATAGTCGGTACAGGTAGTCGTCCTCCGGTGTGATATGCCGGTCTATGTAGGCCGCGAGAGCGGACTCGAGGCCCGTCGCGTTGGAGGCTGATGCCGTTGCCTTGCCTGTAGTCTGTTTCTGTTGCACTGTCATCTGTCCGTTGTTCAGTGTTCAGGCCTTCTTCTCTTCAGTACCTTCAGAGGACAGTCGCAGCGCCTCTATGGCCAGCCGGTAGCTGTTGAGGCCGAAGCCTTGGATGGTACCCATGCAGCCCGGTCCTATCATGGAGTGCCGACGGTATTCCTCCCGTTCGTTCACATTACTGATGTGTACCTCCACGACCGGTGTGCGCAGTGAGCGGATGCAGTCGAGCAGGGCTATCGACGTATGGGTGTAAGCTCCGGCGTTGAGCACGATGCCGTCGTAGGAGAAGCCCACTTCCTGCATCTTGTCTATCAGCAATCCCTCGACATTGCTTTGGAAGTACTCTATGTCGATGTCGGGATATTGCTTCCGAAGCTTTGGCAGATAGCTTTCCATCGACTCCTTGCCGTAGATGCCGGGCTCGCGAACTCCCAGAAGGTTGAGGTTCGGGCCGTTGATAATCAGTATTTTCATGTTTTTCTTTTCCGTTTTCTTTCTTTTTTAGTAACTTTGTCGTTATAACTCGTCAGGGATGTCCGCCGATGTGCCGTCCGGACATTGCTCTCCGCGAAGACCTCCGTGGCTGTAAGGCCGTGAGGATACCGCGGATATTCCTGTCGCTTCATTTTGCAAAATTAGGGAAAATCAATCAGAATGCCAAATAATAACGACGATAAAAAAGCCAATGACGGCCTCGTGAGACACTACGAGCGTTATCTCCGCCTGGAGCGGGGCTACTCGCAGAACACCATCTTGGCCTACATGCACGACATCGACCATTTGTTGCGTTATCTCCGCGACAATGACCTGCAGGTCGCTGATGTCACCCTTGAGGACCTTGAGAACTTTGTGGCCACGCTTGTCGACATAGGTATCAGCCCGAAGTCGCAGGCCCGCATCCTCAGCGGCATACGCTCCTTCTACCGGTTTCTCGTTCTCGACGGCTACCTCGACAAGGACCCCACCGAGCTCTTGGAGAGTCCGAACCTCGGCGAGCATCTCCCTGAGGTGCTCTCTACGAAGGAAGTCGACATGATAGAGGCTGCCATCGACTTGGAGAAATGGGAAGGTCAGCGCAATAAGGCCATCATCGAGGTGCTCTTCTCCTGCGGCCTGCGTGTCTCCGAGCTCACAAATCTGAAGCTCTCCGACCTCTTCTTAGACGAGAAATTCGTCCGTGTCACCGGCAAGGGATCCAAACAACGTCTCGTCCCCATCTCCGATGCCGCCATCCGTGAGCTCAACCTGTGGTTCATCGACCGCGACGCTATGACAAACATCAAGCCCGGTGAGGAAGATTTTGTCTTCCTGAACCGTCGTGGCCATCACCTCACCCGCACGATGATACTGATAATGGTGAAGCAATATGCGCGTGATGCGGGCATAACGAAGACCATCTCCCCCCACACCTTCCGCCACTCCTTCGCCACCGCACTCCTTGAGGGCGGTGCCGATCTCCGTGCTATCCAGGCCATGCTTGGTCACGAGCGCATCGCCACTACGGTCATCTATACGCATATCGACATGTCGACGCTGCGCAACGAGATACTGGAACATCATCCGAGAAATATCCGGCAGGCCCAGGAAGAGAGTGGGGAAGAGTGATGGTTTCTCATGCTCTGTCTTTGACAACTGCTAAGATATTTTACAAAACGACCATAATAACATAAAAAAAACGGTAAAATACGAGCTTTAAAACATCGTTGTTGACTTTTTTTAATAACTTTGCACGATGTTAGTTTCAGTATGACTGTATTACTGTTGTATCAAACCGGAGAAATCATCATAATAAATTCATTATAAACTAAAACAAAACTAAACGATGAGAATTAAACATCTTCTCGTAGTAGTGCTGATGTTTGTGGCCGGAATTGCCGCCGCACAGGACATGGGACAGATACCTGTCGACAAGAATGTGCGCATAGGCAAGCTGCCAAACGGACTGACCTACTACATCCGGCACAACGAGTGGCCGGAGCATGTGGCCAATTTCTACATTGCTCAGCGTGTGGGCTCCATTCAGGAGAACGAGGACCAGCGCGGTCTGGCCCATTTCCTGGAGCACATGGCCTTCAACGGCTCTGAGCATTTCCCTGACTCTACGCTCCTCGAATACACACGTGGACTGGGAGTGGAGTTCGGCAGCAACCTCAATGCCTACACGAGCATCGACCAGACGGTATACCGCGTGTGCGATGTACCTACAACACGACAGAGTGCCGTCGACTCCTGTGTCCTCATCCTTAAGGACTGGTCGAACGGACTGACCCTCGACGGAAAGGAAATCGACAAGGAACGCGGTGTCATCCACCAGGAGTGGCAGCTCCGTTCTACCGCCACACAGCGTATCTTCGAGCGTGTACTGCCCAAGTTGTACCCCGGTTCGAAGTATGGTGTGCGTCTGCCTATAGGTCTTATGTCGGTCGTTGACAACTTCAAGTACAAGGAACTCCGCGACTATTACCATAAATGGTACCGTCCTGACAACCAGGCTATCATCGTTGTGGGTGATGTCGACGTCGACCATATTGAGAAAGTCATTAAGGACCTGTGGAAAGACTCTACCGTGCCGGCCAACGCCGCACAGGTGAAAGACGAGCCGGTGCCCGACAACGACTCGGCAATCTACGTCTTCGACAAGGATAAGGAGATGCCGTACAGCTACATCGGCATTGCCATGAAGCACGACGCGGTGCCTGATGAGATGAAGACGAGCCCGATGTACTACATCCAGGACTATGCGAAGTCGCTCATCGCCATGATGTTCTCCCAGCGTCTCTCCGATGCCGCGCAGAAGGCCGACTGTCCGTTTACCAGTGCCAGCGCCTACGACGGCGAGTATATCTACTCAAAGACCAAGGACGCCTTCCAGGTTGAGGCCGATGTCAAGGAAGGGCGCGATATGGATGCTCTTAAGGCCATATACCGTGAGGCACAGCGTGTGCGCCAGTTCGGCTTCACACAGGGAGAGTTCGACCGTTCGAAGGCTGAGATACTCTCACAGTATGAGACGGCTTACAACAACAGAAACAAGATACGCAACTCACAGTTTGGTGATGAGTACCGAGACAACTATCTTGAGAAAGAGCCTATACCTGGCATAGAATGGGAGTATAACTTCATGAACCAGATAGCTAATGTGCCGCAGCTCGGCCTCGCCTTCGTCAATGAGGTGGCTAAGCAGCTTATCTCCGACAACGACACGAACCTCGTTGTCATGGAGTTTGCGCAGGAGAAGGACGGAAAGACCTATCCTACCGAGGCGCAGATGGCAGAGGCTGTGAAGGCTGTCCGTGCTGAGAAGCTCGAGCCTTACGTCGATAATGCGAAGAACGAGCCGCTCATCGACGAGAAGACACTGCCGAAGGCCGGAAAGATTACCGGTGAGAAGGAGGATAAGAAACTTGGCTTTAAGGTGCTGACACTGTCCAACGGTGCAAAGGTAGTGCTGAAGCATACCGATTTCAAGGCCGACGACATCGTCTTCAGTGCCGTTGCCAAAGGTGGAAAGAGCCTCTACGGTGCCAACGACTACACTAATCTGAGATACATAGGAACGGCCCTGGCTTCCAATGGTCTGGGTGATTTCAGCAACAACGAGCTCACCAAGGCCCTCTATGGCAAGCAGGTGTCGCTGAAAGCCGGCATCAGCGACTTCTATCAGAAGTTCTCTGGCTCCACAACACCGAAAGACCTGGAGACCCTTATGCAGCTCCTCTACCTCAACTTTACATCAGTGAAGAAGGATCAGGAGGCTTATGATGCTGCCATTCAGCGTCTGCGTCTGCAGCTTCAGAACAAGGACTTGACTCCGGAGTCAGCTTTCTCCGATTCTCTGCAGACCACTCTCTACGGTCACAACCCGTATTTCGCACCTATGGATGTCAAGGATTTGGACAAGATAAGCTATGACCGTCAGCTCCAGATTATCAAGGAGCGCTTCGCCAATCCGGGACAGTTTACATTCTACTTCGTCGGCAACTTCGACGAGGCAAAGCTCCGTCCGCTCATAGAGAAGTATATCGCGTGCCTGCCTAAGGGCAAGAAGGAGAACTGGAAGGCTATGACGACCGTCGTCGACGGCAATCATGTCAACAGGTTCAGCCGTAAGATGGAGACACCAAAGGCCATCGCCTTCGACGTCTATCAGATGCCTATGGACTATACGCTCGACAACTCCGTGCTCTCTGACGCTGCGGGCCAGGTCCTTTCAATGGTCTTCCTGAAGCAGATCCGTGAGGATGCCAGCGCCGCTTACTCGGTAGGTGCTTTCGGCGGACTCTCTGATGCAGCCGGAAAGGTCAACGGAAAAGGCAGAGTCATGATACAGGACTACTGCCCTATGGACCCGAACAAGGTTGAGGAGGCTGTCGGACTGCTCGCTTCCGGTATGAAGGAGTGCACCGTGAAGGTCGATGCCGACAAGGTGCAGAAGGTTAAGGAGTATATGCTTAAGCAGGCTGACGAGGACGCAAAGAGCAACAGCCACTGGCTGGAGGTCCTCGACGACTACATGACATGGGGTCTGGACTTCCAGACGGGTTACAAGGATGCCGTCAACAAGCTCACTCCTGAGCGCATCGCCGACTTCCTCAAGGCTATCCTGGCCTCAGGAAACCATGTTGATGTCATCATGACTCCAGAGAAATAAGGGAAATCATCCCCTCATTATAGGATAATTCACCAGTTAGTCTCCACCAGGAAGGCGACGCCCAGCTGCCCTTAGGATACCGGATGGTATCGTTGTCAGTGGCAGACGGGCATCTCCTTCCGTCCGGAGCACTTGCTGGTGAATTGTTTTTTTATCATTTTTACCTTTTTACTTCTTTGTTTTTTTCGTACCTTTGCAGCCTAATACATTCAAAGGGTAATTTTTAAATCAGAATATATGGCTTATTTGTTTTCTTCAGAATCGGTGTCGGAAGGCCATCCCGACAAAGTTGCTGACCAGATTTCGGACGCACTCCTCGACCAGTTCCTGGCTTATGACCCGAACGCGCGTTGTGCTATCGAGACATTCAACACTACGGGCCAGGTTATTATCATGGGTGAGGTGCGCTCTAAGGAGTACATCGATCTGCAGAATATCGCACGACAAACGATAAACAAAATAGGATATACTAAGGCAGAATACCAGTTCGACGGCAATTCCTGCGGCATCCTCACGGCTATTCACGAGCAGAGTGATGATATAAACCGTGGCGTCGACAACGGTGATGACGAGAACCAGGGAGCCGGCGACCAGGGTATGATGTTCGGATATGCCGTCAACGAGACGGAGAACTACATGCCGGTGACTCTCGACCTGGCGCATCTCATCATGCGGACGCTCGCCGTTATCAGAAAGGAAGGAAAGGTGATGCGTTACCTCCGTCCCGACGCCAAGTGCCAGGTGACGGTGCAGTACAGCGATGGCAATATCCCGGAGCGTATCGACACCATCGTGGTGTCTACTCAGCACGACGACTTCGCCGACGAGGCAACGATGCTCCAGACCATCAAGAACGATGTCGTCAATATCCTGATACCGAAGGTAAAAGAGCAGATCCACGCTAAGAAAGTGCTGGATTTGTTCAATGACGATATAAAGTACCTGGTGAACCCTACGGGAAAGTTCGTCATCGGAGGCCCACACGGCGACACCGGACTGACGGGACGTAAGATTATCGTCGACACCTATGGCGGGCGTGGCGCCCATGGCGGTGGTGCCTTCTCGGGCAAAGACTCGTCGAAGGTGGACCGCTCCGCAGCTTATGCCTCCAGGTATATAGCCAAGAACATGGTGGCTGCCGGTATCTGCGATGAGGTACTGGTACAGCTGGCCTACGCCATCGGCGTGGCAGAGCCGGTAAGCGTGTACGTCAACACCTACGGACGTAAGCATGTCGACATGTCCGACGGTGAGATAGCAGAAAAGATTTCCCACATGTTCGACCTTCGTCCTAAGGCTATAGAACGCACCTTGAAGCTCCGCCAGCCAATGTATTTGGAGACGGCGGCCTACGGACACATGGGACGCAAGAACGAGGTGGTGAAGAAGACATTCACCAGCCGTTACCACGAGGCGAAGACTATGGACGTGGAGCTCTTCACATGGGAGAAACTCGACCAGGTGGACCGCCTGAAGGAAGCCTTCGGACTTAAGTAATGTCAGACAGTACATACATAGTGCAGCCGGTAAGGCAGAAGCTCAACCTTATGAAGGGCTTCGACCCTAAGCATGTGACGTTCATCCGGAACGACACCGATACCATCCGCCTCTCACTGACGCAGAAGAGCGATGGCCTCTTAGGGGAAGACGTGCCGTATAGTGTCAGCAGCGACAACACTGTTACGGCACTCCTTCTAGGCTGTTTCCTGCTGGGCATGCTGGCACTGTCGGTGTCCCGGCAGTTCATGGTGCGGCAGATACATAACTTCTTCTACGTTCCGAGAAGCGTTGCCGACATGACCGAGACCGACTATGAGATAAACGTCCAGACCTTTCTCGTGCTGCAGACGGCTCTGACGATAGGAATACTGTACTACCTCCTGTCGCGCTTCGCCCTTGGCAACGACTATTCGCAGATGTCCCAGTTGAAGGTCATCGGCATCTTCAGCCTTATACTCGTGGGGTATTTTGCCGTTAAGAAGCTGGCGTACCATATCGTAGGATGGACGTTCTTCAGTGCGAAAAATAATGACCAATGGTCGAAGGCGTGGCTCTTCCTTACAGCCGCCGAGGGCGTACTCCTGTATCCTATACTCTTGGTGCAGATATACTTTGGGTTACCCTTACAGATAGCTTGGATATGGGCCGCCTTAATTATAATTCTCGTTAAATTGCTGTCTTTATATAAGTGTTATGCAATCTTTTTCAAGCATGGCGGTGGAATTGTGCAAAATATTTTGTACTTTTGTGCCCTTGAATTGATGCCACTTTTAGCGTTAGTGGGCATTTTGCAAATAACAGGAAACTATTTGAAGGTAAATTTTTAAGACATCAATGGTTAAGAAGATTCTCATTTCCCAGCCACAGCCGAGTAGTGAAAAGTCGCCTTATTATGACATCGCCAAAGAGTTCGGCGTACAACTCGACTTCCGTCCATTTTTCAAAGTTGAGGGTATCTCTGCGAAAGAGTTCCGTCAGCAGAAAATCAACTTACTTGATTACACGGCGGTGGTGTTCACCTCGCGTCATGCTATAAACAATTACTTCAATCTCGCAAAGGAGATGCGTATCACCATCCCGGAGGATATGAAGTACTTCTGCTCCATTGAGACCATAGCTCTGTACATCCAGAAGTTCGTGCAGTACAGAAAGCGCAAGGTCTTCTTCGGAAAGACCGGTAAGATCGATGACCTCCTGCCTACAATGGCTAAGCATAAGACGGAGAAATACCTCGTTCCGTTGAGCTCTGTTCACAACGATGACGTGAAGAACCTGCTCGACTCGAAGCATCTCAAGCACCGCGAGTGCGTCATGTACCGCACGGTGAGCAACGACTTCACGAAAGAGGAGAAGGAGCAGTTCGACTATGACATGCTGGTCTTCTTCAGTCCTACCGGCGTGAGGGCGCTTCTGAAGAATTTCCCCGACTTCAAGCAGGGCGACATCAAGATAGCTGCCTTCGGACCGGCTACCGCCCGTGAGATAGCAGCACAGGGCCTGCGCCTCGACCTCGAGGCTCCTTCTAAGGAGTTCCCGTCCATGGCGATGGCTCTTCGCAATTATCTGGAGAACAATAAATAAACAATATCACAACAGAACAGATGCTGGCATCGTCAGCTTTCACATTGCCCAAGGAAGAGAGGCTGTGCAGCCGGACGCTCATAGAGTCGCTCTTCTCCGGCGGAAGGAGTCGGTCGATGTCCGACTTTCCGCTTAGGGTGGTCTATATGGTTAAGGACCGCAACGGCTTGGAGCCCATGACGCAGATGCTCGTGTCTGTTCCGAAACGCCATTTCAAGCGTGCCGTGAAAAGGAACCGCGTGAAACGCCAGGTCCGCGAGGCCTACCGCCACAGCCGTCAGATTGTTCTCGACAAGCTGAAGGACAACGAGGCCTATGACACTGTTGTCGTCATGGCCTTCATTTGGCTTGATGACAAGCTCTATCCTTCTGACACCGTCAATGAGAAGGTGGCGCGTCTGCTGACACGTATCAGCGAGAAGTTGTGAAACGGGATGCCTTCTATACAGGCATACATAGAAAGTGAGGATTAGCAGTATGGAACATGAAAACGGATGGAGGAGAATATTTCGCTTGGTATCACATTCCATGGCGTGGGTAATGGTACAGCCGATAGTGTTCTACCAGAAGTTTATCACTCCCTACACTCCACCTTCCTGCCGTTTTACGCCTACCTGTTCTGAATACGCTCGACAGGCAATCCTCAAGCACGGCCCGGTGAAAGGGCTCCTTCTCGCCATTTGGCGAATACTGAGATGCAATCCATGGGGTGGCAGTGGCTATGATCCAGTGCCGTAAGTTGTCCTCCTAGGTGAGGCGCCCCGGCAATTAGGCACCGCCATTGATGCTTCCAGAGCGCAAAAGAGCGCTTGCTAGCTATGACAGGTGCCTTTATACGAATCAACAAATAAACAATCACAAGAACAATGAAGAACTTTGTAGAGGAATTAAGGTGGCGCGGGATGCTCGCGCAAATCATGCCTGGTACTGAGGAATACTTGCAAAAGAATCTCACATCGGCATATCTGGGCACCGACCCCACTGCCGATTCACTTCACATAGGCCACCTCTGCGGAATAATGATGCTACGTCATTTCCAGCGTTGTGGTCACAAGCCTTACCTCCTCGTGGGAGGTGCCACGGGAATGATTGGTGATCCGTCGGGAAAGAGCCAGGAGCGTAACCTGCTTGATGCCGATACTCTCTATCACAACCAGGAGGCTATCAAGAAGCAGGTGTCTAAGTTCCTCGATTTCGACGGCACAGAGCCTAACAAAGCCGAGCTCGTGAACAACTACGATTGGATGAAGGACTACAAGTTCCTCGACTTTGTCCGCGACATCGGTAAGCATATCACCGTCAACTATATGATGGCTAAGGAGAGCGTGCAGCAGCGTTTGAACGGTACAGCCCGTGACGGACTGTCCTTCACCGAGTTCACTTATCAGCTTCTCCAGGGCTATGACTTCCTTTATCAGTATGAGCACTATGGTGTCCGCCTTCAGCTTGGCGGCAACGACCAGTGGGGAAATATGACCACTGGTACTGAGCTTATCCGCCGTGTCCTTGGAAATGACGCTGAGGCGTTCTGTCTCACTTGCCCGCTTATCACTAAGGCCGATGGCAAGAAGTTTGGAAAGACCGAGAGCGGCAACGTATGGCTCGACCGCAACCGCACCACTCCGTATGCTTTCTATCAGTTCTGGCTCAACGTTACCGATGCTGATGCGGCACGCTACATCAAGATATTCACCGACCTCGACCAGGAGACAATCGCCGGACTCATAGAAGAGCACGAGCAGGATCCGGGCCGTCGTGTTCTGCAGCGTCGTCTGGCAGAGGAGGTAACCGTTATGGTTCATTCCAAGGAGGACCTCGACATGGCTATTGCCGCATCAAACATCCTCTTCGGCAAGGCCACCAAGGACCAGCTGGCACAGCTCGATGAGGCTACATTGAACGATGTCTTCAAGGATGTTCCTCATTATGACCTTCCAAAGGACCAGTTGGGACTTCCGGCTGTCGATGTCTTCTGTCGTGAGGGCTGGCAGATATTCCCGAGCAAGAGTGAGATGCGTAAGCTCGTGAAGGGCAACGGTGTCAGCCTTAACAAGGAAAAGATTACAGCCTTCGACCGTCCTGTCACGGCTGAGGACCTCATCGACGGCAAGTATCTTCTTGTCCAGCGCGGTAAGAAGAACTACTATCTCATCACCGTAAAATAACAACTACGACAATAAATATACAAAACGAAAACGGCGGAACTCTTGCAGCTCCGCCGTTTTTTTATGATCTCTTTACATATATAGTCCTACAGATACTCGCCGAAATCGGTAAGCCGCATGTCGCCTTTCCTCTCAAAAGTGTCGTGGAGGGCGAAAGCCGCGCGCAGGGAGTGTGGCGTGTGCCCTTTCTCGGCTATCTTCAGGTACTCGCGCAGCAGAGGCTTGTAATCCGGGTGAGCGCAGTTCTCGATAATCTCGTGCGCCCTGTGCAGCGGTCCTTTCCCTCTCAGGTCAGCCACACCCTGCTCCGTTACGATGACGTCGACGTCGTGTTCCGTAGAGTCTATATGCGAGCAGAACGGCACTATGGCCGAAATCTTCCCGTCTTTTGCCGTCGACGGTGTGGTGAATATCGAGATATATCCGTTGCGCTCATAGTCGCATGAGCCGCCGATGCCGTTCATCAGCCTTGACGCGCATATATGACTGGAGTTCTCATTGCCGTAGATGTCGCATTCTATGGCCGTGTTTATGGCGATGCATCCTAGTCTTCGGATAATCTCCGGTGAGTTTGCTATCTCGCTCTGACGTATCACCAGGTGCTTGGCGAAGAAGTTTATGTTATAGTAAACGTGCTGCAAGGCCTCGTTGGTAACGGTCATTGCCGTTGCCGACGCCGCCTTTATCTGCCCTTTCTCTATCAGGTCTATCGCCGCGTCCTGCACCACCTCCGAGTAGACTTGGAAACTTGGGATATGCGGGTTCTTTCCCATTGCGGCCAGCACCGCGTTGCCCGTGGCACCCACACCGCTCTGTATCGGCAGGAACTGTGGCGGGATGTGGCCGGCTTTCATGTCGGCGACAAGGAACTCGGCGACGTTGTTGCCCATCTGCAGTGTTGTCGGTGTCAGAGCTTTGAATGTCCGTGCCTCCTCCGGTATCTTACACTCCACCACGCCGACAATTTTCTTCGCGTCGATGGTTACGTAGTTGTTGCCAATCCTGTCCAGGACATTTATAATAGGTATAGGCTTACGTCCGAAGCCGCACTCTCCCGGCTCATAGGTGTCGTGGAGCATCCTTGAGCGCGGACTGTGAAAATGGTTCAGCTCTATGATAACCCTCTTTGCCAGCCGTGCCGCCGTGGTGACGATGCCGCCTGCCGACGTCAGCGACAAGTGGCACTCGTCGTCGAACTCCTCAATGTCCGACGCTTCTACGATGAGCCAGTCCATCTGACCATAATAGCCGTGGCGGAGCCTTTCTGCCATGTGTCCGAGGTGCGTGTCCTCATATTCTATCTCACCTATGTTCACATGCTCACGGAAGTCCTTGTTAGTTGAGAACGGAGCACGGAACTTTATGGCGTGAGCCTTTGCCATGTCGCCTTCAATGCTCTGACAACTCGATGCTCCGGAGAATATCCCCACCTTGAAAGGCCTGCCCTGCTCATGCTCGCGGATTGCCTTTTTCGACAGTTCGCGGAACACGGCCTTCGGGTCGCCGTTAGGCGTGAATCCTCCAATGGCGATGTTGTCGCCGTCCTTAATAAATGAAGCTGCTTCCTCGGCAGTGATCCTTGCGTATGCCATTTGATATTTTGTATATTAATTCAACTTTACAAATATTATATGCAAAGGTAGCAATTAAATATGAATTAATAATCAAAACCCAATAAATATTTGCATTTTCACAGTAAAATGGAATAATATTCAGAAAATAAAAGGAAATAGTCCGCCTGGATAACTACTCAGCACTTTCTGTTAGATGCTGGAAAGAAAAAACAGGCTATCGTATGGATAGACGCTATTGATGAATAGAAACAATCTCGAAGGATGACCAAAATAAAATCGCACGACGACCGTCGCGCGATTGCGTGACGGTCGTCATGGATTTCCGTGACGGCCGTCGCATGATTGCGTGACGGCCGTCACGCAATATGAATATTGTTAATTTGTCTGTTCTTTAGGCCTTTATGTCTCGTGAAAGCCACATGGTGATGAGATAGAACAGTACCCCCGTGATGAGACCTGCAATGGCATCGATGAGATAATGAGCCTGGATGTAGACCGTGGCACAGCACAGGAAGACATAGAACGGCAGGTAGATGAAGAAAAGTCTACGGCTCTTTGAGTGCCATGCCAGGAGCATGCATATGGTGCTTATGCCCACGTGGCTGCTGGGGAACGCCGCTGTAGGCCGTTCTCCCGCCGCTTTCGCATCCTCGACGAACTGATAGAAGATGCCGTCGGTATATCCCGGAGACGGCAGACTGTTGGTATGGTTGAGGAAGTAGTCGTGGACATTTGGGAAGACACCCTCCGCCACCGTCTTCACTCCTACGGCATGATAGTAGAACGTCGGTCCCACCACTGGCAGGAATATATATATAATGTAATAGACGAAGAACGAAGCCATTATCACAAACGTGGCACGTGCGAACTCCTGGTACCTCACCGCAAAATAGAACAGCACCGTGAAGGCAATCATAAAGTAGTAAGAGCCGTAGCCCATATCGAACAGTTCGCTTATGATATGGCTTGGCACGGCCTTCGAGAACAGCAGTGCCGGCTGACATCCGAACAGGTCCTGTTCCCATCCTGCAAACAGATAGTCGAGGTTAGGGAACAGACGGTTGAACTCGTATGTCTCAGGATACCACAATCCGAGCAGCGACAGCTGTACGATAGCCCTCAGCCCGAGCAGCAGACGGCACGGCACCATACGGTAGACGCCCCACATCGCCAGCAGTATTGCCAGGAACCTTGCCCGCATGAGGAGCATCTCCACGGGGTTGTTGAGCTTTGTGTAGAGGAAGAGTATCATCAGCGTCGTCAGTACGGCATATCCCAGTACTACTTTCTCGAAGAGCATCAGCCCCTTCAGCGGCTTCTCCTCCACCGTGAACAGACTCTTCCAGCCATTCACCGATAGCAGGCTTGTATTGTCTTTCTTTGTCATTTTCCTTGTTTTGTCTCTTGTTCTACAGCCATCCGTTTTCCTTGTACCATCTCACTGACGCCTCGACACCGCGCTTGAGGTCCCACTGTGGCTTAAAGCCCAGTTCCTTCTCTGCAAGACTGATGTCGCACCGCCAGTTGCGCTGCTTGAGAATATTGTATTTGTCGTTGTTGAGCACTATCATCTTACCGGTGAGATGGCCTATGAGGTCGCCTAAGAACGTGATGATGCGAAGGAGCAGCAGCGGAGCCTTTATCCTTATCCACCAAGGACGACCCAATGCCTCGTGGACCAGGTCGCTGAACGTAGAGCTGTTGTACACACTGCCGTCGCTGAGGAAGTAGGCATGACCGGCGACACCATGGTCGAGGGCCTCGAAGACAGCCTGGACGACGTCGCTGACATATATGAACGTGATGTCCTGCCGCTTGAAGCCCACGGCGAAGTCGCTGTGGTTTTTTATGCTTTTCATCATGACGTAGTAGTCCTTCTCGCGCGGGCCGTATACTCCTGTAGGCCGGAGGATGACGTAAGGGAACGTGAGGCTGTCAGGCGATGTGGCCGTGGCGCCGTCGCCCAGTGTCTCTTTGAGCCATTGCTCCGCCTTCAGCTTGCTCTGTCCGTAGGCGGTGTTGGGACGTGGTGTGTCGGTGGGTTCTATCTCTGTGTATGGCTGCTGCTCGCGGACAGCGCCGAAGATGCTCAGCGACGACAGATAAACGAAACGCTTCAAGGGCATCCGAAGACCGATGATGGCCCTGACGAGGTTCTCCGTTCCTTCGGTGTTCACGCGGAAGAAGTCGTCACGCCTCAGAGCCTTGGTCAGTCCGGCGGCATGGACGACATAGTCGAAGTCGTGGCCTTTGAGCTGTTCCCGGAGCCTCTCCTCGCTTGAGAGGTCCAGTTCTATGAATTTTATCCGTTTGTCCTGCAGGTATCTCCTTGAGGAGGTGTGGCGTACGGCGGCCCATGTCTCCATGCCTTGCCGCAGGGCTTCCTCAACGATGAAAGAGCCGATGAAGCCCGAAGCGCCGGTTATTAATATTTTTTTCATTAAGATTTCACGTGATTTGTTTGCAAAGGTACAAACTTTTTTGTTACTTTGCGTACAGAATATAATTATATAAAACATATAAGAAGTTAAAGAGGAGTTAAAGGTAAGCCAAGGAGACATTTAGAAGATATTATGTTTCATACAGACCAATGTACATGTCATTTCCGACAGTCCCGGTCAAATATCACCCTCTCAGAGCTTTGCGTAGGCTTTCCTTTAGCGTCCTTCCGGCTCCTTTACTAAATTCTTACTACTATGGCAAAAGGAAAAGGTAATGGAAAGCGTCTCACAAAGAAGCAGATGGCCGACAGACTTGTGGCCCTCTTCCAGTCGCAACCCGACGAGACGCTTAGCTTCAAGCAGATATTCAAGGCACTGCATCTGACGACTCATCCGCAGAAGATGCTTGCCATCGACACTATGGATGAGATGGCGTGGGACGACTTCCTCTCGAAGGTCGGCGACAATGCCTTCCGTCTGAACACCAAGGGACAGGTTCAGGAGGGCACCTTCATACGTAAGGCCAACGGAAAGAACACCTTCCAGCCTGACGACGGTGGCACTCCTATCTTCGTCTCAGAGCGAAACTCCATGTCGGCACTCAACGGCGACCGCGTGCGTGTGCAGCTCCTGGCACGCCGTCAGAAGCATATCAAGGAGGCAATGGTGACGGAAATCCTAAAACGGAAGAAGGATACCTTTGTAGGCCGTCTGCGTGTAGACCGCGACATAGCGTTCCTCGTCACCCAGGAGAACCTCTTCGTCCATGACATCCTTATCCCTAAGAAGAAGCTGAAGGGTGGAAAGACCGACGACCGTGTGGTGGTGAGAGTCACGCAGTGGCCCGACGCCGACCATAAGAACCTCGTCGGTGAGGTCATCGACGTGCTCGGACCGGCCGGCGACAACGATGTGGAGATGAACAGTATCCTGGCGCAGTACGGGCTGCCGTACAAATACCCGAAGCGTGTTGAGGAGGCTGCCGAGAAGATTACCGGTGAGGTGACGAAGGAAGACCTCGCCGAGCGGGAGGATTTCCGCGATACGTGGACATGTACCATAGACCCTAAGGACGCTAAGGACTTCGACGACGCGCTGAGCATCAAACGGCTGCCTGACGGACTGTGGGAGGTCGGCGTGCATATCGCCGATGTGAGCCATTATGTTAAGGAAGGCGATATCATAGACCGTGAGGCACAGAAGCGCGCAACGAGTATATACCTCGTAGACCGTACCATTCCTATGCTCCCGGAACATCTCTGCAACTTTGTATGCTCCCTTCGCCCGGATGAGGAGAAACTCTGTTACAGTGCCGTGTTCAACCTCGACGACAATGCCGACGTCAAGGCCTTCCGCCTTGTCCACACGGTGATAAAGTCGAACCGCCGCTATGCCTATGAGGAGGTGCAGCAGCTTCTGGAGGACAACGGTGTCGTCGACGGAACCGGAGAGCCCGCACCAGCGCCGGGTCCGGAGGGATATAAGGGCGAATACGCCGACCAGCTCATCACCCTCGACCGTCTGGCTAAGAAGCTGCGGGCCAAGAGGTTCAAGAACGGTAGCGTGAAGTTCGATACTGAGGAGCTCCACTTCGACATCGATGAGAAAGGTAAGCCTATACGCTGTTACTTCAAGCGCTCGAAAGATGCCAACAAGCTCGTTGAGGAGTTCATGCTCCTGGCCAACAAGTCGGTGGCGGAGAGCGTCGGAAAGGTCCGCAAGGGCAAGAAAGCCAAGACGTTGCCATACCGTATCCATGACAATCCGGACCCACAGAAGTTTGAGAACCTCCGAGAGTTCTCGGCGAAGTTCGGATATAAGCTGAAGTCGTCGAGCACCAAGGGTGCCACGGCACGTGCGCTGAACACCCTCATGGATGAGGTGGAAGGCAAGCGTGAGGCAAAGCTGATCCAGACTATCGCACTGCGGTCAATGATGAAGGCGAAGTATTCCACGCACAATATCGGACACTTCGGACTGGCTTTCGACTACTACACTCATTTCACCTCACCTATAAGACGGTATCCCGATACTATGGTCCACCGCCTTCTGACGCGCTATCAGAACGGAGGACGGTCGGCAAACCAGGATAAATATGAGGAGCTGTGTGAACATTGCTCCGACATGGAGCAGGTGGCGCAGAACGCAGAGCGCGACTCTATAAAGTACAAGATGGTAGAGTTCATGGGCGACAAGGTCGGAGAGGAGTTCGACGCGCATATCTCTGGCATACAGAGCTATGGCATCTACGCTGAGATTGACGAGAACCATTGCGAGGGAATGATACCTATGCGCGACCTCGATGACGACTATTACGACTTCGACGAGAAGAACTACTGCCTTGTCGGCCGCCGTCGGCATCACACATACCAGCTCGGCGACCCTATACGTATTCAGGTGGCGAAGGCTAACTTGGAGAAGAAACAACTCGACTTCATCATCGCTGGCAGTGCCGCTGTAGAGCGTCCGGCCGGAGGTGAGCCCGACCGTCAGAACCGTCACTCCTCCGGTGGCGGCAGGAAGCGTGGAGGCAAGGGCCGGAAGAAAGGCGGCAAGAGAAGATAAGGCATGAGAAGGCTTGTCCTGTTGATTTTTACCATGGCATTCCTCCTTCCGACCTTTGGAAGGGGGAATGACTATATGCGTCTGAAAGGCTATTACCGCGTCTGGCAGACCACCGACTCCGTGCTCTCATATTTCTGGGACGGGTATATGGAGATATATGTCCCGCTGGACTCCTCGCTGACTCCTTCGAGCGATTTCTGCGACAGAAAGTTCTTAGGGGAGCGGCGGCGAAAGGCCGTAAGGGCCAATGGCGACGACCTCTTCGTGCAGATAAGCCTTCCTAATCTGGAGGTGTGGCCGCTCATGGGGAGCATCTCCGGCGACGAATATTCCACAAGGAACAACGGTGATGTGTACTTCCTGAAGTATAAGGCGGGACATATAGACCGCAACGACTCCACGACGACGGTGTCGTTCGATGAGCTGGCCGGACGTCTGGATCACAGGCTCGACATGAGTCAGCTGAAGATGTATGGCGTGGTGGCCACGATGACGGGATGTGAGGACAGTGAGACGCGGCGGAATGCTGATAATAGTGTCGTCGCCTTCAGCAAGCATCTGACTTATCAAGCCCATTACAAGGGCGAGGATGAGGATGAGAGAATAGATGTCGTGAGCCAGTTCTTCACTACCGACAGTCAGACTGTATCAGAGGCGGAGAAGAAGCGTATCGTAAAGGCAAAGAACCATATATGGGAGTTCTCCATCCCGGCCTTCATCCCACCGCTGCCCGACGATATAGCCTCCGCCTGGCCGCGACTCGTGGAGTACTGACGAGGCGACGTGCATGAAATTAAATCCGGGTAGAGGCATCAAAGTGGTGTTGCCACAGCACTGGTTTAAAACAGGATTTATCCGGCGTCAGGATGCTGCCAGCAGTGCCTCTGCGGTGGGTGATGTCCACCCTTAAACAGGGTTTTAAGAAAAAAGTTGGCGTTTCGTTTGTCTTTTCCGAGAAATAGCCTTATCTTTGCATTCGCAATTCTTCTTTTGGTTAGCCGCAATGGTGGAATTGGTAGACACGAGGGACTTAAAATCCCTTGGCCAGAAATGGCTGTACGGGTTCGAGTCCCGTTCGCGGCACTTCTTATGTTTTTTATTCCTATGCCCATGAAACGGTACATTTACATCCTGTTTCTTTCGTTTTTACTCGTCGCCTGCGGTGAAAGCAAGGGACGCTTCAAGATAGAGGGCAGATTTCTTCATATCAATTCTGGTGAGCTTTACGTCTATAGTCCCGACGGAGTGATAGACGGTATGGACACGATAAAGATACAAGACGGACGCTTCGCACTCGAAGTGCCGTGCAGAAGTGATGGCGTGCTGATGATAGTGTTCCCAAACTATTCGCAGCAACCCATATTCGCCGAGTCGGGCGGGGCAGTGGAAGTGAAGGCCGATGCCTCCCGTCTGAGGGATATGGAGATAAAGGGCACGAAGGCCAACGAACTGATGACGACATTCCGTAAGTCGTCGACAAACATGTCGCCGCCACAGGAGGCGAAGTTTGCGGCGCAGTTCGTGAAGGACCACCCGGAGTCGCCGGTAAGTGTTTATCTCACAAAGAAGTATTTCGTCGACAGCAATACCCCTGACTATAAGCAGGCGGCATCGCTGGTGGCTGTAATGAGTAAGGCACAGAAGGACAACGGTGCCCTCGTCAGACTGAAGCAGCAGACGGACCTCCTCACGGTCAGCTTGCCGGGGAAGGCTCTTCCGACATTCTCTGCCATTGATGTCGATGGTCATAAGGTTACCAATGGCGACCTCAACGCACCGGTGTCTGTAGTAAGCGTATGGGCGTCGTGGAGCTTTGAGAGCATTGATGCACAGAACGCTATTGCGGATGCTATGAAGAAGGCTGACGAGAAGTTCAAGGCTGTAAGCATCTGCGTCGATGCCAGCAAGACCATGTGTCGTCAGGCGATGCAGAACAACAGCATCGACTGGCCTGTGATATGCGACGGAATGACGATAAACAGCCGTCTGATGAAGCAGCTCGGACTGTCGACGGTACCTGAAAACATCCTCTTAAGAAACGGACGTATAGTCAAGAGTGGACTCAATGCGGCACAGCTGCGCCAGGAGCTCACCAAGATATATCATTAAGAACCTGATAGATGCTCGTAAAAACCTATTGTGCTGCCGTAAACGGACTTGAAGTTACCACTGTAACAGTTGAGGTAAGCATAACACGTGGCGTCCTTTTTCATCTCACTGGACTTGCTGACACAGCCGTGAAGGAAAGCCATGACCGCATAAATGCTGCCTTGCTGAACAATGGATATAAATTTCCTGTGGCTGACGTTACCGCCAACCTCGCTCCCGCTGACCTTAAGAAGGAAGGTGCCGGTTTCGACCTTCCACTTGCCATCGCCATCCTTGCTGCCAATGAGGAGATGCACAACGACATGCTCGACAAGTATATGCTCGTCGGTGAACTGGGACTGGACGGAAAGCTGCAGCCGGTGAAGGGTGCGTTGCCCATCGCTATCAAGGCACGGGCCGAACATTTCAAGGGGCTTATCGTGCCGAAGGAGAACGAGCATGAGGCTGCCGTCGTCGATACGCTGGAGGTCTATGGTATGAACAACCTACTGGAGGTCATCAACTTCCTTAATGGCGCGTCACATCCGGAGCCATGTGTCGTTGACACAAGGAAGGAATTCTATGAACATCAGTATAAATTCGATCTGGACTTCGCCGATGTCCGTGGACAGGAGAATGTCAAGAGAGCCTTTGAGGTGGCCGCGGCAGGCGGACACAATATCATCCTTGTGGGACCTCCGGGAAGCGGAAAGAGTATGATGGCGAAGAGGCTGCCCTCGATATTGCCGCCGCTGTCGCTCTCCGAGAGTCTTGAGACGACGCAGATACACTCCATAGCGGGGAAGCTGCCAAGGGGGATGGGGCTGATATGCCAGCGGCCGTTCCGCAGTCCGCACCATACTATCTCTGAGGTGGCACTCGTCGGAGGTGGAAACAACCCCATGCCGGGGGAGATAACGCTGGCACATAACGGCGTCCTGTTCTGCGATGAGCTCCCGGAATTCAATAAGCACACCCTGGAGGTGCTCAGACAACCCCTCGAAGACCGGCAGATAACCATCAGCAGGGCTAAGTATACGGTTACCTATCCATGTTCCTTTATGTTTGTGGCGTCTATGAACCCGTGTCCTTGCGGCTATTATGGCGACCCTACGCATCATTGTGTGTGTACTCCCGGTCAGATACAGCGTTATCTATCTAAGATTAGTGGTCCGCTTCTCGACCGTATCGACATCCAGTGTGAGATAGCTGCCTTGCCGTTCCACGACCTTTCCAAAGCTCAGCCGGGTGAACCGTCGGCAAAGATACGTGAGCGTGTTATGCAGGCGCGCGCCATACAGACGGAGCGTTTCAAGGATATAAAGGGCATGCACTGCAATGCGCAGATGAGTGAGAGGATGATACACAAGTATGCCGAGCCTGACGAGCGTGGCCTGGCGGTGCTTAGAATGGCTATGGAACAGCTGCACCTCTCTGCCCGCGCCTATAGCCGTATACTTAAGGTGGCAAGGACGATCGCTGATCTGGCCCATTCGGACTGCGTGCAGGCTGAACATATCGCTGAGGCTGTCGGTTACCGTCAGATGGACCGCAGCGACTGGGCGGAAAGAGGACTATGACCATCCGTCGATATGACGGCTGATGAAGCTCGCGTGGCCGGTTGATAGGCAATGATGAAGTGTGAAAAACAAGAATTCTAAGTATAAGCAGTAGGATATGAAAGGAAGAAATGTTATTATAATATGTATTGCTTTGGCCGCCATAGTGTTCCTTGTGGGCTATCTCCTTGGGACGTCCGGTTCAAAGGATGCCGCCATCACGGAGGAGACGGTGGTGGAACAGCCACAGAAACGGCTCTCCTCTGCCGATGTCATGGAGGCTATAAGGCATGAGTCGAAACTCTATTCCTCGGAGCAGACGGCACATAAGAAGGTCGTCATCTCTACAAAGGATGTGATGTCGGTTCTCGGATATAAGTTCACAAAGCCGTGGTCGCATTCCAACTATGTCATACCCATTGACGTTACCTATAAGGCTTGTATAGACCTTGGACGGATATCCCAGGAGGATATAAAGGTCAACGACCGCGACTCGTCGGTAACGATAACACTTCCGGACCCCGTGATAGAGCTGACGAGCTGTGAGGTCAGACATAAGGATGAGATTGTGGACCAACAGGTGTTTGCCAGTTCACAGTCGCAGGACTTCTTCAACAAGGCCGTCAGCGATGCGGAACAGGGCATCTGGGCGGAGATAAGCATGCAACGGAAGCAGGAACTGCTTACGGATGCTAAGCGGAACGCTGAAGGCATACTGGCCGACGCGCTCCTCAAGAGTGGGTTTAAGCGGGTGAACATCACCTACTCCTCGTCTCTGAACCCCGACAGGCTCACCGTAGAACGTAATCATGAATAGAAGATGAAACTGATAAATAAGATATATGTTATCGCCATTGCCGTTATCTGCATCGTTGTCGTTGTGGTTGTTGTAAAGGCGTGTAACTTTGCCAAAACGGAACATGTGGTCAGTCAGACCGTGGCGGAGACAAAGCCGACACCCGTAAACCTCGATTCATTGAAGAGGATAGGGCAGTGGTCGGTGGTGACGGTGGAGCTGGAGCAGAGCGTCGATACTGTCGACAAGGGCTTCTTCCATGACACTGCCATCGAACTCCTCTACCATGGGACACTACACTATGGTGTTGATATGATGAAGGTGAAGAACGACTGGGTCCGGGTTGTGGACGACTCGGTGGCTGTTGTCACCCTGCCGGAGGTGCAGCTCCTCGACGACCGCTTCCTCGATGAGCGCAATGTAAAGGTTATCTTAGGCGACGGTGATGAGAAGTTCATCAACCGTCCGGAGGTTAAAGAGGCACTTGTGAGGAAGGCCAAGGCGGAAATGGTTCGCCAGGGAGATACCCATAAGCCTGAGGCAAAAAGGAAAATAGAGGATGAGATAACCCGGCTGTTCTCATCGCATGGCTTCACTGTAAGGGTGGAATGGCGGTGACGGACATATGATATTTATAAAACAACAAGGCCAATAGCTGTAATCGATAGACGATTTAAGCTATTGGCCTTGTTGTTTTCGTTATAATCTCAGCCTTCACTTTATAAAAGGAAGGCTGAGAAATCACTGTTTATATCGTTCGAATACCCTCTTTGAAGGGCGTGGATACACTGTTTATCCTATCTGGCTGCCCGGCAGAACCTGGCTGAATGTGGTTGTCAGGGCCAGTGAGCCGTCAGCGTTCAGTGCCGAGAGAATCATTCCCTGACTCTCTATGCCCATCATCTTGCGCGGAGCGAGGTTGGCGATGAAGAGCACGTCCTTGCCTACCAGCTCCTCAGGCTTATAGAACTTTGCTATGCCTGAGAGGATGGTGCGGTCCTTGCCGCTGCCGTCGTCGATGGTGAACTGCAGGAGCTTGTTTGATTTCTTCACCTTCTGGCAGTCTTTGATATGACCGACACGGATGTCGACCTTCTCCCATTCGTCGAAGGGGACGTTCTCCTTTACCGGCTCGGCCTTGTAGTCCTTCAGGGCTGCAGCCTTCTCGTTGGCTGCTTTCTCCGCGTTGAGCTTGTCGAGCTGACGCTGTATGGCATCATCCTCAATCTTCTCAAAGAGCAGATGAGGCTCGCCGAGCTGCTGTCCGGCCTTCAGCAGGTCGGTCCGTCCGAGCTCCTTCCAGTCGAAGTCGTCAAGACCAATCATTCCCCGGAGGTCTTTTGAGGAGAAGGGGAGGAACGGCTCGAAGGCAATGGCAAGGTTGGCAACGAGCTGAAGGGATATATTCAGGATTGTCTCCACACGTTTCGGGTCGGTCTTCCAAACCTTCCACGGCTCACATTCGGTAATATACTTGTTGCCTATGCGTGCAAGGTTCATGGCTTCCTTCTGGGCCTCGCGGAACTTGAATACATCCAGCAGCGACTCCATCTTATCTTTTACGTCCTTGAACTCTGCTATGGCCTGCTTGTCAACATCCTGAAGCTCACCTGCGGCAGGAACCTTGCCGCCCCAGTACTTCTTGGTGAGCTGCAGGGCACGGTTCACGAAGTTGCCGTATATTCCCACGAGCTCAGAGTTGTTTCTCTCCTGAAAGTCCTTCCATGTGAAGTTGTTGTCCTTTGTCTCAGGAGCGTTGGCGGTGAGGACATAGCGCAGCACATCTTGCTTGCCCGGGAAGTCGCGTAGGTACTCGTCGAGCCATACGGCCCAGTTCCTCGATGTTGATATCTTGTCGTTCTCAAGGTTCAGGAACTCGTTTGCCGGGACGTTGTCGGGCAGGATATAACCGCCGTGGGCCTTCAGCATCACCGGGAAGATGATGCAATGGAACACGATGTTGTCCTTTCCGATGAAGTGGACGAGCCTTGTCTCCGGATCCTTCCACCATGTCTCCCAAGAGCCCCATTTCTCTGGTTCCTTGTCGCAGAGCTCCTTTGTGTTGGAGATATATCCTATCGGTGCGTCGAACCACACGTAGAGCACCTTTCCGTCAGCACCCTCCACGGGGACAGGGATACCCCAGTCGAGGTCGCGTGTCATAGCTCTTGGCTGCAGGTCCATGTCAAGCCATGACTTGCACTGGCCATACACGTTCGAGCGCCATTCCTTGTGTCCGTCGAGTATCCATTTCTTGAGCCAGTCCTGGTATTCGTTCAGAGGCAGATACCAGTTCTTTGTCTTGCGTATCTCCGGCTTTGCACCAGAGATAGTAGAGTGCGGGTCGATGAGCTCCATAGGACTGAGGTCGGAGCCGCACTTCTCACACTGGTCACCATAGGCGTTGGGATTGCCGCAGTGAGGGCATGTTCCCATGATATAACGGTCGGCCAGGAACTGATGGGCCTCCGGGTCGTAGTACTGTTCCGACTCTTTCTCTATGAGCTTTCCGTCATCATAGAGCTTACGGAAGAAGTCGCTGGCCAGCTTGTTGTGCGTAGGCGACGTCGTCCGGCTGTATATGTCGAACGAGATACCGAACTCCTTGAATGAGTCCTTGATTATCTTATGGTATCTGTCGCATATGTCCTGAGGCGTGCAGCCCTCCTTCTTTGCTCGGATAGTGATAGGCACACCGTGCTCATCACTTCCACCGATGAAGATGACAGGCTGTTTCTTCAGCCGCAGATAGCGGACATAGATGTCGGCAGGGACGTATACTCCTGCCAGATGGCCTATATGCACTCCGCCGTTGGCGTAAGGCAGTGCCGCGGTAACAGTTGTTCGTTTGAAATTCTTCATAATTGCCATTCCTCTCCATGCCTCTGTAAGGGTCGTGAAATGTCCGGATGACCACTGGATTGGACGTCCGGGTATCATGGAGTATTATTATTTCTATTGTTTATTTTCTTATCTGTTGCAGTTTATTTGAACTGAGGGTTGTTCTTTACCGGTATGTTGTATGTCGTGATATTGGGGTATTTCGCCTTCACATTCTCGCAGACTCGTTTCCAGTCCATTCCCCACGGGTCGTCTTTCCGTCCCTGTGGCACTGCTATGTCCGAATGTCTGACAAGATACCGGATGTCATAACGTGCGCAGATGTCCTTTATCAGCCAGTTGAGCGAGCGGTACTGTGCCTCTGTGGGGCCGTCCCTCTTCATGCTTATGACCTCTATTCCTATCGAGGAGCCGTTCAGCCACTGACGGGATCCGTCGGGCAGCGCGCTTTTTCCAGCATGGTATGCCACATTCTTCTCGTCGACCATCTTCAGAATGGTCCCGTCGCGCGTTATCATGTAGTGTGCTGACGTGCCACCGTCGCGGAACTGCTTGATACAACCGTTCACATCAAAGTCGAACTGTTGCTTGGCCTGGTTGACGACATGGTAGTTTGAGTGGACGACGATGATGTCGATGTCGTTTCTCTTACGGTCAGCCTGCCGATAACCCCACGTAACCTGAGAGGTGATATCGGAGTCGCGGGGCACCCAGAAAGTCTGAGCGACACCACTGGCACTGTCCTGCTGCTGTGTTGTTGAGTTATCCTCCACCCCGTCGGCAGCCTCATGGAGTTCCTTGGTAATTTTATTTCCATTAGCCTCACGCCTGTTCTGGGTCCTGCAACCACTTGCCGTAATCGACAGAGCGAGGAACAACACGCTCAGTACAACACTTTCCTTCTTCATCCTTTCCTTTTTATTCTATGGTCGCATCCGCAGCATTACCGCCAGAGAGGATGCGGCATCTGTTCTTTACACCTTCTGTATCCTTATCGTCCTGTTGCTCTTGTTGCAGGCTATGTAATACTTGCCGTCGGTGTAGATGTCCTCGTTTCCTTCCATGTCGAGATGAAAACCGTTCATCTTCACCTGGTCGACGAGGTTCTGGTAAGCATTATTGTTGAACACGCCGAGCATCATGCTCTCACCCTTTACTGCCACATAGCTCGACACGCCCTGTCGCATGGCACGCGGATAGTCCTCGTATTTCCCGTCGGTGATAATCTTTGGCAGGCGGCAGTTCTTATAATACACCTTGTCGTACTTGTCGACACGGAACACCTCATAGCCTTTCTTGACCTTATAGCCGTATTTGCTCATCGCCTCGTCGGCGTTGGTCTCGTCGGCAAAGACGCCAATGAGTTCCTTTATGCTCAGCACTTCACTGTTGGGGACCACGTTTACCGTTGTGTCCTGAGTGGTGACGGCAGCCGCCTTTCCGTCATTGCCATTTGCGGTTTTCTGCGACGTGCCGCATGCCGCTATCATGGCGGTAATGGCTACAGCCGCTATGGAGATAATTATTTTTCTCATGCCGGATGATTTTTTCCTATGATATACATTAATTAATTATAGGAATGCAAAATTACTGATTTTTTCATGAAAACCAATGATTTATGCGTTGATTTTTTGGAATTCGACAATTAGGTTGCGGACGGCCACAAGGGCCGCGCACTGCAGGTGGATATAAACTTCCGAAAAAGTTGGTACAACAAATGCCCCCTACTTAATAGTTACTTGCGAAGGAAAATTCTATTTTTTTCTTTTTCACATGGGGGTATATCGTCTTTTCTGCGTCATAGGAGTGGAAAGAAGAACGTAATGACAGAAAAATGAGTTTAAGAAAACCGCTTCTCACAGCATTTCTCCTGGTCCTGCCGCTGCTGCTCATGGCCCAGACGAGGACGATACGCATGGAGATGGACTGGCTGCATGCCGTCCGCGGCATCAACTTCATATATGATGCCACGCTAAATACCGACAAATCATACCACGGTCCTGCGCTGAAAGGCCTCGACACCGACCGTGCGCTGAGCACACTTTTCGCCGGCTCTGGCATCGACTATAAACGGAAAGGCAATTATGTAACGCTTCGTCCGGCTAAGAAGACATCCTCTCCGGCACCTTCCGTCCGTCGGCCTGCACAAGTAAAGGCTCCTGCGCAGTCCCGCCAGCGCCACACCATCAGCGGTTATGTGCGCGGTGCTGACGGTGAGACCCTTATCAACGCCACCGTCTATGACCTTACCACCCACCAGGGGACGACCACCAACGCCTATGGCTTCTTCTCCCTGACGCTCGGTGGAGGACAGCATAAGTTGCGCTTCGGATATATCGGCTATGACGACTATATATTTAATGTGCACCTCGATGCCGACCGCAGTCTTGACATCCAACTTCAGCAGAACGCCAGTCTTGCGGAAGTCGTCGTGACGGGCGATTTAAACTCACCCCTTCTCACCACCCAGACCGGAAAACGCTCACTGTCGCCGTCGGACATCAAGACCGAATACTCACTCCTGAGCAGTCCCGATGTGGTGAAGACCTTGCAGATGACCAGCGGTGTGACCACCGGTGTGGAGCTTGCCAGCGGACTTTATGTCCATGGCGGCGGCAACGATGAGAACCTCTATCTCCTCGACGGCTCGCCACTTTATTCCATCAATCATACGTTAGGGCTCTTCTCATCCTTTAATGTCGACGTGGTGAAGAATGTAGACTTCTATAAGAGTGGCTTCCCGGCACGTTATGGCGGTCGTCTGTCGTCGGTTGTAGACGTGCGTACCGCCGACGGCGACTTCAAGACCATCCATGGCAGCTACCGCATCGGACTTATCGACGGCAGCTTCCAGATAGAAGGACCATTGAGGAAAGACAAGACCTCATTCAATTTTGGCCTCCGCCGTTCGTGGCTCGACCTTATCACCCGTCCTGTCTTCTATATCCGCAACAAGTCGAATGCCCCTTCCGCCGAAGACGTGACGATAAACTACTTCTTCCATGACCTCAACGCGAAGGTAACCAATGTCTTCAGCCCTCGCTCCCGTGTCTCGCTGAGCGTCTACTCCGGTGAGGACAAGCTGCATACCAGCGACAAGTATGATGATATATACGGCACCACCACCAACAAGGACTATACCGACGAGCGGTTCTCATGGGGAAACCTCAACGCAGCCCTTGACTGGCAGTACCGCCTCTCGCCGAAGCTCTTCGCCAACTTCACCGCCTTCTACACCTACAATCGCTCACGTGTGAGGGATGCCAGCGACGAGGGCTGCCTGGAGGACGGCGTGGAGACCAATGTGGAACTCCACACCCACACATACCATTCCACCATCCATGACCTCGGTTACCGTGCGGCCTTCGACTACCGTCCGTCGCCACATCATCATATCCGCTTCGGCACCGACTACACCTGGCACTCGTTCCGCCCCCAGAGCCGTCATGATGAGTCGTTCTCCAGTGATGACGCCAGGGTCGACACCACGTCCCTTGCCAGCCGAAACAGCCATTATGCCAATGAGTGGAACGTATATGCCGAAGACGAGATGCGCTTCAACGACCATTGGAGTGTCAACACCGGACTCAACGCATCGCTCTTCCATATCAACGGACGGACATTCGCCAGTGCCGACCCGCGTTTCGCCGTGAAATATCAGGTCTGCCGCCAGTTATCGCTGAAGGCCTCGGCAACAATAATGTCGCAGTATGTCCATAAGATTGCCAACACCTTCCTGGAACTGCCTACCGACTACTGGGTGCCCACGACGGAACGGCTGCATCCTATGAAGTCGACACAGTTTGCCGGAGGTGTATACTTCCAACCCGACAGCCACTGGCTGTTGTCCCTGGAAGGCTATGTCAAGAACACAAAGCACATCCTTCAGTATGCCAGTTGGTCGGGACTGGAGCCGCCGGCCGAGAACTGGGACCGTATGGTCATGGACGGCCGTGGCCGTTTCTATGGAATAGAGGTCGACGCCACATATAAGTTGCGGCGTCTTCAGGTGCAGGGCTCCTACACTCTGTCATGGAACAAGCGCAGATATGACGAGTTTTATCCCGGCTGGTACTTCGATAAATTCGACAACCGCCACAAAGGTAACATCTCGGGACGGTGGAACATCTCGCAGAACGTGTCGGCGCAGGCTGCCTGGACCTTCCATTCCGGCAATCATGTGACGGTGCCTACACAGTATGTGCATATGCCCAACGTGCCCTATGGCCGGCCTATAACGGTCGTCAACGGCCGTCCGGTACCGTCGGACGGCACGGCCAACTGGTGGATAAGTGAGAACTATGGTGAGAACCTCGATAACTTCGTCTACGAAAAGCCAAACAACATCACCCTTCCCGCCTACCACCGCCTCGACATAGGCTTCGACTTCAGGCATAAGACACGCCATGGCCACGAGATAGTGTGGAACCTCAGCCTGTACAATGTCTACTGCCACCTTAACTCCATGTGGGCGGATATAAAGTTCGACAGCAATGAGCGGCTCGTTATCCGCAACCACGGTGGCATCCCCACCATACCGTCGTTCAGTTATACCTATAAGTTTTAGGCGGGAACACTCTGCGAGAACCATTAAATCATCCAAAGAAAACTAATGAAGAAGATGAACCATAGATACATACAGCTTGTCATCATCACGGCGATGGCCCTGCTCCTCACCTCGTGCAAGGACACCATGACACTCGACAGACTCAGCAATGAGCCGAAACTCGTCGTCTACTGCCTTCCCTCCACTGCCGACACCACCTACATCAATGTCAGCCGCAGCATTGCCGTGAGAAACTACAATGACAATATGAGGATTGTCGACATCGACAATGCCACCATCACCTACACCGTCAACGGCCAGCCACAGCAGGTCTTTCACCGTGATGGCGGCAACTACTACGTCCTCGCCCATCAGAACGCCGGCGACAGGATAGCCGTCAGTGTCTCGGCACCCAACCTGCCGGACGCTTCCGGTGAGACCGTTATCCCCGATACTGTCGCCGTCAAGGGCATAGGCCTCCATGATGTGCGGCTCTTCAACAGCGACTATGAGCGCAGTGAGGACTACTATCAGCTCACCACCGAGTTTGCCGACCCGTCGCAGAGCCGCGACTACTATGCCGCCCGTGTCCTTTTGATGACATGTGCCGACATTTATTCCGTCGATGACAACTATAAGTGTATAATAACCACCGACACGTCATACAGCTATCGGAAGATATATACAGGCAGTGAACCAATCTTCAATCCTATAACCGACATCGATGACGACTTCGGCTTCGACGGTGGTTTCTTCGGTGGACTGCCCATCTTCAGCGATGCTGCCATCAACGGGACGACATACAAGCTCCACATTAATGTAGACCCTTGTCTTAATGATTACAAGTCAGGACTGATGATAGAACTGCTCCACCTCACACCGGAGTTCTACCACTTCCTCGAATCGTTCAACTCGGTCAACAACAGCGACTTCGCCCGCCACGGTATGTCGCAGATAATGCCCACGGCAAGTAATGTACGTGGGGGCTTCGGACTGATAGGAGGATGGAACGTGTCGCATACCGGATATGTGAGACGCCCTAAGAATGAATATTGACAGAATATTGACAACCTCAAACAACGATATGCTTATGAGCAAGGAACTGGATTTCGTGGCACGATACTATCGTAAGGGCACCCTCGATGTGGGGAAAGCCTATCGCAGAACACTAGAGAAGGCTGGCCGGCGGTCATCCGTCCGGCGGTGGATAGCCGTCGCCGCGGCCGTTGCCGTGCTTCTTGTCGCCGGCACCACGGCACTGCTTCTCTCCCGTCAGTCGACGGCAATGACGATTATGGCCGAGAGCGGGAACAGAACGGTGCACCTTGCCGACGGCACCACGATAACGCTGGCACCGCACTCGTCGGTGACCTATGACAAGGCCGACTGCCGCAGCGTGGAACTGTCGGGAAAGGCTTATCTGAATATCCGGCATGATGAGGCTCATCCGTTCATTATCACCGATGAGGATTATGTCATCCGCGACATCGGAACACAACTTGTCGTCGACGAGACAGCCCTCTCCGACGGTAGGAAGAGCACCAGCGTGTATGTCGTGGCTGGCTCGGTGAGCCTGATGGCGGCACACGGCGAGAAAGGTGTCGTCGTCGGCAAGGGCGACATGTACAGGATTGCTGCCGGAAGTGTGGAGCCACGTCGTGTCAGCAATGCACCTTCTGTGAATGCCGTTGCAGTCTGGGCTACGCATGAGTTCCATTTCTCCGCGACACCATTGTCTGTGGTCCTCCGCGACCTCTCCGATTACTACGGTGTAACGCTGACCTGTGCCGGTGGCGAAGGCAAACGGCTCACCGCCGACTTCCATGCCGACAGCATCACGACGATAGTAGGGCTGATAGACGAGACCTTGGATGTGAGGATAAATATAGGAAGGAAATAACGGGTATTTTATAATCAATAACAAACATATCAACGATGAAAAAAGCACTTATTCTTTTAATGTTCATTCTGCCTGTGGCCGCGCTGGCACAGCAGGGAGATGAGAATGACACAAAGACACATGCCGTCTATCTGGAGATTGGCGGCGGTTCCACAGAGGTGGGCGTCAACTATGACCAGCGGTTCAGCAAGGACAGCCGCTGGGGATGGCGCGCCGGACTGAGCTTCGCCTACAGCGGTTCGGAGTCGTTCTTCCAGGAGAGCAACTCCACAAGGGCGTGGGCAGTGCCATTGGAGGTCAACTACCTTGTGGGCAACCATAGGAACAGCCTTGAGCTGGGTGTCGGCGCCAGCCTGGGACTGTATAACTCACATTATACTTTGGTCACCTTTGAGGATGTCAGCAAGGAGACCTTCAGCGACTATATGGCTCATCCGGAGAAATATCCTAATGTCTCGGGAGCTTCTTACAGCGATAGCGGTACGCCATTCTACGTGCTTTCACACAATGAGGCGAAATCGGAGAACCGCTTCGGCTATTACCTCTTCGGTGATATCGCCTACCGCCATGTGGCAAGGATCGGTTTCTTCTTCCGTGCGGGAATAAGCCCGGCTCTGAACTTCGGTGGAAAGCACGGCGTGTACCGTGGCTTCGGCAATAGCTTTAAGCATTTCTCCGTCATACCCACCCTTAGCTTTGGTTGGGCGTTCTAAGGCTTGTGCTGCCAGGGATACAGTGTAGATCGGGTTTCTAATCTTGGTCACGGTCGTTCCATCTAACTTCCTTTAGGTGGGCGGCCTCCTCTGTCTCCCATAAAAGTGGAGAAAAAAAGACAAAATGATGAAAAGAAAGAATTTTATTTTTATTGTATTGGCAATGGCAGTGGTGCTCTTCAGCGCTGCCTCTTGTAATAAGAATGATGAGACCTGGGAGGTCATGCAGTGGAAGGGCCTTAATGAAGGTGCCCCGTCAAATTACTATAGTTCGCAGATGGAGTTCGATGTCGATGCCAAAGGAGGCGAATTCGACTATGATTGTGTGAACTATAAGAATATCTGGCCGTCGGACATTGAGGACAAAAAGGATGAGGCCAACGACTCTGTCTTTACTTACCAGTCGGCAGGTAACGGTAATTCTTCCCTTACTCTCTCGTCCCATTGGGCTGAGGCCGTCAGCAGCGGGTCAAGACTTCATGTGAAGATTAACCCAAACACCTCCGGTCGTGAGCGCACTATAACCGTCGCCGTCTCCGCAGGTGATGTGTTTACCAGCTTTGTCTTCCACCAGAAACAGTGAGTTGTTAACAAGTTGCGGGTAATGACGTGGTGCGGAAAAAGTGTAAATAAATTTCGAATTCGAGTCTTTTAAAATCCTCTTTGTAACTTATTGTTGCACAGTGGATTGTATTTTCCGTACACTTGCGTTCTATTTTCCGTATACTTTTTTGTAAATGTGGCACATTTACGATGTATTTTCCGTACACTTACAACGCAAGTGTAGTACACCTATTTTGGTGTAAACATTTTTGACAATATACATCTGCGCTACCTCCGCTCTCTTATACAATAAAAGGTGCTCTTTTGACTGGCAAAAGAGCACCTTTTTTCTTGCTATACTATTATCTTAGTATTTCGTCTGAGGATATATCTCCTTGATGACGGTACATGTTATGAGCGCCACAGACCGTGGAGGTTGCAGTACTCGCGTGCATAGACGTCGGTGGCGTCGGTCTTGAACTCGGCCACAGGCTTGTCATCCGGTGTGAGGTTACGGCGCAGGACACCGTCCGGTGTGACGAGCTCGATGAACTGTATGTAGTGTTCCGGAGTCATAGGATGCTCCACGGAGCCTACGGTGACACGGTATCCGCCTTCGATCTTCTCTACTACCGGAACGTGCTTCTCCTTTGCGCCGTCGGTGGTGTTCTCCTTCAGCAGCTTCATTGGTTCGCCGCAGCATACCGGCGTGCAGCTTCCACCCTGCAGCACTTCAACGATATTGCCGCACTTTTCGCATTTGTAAACTTCTAATGTTTTTGCCATAGTTCTTCTTTTTTAGAAATGAATAATATAGTTAGTCTTTTATCTCTGACGGGTTCTTGCCAAGGTAGGCGAGGATACCGCCGTCGACATACAGGATATGTCCGTTGACAAAGTCGCTGGCGTCGCTGGCCAGGAAGACGGCAGGACCCATGAGGTCCTCAGGGGTGCCCCAGCGCTGTGCCGGTGTCTTGCTGACGATGAAACGGTCGAACGGATGACGTGAGCCGTCGGCCTGGCGCTCGCGGAGAGGAGCGGTCTGCGGAGTGGCGATGTAGCCCGGGCCTATACCGTTGCACTGGATGTTGTACTGTCCGAACTCCGAGCAGATGTTGCGGGTGAGCATCTTAAGACCGCCCTTGGCAGCAGCGTATGCCGACACGGTCTCGCGTCCGAGCTCGCTCATCATGGAGCAGATGTTTATAATCTTTCCGTGGTTCTTCTTCTTCATGCCAGGAATGACAGCCTTCGACACGATGAAAGGAGCGTTGAGGTCTATGTCGATGACCTGACGGAAGTCGTCTACCGACATTTCTTCCATCGGTATGCGCTTGATGATGCCGGCATTGTTGACGAGGATGTCGATAGTACCGAGCTCCTTTTCGATGTCGGCAACCATATTCTTTACTTCCTCTTCTTTCGTGCAGTCGCAGATATAGCCCTTGGCGTCGATGCCTTTCGCCTTATAGTCGGCAAGGGCCTGGTCCATGTGTTTCTGGCTGCGGCAGTTGAAAGCTATCTTTGCACCGGCCTTGGCGAAAGCTTCTGCGATGGCGAAACCTATGCCGTAAGCGGCACCTGTGATGAGGGCTACCTTGCCCTCGAGTGTGAAGTTCTTTGAGAATGTGTCCATAATCTTGATTTACCGCCGTGAGTTCTCCTTGTCGTTGGCGGTTGCCGCTAAGGAGAATGCGTACGGGATTGTTTTTAAGAGTTTATAGTTTAATTGTTTTATAAGATTGTATCTTAGCTGAAATGACTGTAATAAGAATTGATGATACGACAGTAATAATAATTAATGTATATCTCGCCGGTGGTTACCTCAACTCCGTTATTGGGACGACATCCTGATCGCCATAGTCGAGGTTCTCACCTCCCATGCCCCAGATGAACGTGTAGTTGTGTGTGGCAGCGGCAGCGTGGATGCTCCATTCCGGTGAGAGCACGGCCTCGTCGCCCTGCATCCAGATGTGGCGGGTCTCCTGCGGCTGTCCCATGAGATGGCAGACGGCCTGTCCCTCCGGTACCTCAAAATAGAAGTAAGCCTCCATGCGGCGACTGTGGGTGTGTGCCGGCATCGTATTCCATACAGAACCGGTGGCCAGCTCGGTCATACCCATCTGCAGTTGGCAGGTAGGCAGCACCTGATTGACAATCATCTTGTTGATGGTGCGCTCGTTCGACATCTCCAGTGAGCCCATGTGCACGCTGATGGCGTCCTTCTTGGTGATCTTCCGGCAGGGGTATGAGGTGTGGGCCGTGGTACTGTTGAAGTAGAACTTCGCAGGCTTCGACGCGTCTTTGCTGGAGAAGAAGACGTCGCGGTCGCCACTGCCTATATACAGTGCTTCCTTGAAACCTAGTTCGAAGGTCTCTTCGCCAACACGGACGGTGCCTTTGCCTTCTCCTACATTATATATGCCTATCTCACGGCGGGTGGTGAAGTGCGGCGCTTTCAATGGGTCTATGGCTTCGAGCTTCAGCTCTTCGCCCGACGGCATGGCTCCGCCGACAATCATACGGTCATACATGGAGTAGACCATGTTGACCTCGTTGGTCGTGAAGAGCCTGTCGATGAGGAAGTCGCGACGCAGCCGTGCCGTGTCGTAGTGCTTTGCGTCCTCCGGGTTAGAGGCGTATCTTAGTTCATAATTTGTTCTCATAATTAGTTTCTGAGTTTATGTGCAAAGATAACTGAAATAGGTCAGACGGCAAAATAAATAATGCTTTTTTAACCTCTTGTGGCAAAATCGTTTCCAAGAGTTGCCGTGTGCCTGTGGGCCTGAGTTATGTCGGTAGTTCAAATCCGGTGCGGTGGCTCTTGCCTTTTGCTTATTATTTCATCGTATTGTCGCTCCTTTCTATTAATTATATCATTTATTGTTGTCGTTAAAGTGATTGAAAGAGTGAAGGATACGGGTGTCATGAATGAAAATATTGCACATATATATGCTATATGTGCATGAAATATTAAGTTTTTCTTAAAATAATTTGCACAGCCGAATAAAAATTCGTTACTTTGCACCCGATTTTGAATGAGGAAACAAAAATTAAACAATTAAAAGAAAACAATTATGTCAGAAATTGAATCAAAAGTAAAGGCTATTATCGTAGATAAACTTGGTGTTGATGAGGCTGAAGTAAAGCCGGAGGCAAGTTTCACAAACGACCTCGGTGCTGACTCTCTGGACACTGTAGAGCTGATTATGGAGTTCGAGAAGCAGTTCGGTATCTCTATCCCTGACGATAAGGCAGAGAAGATTGCCACCGTTGGTGATGCTATCAAGTATATCGAGGAGAACGCTAAGTAATCAATTTCCATTGATAATTGATTGATAAAATGTTGGGTGTTGAAGCCGTGAAGCGTTCAGCGCCCAACATTTTTGGTTTGTAGAATTTTTCCGGCGTTATGCTCTTGTGTATAATGTGGTGAAGAATGCCCTCCATTCGGCATACCGCCTGGAGTCAAAGAAATAGAATATACAAATGGAATTAAACAGAGTAGTTGTAACAGGACTGGGCGCCGTTACTCCTCTTGGCCTTAACGTTGAAGACACGTGGAAGGCTATGGTAGAGGGTAAGAGCGGCTGCGCTCCTATTACCGAGTTTGATGCCTCAAAGTGCAAGACTCATTTTGCTTGCGAGGTGAAAGGCTTCGACCCGAAACAATATCTTGACAGAAAAGAGCTGCGTAAGATGGACCGCTACACTCAGTTGGCTATGGCCAGCGCTATACAGGGTGTAGAGGACTCAGGACTGGACCTGGAGAAGACCGACAAGAACCGCGTCGGCGTTATCTATGGTGTCGGTATCGGCGGTATCAGTACGTTCCAGAAGGAGGTAGTGGAATATGGTCAGAACATCGACCGTGGTCCGTTCTTCTCTCCTTTCTTCATTCCTATGATGATTTCCGACATCGCTGCCGGACAGATTTCCATCAAGTACGGCTTCCACGGACCTAACTACGCTACGACATCGGCATGCGCTTCATCGTCGAACGCTCTTGCCGACGCTTTCAACCTGCTCCGTTTGGGCAAGGCTGACGTCATCGTGGCTGGTGGTGCCGAGGCTGCTATCTGCATGTGCGGTGTGGGCGGCTTCAACTCTATGAAAGCTCTCTCCACACGCAACGACGACCCGGAGCACGCTTCACGTCCGTTCTCGGCCAGCCGCGACGGTTTCGTCATGGGTGAGGGTGCCGGATGTCTTATCCTGGAGACCCTTGAGCACGCAAAGGCACGTGGCGCACGTATCTATGCTGAGATGGTAGGTGAAGGCGAGAGCGCTGACGCTTATCATATCACTGCTTCCCATCCGGAAGGTCTTGGTGCTAAGCTTGTCATGGAAGCTGCTCTGGAAGACGCACATCTCACTCCTGGCGACATCGACTACATCAATGTGCACGGCACATCGACACATGTCGGCGACATCTCTGAGGCAAAGGCCATCAAGGATGTCTTCGGTGAGGATGCTTATCGTCTGAACATCTCTTCCACAAAGAGTATGACCGGTCACCTTCTCGGTGCGGCTGGTGCCGTAGAGGCCCTGGCTTGTGTCAAGGCGGTGCAGACCGACATCGTGCCTCCTACCATCAACCACGAGGAAGGCGATGATGATCCGGAGATAGACTACAAGATGAATTTCACATTCAATAAGGCACAGAAGCGCGAGGTGCGTGCTGCATTGAGCAATACCTTCGGCTTCGGTGGCCACAATGCATGCGTTATCTTCAAGAAGTATGCTGAATAATATCATCGATAGAATAAGGCTCCCTTTCCGAAAGGATAAGGAGCTTTATTTGTCTATATACCATATCCTCGGCGTGATGCCGCATGACATCACCTTCTATAAGGTCGCGCTGATGCATAAGAGCGTTGCCCACCGGAATAGCAAGGGACAGAAGGTCAACAACGAACGGTTGGAGTTCTTGGGCGATGCCGTTCTTGACGCTATCGTAGGAGACATAGTGTTCAAGCACTTCCCACGAAAGCGTGAAGGATTTCTCACTAATACGCGCTCAAAGATCGTTCAGCGTGAGACCCTTAACCGGTTGGCAAAGACAATGGGTATTAACGACCTTGTGCTGACAGCCGGACACTCCGCGGCGCACAACAGCTATATGGGTGGCAATGCCTTCGAGGCCGTCGTCGGAGCTCTGTATCTTGATCACGGATACAATGCCTGCATGAAGTTCATGAAGAGGCAGATACTCGGAGAACTTATCAATATAGATAAGGTGGCGTACAAGGAGGTGAACTTCAAGTCGAAACTCATAGAGTGGAGCCAGAAGAACCGTGTGAATATAGAGTTCCATCTTCTCGAACAGGGAAAGGATGCGGATGGCAGTCCGATGTTCAGCTATGAGGTCCTGATAGAAGGACTATCCGGCGGACAGGGAAAGGGCTTCTCAAAGAAGGAAAGTCAGCAGATGGCTTCCAAACTGACGCTGCAGAAATTGCGGCGGGAACCGCAGTTCATCGACTCTGTCTTTGCGGCAAAAGGTAACCGTACGAAGATGGAAGAGGAGCCGGTGGAGAATGTTCCGGATCCGGAGAAGCAGAACGAGTTCCTTGTTGGCGACGCTGCTTCCGAGAAGGAGAAACATGAGAACCCCTTCCGTGAGGAGGTGTTCTCGGATAAGGCTGCCGATGAGCAGTCTGATGATGTCAAGGAACTTATCTCGGAAAGTGAAAGTGGAAACGAGTTGACTGACGATTCCTCAGAGGCGGAGAAGAGAAACGACGACCGTGAGAGCATCATTGCGGCTGCGGAAGCTGCCGCCTTCGACGGAAAGGAATAACAATCCATACGGGTTCTGAAATTTGTACATATACATAACAGTCGCGCCCTCATCGCAACAATGCGATGAGGGCGCGACTGTTTAAACAGTTAGCAATAAACAATAAACAATGAGCAATTAGCAGTTAGCAATGAGGAATTAGCAATGAGTAATTAGTAATGAGCAATGAGTAATTAGCAATTAATCATAAGGTTAGGCGACTTCGTTTACTACCGAAATAGGGCGTTCAATATGAAGTTCCCACTCTTTCTGCGGATATCCGCTTGCAGGGTGCGGCTAGGTAGGGTTAGGGGCCGTCCGAATAAAAATATATTCGACATAATGTGGCGGACGGCCACAAGGGCCGCACCCTGCAAGAGGGTGTTACTCCCGTAAAATAAGAAAGGGGGGATGAATAGTCCCAGTGCCACTACGAAGCACTTATCCCATTCCTGAGCAAAAATGGGTACAACAAATTGAACGCCTTTCTACCGAAGCTTGTACATTAGGCTATTGCAAGGATGAAGGAGAGCTGGTCGCCATGGCCTTCGTTGCCTTTCAGCCGCTTCAGGGCCTTGCTTATCTGATGCTCTACGGTCTTCTCCGACAAGCCTAACTCTGAAGCTATCTCAGAATATTTCATTCCGTCGCGCTTGCTCATAAGGAAAATTTCGCGGCAGCGGTCGGGGAGGCGGTCTATACGCTCCCATAACTCAGCCTCACGTAACGATCGTCCGACTGCTTCCTCGTCGCTGATGATGCCGTCGAGGTCGTAAGGCGCGAAGGTCATGACCTCCGGATGCTGACGGCGCAGGTAGTCGATGCATGCGTTTCTGACGGAGACGTAAAGGAAGGCTCGGCCGTTGTCGGGACGTGATTGCCAGTATTTTATGAAGCAGTCCTGCACGAGATCCTCAGCTACTTCGGTATTTCCCTTCAGATAGTGCATCGCATAGACGCAAAGAGGACGGTATAGCTGCTTGAAAAGGTTTTCTATGAGCATAAAAGAAAGAGTGAACAATCACATGGATTCTTCACTCTTCATTATTAGTTGTTACTAATTTTCTTTACAATTATTTGTTTACTGCGTCTGCCAGCTCAGCACCTGCCTTAAACTTTGCAACCTTCTTGGCAGCAATTTGTATCTTCTCCTTTGTTGCTGGGTTGATACCCTCACGAGCCGGGCGCTCTGAAACGGCGAATGTGCCAAAGCCTACGAGCTGTACCTTACCGCCCTTGACGAGCTCATCCTTAATAGCTGCAACGGCAGCATCCAATGATTTCTTTGCATCAGCCTTGCTCAGACCTGCGCCTGCTGCAATAGCGTCAATTAATTCTGTCTTGTTCATAATTTGATGTTTATAAATTGATTTTAAATAGATATATTTCGATTTTCGAGCACAAATATAAGTTAATAGTTTCAGACTTCAAACAAAAAATCAAAAAAAATGAAGAAAATACCATAAAAATGTAGTTTGGATGGCGTTTTTCAGTCGGAAGAGAGGAATTTTTAGTACTTTTGCACTATTGAACATACGCATCAGTCTGACTGGTAAACGGAAAGGCTGTTGCGGCAGAGAAGACAAAGAACGGTTAAACCCTTTAAACAGCGTGTAATGCGAAATATCCCACAAGTCACGAAATACTTGCTCATCATCAACATTGTCATGTTTCTCATAACAATGATTGTTCAGCCGATGGGCATCGACCTCACAACAATCCTTGGACTGCACTTCTTCAAGGCGTCCCATTTCCACGTTTATCAGCTTATAACCTACATGTTCATGCATGGCGGTTGGATGCATATCATCATGAATATGTTCATGCTATGGATGTTCGGTATGGTGATAGAGAATGTGTGGGGTCCTAAGAAATTCCTTTTTTATTACATTGTCTGCGGCATTGGTGCCGGTCTGTGCCAGGAGCTGGCTCAATATGGTTCGTATATCATCAACGGTCTCGACGCATATCAGTATGTCTCGATGGGCGGACAGCCGATGCCTGTGGACGATTACCTCAATCTGATGACCACGGTGGGTGCCTCCGGAGCTATTTATGCGGTGCTCCTAGCCTTCGGTATGCTGTTCCCGGAGGAACGGATGTTCATCATCCCTATCCCGATACCTATAAAGGCGAAGTGGCTCGTGCTGGGTTCTGTGGCCTTGGAGCTGTTCTATGCCCTCGGACAACCCGGTGATGGAGTGGCTCATGTGGCACATCTCGGCGGAATGCTCTTCGGCTTCGTGCTCATAAAATACTGGCAGAAGCATCCTTACAGTGGCTCCGGCGACTTTGGAATGGGAAAGGGAGCGCAGTTCTTCGACCGCATGAAGAACTCTTGGGATCGTCATTCGTCTCATTCCTCCGGCACGGGAAAGCCGAAGTTTCATTACCGTCCTAACACGGAGAACCGTCGTGAGAGCGACTGGGACTACAATGCCCGCAAGAAAGCGGAGCAGGATGAGATAGACCGTATACTTGACAAGATACGTCAGAGCGGCTATGACAGCCTCACGGATGAGGAAAAACGGAAACTTTTCGACCAAAGTAAGAAATAACTTGCAGTGATACGCTTCCTGTAAGTGTCCAAGACATTTGCAGACAAACAGAATTTACAAACATGAGTAGAGACAAGGCATCAGAACACGCCCTTTTCAGCGGATGGTCGGTGGGGACATTCTTCTTCAGGGATTTGCTCCTGCCGCTGAACATTTTTGTCATCGTCCTGATGCTCCTTGTGGGCTATTCCGATCATATAGACCCTCGTGAGCACGCCATCTTGTCCACGTTAGGACTCTCCTTTCCCTTTTTCTTGTTTTTAAATGGGCTGTTTGTCGTCTTCTGGTTGGTGTTCAACAGACGCTACATCCTCGTTCCTCTCATCGGTTTTCTTGTCTCCTGGGGGCCGGTGCGCCGTTATTGTCCCGTAAACATGCCCAAGGACTCTCCCAAAGGTGCCATAAAGGTGTTGTCGTATAATGTCTGGGAGTTCGCTACGTGGAATAATGACAAAGACGAGATGAATCCTATCGTCGACTATTTGCTCAACAGTGGAGCCGATATCATCTGCCTTCAAGAAGCCGGATGCGACCCTAACTATACTAAGACCGTATACCCCATGCTCGCAAAAGGGTATGAATACTGCGACACTGTCCATAAGCGCGGACCTACGGACGACGTCCTTGCCGTCTATTCCAAGTTTCCCATTCTCAGCCATGAACGGATACATTATGAGTCAAAGGGGAATATCAGTGTGGCATTCTTCCTGAAGATTAATGGCAGGAAAGTCCTTCTTGTCAACAACCACTTTGAGAGTGTCGGCCTTAGCGTTGAGGACAAGGACCGCTTCCATAGCCTCGTTCACGGTGCCGTGATGAACGATTCCACCGGTGAGGAGTCGAAGTTCTTCATCACCAAGATTGGCGTTGGCGCGAGGAAGCGTGCCCCTCAGGCTGATGCCGTGGCCAAATACATCCACAAGTACCGCAGACATGGTATGAGCGTGATAGTCTGCGGCGACTTCAACGACTCTCCCATATCGTATACCCACCGTCGTGTTGCCACCGGTCTCACCGACTGCTTCGTTGCCTCCGGTACCGGACCGGGCTGGTCTTACCATAAGAGTGGCATCCGTGTGCGCATCGACAACATACTCTGTTCCCCCGACTTGCAGCCCTATGGGGCGAAAGTAGACCGCAGTTGCGACAAGTCTGACCATTATCCCATCTATTGCTGGCTGAAAAAGAAGCGGTAGAACAGCCTAAATAAGTACGGAAGGTGCACTATATCAGTCGAAATGCATAAAAAAACGCCTTTTTCCAAAACGAAATAAATATTTAATTAGCAGAAATTTCCCAAAATTCGAAAAAATAAGTACCTTTGCACGCTATAGTGAAAGCTTGGAACCTGAAACCGAAAGTATGCAAGGTACTTTGCTTTCAGACAGAAGGCTTAAATTATCTAAGACAAAAATTAAATTAAAAATAATAGTTAACAAAAAATGCGAAACAAAGGATTAGTAATTTGTATTACCGTCTTACTGACGCTGGCAAGTATCTTCTACCTGTCGTTTAGCGTAGCCACAAGCTACTATGACAACGAGGCATCGAAGATTAAGGATCCGGTATCACGGCAGGACTATCTTGATTCTGTCAAGTACCTGGGCATTTACTCTTACCAAAAGTGCCAGGAGACTCAGATAGGACTGGGTCTTGACCTTAAGGGCGGTATGAACGTTATCCTTGAGATCTCGGTTCCTGACGTTGTTGACGTGCTTGCTGATCACAAGACAGATGCAGCATATCAGAAGGCAATGGACATGGCCAAGAAAGAAGAGATGACGTCTCAGAGTGATTTTATTTCACTGTTTGTAGATGCCTACCACAAGGTGGCTCCAGGACATAAGCTCGCGGAGATATTCGCGACCCAGGAGCTGAAGGGTAAGGTGAACACACAGACCAGCGATGGCGATGTAGAGAAGGCCCTTCGCGAGGAGGTGAACTCAGCCATCGACAATTCATACAACATTGTCCGTAACCGTATCGACCAGTTTGGTGTCGTCCAGCCTAACATCCAGAAGCTGGAAGGCCAGGAAGGTCGTCTGATGGTCGAGATGCCGGGTATCCGTGAGCCGGAGCGTATGCGTAAGCTGCTGCAGGGCTCTGCCAACCTGGAGTTCTGGGAGACCTGGGACAACAGTGAGATTGCTCCTAAGCTCCGCGACCTCAACACCCGCATCGCCAATGGTGGTAAGGAGAAAGCCGATACCACGAAGAAGGATGATGCCAAGAAGCCTGCTCTGGCAAGCAAGAAGTCCAATGACGCTGACGTAGCCCTTGCAGCGGAGAAGAAAGCCAACCCGCTTCTCTCCCGTCTGCAGCTTGCTCCGGAAGGCAGTCTGAGCCTTGTCGGCTATGCCAATGTACGTGATACAGCGGCAGTCAACAAGATGATTTATTCACCGCTGGCAAAGCAGATTCTCGGTCCGGACGTAAAGCTCCTGTGGGGTGCCAAGCCTGCCGACGGTCTGCAGCAGAAGAATATCTTTGAACTCTATGCCATAAAGGTTACAACCTCTGACGGCCGTGCTCCTCTGGAGGGTGATGTCATCACGGATGCCAAGGACCAGTTCGACAACTTCGGTAAGCCTGAGGTCAGCATGACCATGAACTCCGAGGGTGCCCGCGAGTGGGCAGCGCTCACCAAGGCCAATGTTGGTAAGGCAGTAGCCATCGTCCTCGACGGTGTTGTCTACTCCGCACCGCGTGTGAACCAGGAAATCGACGGTGGTCAGTCGTCTATCAGCGGTAACTTTACTATTGAGGATACCAAGGACCTGGCCAACACTCTGAAGTCCGGACGTATGCCTGCACCTGCAAAGATTGTACAGGAGGAGGTCGTAGGTCCGTCTCTCGGTGCACAGTCCATCCAGCAGGGTCTCATCTCGTTCGTCGTTGCCTTCATCCTTCTGATGATATACATGGTACTTATGTATAATGTAATCCCAGGTATGCTTGCCAACGGCGCACTTATCGTGAACATCTTCTTCACGCTTGGTATCCTGGCATCGTTCCAGAGCGCACTTACTATGCCTGGTATCGCAGGTATGGTGCTTACCCTCGGTACTGCCGTCGACGCCAATGTGCTTATCTACGAGCGTATCAAGGAGGAGCTTCGTAAGGGCAAGGGCATGAAGCAGGCTGTGGAGGCCGGTTACGCCAACGCCTTCTCTGCAATCTTCGACTCCAACCTCACCTCATTGATTACCGGTGTCATCCTCCTTGTTACCGGTACAGGTCCTATCCGCGGCTTCGCTACCACCTGGATCATCGGTGTCATCATCTCCTTCTTCACCGCTGTGTTCCTCACTCGTCTGGTCTATGAGAACAAGATGAAGCACGACAAGTGGCTTAATCTTAAGTTCTGGACCGGCGTCAGCAAGAATATGATGCAGAATACCCATATCAACTTCATGGGCATGTACAAGAAGAGCTATACTGCATATGCAGTTGTCATCGCTCTCTTCATCGTCTCGTTCTTTGTCCGTGGACTGAGTATGAGCATTGACTTCACAGGCGGTCGCAACTACGTTGTCGTTCTCGACAAGCCGGTGGAGGTGGAGCAGGTTCGTGAGGTCCTTAACAATGCATTTGTCAACACCGTTGGCGACAATGCCGGCAAGGCAGCCACTACCAATGTTATTGCCCTTGGTACAGACGGTAAGACCATCCGCGTGTCTACGAACTACAACATCCAGTCCAATGACCCGATGGAGGACGACCACGCTGAGACCATCCTGTACAATGCATTGAAGAAGGGCGGTTTCGTATCGCAGGCCAACGTCGACGCGTTCAAGAATCCTGATATCCGTCAGGGCGGTTCCATCATCAGTTCCGCAAAGGTAGGTCCTTCCATTGCGAAGAACATCACCTACAATGCCTTCTTGAGCGTCATCTTCGCTATTGTATGTATCTTCCTCTACATCCTGCTTCGTTTCCGCAACGTAGGCTTCTCCACAGGTGCCATCACCGCCCTAGTCATTGATACCATCATCGTCATCGGCTTCTTCTCCGTCTGCTACGGTTGGATAGGCTTCTCCCTGGAGGTCGACCAGACGTTCATCGGAGCTATCCTGACGGTTATCGGTTATGATGTCAACGACTCTGTGGTCGTCATGGACCGTATACGTGAGAACCTCCGCCTGCATCCGAAGGCAAACCTTGAGGACAACTTCAACAACTCCATCAACGAGACCCTCGCCCGTACTGTCAACACGTCGGTATCAACGTTGATTGTGCTTCTCGCCATCTTCATCCTTGGCGGTGACAGTATCCGCAGCTTCTCGTTCGCAATGATCATCGGTGTCATCATCGGTACACTGAGCTCTATCTTCATTGTGTCACCGGTTGCTTACTCTATCCTCGGTAAGAAGATACGCAAACAGCAGGCTGAGGTCGCTGAGGTTCCTGCAAACGAATAATCACCAATAGCGATATAAAAAAATATCCCCGGCTGTCATTCCGACAACCGGGGATATTTTTTTGTCTTTTTGTCGATGGACCTTACACTGGTAAAGTCCATCTTACATGGCATGCCGTAACAGAACATTTCAGTTACTTCTGTCTATTCTATTTCCGACTGGATCTTCTGATAGAACTGCCAGAGCACTTTCTTCATATCCTTGGGCAGATAGCTCACTGCCTTGTCGACCATATCGTCGGGAGCACCGTAGAAGGCTTCGGCTATGGAGCCCGTGATGGCCGCCTTAGTGTCGGTGTCGCCGTCGCACATCACCGCCAGGCGGATGGCTTCCTCGAAGTCGTTTGAATCGATGAAGCAGCGGATGGCGTTCGGCACCGTTTCCTGGCATGTGCTGTCGAAATGTCCCTCACTGCCTATTTGCATAATATCTTTCAGTTGCGGTATCTCATATCCGTAGAATTTCTCTACTTTCTTTTCAATATCGTTTTTCGAGAACCGCATGTGCCGCAGCCAGTTGATGGTTTCTGCCACACAACATGCGCCTTTGATGCCCTCCGGGTGGTTGTGGCTCACCTCGGCACTTTTCTTTGCTTCCTCGACAACGTCGTTCCAGTCGTTGAACAGCCATCCTATACTGCTTACACGCATTGCAGCACCATTTCCGCAACTGTTGTTCGGCTTGTGTTCCTCGCTGAATATCCAGTCGTAAAACCGGGAACCGTAGCCTCCCATAGGGTCCGGGTAGCGCTGGCACCATTCCACAAGTGCGTCCTTATAACTCTTGCCGTTGAGCACGGCATCGGCGATGGCAATGGTGCAGATTGTATCGTCAGTATATGAACAGTCGTCGGTGAAGAGCTTGAATCCCTCTTCCGGTGCCGGTCCGAATTCAAACCTCGAACCGACTATGTCGCCAATAATTGCTCCAATCATATTTAATACATTATTTATTAGTAGCTCGTATAGTGCAAAGTTATCATTTTTTGTTGAAAGATGTGCAGAAATGTGGAAATAATTTATCTCCAGCTACATAAACAGAAAAAGGCAAGAGACCGAAACCTCTTGCCTTTGTGCCTGTCTTGTACTCCGACCGGGAATCGAACCCGGATCAAAGGTTTAGGAAACCTCCGTTCTATCCATTGAACTATCAGAGCAGCTTCTTGGGAAGCGACTGCAAAGATACAGTAATTTGAAGACAAATCAAAATAAAAACGGACTAAAAAGCATTTTGCCTGGATAAAAAGGCGTCCTAATTTCAGTTTCTGCTAAAAAATAGGGGCTTAATTTGTTTTATCAACTTTTGGGACAGTAACGGAATTAGTGTCCAATGTGTTGTGTCAACTTTTTGACAGTAACGGAATTAATACCCAATATGTTGTGTCAACTTTTTGACAGTAACGGAATTAATACCCAATTTGTTGTGTCAACTTTTTGACAGTAACGGAATTAGTGTCCAATATGTTGTGTCAACTTTTTGACAGTAACGGAATTAATACCTCTTAGGCATGCTCTTAGCGACACTGACTGAGTGAGTGAATCGAGTGCCGCCTGGGTTGCTTAAGGAATGGATCAATCGCTTGCAGGGGCGGCCCTTGTGGCCGTCCGTCCTATATTCTAAATGCCCTTGTGGCCGTCCGTCAGTAGCAGACATACTAATTTTATCTGGCGGACGGCCACAAGGGCCGCACCCTGCATGCGCTTGTCTTCGGTTATAGCCAAGAACCCACTCAGAGATCTTCGAGGTGTTGCATCCAATCTATTAAAGATATAAATATGATAAGCACATTACACTAGTGTAGTGTCCTAACCATATTTACTGTTTCAGTCTGTTCGCTTCAAAAAAACATACTCCGTGCCTCGGAGAGGCACACTCTTTAGTCCCAGATGTAACTGTTCAGCGAAAGGTCTTTTTG
>Ga0256406_1000433_pt1 | contig 77789 bp, 62 predicted proteins | sample RumenRJG_03DNA_FD_185986 | JGI IMG/M metagenome (GOLD analysis project Ga0256406, IMG submission 185986) | Bovine rumen microbial communities from Lethbridge, Alberta, Canada - RJG_03 | ecosystem: Host-associated > Mammals > Digestive system > Stomach > Rumen | place: Canada: Alberta | collected... | reverse complement strand
TGCTTTGTATTTTATCGAGAGGTGCCGGAGAGATCTCCACGGCCCATGGACTGAATCAGTCCTTCGGCGATATCCTCACGGGCATCATACTGTTTTTCCTTATTGCAAGCGAATTCTTCATCACGTACAGGATCAACTTCCGGGGATCCGACAAGGCTATCAGAGATGCTAAGAACGCCGGGAAGGAAGGAGGTCTCCACTGATGTTTGATATCGTAGGATTCATACCAAGAGCTATCGTCCAGGGGATCCCGCTCCTGTTCGGATGTACGGGAGAGACCATATCGGAAAAGGCCGGAAGCCTCAACCTGGGTATACCGGGAGTCATGTATGTAGGAGGCATATGCGGAGTCATCGGAGCCTTCCTTTACGAGCAGAGCGCAGGAGGGAATGTGAACGGCTTCCTGGCCATCGCCATACCCATGCTGGCCTGCCTTGCAGGATCCCTTCTGATGGGACTCCTCTTCAGCGTGCTGACCATAACCTTAAGGGTCAATCAGAACGTCGTAGGTCTGGCCATGACCACCTTCGGCGTAGGCGTAGGCAACTTCTTCGGAGGCTCGCTGATCAAGCTGGTGGGAAGCGACGTTCCGTCCATATCCCTTTCGGCAACGAGCCAATACTTCAGCAGGGCGCTGCCCTTTGCCCATGACATGGGTATCTTCGGCAAGCTGTTCTTCTCCTATGGATTCCTGGCTTATGTCGCAGTCATCATTGCCTTTGTGACCGCATACATACTCAAGCACACCAGGATCGGTCTGCAACTGAGAGCTGTAGGCGAGAACCCGGCAACGGCTGACGCTGCCGGCGTCGACATAACGAAGTACAAATACTTCGCGACATGCATCGGATGCATGATCGCAGGCCTTGGCGGACTATACTACGTCATGGATTACGCCAGCGGAGTCTGGTCCAACGACGCTTTCGGAGACAGGGGATGGCTGGCCATCGCACTGGTCATCTTCACCCTATGGCGCCCCAACATCGCAGTATTTGCGTCCTTCCTCTTCGGAGGACTGTACATACTCTATCTCTTCATCCCGACCGGGACGGATCTTGCCGTCAAGGAACTGTACAAGATGCTGCCCTATCTGGTCACCATCATCGTGCTTATCCTGACGGGCATGAGGAACAAGAGGGAGAATCAGCCACCTGAGAGTCTGGGACTGCCATACTTCCGAGAAGACCGCTGACCATGCTTCACATCTATTACGGCACAGCTGGTGCCGACAGTGAAAAATTCATATTCGATAATATCGATCCGCACAGAAAAACCATTGTCATCGTACCGGATCAGTTCTCCCTGCAGGCGGAGAGAGATGCTCTGCGCCTGACGGGAAGGGAGAGCCTGACTGAACTGATGGTAGTGGATTTTTCTATTCTCGGACATAAGATCGTCCACGAGGTCGAGGGCCGGGAGCCGGAGATGATCGACCGGTACGGCAGACATATGCTCCTGACCGTACTGATCGAGGAGATGAAGGAAGATCTTGAAGCCTACGGATCTGCAAAGGCAAGGAACTCCTTCGTAGAACACATGAACGATATGATCTCGGAACTGAAACGTTACGAGATCACTCCCGACATGCTGGAGAAGGTCTGCGGAGATCTGAAGGCCGGGCAGGAGGAAGCAAAGGCAAGCAGGGCGTATCTGACTCTGAAGCTGGAGGACATCCTTAAGATCTACAGGACTTATGAGGAGGCCATCGACGGCATCTACAGCGACTCGGAGGACTACATCACCTACTATGCCCAGAGGATATCCGCATCTGAGATCGTAAGAGATGCCCAGGTATGGATCTACGGTTTCGACTCTTTCACCCCTAAACACCTTGCGGTCATCAGGGAACTGATCCGCTGTGCCGGGTCTGTGTCCGTGGTGATGACGGAAGAGGCCGGAGGTGAGAGCGCCTGCAGAAAGGGTGGTACCGATCCGGGTGAGGACAGGCCCAGAAAGCTCACCATAAATGAGGGAGAAGGGCTTTTCGAGCTGACAAAAATGGTATCCCAAAGGCTCATGGATATCGCCGGAGAGGTGGGATCGGAACATGAGATACACACCATAGACACGAGAAGGGAGACCATCTGGGACAGGGATGAAGGTCGGCTCAGAGAAAGTATAGACAGAGCTATCACCAGCGATCATCACCACGAAGCGGAGAGAGCGGCAGCATATATCCAGGCCCTGATCAGAGACGAAGAACTGCGCTATGGAGACATAGCCCTGGTCTGCAATGACACCGAAGGCCTGGGCAGCATGGTGACGAGAGCACTGCAGAGGATGGATATCCCCGTATTCGCAGACCGGAAGAGGAGGGTGCTGCATCAGCCTGTAGTTTCATTTCTGTTGTCGTTTCTCGACGTTATCCAGAGGGGATACGGATCCGACGGTCTCATGGGCATGGTCAAATCCGGCCTCCTTGGATGGACCTCTGACCGGGAAAACCTGCTCGAAAACTATGTGAGAGAATTCAGGATCAGTGGGAGCCGGTGGAAGGAGCCCTTCACATACAGGGCTGATCAGTATACAGAAACCGAGCTTGAAGACCTGAATGAAATGAAGTCATTCCTGGTGGATGCCTGCGAGAGGGCAAAGGACAGCATCGGCCGGAGAAATACGGCTTCAGAAAAGGTCCGCGGTCTCTATGACTTCCTTCAGGGTGATCTGGACATACCGACCAGGATAGAGGAACTGGTCCTCCGTCAGAGCGAGATGGAGATGCTGGAAGGTTCATCAGAGACAGCTCAGATATGGAACGCCATCTGCGGCATATTCGATCAGATAATAAGAGTCATAGGAGACAGGCATATATCCAACCAGACCCTGGCCGAGATGATCAGGGCAGGGCTGACTTCCCTCGAGGTCGGCATGATCCCGGTAAGTGGAGACTGTGTGATGACGGGAACTCTTCAGAGGTCCAGGCCGGGACAGGTAAAGGCAATGATGATCCTCGGAGCAGAAGAGGGTCTGTTGCCTTTGTGCGGACAGGAGGAGGGCCTGCTCAGTGACAGAGAGCTGGAGATCCTGGGAGAGATGGACCTGGAACTTGCCAGGAGAAAGGACGTGGCATCTGCCGAAGAACAGCTTGCCATCTACAGGATATGCTCCCTGCCAACAGAGAGACTCTATGTGAGTTACAGCCAGACGGGAGCCGGTCAGGTAGCGGCCAGGGCATCATCCCTTTTTAAGGCTCTCGGTAGGTATTCCGGCAGGACCATGGGCGATCTTGAAAAGGACGACCCCATGGAGAGGGTGGTCTATCCGTCAATGACTATTTCATATCTTGCTCAGGCGATGAGGGAGAAGGGCGGCAGGGATCCGAAGTGGGAGCAGGTCCGCAGCTGGTACGAAGAAAACGATCCGGCCTCCCTTGACAGAGTAAACAGAGCGGGAAGATTCAACAGCAGAGTCGAGAAACTGGAAGGCGATATGGCGAGAGCGCTCTACATGGGCGATGCAGACAGCCTGAATGTCAGTGCGTCGAGGCTGGAGAAATTCAGTTCATGTCCCTTCGCTCATTTCATACAGTACGGGCTTAATCCGAAGGAGCAGAGACTCTTCGAGGTTGGCGGACGTGAGATCGGAGACGTCTATCATCAGTGCATCATGGAGTACTGCGAAGGACTTACCGCAGGAGAAGGCAGGGATGATGCTCCCGGATGGAAGGACATAACCAGAGAGGAATGCGCTGCCAGGATCGGACAGATCATGGACGAGAATCGCGCTGATTACAGAGGAGGCGTGTTCGGAAGCGATGAGGAGAGCAGATTCCGGATGGAAAGGATCCGCGAGATCTGTGCCGACATCGCCTGGGCCATAACCTGCCAGATCAGGCAGGGCAGGATACAGAGCATGCGATTCGAAGAGGAGTTCGGTAAAAGGAGCAGGCTTCCCGCCACAGAGTTTGACATAGACGGCAGGAAGTTCAGGCTTACAGGCAAGATCGACAGGATGGACACCATGGGTGGCGGGACTCAGCCGGACATGGCCGGCTCTGCCGGCATGCCGGGACAGATAGCTGTCGCCGACGGCTCCTCTGTCAGGATAATCGACTACAAAACGGGCGCCAACGATATCGACAAGGAAGAGATAAGAAAGGGCTATCAGCTACAGCTTGCCATATATATGGACGCGGCCAGAAAGAGCGGGGCCGCTGAGCCTGCGGGCATATTCTATTTCAAGATAAAAGAATTCGTCGATGACGTGAATGCAGGAGAAAAACCCGATCCTGAGGAGATAGAGAAGAAGATCCAGAGGGCATACAGGCTCGAGGGCATCGCTGTCAATGATCCGGAGATACTAAGGGGCATGGACGGATCTCTTGTTGCAGGAGAAGGATACGAGTCACAGGTGATCCCGGTAAAATACGACGCCAGGAAGGGTGAGTTTCTGAAGGCCAGCGGAGGCGAGCTGATGACCGGCGAGGAATTCTCCCACCTCCTGGATGAGAGCAGGAGGCAGGCCGAGAGGATCTGTCGCCAGATCTACGAAGGAGAGATAGATCCGGATCCCCACAGAACGGGCAGGAATGACTGGAGCGGCAACGAGATGACCGCCTGCACCTACTGTGCCTTCGGAAGCATCTGTATGCGGGGATAGGAGGATCGGAAGTGACGGTGGCCGGGATCACTGTCACTTTTTTTATTGGGCCCGTACATTACCCGTTGACAGGAATTGGAAAAATATGTATAATGTCAAAAACTGGAAATAAATAGAGCGATGATCGATAAAGGAGGGGTAATGGTGTTATACGGGAGAAAGAGAATCAAAAGTCTGGGGATAGTCCTGGGGGTACTGGTGATCGCTGCGGTGACCGCCTGGTCGGTTGCTTCAGCGGGAGGCGACGTTCAATACACAGAGTCCGACGTCCTGGTCGGATCCAATGAGGTCGGTCCGGGGTACGGCATGAGGATAATGGAGATCTATCCGATCCCCGAGGAAAAAAAGACGCCCACCGAAAGCGATGCGCGTCTTATACTGCTGTGATGAGGGGGGATCTTATTCACCCTCGGTGGCTTCTGTCTCGTCGGTGGACTCCTCGGCAGGCTCCTTGGCGACGATCTTCACCTTTCCGCCGTGATTGTTTGAGATCCAGCCGATCCAGGTCTTGCCTTTGTTCAGCTTGGCTTCGACGACGACAGGCTTGGGCTCGATGATGTTGCCTTCCTCGTCCTTCTGAGGATTCTCGGCAGCTTCCTGCTTGGCCTTTTCGGTGGCGGCCTCACTTGCGGCCACATCGATCAGAAGAAGCTTGCCGTCCTTCTTCTGCCACTTGATATCCTTGACAGTGCCCTGACTGATGAGTTTACCGTTGCCGCCGCCCATATCGTAGTCGCAGTAGGTGACGCTGGAAGCTCCGCCGGGACCTTCGTAGTTCTCCTTGGTGATGTAATCGGTCTTGGCCTCCAGGATAAGGAGGTTATCGCGTTTGAAATCGTTGTCGAAGCTCTTGGTGTGATACTGCTTATCCTCCTCGTCGTAGGTCCAGTCCTTATCCTCCCAGTCCGTACGATCGGAGAATGTGACGCTGACTTCGTCGGCGCGTTCGTCGCTCATGGGCTCGGCTGTCTTATTGAATGCCAACTTGGTGTAATCCTTGGGCTTTTTCCTGAAGCCGGCTTCCTTGATGGCTGCTTCCACCTTGTCGCCGTGTACGATACCGGTGTGCTCCGATGAAACGCCGCGGCTGCTGTCTCTGTCGTACATCCCGGCCTCATCGGCGAACTTCATCTGGTTTATGTGTTCGACCTTATCGGTCTTGAAGACTTCGTTTGCGCCTACGTATTCACCCTTTGAGTGGCTCTGCCCCCAGTGGATGAAGATGGCGTCAAAGAACTCGGAGAATCTGATAAAAGGCGGACGGGCCGATCTCATTGGTCCGATCTGCTCGGGCAGTTTCCTGAAATCATCGTAGAGCCATAGGGTCCTCGTGATGCCGCCCTCGACTTCACCCTCGAGCACGATGTCGGGAGAGTACTCTGCGTCGTCCATTCCCCACTGGGGTCTGGCGTCAGGAGCGTTCTCTACTACAAAGCCAACGACTCTGCGGTTTGCAGCGTCCTCATCATATCCATCTTCGGCAGTGTATCCTGTCAGGTGACTGGCGATAGGCTCAGGTTTTGGCTGGGCCTTCTTGGCCTTGTCGTCACCGGAACATGATGTGAGAACCATAGCTCCGCCGGCACCGATGACCAGAAGAGACATTATTATAAGTAACAATACCGGTTTTTTCATAGGATCCCCTCCTGTGTGTCCTTATCGATTCACATACACGGCTATTATACAATATTTGGAAATAAACATCAAGTTGACGTTTTTTTACTTACATGTGGTAAAATACAAGCGCCGGGGGAATTGGAGAGAAAGAGAAAGGGGACAACTGTGGAAAAGAAAAAAGCAGCTGCCGCGGCAGTAGCCTCGGTCATAGCAGCGTCGGGAGCTGCAGTGGATGTGGCGGTTGACAATCCTGCCGACATCCTCCAGCACACCAACGTGGATCCCAAGGTGGATTACATCCATCCGGATTCGGACACAGACCTTACTGCACAGGACAGCGAGAAGCAGAAACAGAAGAAAACCGCCAGGGAAGCATTCAGCGAATGGATCCTGGGACTTCCCTATGCCGTCAGGGTCTGTTTCGTCCTGCCCCTCTGGGCCATTGGAACTCTGGTGGTAGGTGGGGGCCAGCTTCTCTTTGCGGGGCTTTCGCCCATAGCCAACTGGCTGCTGGGATTCGCACTCATGGCTCTGGTCATAGGAGCAGCCTTCACCATAACGGCAAAGGCGATGTTTCCCGACCTCCCGCTGCGAAAGATCTTAAACAGGCATACGATTAAGTGGATACTTGTGGCGTCGGTCCTTGCCTTTGCGGCGGATCTGCTCCTCGGAGTGTTCTGGCCGGCATACACGGCGTACAAGACGCTGTTCATCGCGCTGATCCTGCTGTTGGCGACGGGAAGCCTAACCATCTGGTTCAGCAGAAGAGAGAAGAGACGGAGGGAAAAACTGGCCGCCCGGGAAGAGATCGAAGAGGAAGCTGAGCAGATCCTTGAGTACACATCCCTGGGAGAGACCTTCACGGTCAGACCCTCTTCAGGCAACCGCTGAGATCCGGAATCACGAAAAAAGCCCGCGCCTCCAATGAGGTGCGGGCTTTTCTGATGTCTGTGCATCTATTGCCTTTGCAAGGCCGGATCCTTAGATCATCTTGTCTACGGAATCCAGTACCTTGTCGACGATGGCCAGCTGCTCGTTCATCTCATCAGCTGTGATGGTGAGCGGCGGGCAGATCACGAACATGTTCTCGTGGGTGTATGTCCAGAAGCCGTCGGCTACCAGCATGCCCAGGATCTTCTTCATGATGCCCTCAGGATCCTTACCGAAGGGAACGATGGGCTCTCTCGTGTTCTTGTCCTTGACCAGCTCGACTGCTGAGAACAGACCGATGTGTCTGACCTGTCCGACGCATGCGTGCTTGTCGACGAAGCTGTCGAGAGTATCTGCCAGGATCTTGGAGGTTTCCTTCATCTTCTCTTCGATGTTCTGATCCAGATATTCCTTGACGGTTGCAGCAGCTGCTGCGCAACCCATGGGATGTGCGGAGTAGGTGAGTCCGCAGCCCAGTGTGGTCTCGTCGAAGAACTTGGCGATAGCCGGGGAAACGACCACGCCGCCGATGGGAACGTAACCGCAGGTGACGCCCTTTGCGAAGGTGATCATGTCTGGCATATAGTCGAAGTTCATGTATGCGAATGCCTTACCGGTCCTGAACCATCCGGCCATGACTTCGTCGGCGACCATGAGGATCTCATACTTGTCGCAGAGAGCTCTGACGCCCTGATACCACTTCTTGGGTGCGATGAGTACGCCGTTGGAACCTACCACAGACTCCAGCCAGATGGCTGCGATCTGCTCGGGACCCTCGTAGAGGATCTGGTTCTCGAGGAGTTCAAGGTAGAAATCTGCAACTTCGTCTTCGTTGTTGAACTTGCAGGCCTTGGGTGCTCTGTACTCATAGGGGCCGTCATACTTGACGTATCCCGGGCCACCGGGCTCGTTGAAGAAGTGTCTCGGCTCACCGGTCAGCATGCCGGCACCGGCGGAGGAGCCGTGATAGCATCTGTACTGTGAGAAGATCTTCTGCTTGCCGGTGAACTGACGGGCGATCTTGATGGCGTTCTCGTTGGCCTCTGCACCTGCGTTGGTGAAGAATACCTTGGAGCCATCGGGGAAGCCTGACAGCTTGACTACTGCCTCAGCAGCGTCGGATCTGCAATCCATTGCGAATCCGGGTCCCATGAAGGGGATCTTGTTCGCCTGCTCGCAGATGGCGTCGATGATGGCCTTGTTGCCGTGTCCCAGGTTGGAGTTTACCAGCTGTGATGACATGTCGGCATATCTCTTGCCGTCCTCATCCCAGAAGTAGATTCCCTCTGCCTTGGTGACTACGATGGGGTTCAGTGCGCCCTGTGCAGACCAGGAGTGAATGTTATATTTTTTATCTTTTTCCTGAATAGCTGACATTTTGTATCTCCTTTCAACTATAGAAGGTTATGCATCTACCTTTGCGATGACATCGGCTGCGATGAAGTCTTCGACCTTATCCGGCTTCCAGTTCGGAATAGCTTCGGATACGTAGGTGTAGTTGAGCAGATCCTTGTATGTTGCGTTGTGGGATACGCTGTTGCCGCCCCAGGTTCCGCAACCCAGTGTCATTGATACGGGGAATCCTGTGTTCCAGCCGCCGGAGTTGGTCAGGCACTGAGGCTGGTTGACTACGCACTTGGTGACAGGTGCTGCCTTTGCAAGCTTGTCAACGTCTGCCGGATCGTTGGTGTGGATACCACAGCTGTGGCCCTTGCCCTGATAGTTGAGGCAGAGCATCATGACTCTGATGGCATCGTCCAGATCCTTGACCTTCTGTACGCCGGATACGGGGGAGAGCTTCTCACCTGCGAAGGGGTGATCCAGTCCTGCACCGTTCTCCTCTGCCATGAGGACGACTGTTCCTGCGGGAACATCGATTCCTGCCAGCTCGGCGATCTTCTCTGCGTTCTGAGCAACGATCGCTCTGTTGAGAACGCTGTCGTTAGGTGTGTTGGGCCACATGGTCTTCTGCAGCTTGGCCTTCTCTTCGGAACCGTCCTTGAACATGACTGCGCCGCGGGCTTCCATTTCCTTGACGAACTCATCGTAGCAGTCTTCGAATACCAGGATGTTGTTCTCTGTGGAGCAGGATGTAGCGTTGTCGAACTTCTTGGAAGTTACGATCATGTCAGCAACCTGAGACATGGGAGTCTTGCCGGTAACGATGGATACGCAGTTACCTACGCCAACGCCGATGGCCGGTGTGCCGGAGGAGTATGCAGTCTCTACGAGAGCTTCGCCACCTGTTGCCAGGATGAAGTCACACTGCTTCATGAGTTCCTGTGAGGTCTCCAGGTTGACATGCTCTTCGTCGCAGGTCTGCACCAGATCTTCCGGATAACCCAGCTTCTTCAGTGTTGCTCTGATCTCAGCAACGATCTGAACGTTGAGCTTCTTGCACTTGGGATGGGGTGCCAGGATGATGGCGTTTCTCGTCTTCAGTGCCATGTTTGACTTAACGATAGGTGTAGCCTCACCATTGGTTACAGGCATGATTCCTGCTACGACGCCCATGGGCTTTGCGTATGCGGTGATGCCTTCGCCGCCGGAAGGAGCATCGTCGACTTTGCCGACGGTCTTCTTGTCCTTCATCATGAGGTAGGAGCCCCAGACCTTACCATAGATCTTTGCGACCTTGTCCTCGGGGATACCCATGCCGGATTCCTCGACGAGCATCTCTGCAAACATCTTGGCCTTCTCGGGCTTTGTCAGGTTGTAGGTGACTGCTGCCGTGATCAGGTCAACGTCTTCCTGAGTGAAGTTCTCAGCGACTGCCTGAGCCTTGCGAGCGTTCTCTACAAGACTTGCGATGTACTTTGCTGCTTCTTCTCTGCGAGCAGCTCTTTCTTCGGGTGTTGATGCCATTTTCTGACCTCCTTGAAGTTTAAAAAAATAATTTGTACTGATTTGATGGAACTAGTGGGCCGAAGAATGCCCGATTTCATTCCACACAAAATATACGCAACAGGCATGCCAAAACAGCTCAAAAAGGGGGGAAGCTTTCGCAGAAAAACGTATTGCATATAGGCGATGGGCCTGTGAGTGTTGGAATCACTGGTATGAAGGCAAGTGTATGCCTTGCCTTTACACCCGAATATCGCCTTCCGGGATCGGCGTTAAAAGGCAATAAATGGGTGCTGTCCGAGGCGCGCTGATTCAAAAATGAATCGATAAAATCGGATAAAAAAATATTGCATCCGGGAACGCTGGAAACAATGGAACAGAGCGCCTGATTCAATAATGAATCGTTGATTCAGAAATGAATCAACCCCCGATACCGTATTTCTTGAGCTTGCGAACTACGGTTGGCTGGCTGATCTGCAGGACACGGGCTATGGCCCTGGTGGATCCGTAACGGACGTAGGCTTTTTGAAGGATCTCCCGCTCGGCTTTGTCGAGAGCGGAGGTAAGGGATGTATCCGAAGTTGCGGCTGGATTCTCCCTGGCCGCTTCCTTGATGAAGATGAAGATATCCTCATCTGTGATAACGCTTCCCGATGAGGTTATGACAAGGCGTTCCACTATGTTCTGGAGCTCACGGATGTTGCCGGGCCAGGGGTATTTGAGCAGGGTATCAATGGCGTCGGCGTTGATCCTCTTGGACACGCCCATCTCGGCATTGAGCTTATCCAGGTTCATGCGGATGAGAGGAAGGATATCCTCGGGGCGCTCCCTCAGCGGCGGCACCTCGACAGGCACTACGTTGAGTCTGTAGTACAGATCTTCACGAAAACTGCCTTCCTTGACAAGGGCGGCAAGATCCCTGTTGGTCGCGGATATTATCCTGACATCGATGGGGATGGGGTCCACCGCTCCAACGGGAGTTATCTGCCGTTCCTGGATGACCTGCAGGAGCTTGACCTGAAGGTTCAGAGGAAGCTCTGAGATCTCGTCCAGGAATATGGTCCCCCCCTGGGCAGCCTCGAAGTATCCCTTCTTGCCGCCGGAGCGGGAACCGGTGAATGCGCCGGCCACGTAACCGAAGAGCTCAGACTCGATCAGGTTCTCCGGGATAGCTCCGCAGTTGACTGTGACGAAGGGGTTTTTCCACCTTGAGCCCTCCTCATGAAGGGTGCGGGCGATCAGTCCCTTGCCCACGCCCGACTCGCCGGTGATGAGCACGGTGGAATCCACCGAGGCCAGTCTGCGGGTCAGAGCCATGACGTTCTTCATGGGCTCGCTTCTGGTAACGATGTCGTGACTGAGTATATCGGTGTCGATGGGCTGATCGAGATCTCCCATCTCCGCAAGTGCGTCGGGCAGACGGCTCTCCTGCCTCTGAGTGATCCGGGTAATGTCGCGGGAAGTGGTGATGACCATGCTTATCTGTCCGTCATCACCAAAAATGGGAGTGCCTGTGGTAAGCAGGCGAACTCCCTTTTTGTTTTCATGGATAATAGTGAGTTCCCGCTTTTCAGCGAGCACTCTTCTGGTAACGGAGGGCGTGAAAAGCCCCTCCTTCTCAAGGTCCTCAACAAGACGTCCCTGGATGTCTTCCATATCGATGTCGTAGAGTTCTTCGCAGGTGCTGTTGCACCAAAGGCAACGGCCTTCGCTGCTGTCGATGAACACTGCATCGCTGATACTCTCAAGAATGGGAAGTATCTCTCCTATGGTCAGGGACTGATCCTGACGACTCTCGATAACCATAGATGATTATTTCTCGAATCCCTTGATGCGGCCGAAAGCCTCTGCTGTGTCTTCCTTGAAGGCAGATGCCAGCATGCTCAGGTTCTTCGGATGGAGCATCTGGGCCTTCTCGTTGCTCTCCCAGATCTCGGGATACTTCTCGACTCCGCCTGAGATCTGATTGAGGAGAGTGGACAGCTCATCGGGGGTCATGCCCAGGTGTTTGATGTGGGCTTCGAATTCTCCCGGATTGGTCTTGACATCCTCGGCCATCTTCCTGTAGAGCGCGGCGTATTCTCCGCTGGTCATTTCCTCGACGTTCGACAGCTCAGGATATCTTGCATCGGCGCTGTAGTTCCTGTTGAACATCTCCTCGATCCGAGCCGGGTCCATAGCGTTTTTTTCGATCAGCTGTCTGAACTTTCCGGAGTCTTCGGACACTTCGTCGTAGACCTTGGCAAGGTCTTTTGGATCCATTGTTTTCTTTGCCATTTTAAGTACCTCCCTGGTTACCTTCTGCAACACATATAGTATAGTAGTCTTATGGGATTTTGCAACACATAGACCGAATTTTTAGTATTGAACAGCAAAGGCAACGGGGTTAGAATATGAGAAGGCAGGTGTGATCATATGACCCAACAGATCATTTCAAAAGAAGAAAGAGATGCCAAAGTAAAAGAGACTGTTATTCGCTGGCTCAGCGAGAGTTTTGAGACGGGAGATTACCGTCTGCTCAATCGTGGAGGCCAGAACAGAAGCAAGGACTTCTACCTACAGATCAGAAACCGTACCGACGCCGATCTCAGGGAGCTCCAGGTAAAACTGGAGATCTACAAGGACGGCGTTCTGGCGGAGACCGTTACGGCCAAAACGGGGGCCAACGGTATCAGATCCGGAGAGGTGGGACAACTTGCTTTTTTTACTAAGGAGATATACTTCAGCGACCTGAGGATCCTGCCGGAGACTGTCACCTTCAAGACCGACTGGGTCCCGGGAAAGATAATGGAGACTCAGGAGAAGAGCAGGAAGCTGTCCAAAAAAAAGAAGAAGAGCAAGCACTCTCCCCAGTTCCAGGTGGGAGCGGCTGCGGTGCTCAAAAGCAGGAAGGACGAATACCTTCGCAGGCTGAACCAGCTTAGAGACCAGAGCCCTGATGAGGAGATAAGGGGAGGGCTGGATAAGCTCATACCTCTTCTGGAGAAGATCTTCAAGAGTGTGGATGAGAATCCGGGATCGGAGCAGGAGATCAAGAGGCTGATCGACAGATACCTTCCCATGATCATAAATCCTGCCGAGTCCTATCAGGCCTATGCGGCCAAGGGGATAAGCGGAGAGGATATGGATGATCTGAAGGGAGAGGTGATCAACGGTATCGGTCTTGTGACGGAAGCCTGCACCAATCTTCTGAACAGATTGTATGAGGACGGGATCGTAGATGCCTCTACGGACATCTCGGTTCTGGAGATGATGCTCAAACAGGATGGACTTTTAGACCCGGACCTGAAGTAGGAAGTGGACCGGGTCATTACGGGACGTCGATGATGTGGGCAAGCCCCACTAAAGAATAGAAGCGTTAACCAAAGAGTGCCGTATGAAGCGGCAGGGAGGAATCAATGGACGAGAAGATCATAAACGAAGTCAATGAAGCTGCGGAGAATACGGCGGCCATAGAGGCGGAGAAAGCGGCTACAGAAGCCGAAGCCATAGAGCCCGTAGAATTCGAATCTGCACCGGTACAGTCCCAGGCACAGGCTGCCATGGCAGAGGCCGATGACAAATTCACGGCGGAGGAGATGGACAAGATCAGAAACTTCGCCGACACCATCGATATCAAGGATACCAACACGGTGCTCCAGTACGGCGTAGGTACTCAGCAGAAACTGGCCGAGTTCTCAGAGTCGGCCCTGGCATCCGTGAAGACCAAGGAACTTGGCGAAGTCGGCGATCTGCTGGCGGATCTGGTTACCGAGATCAAGACCTCCGGCGAGGAGAAGAAGGGTATCTTCGGCCTTTTCCAGAGTGCGGAAAAGAAGATCGAAAACAAGAAGGCTCAGTATGCAGCCAGCGAGAAGAACGTAGACAAGATAGCAGACGCCCTTCAGGATCATCAGGTCATCCTCATGAAGGATATAGCCCTCCTTGATAAGCTCTACGAGAAGAATCACCTCTACTTCAAGGAGCTGTCCATGTACATCGAGGCCGGTAAGATCAGACTTCAGAAGGTGAGAGAGACCGAGCTGGCAGAACTCAAGGCAAAGGCGGAGCAGACCCAGCAGCCTGAAGACGTCCAGGCTCTGGATGATCTCAACAACAAGTGTGAGCGCTTCGAGAAGAAGATCCACGACCTGGAACTGACCCGTACTGTCGCCCTGCAGATGGCACCCCAGATCAGGATGGTCCAGAACAACGATACGCTCATGTCGGAGAAGATCCAGTCCACACTGGTCAATTCGTTGCCTTTGTGGAAGAGCCAGATGCTCCTGGCCCTGGGACTCGCCCACTCACAGGAAGCGGCCAAGGCACAGCAGATGGTCACCGATGCTACCAACCAGATGCTGATCCAGAATGCGGAGACCCTGAAGGATGCCACCGTCACCTCGGCCAAGGAATACGAGCGCGGCATAGTGGATATGGAGACCCTGAAGAAGACTCAGGCAAGTCTGATCACGACCATAGACGAAGTCATCAAGATCCAGGACGACGGCAGAGCCAAGCGGCGTGAAGCGGAAGGCGAGCTCAAGAGACTGGAAGATGAGCTGAGGCAGAAGATCCTGGCGGCGGCAACAAGGAACGTGAGCGAGCCTGCAGGAGACAAAGTCGAAGCAGACCCCCAGGCTCAGGAAGCTGCAGGCGGACAGGTGGATTTCGTAAGCGAGTCCGAGCCTATCCCCGATGCGGAAGTCAAGGTAGTGGCAGAAGATCCTTTTGGCCTTCATCAGGACGACAAATAAAACCGCAAACGCCGACAACTTAGTACCAAACCAGCGAATTAAAGTCTTGAAAAAAGGCTGAAAGAGAATATAATTAAATCAAGGTATGTAACTGGTTTCACAACCGCTACAATAATGATTTCTAAATGTAAGGAGGGTGTAGTTATGTACAAATGTAGTCAAGAAAGAATGGCTGACAAAATCAGAACTTTTTCAAAGTTTGGCGATGCCGGACACGGTGGTATCACCAGATACTCACTGTCGCCGGAAGCCCATATGGCCAGAGAAGAGTTCAAGAAGAGAATGGAAGCTATCGGAGCAAAGGTCGAGTGTGACGACGTAGCATGCATGTATGCTACCATCGAAGGATCCGACCCCAATGCCAAGAGGATCGTCATGGGCTCCCACTGCGACTCAGTAAAGAACGGTGGTAACTTCGACGGTATCGAGGGTGTCATGACAGGCATGGAAGTTCTCGAGACAGTAGTTGCTGAGAACATTCCTCATAAGCATCCTCTTACGGCAATGATCTGGACCAACGAGGAAGGATCTCTCTATCCTCCCGCAATGATGGTATCCGGTATCATCTGCTACGATTATCTGCCCGATTATCTGAAGCCGAACTTTGTATATGAGAACATGATGGCATCCAAGCCCATGGACGAGTCAGAGTTCGCAAACTTCGGTGAGGCTCTCGCAGCAACTCCCTTCAAGGGACCGAAGGAGAACAGAATAAGCCCGGACAAGTACTGCGCCATGATCGAGACACATCTGGAGCAGGGCCCCATCCTCGAGGACAACGGCAACGAGGTAGGAGCTGTCCAGCTGGTAATGGGTATGTTCAACTACAGAGTGAGATTCCACGGATTCTCCGCTCACGCAGGCACATTCCCCATGGCCAAGAGACACGATGCACTTCATGCCGCGGCAGACTTCCTCTGCAAGCTGCATGAGAGATATAATGCACTGAACAAGGAGATCCTGGAGAGCGGCGAAAGCGAATATGAATTCGTATTCACCACCGGTGAGATCTATGTACATCCCTGCATCCACACAGTCATTCCCGATGAAGCGGAATTCTCTCTGGACGTCAGACATCCTGATCAGAAGATCCTGGATAAGTGCATGGCGATCCTGCAGGAGATGGCAGGCGAGACATATCAGCAGTGCACATGCGATATAGAGGAGCAGTGGAAGAGAGATCCGGTACCATTCGACAAGAACCTTATCGGCTTCGTCGAGGAATCCATGGATGAGCTGGGACTCAAGTGGCAGAAGATCCTTTCCGGAGCAGGTCACGATGCACAGTTCTGCGCATACATGATCCCCACCACCATGATCTTCTCAAGGACCAAGGACGGTCTGTCTCACTGCGAGCCTGAGCACGTATCCGATGAGGACTGCACCGCAGCGGCATCGGCTACCCTGAACGCCGTACTCAAGGCTGACCAGTTCTACGATTGATAGAAACTGAGAAAAGATCTGAATCAGTTTAAGACCGACGGGACGACCCTCGTCCCGCCGGTTTCGATTTAGGAGGATGTGCCAGGGGGACATCTTCACACTCAAAACGGTTAGGACAAGATTTACGTCAATAGTGTGTTCCAGACAAAGGAGGGATGAAATTGAGTAAAATCGAAAAAGGAAGGTACACAGGGGAGGCTGTAGCAGGATTCACTCACAGAACTGCTATGGAAGAAGCGGCCAGATGCCTGCTGTGTCATGACGCTCCGTGCAGCAAGGGTTGCCCGGCGGGAACGGACCCGGGAAAATTCATTCGCTCGATCCGTTTCAGGAATGTCAAGGGTGCTGCTGAGACTATCAGAGCCAACAATATCCTTGGCGGAAGCTGCGCAAGGGTATGCCCCTATGACAATCTCTGCGAAGAAGCCTGCTCAAGATGCGGCATCGACAGACCCATCGAGATCGGCAAGCTCCAGAGATATGCCATCGAGCAGGAGAAGCTCTTCAAGATGAAGACTCTCGAAGCTCCCAGAAAGAAAAAGCCCGGCAAGGTCGCATGCGTAGGTGCAGGTCCTGCATCACTGGCATGTGCAGCCGAACTGGCCAAGGCCGGTTACAAGGTCACCGTATTCGAGAGAGAAGCCAAGGCCGGCGGTGTCATGACGTATGGCATCACCCCCGCAAGACTTCCCCAGGCTGTGGTCGACCACGACGTGGCTCAGGTCAGAGGACTCGGAGTCAAGTTCGTGTTCAATAAGGAAGTCAAGGAAAAGGATCTTGAAGAATACGATGCAGTATTCATCGGCACTGGTCTGTGGTATGCAAACCTTGACAAGCATAACTTCAAGGGTTCGAACCTTAAGGGTGTCGTATCCGCCATCGACTTCCTCAAGGAAGCCAGAGTGAAGAAGAACAACTTCAATCCCGGCAAGAAGGTCATCGTAGTAGGCGGCGGCGACGTTGCAGTCGACTGCGCAGTGACAGCCAAGCTGCTGGGTGCTGAAGACGTAAGGATCCTCTACAGAAGATCCATAGAAGAAGCTCCGGCCAACATCAATGAATTCCACTATGCTCTCTCACTGGGCATCGGCATCACCACAGGTCTCTATCCTGTGTCTGCCAGCGGCACCAAGACCAAGGTAAGCAAGGTCAAGGTCGCAGGATTCTATGACAAGAAGGCCAGCGGCGAATTCAGCGTCGATACGCTGGTATTCGCAACGGGACAGAGCCCCGAGGACGTTGCCAAGGTAGCTCCTGTCAAACTCGATCCCAAGGGTCTGATCAAGGCCTCCAAAGGCAAGGCAGGCGGCAAGTTCTTTGCAGGCGGCGACATCGTCAACGGTGGAACAACCGTTGTAGAAGCTGTTGCCGAAGGTAAGGAAGCTGCAGAAGCCATGATCGAATATCTTGAGAAGAAAGGAGTGAAATAGAATGGCAAAGAAAGATCTTTCAATAAAATATCTTGGCGTTGATTGTATCAATCCGTTCTTCCTTTCATCCTCACCGGTAGGCGGAAATTACGACATGGTTGCCAAGTGCTACGAGGAAGGTTGGGGCGGATGCTTCTTCAAGACCGTCGGTATCTTCGTAGCGGACGAGTGCTCCCCCAGATTCGACCAGACCAACAAGGAGGGTCTTCCCTGGGTTGGTTTCAAGAACATGGAGCAGATCTCTGACAAACCGACAGAACTGAACTTCGAATATCTCTACAGACTGGTAAGAGATTATCCGGATCACATCACCGTAGCTTCGATCATGGGCTCCTCCGTCAAGGAATGGAAGCAGCTGGCGAAGATGAGTGAGGAAGCCGGAGTCAAGCTCATCGAGGGTAACTTCTCATGCCCCCAGATGACATCACACGACATGGGTTCCGACGTAGGTACCAACAATGAACTGGTATACAGCTACTCCAAGGCAGTAGCCGAGACGACGGACATCCCCTTCATCGCCAAGATGACCCCTAACTGCAAGAACATGGAAGAGCATGCTCTGGCAGCCATCAAGGGCGGTGCAGCAGGCGTATCGGCCATCAACACCATCAAATCCATAACGAACGTTGACTTTGAAAACATGACGGCAATGCCTGTTGTCGACGGCAAGTCCTCCATCTCCGGTTACTCCGGAGCGGCGGTCAAGCCCATCGCACTTCGCTTCTGCACCCAGGTCCTCCAGAACCAGGAGATCCACAAGCTGGTCAAGAAGAACAAGAAGTACAACTTCGGTCACGGTCACGAAATGTCCGGTATCGGTGGTATCGAGACATGGAGAGACGCCGCCGAGTTCCTGGCCGTCGGCTGCAGAAACCTGCAGGTCACCACGGCTATCATGCAGTACGGCTACAGGATCGTAGAGGATATGATCTCCGGTCTGCAGTACTTCATGGACGAGAGAGGCTACAACTCACTGGATGAGTTCGTCGGCTGTGCTCTGCCCAACATCATCCCCGCTGAGGATCTGAACCGTGAATACAAGGTACTGCCTCAGTTCGATGACAAGAAGTGTATCGGTTGCGGAAGATGCTACGTATCCTGCTACGATGCAGCCCACCAGGCCATCGACTGGAACGAGAAGAAGCGTCGTCCGGAACTCAACGACAAGTGCGTAGGTTGCCACCTCTGCCTGAACGTCTGCCCGGTACAGGAATGTATCACTCCGGGAGAGATCAAGTGGAAGGTAAGAGACAAGAAGGGCGTTGTAGAACGCGACAAGAAGGATGCTTCCAAGATCAAGTTCAAGAAGGACAAGAAGAAGGAGAAGACACTGTCTCTGAAGGCACACTACGAATAATCGTCAGAAGCCGTAGAAGGAGCCGCATTTGCGGCTCCTGTTTTCGTGGTTTTTCGCAGTATACTCGCCGGAGGACTCGTTTAACCGCCAATGTGAAGGTTTGGTGAAAGTTGGTGAAGTTGGAAATTTTTGTAGATTTCGCCCTTGATTCAGTATATAATAATGAAAGCATATAACACTGATCCATGATCAGGGGAGGATTTGATATGAAAAAGAAAAGGGCCATATTGATCAGCGCCATCGCTGTGGTCGTGATCGCAATGGTGATCGTCGTAGTAGGCTGCGGCGACAAGGACAAGGAAAAAGCCGAGCCAACGACGACTACGACTACGACTCAGACTACAACTGCAGCACCAAAGGATAACGAAGTTCTGAAGGCCAAACTGGAGGCCATGATAAATGAGCTGGGAAGAGGCACTTCCAACGGATCCGGTGTCATAGCCGCCAAGGTGCTGGATATGGATGGTGACAGCAGGAAAGAGATGATCGTCATCCATGACATGAAGGCAGAGATCTTCGCCGTCAAGAACGGTAAGGCCGAGAGTATATTCGAAGGAACTATCGGTAAACAGTATGGACAGACCGATACTTCCTACAGAGTGCTTATCAATGAGAGCATAGATACACCTACGCTGGTGCTGTTCAATTCCAGTGATGAGTGGTCGGATGAGAACATCACACTGGTTACGGTATCCGGCGGAACGGTCTCTGAGAGGAACATGAGGGCTGCCACCACAGGCGAGAACGACACTCCGGGAAGAGAGGAGCTGGTGAGCTTCTCCATCGACGGATCCGATGTGTCAGCCACCGAATACGAGAAGGAATACAACAGACTCACAGAGGGAGCAGACGAGATCAATCCCATGACTCCGACAGACCTGGACGAGGTACTGGCATCCATGTAGAGGGATATATTCAAGAATGATTCAACTCCGAAACGTATCGAAATACTATTACAGCAAAGGGCTTATAGCAAGCGGCATCTCCAAGGTCAACCTTGAGTTTGATCTTGGAGAGTTTGTCGTTATTACAGGCGAATCGGGAAGTGGTAAAACGACCCTTCTCAACGTCATCTCAGGGCTGGATTCATATGAAGAAGGGGAGATGTACATCAACGGTCAGGAGACCAGCCACTACCTTGCGGCTGACTTCGAAAAATACCGTAAGAAGTACATCGGCAACATATTCCAGCACTACAACCTGATCAACAGCTATACGGTCTATCAGAACATAGAACTGATACTTCTGATCAACGGCTACAAGGGTAGAGAGATCAGGAAGAGGGTCAACGAGATAATCGACAGGGTCGGCCTTAGCGCATTTCGCAGGACCAAGGTGTCCAAGCTGTCCGGAGGACAGAGGCAAAGAGTATCCATAGCCAGGGCTCTGGCCAAGGACACGGACATCATCGTAGCCGACGAGCCTACGGGAAACCTGGACAGCGAATCAGCCGAATCCATTGCCCGGCTTTTGAGCGACATCTCAAAAGACAAACTGGTCATCGTCGTAACTCACAACTTCGATCAGTTCAAGAAATACGCCACCCGCAGAGTCAAGATGCATGACGGTAAGGTCATCGAGAATGCGGATCTTCGTACCAGCATCGAGCCGGTGGGAGAGTGGGGCCAGCAGAAGGCAGGAAGCATTTCCCCCTTCAGCAGACTCCGACTGGGCGTTCGCAACACCTTCAACATTTTCTACAAATTCCTGCTGCTGCTCATGGTGTTCCTGTTCATGGTATTTGCAGTGGCATCTCAGTACACCACCTTCGTCAACGAGAAGTACGAGAGCGAGGCCGGTGGGTACAACACCTGGTTCATGAACTATTCGGATAAACGAATCGTCCTGAAGAAGTCGGATCACTCCGAGTTCAACGATGGCGATTACAATGCCCTTTCGTCCATGGCAAACATCGACTCCGTCGTCATGAACGACATCCTGCTGGACACATCCCTCTATGTGGAGAACGAGATGTTCTCCTATGAGACCTATCCCAGATCCATCAAGGAATTCGATGGAGAGCTTACGGCAGGAAGGATGCCCGAAGCATCCGATGAGGTAGTCATCAGCGGACAGAGCGATGAGTACTCATTCTCGGAGGATATGATCGACGATATCATGGATCAGGACTTCAAGATCTATGTCAATGAAGACAGTGAGATCGACGTGACCGTAGTGGGCGTCCATTTTGTCGATGAAGAGGACAGCTACAGTTACTCCGGAGATCTTTATATGCAGGATGACAAGATCAAGGAACTGCTCCTGAGCACCTACAGCTTCGGAAGCAACGTGACGACGACGATCAACGGTAAGGATGTCGAGTACGGTCAGGGCGATCCCATGTACAAGCTCATGCCTTCTGACAGAGTGGCAAAGGGCACTGCGGTCATGACCGAAGAGGTGGACAACTTCTACAACGATCCAAACAGCGAAAGCGAAGTCGAGATCAAGGCCAAGGGTCATGACATAAATGTACGGGTCAAGAACATGTTCTTCGAGGACAGCATCAAGCTGAGGATCGCCGATACCTATACGGATAAGACCTTCAGGACACTGACCGGAAACGATGATTACGAAATGTATGCCGGCGCCACCTTCATCAACAGGGAGGACTACAACAAACTCTTCGACAAAGGAAACTATCAGTGTTCCGTTTACGTCAAGGATCCCAAGACCCTCGACGAGACCAATGCGGCCATCAAGAGGCTGGGATACGAGACCCTGCCGCTGAAGGGCACGATGGTAATAGAGGGGCAGGATGTAGAATCCATGATCAAGGTGCCCATCACCATACTGATCATAATCGCCATCTTCGCCATCGCCTATCTGGTAGCCGGACTCATACTGAGATCCAGGACCGTCTACTTCAGCATACTCAGGATGCTGGGAATGGCCAAGAGGAACCTAAGGAAGATACTCAACATAGAGATAATGATAGTGATGAACATTGCCTTTGCAATATTCCTGGCCGTCGTATATCTGGTATCCGAAGGGTATATCGATATCGCATATCTGAAGACCCTCGTGGGATATCTGACAACGCGCGATTACGTCATACTCTATCTGCTCACCGCCTTCATGGCAATCATGATATCCACCTGGTTCTCCAGGAGGCTCTTCAAGAAGACTGCTATGGGTAACTTCAGAGAGGAGGTGTGATCATGGTAAAACTGGAGCACGTACACAAATACTTTTTCCGTCGCAGGAAAAATGAGATCCACGCCATAAATGACACCTCTCTTGAGACTGCCGATACAGGTCTGGTGGCTCTTCTGGGTCCTTCGGGATGCGGTAAGACCACACTGCTCAACGCCATCGGCGGACTGGATAAGATAAACAAAGGCAACATATACATCAACGGCCAGAGGCTTTCCGGTAGATCCTCGGGAGCCGTGGACAAGATAAGGACCCTGAGTATCGGATACATATTCCAGAACTACAATCTGGTCGAGAACATGACCGTATTCGACAACGTGGCCATGGCTCTTCGCATGATCGGTGTGAAGGACAAGACCGAGGTCAAGGAGAAGGTGGAATACGTTCTCGAAAAAGTGGGCATGTACCGATACAGGAACCGCTATGCCGACATGCTCTCCGGCGGTGAACGTCAGAGAGTCGGTATCGCAAGAGCCCTTGTCAAGAATCCGAACATCGTCATAGCCGACGAGCCGACAGGAAACCTGGACAGCAGGAACACCCTGGAGGTCATGAACATAATCAAGTCCATCTCGAGAGATAAGCTGGTCATACTGGTCACTCACGAGGAGAAGCTTGCCAACTTCTATGCTGACAGGATCATCAGGATCAAGGACGGCAAGGTGGAGTCCGACGAGATCAACACCAGGAGCGAAGGACTCGACTACAAACTGGAAAACAAGATCTATCTCAAGGATATTGCTGATCACAAGAGAGTCAGCACCGATCGTTACAACGTGGACTTCTATAACGACGGCGGCAGGATAGATCTGAACATCGTCGTCAGGAACGGCAACATATACGTGCAGACAAAGAATGAGTCCGACAGTCTTGAGATCGTAGACGACCAGTCTGCAGTAGAGCTGGTGGACGATCATTACAGGAAGATGACCATGGAGGAGAGGGAAGACAGCTTCGATATCCAGAAGCTTGATACCCTGTCCAAACGCAAGTACACATCCATACTGAATCCTTTCACCCTGATCAAGAGAGGCTTCAAGACAGTGTCCAATTATCCGACGCTGAAGAAGGTGCTTCTTGCAGGCTTCTGTATCTCTGCCGGATTCATTACCTACGCAGTGTGTATGACCTTCGGGACGCTACACATAACCGACGATCAGTTCACTACGGAGGACAAGGACTATCTGACCGTCGTGGGCAAGAACATAAGCGTGGATGCCTATGTGGATTACCAGAGAGATAAGGATGTGGAATACGTCATGCCCGGCGATTCCAAGATCAACATGACCCTGTCCATGGATCAGTACTATCAGACGAAGGATGCCTCCGTGTCCCTGAACGGATCACTCTCCAGCGTGGACAGGGTGGAAAAAAAGGATATCATCTACGGCAGGATCCCCCAGAACGACAGGGAGATCGCCGTTGACCGCAAGGTCCTCAAGAGCACCATAGAAGATCAGTATTCCAAGGAGATCGGACTGGGAACGCCAAAGAGTTTTCTGGGACAGACGCTCAAGGTGCCCAATATGGGCGAGTTCACCATAGTCGGAGTGACCAACAGGGAAGTGCCCTGTATCTACGCCTTTGAATCCACGTTCATAAACCTCATTGCCAACGCCGTTGAGGCCGAGGAAGAGTACGTGGATGAAATGAGCGAAGTAGAGGATGAGACCGGTGCAGGAGCCGGTGGCGGCACACTGGTAGACTACAAACTCAAACAGAACGAGTTGTCTCTCAAAACAGGAAAGTGGCCCGAGAACAAGTATGAGGTCACCGTCAGCGACAAGAACAAGGATGACCCCGCATTCAAGATCGGCAGACAGATCAACACAAAGGTCAACAAGAAGAAGCTGCTGATAGTGGGATACTATTCCGATCCAAAGGACAGCGACTACCTGCTGGTCAATGAGACCATGATCAAGTACAAGCTGATCAAAGACAAGAAAAACGTGACCATATGTCCGGAGGATAAGAAGGTTGTCCTGGCCAAGCTCAAGGAGAACGGCGTGAACGTAAGAGACGTATACGCCCAGAACAAGAGCAAATACATGAAGGAAAAGAGGAACTCCATGCTCTCCATTCTGGTACTTGCAGGAGTCATACTGGGCATATCCTTCATCGAGATCTTCCTCATGATCCGTGCATCCTTCCTGTCCAGGATCAAGGAGGTTGGCGTATACCGCTCCATCGGAGTCAAGAAGAAGGATATCTACAGGATGTTCTCCGGGGAAATAATAGCTATCACGACCATAGCCTCCATACCCGGGTTCCTGTTCATGGCCTTTATAATAAGCAGGCTTATCAAGGTGAGTTATCTGCGCGATATGTTCCTGGTCAATTCAGGGGTGCTCCTGGTATGCCTCATAATAATATTTGGATTGAACATAATATTCGGTCTCATGCCGGTCTGGAGAACCATACGTAAGACCCCGGCGGCGATACTGGCCAGGACCGATGTGAACTGATATCAGTTGAACATTAGGTGAGGAGAAGAAAAATGGGTAACAAGATCTCGTCGATCATCATTGCGCTGGTCTACATCGCCCTGGGCATCCTCTTCATAGTGATGCCTCAGGGTGTAGAGGAAGCTCTCTGCTATGTGCTTGCTGTTGCAGTCGCCATATTCGGCCTGCTCTATCTGCTGGGCTATCTGGTATGGTCATCCTCTGAGGACGGACCAAGCAGCAGTGGCTTCGTCATAGGAATACTGATGATAATGCTGGCCATCTTCATTATGGTCAAGCAGGATCTGATAATAACCCTCGTGCCATTCCTCTTCGGAGTGATGGTGCTGATAAGAGGGTTGTTCACGGTGGAGACGGCCTTCAGGATCAGAAGAATGGGATTCCCAATGGGTATGCCGCTGATCATGGGAATAGTGATAATGGCCTTTGGGCTCTTCATCATGCTCTTCCCCATGGAGATGGGAGAGGCCCTCTTCATTCTGATCGGCGCAGGACTTCTGGCTGCAGGGATCGCGGGGATCATCGAAGAGATCTTCGTCAGGAGCTCTCACAGCAGGCGTGCCCACGAGGTGGAGCGTGCCAGGGATATGGCCCCGGCGGTCACCACATACGAGGCTGATGAGGTAGAAGAGGTCGAGGAGGCAGAGGTGATCGATCCTGCCGACACACCCGCAGCGGACGAAGCCGCCGGCGCACCCGTAGCGGACGAAGCCACCGGCGCACCGGAGGCCGCACAGAAAAAAACTGCGGAAGAAGTTTCTCCCGCAGCCGTTGAAGCGGATTCATCAGACCAGTAAGGCTTCGATCCGGGCGCGGCTACGATCCTCGCCAAGGATCTGCTGGATCTCCCAGATGTCGGGAGACTGGCTGCGGCCGGTGATAGCGATACGGATAACTGTAGATACATGCCCGACGTGTCCCTTGTACTCGTCGGGATTTTTCTTGTAATCCTTTGGCTTGGCGGCATAGCCAAGATCTGTGGCGATGGTCCTGATCTTGTCGAACCATGCGCTCTGGTCGTCGCTGTGGTCGTAGGTGTCCAGGTAGCGGCGAAGGATCTCCTGAGCATCATCGTCGGAAACTTCCTCCGGGATGGTATCTTCGATCTTGAAGTACTCCTCGTAGAAGTAGGAAATGAAGTCGGCTGTCTGGCTTCCGCAGACCAGATCCTTTCTGGGCTTGTTGCCCGTGCGACCCAGGTCGAGAATGAGAGAAAGCTCGGGATTGTCTTTGCTCGAGAGAACCGCTGCCAGCTCAGGCCTGCATTCCTCTGCCCAGTCTATCATGAAGTCGGCAAGCTCCGATGCCGGGATGCGGGCCAGCACATCCTTTGAGACGTCCCTGAGTTTGTTAAGGTCGAAGAGTGCGCCGGCGCTGCTCATCTTCTCCACCGAGAAGTCGAAGTCATCCAGAGAAGCTTCCTGGTTTTCCATGCGCCACTCCTCGAAGTCGGAGTTGAGTATGGTCATCAGATATTCCTTGACCGCATCGGGATGGTACCCCTCGCTGCGATAGTAATCCAGGGACAGCTCCGGGTCCAGCCTCTTGGAAAGCTTGCGCTTGTTGCCCGTCTCATCGTCGATCTTCATCAGCACCGCCGTGTGGCAGTAGGTGGGCAGTTCGAAGCTCAGACGCTGGAAGAGCTCCACATGGATGGGAAGTGACATGAGCCACTCCTCGCCTCTGACCACGTGGCTGGTCCTCATAAGATGGTCGTCGACTACGTGTGCAAAGTGGTAGGTCGGGATGCCGTTTGCCTTGAGTATGACCACGTCCTGATCGTTTGCCGGCATAGCCACATCGCCGCGGATGGCATCCTTCAGGTGGATGTACATGACACCGTCGTGGTTCACGTAGCGCACGCCGCCGCCTTCGCAGGAAGCGCCGCTTTCATTGCAGCAGTGTTCGGCATCGATGCCGTTGCCTTTGGAACGAAGTCTTATGACGTATGGCTTGCCTTCGCCGATGAAGTGCTCGACTTCCTCGTAGGACAGATTGCGGCTTCTCTCGGCGTACCTGCCGTAGATGCCCGTGTTCTCGCCGGCGGCTTCCTGGGCCTTTCTTATCTCGGCCAGTTCCTCCTCGGTGAGGAAGCATGGATATGCGTGACCGCGGGCCACAAGATCCTTGACGTAGGTCTGATATATTTCGGCTCGCTGACTCTGATAATAGGGGCCGTAATCACCATTGTTCTGACCGGCTCCCTCGTCGAATTCTATGTCAAAAAACTCGAGTGCAGAGGTGATGGTTTCGACGGCTCCCTCAACGTATCTTTTGTCATCCGTATCCTCGATCCTGAGGTAGAAGATCCCGCCTGTTTTGTGGGCCATTCTCTCGTCTACGAAAGCACCGTAGAGATTGCCCAAATGTATGAAACCAGTGGGACTGGGGCCCATTCGGGTCACCTGAGCACCATCGGGAAGAGCCCTTTTCGGGAAGCGTTTTTCCATGTCTTCCGGTCTCGTTTTTATCTCAGGAAAAAGCAGTTGCGCAAGCCTGTTATTATCCATCTGATCGTCCTCTTAATGTGTGTCTAATTTAGAGTCATTGTGTGCAGTTTTAACAACAATAGTATACCAAAAAAACCGCCAAAAAATACTTACAATTTGGGTCTTTTGTAGTATAATTTATTTGTTATTATACGTGTTTTTTTGAATATGGAGGTGTTTTATGGCTAAGTATTCACAGGTTGAACAGAATGGTCTGTTTGAACTTACTGAAGAAGCCAGAGCGGAACTGCAGTCTTCTCCATACTATAACGAAGACCTGCGTCCCTCCACGGTTGCTGAACGTAAGTGGACCACGTACAACATCACGATGCTTTGGGTCGGTATGTCGATCTGTATCCCGTCCCTGTCACTGGCATCGGGCCTGATCAGCATGGGTGTATCTCCCTGGCTCTCCGTTCTTAACGTAGCGCTTGGTAACTTGATCATCCTGATCCCGATCCAGCTCAACTCTCAGATCGGTACCAAATACGGTATCCCGTTCCCGCTGTTTGCAAGACTGACATTCGGTACTATAGGCGCACAGATCCCTGCACTGCTCAGGGCACTGACCGCCTGCGGATGGTGTTCTGTACAGGCATGGGTCGGTGGTGGCGCTGTTGGCGCTATCATTGGTGTATTCGTCAAGAAGTTCGCAGATCCTGACTGGATGATGAGTCTTCCTTCCTGGGGCGGCATGCAGCCTGCACAGGTCGGTCAGTTCATCGGCTACATCATCTTCATCCTGTTCGTAGGCTGGGTTGCTTACAACGGTATGGACAGGATCAAGTTCATCCAGAACCTTGGTGGACCGATCCTCATCGCGATCATGATCGCACTGCTGATCTGGTCAAAGTCGATCGTTCCTGGCGATGTCGGTTTCTGGGAAGTCATGAGACAGCCCAGCGATGACGCTCTCATCGCAGAGAACGGCGGATTCGCACTGGTATATCTCGGAGGTCTGATGGGCAACATCGCATTCTGGGCCACGATGGCACTGAATATCCCCGACTTCTCCCGTTATGCAAGATCTCAGTCAGATCAGTTCAGAGGCCAGCTCTATGGTATGCCTCTGCCCATGGCATTCTGCGCATTCGTCGGTGCCTACTATGCACAGGCGACAAAGATGGCATTCGGAGAAGCAATGTTCGACCCGACCGGTGTTCTGTACAAGCTGGATAACCCCATCGTCGTTATCATTTCGGCGCTGGGTACAGTAGCAGCAACAGTAACCACCTGCGTAGCAGCTAACGTAGTTGCTCCGGCAAACGGAATCTCCAACATCAACCCGAAGAAGATCAGCTACAGAGCCGGTGTTGTCATAACCATCCTGTTCGCATTCTTCGTACTGCAGGCATGGTGGATCTATGGTTCCGGTGCAGCATACTTCACATGGATGAACGCATACGGCACCATCCTGGCACCGATCGCCGCGATCTTCATCGCAGACTACTTCGTCGTCAAGAACAAGAGGATCGACATCATGTCCCTCTTCCAGGGCAGCGAAGGCAGATACTGGTACTCCGGCGGCTGGAACTGGGCAGCAGTCATTTCTTGGATCGTTGCCTTTATCTTCCCGCTGCTCACATACTTCGGAGCATCCGGTGGATTCTTCACATTCGTCAACTCCATCAACTACATCTGGTCGTTCGTCATCGCCTTTGTTGTCTACATCATCCTGATGAAGACAAGCATGGCCGGCAACTCCTATGTGACCGAGGAGGAGCACGAAGCATTCACACAGAGAGGTTAATTACCTGCTGAGTGAGCAGAATAGAGCTATTGAAGTATAGGCTCGATCAGTATGAAGTCTGAACAAAACTTTGTATCAATAAGCAGGAGCCTTCACAGGTTCCTGCTTTTTTAAGGCGAACATGCGTTAACATTTATAAAGCGAAAGCACAGATGATAATTCTGACTGCGGAAGTCAAATCTTTCATCAGTACTTCCGCGGAAAAGGAGGCAAACGTTATGGATCTTTTATTCAAAGGCGGCACAGTTGTAACAGCCAAGTCGACCTTCAAGGCAGACGTTGCAGTCAAGAACGGCAAGATCAGCGCTATCGGTGCCAATCTTAAACCGGAGAAGAAAACGGAAGTAATCGACGCAAAGGGCAAGCTGATCCTGCCCGGCGCTATCGATGGCCATACTCATCTGGCAATGCCTTTTGGCGGAACCATCTCGACTGACGACTACTTCACAGGAACAAGAGCTGCTGCATGCGGCGGTACCACAACTGTATTCGACTTCGTCCTCCAGGGCGTAGGCGAGACGATGGACAAGGCACTCAAGAGAAGAGATAAGATCTGTAAGGCAGACGGCCCTGCAGTCGACTATTCATACCACATCGGTGTCGGCGATGTCACCACACCCAAAATGCTGGCATCCATGGACAAGTGCATGGAGATGGGCGTATCCACCTTCAAGGTATTCATGGTCTATGACTTCGGCGTAGATGATGGTCAGTTCTTCGAGACCCTTCAGCATGCAGCCAAGATAGGCGCACTGGTAGGTGTCCACGCAGAGAACAGAGAAGTCAACAACGCTCTGATCAAGAGATACCTGGCAGAGGGCAAGACCGAGGCATGGTATCACTACATGTCCAAGAACGAGGACGTAGCAGGTGAGGCTGATGTGAGAGCTATCAACCTGGCCAAGATGGCAGGTGCTCCTCTCTACATCGTACATCTGGACAACAAGCAGGGTGTCGAGGCAGTCGCACAGGCGAGAGCAGAGGGATATCCCATCTTCGCAGAGACCTGCCCACAGTATCTCTACTTCACCAAGGATGTATATAAGAAGGGCATTCCCGAACTGCGCCTGAGAGCACGCGACTTCGTATGTTCACCTCCGATGAAAGGCAAGCCTTCTCAGGATGCACTGTGGAATGGAATCAAGACCGGTGCAGTATCCACTCTGGCAACAGACCACTGCCCGTTCACCAAGAAGGAAAAGGATTGGGGAATCAAGACCAAGACCGGTGGCAAAGGCAACTTCACCACGATCCCCAATGGCTGCGCAGGAATCGAGAACATGTATCCCTACATCCTCTCAGAGGCAAACAAGGGAAGGATCTCCTTCAACAAGGCAGTCGAGATCTCCGCGACCAACCCGGCCAAACTCTTCGGTATCGACTACTGCAAGGGTGCCATCGAGATCGGCAAGGATGCGGACATCGTCGTCTACGATCCCAAGAAGGACTTCCAGGTATCCAACAAGAGAAACCAGCACGGTGCTCTTGACCACACCATCTGGGAGAAGGCCAAGTTCAAGGGCTATCCTGTGGCAACATACTGCCGCGGCAAGCTCGTATTCGACGGCAAGGACTATGTCGGCAAGTCCGGCGACGGCCAGTTCGTAAGACAGCGCAAGATCAAGCTGAAGGGACCCAACCTCTAAGCTGATCAACCAGGTATGACATCATAGTCATCACCACAAGACAGGAAAAATCCGGAGACATCACATGTCTCCGGATTTTTTATCGAATATTCACGCCATAAAACTCATGACCCGGTCACCCGCCGGTCGGCACCGCTCCCTGTCCTCGCTTGGCCACCGGTCGGCGCCGCTCCCTGTCCTCGCTTGCCCGCCGGTCGGCGCCTCAGAGCCCGACCTTTCGACATAGAGCCTCTATGGGGCAGGACCCACACTTTGGATTTCTGGCGCTACAGCAGTTGCGCCCGTGGAATATTAGGCTGTGGTGTGCTTCGGTCCAGCGATCCTCAGGCAGGATCCCCATCAGGGCGTACTCGGTCTTGAGCACATCCTTTTCCCGGGCCAGACCGATACGGTTGGAAACGCGAAAAACATGGGTGTCTACGGCGATCCGCTGATGTCCGAAACCGACTGCAAGGACGACGTTGGCGGTCTTGCGTCCCACCCCGGGAAGAGCCACCAGCGCATCGTAATCCTCGGGGACTACACCGTCGTGTTTATCGCACAGTTCCTGAGCCAGCCGGATGATGTTTTTCGACTTGGTCTTGTACATGCCGATGGTTCTTATCAGGTCGATCACGTCATCCTGATCCGCGGCGGCCATTGCCTTTGCATCCGGGTACTTCTCGAAGAGAGCTCCCGAGACCTTGTTGACGCTGACGTCAGTGGTCTGAGCTGAAAGTGCAACGGCAATGAGCAATTCAAATGTATTCCTGTGATCCAGTGCACATTCGGCCTGGGGATATTCTTCCCGAAGCAGATCAAGGATCTGCGCCACCTCTTCGGTTGTCAGCTTCTTCTTTCTGGCCATCAGGGAGCTGCCTCCTTCATAAGAACGATTCTGAGCCCGTTTTATAATTGTGTCAGTGTTGACATATATTTTGCAGGCTTACATGAAAGGATTATACCACAATGGAACTGTCTAAAAGCAAGCATGCTGCCGTTAAACTGCAGTCTTCCCAGAAAAACCGGATCCAACGATGGCATGATGGGCTGCCTGCTGACCGATGACCCGGAGGAAATGGGTGAGTCGAAGCGGTGGGGACCCCGTCTAAAGGGACGGCATTATCATAAGCCTGATGATCGACTCTATCATTTTCAGATTCAGCTCATTTCCCGTATCATACGTCACGACCAGATTGCTCCAGGGGTAGAAGCCGGCCGACTCGTACTGCATCATCTTCAGATGATGGCGAAGGGAGTACTGAGGATCATCGAGCATGCCCGCATGTTCCCAGTATATCTCGCCGTCAGCTGCCATTATGGTGAAGTCGGGAGCGATCTGGACCCCTCCGATATAAACGAGTTGCTCGTATCTGAAGGGCACCCCGAGATTATCGAGAGAGTTGGCGATCAGAGCCTCGGACTTCGATCTGACTTTGAGTCCCCGACTGGTAGTGATGCGGCACTGATGAGGCTTATAGTTGCTGCGGACATAGTTCTCGCCCGCCCATTTACGATACTTCTTCAGCCTCTCATCAAGCCTCCTGTCACCACTGGACCTATTCACCTCCGCAAGGGGTTTAAGAAAGTACTCATCCGGCAACCCCGGCAGTGACTGCCTCAGTGAGTCCAGTATCTCCTCTGGATCAAGGGCATCGCAACTCCTGACCGCGGCGTCAGTGACGACAAGATTTTTTTCAATGACGTGAAGATTACTTTCCAGATATTTTTTTCTAGCCAGCGTTCGAATCAGGTCCTGATTACGGTTGAGACCATGGCGCTCTCTCTTCCCATTGTTCATAATGACCTGGACATACTGACGTCGCCCCCTATCCAGATAGGATTGCAACGTGCCCGGGGGACAATGCTCAACCTCCCTGAGCACCGTGTTCCTTAACGAGTATAAACCATCATGGAGACGTTTCAATTCTGTGTTCAATTTCATCATGGTACCCCGATTACCTCTTACTCAAACATATCTAATCCCAACCATATAATACAATAAATACCAATATATGTAAATACTAATAATGCAAAGGCAATTTATCTGAGCATTGAGGTCGAATATCCTGGCACAAAGGCAATAAAACACAGCTTACAGCCAGGTCCCCACATAAGAATTCGATCATTAGAATGTCAACCTAGTCATTATTGCTCGGTTCAGTAATTCTGGTCGTATGTTTTGTGGAGAACCTGTAACTAAACTCGGCCGGTGGAGAAGTCGTGCACAGGATGCCGACCGGCTGAGCCACTCCGTGAGGCTCAGGCCGGCAGCAGACTGTGTGCGAGCTTATCCACGGGCCGGCGATAGCATTGACTGCGGACCGCCGCCGGTGGTGATCACGGGTCGGCGATAGCATTGACTGCGGACCGCCGCCGGTGGTGATCACCGGCCGGCGATATTGTTCCATTTCGGCAGTTTCAATCCATTGAGAAATGCTGGTCTCTGTGTTACAATAAAGCCCTGAAGAGAGAGCTCCTGTTCCAGGGTGTTAGGCCCATAGGAACAGGCAGCCAATAACCTGCAACAGTAACATTAGTAGAGGTAGAGAAATGTACAAGATCGGAACATTCAACAAGATTTCGCCGGTAGGACTTTCGAGGCTTACCGATAATTATGCTCTGGTGGAGGATCCAAACGAGGCCAGCGGTATTATTCTCAGAAGTTATGACATGCATGAGATGGATTTCTCCGACGAGCTTCTGGCTATCGGCCGTGCAGGAGCAGGTACGAACAACATCCCCGTCGACAAATGCGCAGAGCAGGGGATCGTAGTATTCAACGCGCCGGGTGCCAATGCCAATGCAGTCAAGGAGCTTTGCATCGCAGGTATGCTCCTTGCGGCAAGGAACATCCCGGCAGGACTTGCATGGGCTAAGACTCTGGTAGGAAGCGAAGGCGTTGGCAAGCAGATCGAGAAGGGCAAGGGCCAGTTCGCAGGCACAGAGATAATGGGCAAAACCATTGGAATCATAGGCCTTGGAGCCATCGGTGCCATGGTAGCCAATGCGGCTGAAGCCCTGGGCATGACAGTCATCGGCTACGACGCATTCTTCAACGATAAGATGAAGCAGGCACTTTCGCCGACAGTCAAAGTGGTGGACAGGGTGGAGGATCTCTATCCCGCATGCGACTACATCTCGATCCACGTACCGGCAAACGATGCCACCAAGGGCATGATCGATAAGGCAGCCTTCGATCAGATGAGGGACGGGGTGATCTTCCTCAACTTCTCGAGAGATAAGCTCATGAACGACGAGGATCTGCTGGCGGCCATCGACAGCGGCAAAGTAGCTACATATGTGACCGACTTTGCAGACGACAGGGTCCTCAACGCAGACAAAGAGCAGATAATAGTCCTGCCTCACCTGGGGGCATCATCTGCAGAGGCGGAGGACAACTGTGCTACAATGGCAGTGGATCAGGTCATGGACTATCTGGAGAACGGAAACATCGTAAACTCCGTCAACTTCCCGGCAGTCTCCCTGGGCGAGCGCAAAGGCAACAGGATATGCGTCATAGCCAGGGCAGATGCGGGAGCTGAGGAAAAAGTCAAGGAGGCATTCCCGGAAGCCCGGATAGCCAGCGGAACAAAGGGCGACTACACCTATGTCATCGCAGAGGCCGACGCCATCGATGAGTCCAGGATCTCAGGTGAAGGTATCATCAGAGTCAGAACAATAAAGTAATATATATCCGGAGGTAAGAAAATGAGTAACGAAAGAGCGTATAACTTCTCAGCAGGTCCATCCATGCTGCCCCTTCCCGTACTGGAAGACGTGCAGGCAAATCTTCTCAACTACAAAGGCTGCGGTGAGTCCGTAATGGAGATGAGCCACAGATCCGCCGAGTTCAAGGAGATCCTGGCTGATGCGGAAGCAAGCCTGAGAGATATAATGAACATACCCGACAACTACAAGGTGGTATTCCTCCAGGGCGGAGGCACCCTGCAGTTCGCCATGGTTCCCATGAACATCGCCACCAAAACGGGCAAGATCGACTTCGTGGTAACAGGCCAGTGGGCCAAAAAGGCCTTCAAAGAAGCGGAGAAGATGGGATATGACGCCAAGGTCATCGCATCCTCCGAAGACGACGTATACACATGGATCCCCAAGATAACAAAGGATGACATCCGCCCCGATGCGGACTACGTCCATATCTGTTTCAACAACACTATCTACGGGACCCATTACCCATACATCCCGGATACGGGCAACATCCCCCTGGTCGCCGACATGTCCTCATGCATCCTCTCCGAGGAGATCGACGTGAGCAAATTCGGAATCATCTGGGCAGGCGTCCAGAAGAACGTGGCGCCGGCAGGAGTTGCCATAGCCATCATCCGTGAGGATCTTCTGGGCAACGCACCGGCAGACTGTCCCACCTACATGGACTACAGCGTCCACGTGGAAAAGGATTCGGCCTACAATACGCCCAACTGCTGGTCCATCTACGTATCCGGCGAAGTGTTCAAGTACATCAAGAGCATCGGCGGTATCGCAGAGATGCATAAGAGAGATGTTGCAAAGGCAACGAAGCTCTATGATTACATCGACGGCAGCAACTACTATCGTTGCCCGGTGAACAAGGAAGACCGTTCCCTGATGAATGTCGTCTTCGTCATCGGCGATGAGGATGTCGAGAAGAAGTTCGTCAAGGAAGCCAAGGCGGCAGGACTCCACAACCTGGGAGGTCACAGGACTGTCGGCGGCATGAGAGCGAGCATCTACAACGCCATGCCTGAAGAGGGCGTGGACAAGCTGATCGAATTCATGGAGAAGTTCAAGGCTGAGAACAAATAGTATAGAAGTCTGAACACCGGAAAGCATAAGGCGCATGGAATGAAACTGACAGCAAATCGACTACTCGTCAAAAGGATACTGATATTCGTAACGGCGCTGTTCCTTATGGGAACAGTGCCGTCTTTTGGCGCTATCGAAGATGGAGAAGCCCCGGACAGGACAGACATAGAAATCATGCCTGCCGTCAGGGTGGATCCGGATAGCGTGCCGAAACTGGATGGCACCTCCGCCCTCATAATGGACATGGGAAGCGGAAGCATCCTCTACGAGAAGGAAGCCGACAAGGTGAGAGAGCCGGCAAGTCTGACCAAGATCCTGACCTGCCTCATAATACTGGAAGAGATGGATCTGGATGAAGTCGTCACCATCAGAGAGGATGTTGAGACCATAGGAAGCATCGTTGGACTGATTCCGGGCGAGAAAATGACTGTCGAGGAACTGCTCTACGGTATGATGCTGGTCTCAGGCAATGATGCAGCGGAGGAACTTGCCTTTGCATGCGACGGAAATCTGGCAGACTTCTCGGACAGGATGAACGAGAGGGCGGCCGACTGCGGAGCGACCAATTCCGACTTCAGAAATCCCAACGGCCTTGACGAGGTCAAGAAGAAGATCAACAAGACCACGGCCAGAGATATGGCCATGATCACAGCCGAGGCTATGGAGAACGAAAAGTTCCGGGAGATCGTATCGACCAGCAAACACACGATCCCCAAGACCAACAAGTCGGAAGCCAGGAAACTGGTCAACACCAACTATTGCCTTTGGGACAGGAATACAACCGTGAAGATCGGCGGCAGTGAAGTCCCCCTCAAGTACAAGGGATGCCTGGGCGTCAAGACCGGATTCACCGATGGCGCCGGCTACTGTTTCATAGGAGTCGCCGAACGCGACGACACCACCTTCATGGTCATGAGTCTGAACACAGATGACGACTATGCCAGATTCAAGGATGCCATCAGGCTTTGGGATTATTCATTCGACACCTTCGGAAGATACAAGGTGCTCACCGCCGGTCAGAAGGCGGGTGTACAGAGGGTGAGCCACGGAAGCGTGCGCAAGGTAAGCGTCTCTACAAGAGGGGATCTTACGGTCACCATGAACAAGGATGACATGAACGATCCCGGCATAACCACCGAATTCCTTTTGGATAATGAGAAGCTTAAAGCCCCGGTCGAGAAGGGCACGGCCGTCGGCAGCGTAGTGGCTCTTGATCCAAGCAACAGAGTGGTTGGGGTCAAGACCCTTTACACGGATGAATCGATTCCGGTGGGAGGGCCCCTGTCCTACATCGGTATAGAAGACAGGGAAGCTCCCTGGGTAATAGGAGCCATGGCCCTTCTTCTGCTGATAATCATCATCATAGCCGTAAGCAGGAAGGTGAAGAGAAGCAGAGTGAAGCGGCAGAGTGTGGATGAGATGCGTTCCCAGCTGGTCAAGATGAGAGCGGCAGGCGAAGGCATGACCCCCATGGAGTGGAGCGAGCTCACGGGAGATCCCAGAGAGGTCCCCATGGACAAAGGCCCCACAAGGTTGACCGATTCGGAGATCGAAGATCTTTATATGCCTGAAGTGACAAGGTCATCGAAGCCCATCGAGCGGCCGGAGCCGGAACCCGAGGAGGATCCATTCAAGCCCAGAAGACACGGCCGGATGAACAGCGATGAAATCGAGCAGCTCTTGAGAGGTGATCTGACCGGCGACATAAAAAGATTCGGCGAGGGCGGCGGCAGCGACGACAGTCGAGGCGGCGACAGACAATAGAACAGATATGGGCCCGGAGGCCCCGAAAAAATGTTCGACATACAGGAACAACTGAAAAAACTGCCCGACTGTCCGGGTGTGTATATGCACAGGGACAAGTTGGGCAATATAATATATGTGGGCAAGGCCATTTCGCTGAAGAACCGTGTCCGCCAGTATTTTCAGTCGTCCAGGAACATGGATCCCAAGGTTCGCAGCATGGTCTCCCAGATCGCGGAGTTCGAGTACATCACTGCGGCAAGCGAGGTCGAGGCCCTGATCCTGGAGTGCAATCTCATCAAGAAATACCGTCCCAAGTACAACATCCTTTTGAGGGACGACAAGACCTATCCATACATCAAGATAACCAACGAGACCTGGCCAAGGCTGATCAAGACCCGCCGTATGACAAAGGACGGAGGCCGTTACTTCGGCCCGTATTCCGATGCGGCGGCAGTCAATCGTATGGTGGATCTGCTCAACAGCAGCTTCGCTCTGAAGCGATGTTCTGCCACGGCTTTTCCTCCGGGATTCCGCCCATGTCTGAATTACCACATCAATCAGTGCCGCGGCATCTGCGACGGCTCCGTGGATCCAGAGGAGTATGCAAAGGCAATAGAAGGCGCAGCGGAATTCCTCAAAGGCCACAGCAATCAGCTGATCAGATCGCTGAAAGAGAAGATGGACGCTGCATCCGAGGCCATGAACTACGAGGAAGCCGCAGTCTACAGAGACCATATCGAAGCGGCAAAATCTCTCATGGAGACTCAGCGGGTGGTCATGCACCACAGCAGCGAGGCGGACATAGTCATCCCCTTGAGGACCGAAGCGGGTATCCATATGACTGTTTTCTTTGTGAGGGAAGGCAAGCTTACTGGACGTGAAAGTTATGAGATGGATGCGACGGATGCCGTCGAGGTCGATCATGATGGACAAACAGCGCAGGGAAGGGACTCCGGATCCGATGGGGCTCTTGTCTCCGCCTTCATAAAACAGCACTACAGCAGGATGACAGACATCCCCAGGGAGATCCTGCTCACGGTCATGCCCGAGGATGCGGAAACGCTGGAGAACTTCCTCTCGACTCAGGCAGAGCATTCGGTTAGCCTGATCAGGCCACAGAGAGGCGAGAAACGTGCTCTGATAAAACTTGCCCAAAGGGACGTCGAGGAAATGGCCAATACCATCGATGATCGGGTCCAGAGTGCAAGGGCGAGGCGTGAGAATCTGGGCAGAGAGATATTCGATATTCTTGCGGCTGTGGAGGATACCCAGCAGGTCGCATACGACGGCAGGGAATACCGCATAGAAGCCTACGACATATCCAACACCAACGGCGTGGATACCGTAGGGGCAATGGTCACCTTCCAGGGGCTCAGGGCCGACAGGAAGGGATACAGGAAATTCAAGGTCCGTTCCGTTGACGGGCAGGATGATTACGGCGCAATGAAGGAGGTCCTCTCCCGCAGGTTCACCCGGCTCTTTAAGGGGGACGATTCCTTCTCGGTACTGCCGGACATCATTCTTATGGACGGAGGCAAAGGACACGTCTCAACAGCCCTTGAGGTCATAGATGCCACCGGCTTCGACATTCCGGTGGTCGGCATGGTCAAGGACGATCGTCACAGGACCAGGGCCCTCATATACAGAAACCCGGTCCCGGAGGAAGGGGCCGAATACGTGGAGATCCCCCTGACGGACAGACCACTTCTCTTCAGCTATATCGGACGGATACAGGAAGAGGTCCATCGCTTTGCCATAGAGTATCACCGCAAGCTCAGGAGCAACAGAGCTCAGAGGTCCGTCCTGGATGAGATCGCGTCTATCGGCGAGAAGCGAAGGAATGCCCTGCTCCGTCACTTCGGCAGCATAGAGGAGATCCGCAAGGCAGCACTGGCGGAGGATGGAGTGGACCTGCTCGCCGAGGTAGAGTCCATGGACAGGAGAGCTGCCGAGAAAGTGAGAGAGTATTTTGTAGACAGGGCAAAATGATTGCCTTTTCATAATTTCCATATATTCCCATCACATTACCTTCATACTTATCTTCCATAATCTGGAAACAAAGAGAATTCCTGACAATTATTTACAAGGAGACCGGATATGAAGAAGATAAGCAAGAAGAAACCGATCATCGCCTTTTTGATGATCATGTCTATGGTGTTCAGCGGCATCGCCACAGTAGATGCCCAGACCGATATCGTCAGAGTATCCAGCTATGACGATCTGCCGATCAATTACGTTAGGATCAAATCACCCACCTTCGATCAATGCACATTCGAGACTACCAACCCGGATGTGAAGATGATGGACTACTACGATCTTGGAAATGGAAACAAGCCGCATATCGTCTATGTCGGTCCGCTGAACTGGGGAAAGGATCGGACATCCACGCAGAACGCATCCCTCGGGACCACCAACGTGGCCGGTTCATTCACCCTTAGAGCAAAGGATATGGCAATTCTTCCCGACGGGACCAAGGCGGATCTTCTGCTCACATTTACAGACTGGCAGATCATGGTCGGGACCCGACCTGCCGGGGTCTCGGCAGGGCAGACACTATATACCTGCATCCTGAACGATCTTCACGGACTGCTGAAGTATAAGACCATAAGTCCCAAGACCTCCCCCTCGGCCACCACCAGCCTTAATACCAATATGGCTCAGAGGATAACCACCACGGTCAATGTGCTAAGGAGCGGCACCGATGAGCCCATAGATGAGGAAGATTATCCGAATATGCTGATCGTTTGGCAGGATTTTGACGTGGCAGATCTGACCACTGCCTATGGCAGTTCAGAAGCTTCCAGATACGCAGGCAAGTACTCGGAGGGAATCGGCATGATCAGCGGATTCAGAGGATCATACTACGCAACCCCCAAGACAGCAACTGTCTCTCAGATCATAGACGGAGTCCAGAAGATCAGAGGCTCCAGAGATGACGACTATACTCTGGATTCGGGAGGCATCTTCGTCGTATCTCCTCAGGAGTATTCCTATTACTGGTACGGATCCAGACATCCGAGCGGCGGCTCAAAAGGCAACAGTATGGGCTCCGATTTCCAGGGCTCGCCTGAAGTGACCGTGCTGGCAAGTGCAGGAGAGGGAGGCTCCATAGAGAAGGAGGGAGTGACATCCTATATCCTGAACGGTCAGACCACCTATGACTATACGCCGGCCGAAGGATACAAGGTCAAATCGCTGACTGTCAACGGAGAGGACGTTGCCTTTGATGAAAACGGAGGCACCTACAGATTCAATAAACTTCTGGAGAGGAACCCGTCGGGATACGATCATACAATAGATGTCCAGTTCAGGAGATACACCTGGAACATAGAGACTGAAGCGGTCAACGGGACCATCACCGAAACGGAAAAAGGGATCCCCGAAGGGGAGAACAGGGTCATAACCTACGTGCCCGATGAAGGCCACCGGCTGGTCAGCCTCACGGTGGACGGCAAGCCTGTCGACATCAATGAGTATCCGGTCAGCTATCCTTTTAAGGATATACACGAAGATCATACCATCAAAGCCGTATTCGAGAAGACTCCGATCCTGGAGGTCGAGAAGAGTGCCGACAAAGAGGTCTACAATGCGGGAGACAGAGTAACCTATACCATCAGAGTCAAACAGACGGCAGAAGGCGCAGAGGCAAGGGATGTGATCATAAAGGATAAGCTCCCCGAAGGACTGACCCTGGATGAAGACAGCATTTCGGGCCCTGTTCGGGTAGTGTCCACTGCACCCGGCTCCTACGAACTCAGCATAGGATCCCTGACCGATGAGATCACATATACATATGCGGCGGTAACCGACAGGGAGGTAGATGGGGTTGAGCTTGAGAACATCGTTACCGTGACAGCTGCCAACGTACCGGGAGATCCGGCGGAGGCCAGGGCCAGGATCAGTTCCCTGAAGCCCAAACCGATCATCACCAAGACAGTATCAAACGAAAACCCCTTCACCGGTGAGGAAGTGACCTACACCATATCCGTCAAGGAACCTCAGGAAGGTATAGAGGTAAGGAACGCAGTGGTGACCGATCCGATACCTGAAGGCGTCGAGATAATAGAGGATTCGATCAAGACGGAGGGAGATCCGGCGACCGCCACCTTCAGCGACGGCGAGCTGAAGGTAGACATACCCATTCTCGCCACAGAGACTGTGATCACATTCATGGCCAGGGTCACGGCCGAGGAGGGAGATGTGATCAACAAGGCCACTCTCACGGGAAACGAGATCCCGCAGCTGGAGGCGGAGGCACCGCTCACGGTGAAAAAGCCGGTGGTCCTGACCAAAACACAGGTAGTCGATGATCCGGATCCGGCACCTGAGGACACTCCGAAGAAAAAGGAGCCGGAGAAGCCGTCAAAGGGGTCTGCCCCGGCTACGGGAGATCGGTCGATGGTGCCCATCGCCATAGCGGCGATCGCACTTTTGGCATCTCTTGCCGGCGCAGTGACCCTTCGCAGAAGAAGGTTGTAAGCCACAGGTGGTGATGGTATATTATAAGAAAGATATAGAACAACGACTTGGAGGAAGATATACCATGGCGAAGAACGAAAAATACGGATATGCCGATGAGGATATCCTGACCCTGGAATTCGATGACGGAACGGAAGAAGAGTGCGGCATCCTTGGCGTCTTCGATGCGCTGGACAAGGAGTACATAGCACTGAATCCTCTGGGCACGGAGGACGTATTCCTCTATGGCTACAAGGAATATGAAGAGGACTTCGAACTGATCGATATCAACGATGAGGAAGAGTTCAAGAAGGTGGTCGAGGAATTCGAGAAATTGGCCGTCGAGGAAGCCTAGGCAACGGAGCCTGACCCAAAGGCAATAAGACCCGGGATAATAAAACACCGCCGAGATCCACATTCAAGTGTCGGATCATACAGCGGTGTTTTTATTTCTACAGTTCACTTACCTCAGGTGTTTGTCGATCAGATCGACGAAGAGCATGGCATCTTCTTCATTTGTGAAGATGGCCCTTGCAGAAGTGTCGTTCCCGCCACCCTTGCCTTTGTAGAAGGAAGCGTATTCTCTGACCAGATTCCCGCAGTGTGGCTCACCTGATGAGGCCAGTATGAATGAGGTCTGATCTGCAGCATAGAGCATGAGGAGCCCGGGGACCTTGCCCATGTAGGTCTTGGCCAGCTCGAAAGCATCATCAATGTTCAGATCCTCCAGTCGATGAAGGAACAGAGATGCATCCGAAGCCTCCAGCAGGGAATCTATCACAGCGGTCTCTCTTGCGATGAGTGCCTTCCTGGCGTGGTACAGTTCGTTCTTCGCTCCGGCCAGTTTCTCCTCCAGGGACCTTATCACCTCGGGAAGTTCTTCCACCGACGATGAATGATCGTTGGCCAGAGAGGTGAGGATGTTGTGCTTTGTCTCGTAGTCCTTAAGAGCTCTTGCTCCGGCTTCGAAATAGATGCGGAACATGCCCTTGTAGTTTTCGACCTTGTAGATCTTGATGAGCCCCACCTGGCCTGCAGATGAGGGGTGGGTGCCGCAGCAGGCCACACAATCCGATGCGTTCTCGGGAGAACCGACGCATACGATGGAAATATCCTCATCGAAGGCAAGGGCTTTTCTCAGTGGCATGTCCCTGACTTCATCTCTATCATCGAACCTGTAGACGCTGACCGGCGCGTCGGACCAGATCACCTGATTCGCTCTTCTCTCGCAGTCAAGAGCAAGATCCATATCGATCTGTTCGGGACGGATGGCATCCTCGTCTGCAGGATCATCTTCAAGACTTATATCGATGGTCATATAGTCCTCGCCCATGTGGAAGCCACGGTTCACTCCTCCGCAGCGGGCGTAGAAGATCCCGGAGAGTATGTGCTCTCCGCAGTGGCGCTGCATGTTGTCGAAGCGACGGTCCCAGTTCAAAAGGCAATGGACAGTATCGCCGGTCTTTGGAGTGGGGGAAGGACCGGATGATGCTTCGCCCTCGCAGGCACCTGAGGGCTGGATGGTGTGGACTACCTGATCTTTATCCTCCTGGACGTCGATGACTTCATAGGTGGTTCCTGAACACTCAATGGTCCCAAGGTCACAGCTCTGACCGCCGCCTTCGGGAAAGAAGGCTGTCCTGTCCAGGATCACATCAAAAGTGGGAATGCCATCTCTTCCCTCGGCAATAGAGATGATCTTGCCATCCCATTCCCTGACATAAACATCGTCCTGATATAATTTTGTGGTCATGATCGGTCCTACCCTTCATCAAAAGCAAATTTATTGAAGAAATTTTACAAGTGAAGTGAAAAAAAGTCAATATTATCCTGTTACAGAAGAAAATGTTGGTATATAATCCTAAATAGAATAACAAGTTTGCGGAACAAATAGATACAGGAGAGGGCCGAAAAGATCTTACCGCCGATCCCGGAGGGGGCGAAAATGGAATATTATGGGAATGACCTTCCGGGAAGGCCTGACAGTGCAAAAATGGCTTAAAATCCCCATTTGCCAAGAATCTGCACATAGTTACCGCATAAACAGAAAAAACTGTGGAAAAGAACAACCAAAAAATAACACTTGACAAGCATAACCGTTGAAATTTCAACAATAGTAAAAAAATGGTTATCCACAGGTACTTCTGGATAAAATCGTATACAATTTCTAAAAAACTGTGGATAACCCTATCAAACCTTAAAATCAAGCGGAATTCCATTGTTGACACAAAAAAGGGAGTGAAACCGGAGAGGTTTACATAATCCGAGAGAGGGCCGATGACAATGCTCAAGGAAAAAATAATTTATAAAGACGAATTGCCTGTCAACGTCATAGCAGCCGAGATCGAAAACTACCCCATCCACTTTCATGACGATATAGAGGTAATCTATGTCCTCGATGGATCCATCATACTGCGAAACGGGTATTATACCTACACCCTGAACCAGGGAGATATTTTCATCGTCAACGACCGGGAGATGCACAGCTTCGAGAATACCGGCGAGGAGAACATGGTCATGATGCTCCAGATGGATCTCAGCTACTTCGGCAGATACTACGACAACCTTAGGAACTGCTTCTTCGTCACCGATTCTGCCGACGATTCCGATGAGAGCATGGATGTCCTCAAGGGGATACTGGCAAGGATCATGATGGAAGTCATCCAGAAGGGATTCGGCTACGAGGACAAGATCATAGAGAGTACCCACAACCTTATCGGTTGTCTCATGGCTGACTTCCAGTATTTCGTCATGGATGACGGCAGGTTCAGGAACGAATCCAGGAACAAAGGCAACAAGGTCCTGGCCGGAAGACTCAACAGGATCACCGACTACATGTATGACAACTACAACCGTAAGTTGACTTTGGGAGAGATCGCTGACAGAGAGCACCTGAGCATATACTATCTTTCCCATGTAATAAAGGAGGCGACCGGACTCAGCTTCCAGGATCTGCTCAGCTATATCAGAGTCGAGGAGTCGGAGAGGCTTCTTCTTGGTACCAACAAGAAGATAGGAGCTATAGCCGAGGAGACGGGTTTTTCCGCAGTCAGATATTACATCAAGCATTTCGAGCATTGGTTCGGAATGCATCCTGCCGAGTATAGAGAACAGAACAAGGACAGGATATTCTCCAGAGAGATCGAAGCCAGATACGGTCTCTGTGCGCCGGAGGAGATAGAAGAAGCCATCCGCCAGCAGGTCAAGGGCGTATACGCCGACTATATGGACAGGAAAAATGCGAAGCCGGTCATAGCGGACATAGATATATACGATGACTATGCGGCAGTGCTCAAGGAGACCCCGGCGCTGAAGGAGATCATGGACAGACCTGCTAACGCGGTCCTTGCGGAACCTTTCATGAGGCTGCTGTCTATGGAAGAGAATCTCATTGCGGCCGGAGACAACTACATGGTCACCACCAGGTGCAGATTCCCCGGTCCACTGGACAGCCTGAGCATACTTGTCTACAACTTCGATAAAAACCTGGTCAGGTCTCTCAGAAACACCAGGGATCAGGAAGAGGTCCTGGGAATGGTGCGTCGATATGATCAGGATCTTGAATTCCTGGTAAGGTGCAACGGATTCGAAGGAGAATATCAGATTATCAGGTGGAAGTTCGACAGGGACAATATAGAAGGAAAACTTGAGAAAACTATGGATCACTTAGACGGGACGGATCCCAGGCACTCGCTGCTCATGGAGATGGTGACCGAGCCTGAAGTAACAAGATCCACCATAAGCTGCGCAGATGCCTTGAGTGTGCGCAGCATACTCAGAGGACTCAGCGTGGAACTCATACTTATTGACAGCAAACAAGTATGATAGGAACACAAACTGATAGTTGAAAACGGACCCCTCAGGGTCTACCATTAAACAAACTATCGGCTTTGCCGAAAACAAATGGAGGTGCAGAAATGAAACTACTTATCATTGGAGCAGGCGGCGTTGGAACGTCCGCAGCTAAGATCATCGAGAGAGCAGGAGCAGACGGCGACTGGGCAGAGAAGGTCGTTGTAGCCGACTACGATGAAGAGAGAGCCAAGAAAGTCGCTAACGAAATATGCGGCGGAGGTAAGTTCGTCCCCGCACAGATCGACGCCATGAGCGCAGACAGCATCAAGGCAGTCATCGCCGAGCACGGCTGTGACTTCGCCATGAACGCCTGCGATCCCAGGATGAATGAGACCATATTCGACACATGTCTTGAGGCCGGCATCGGATATCTCGACTGTGCCATGACACTGGGTACGGAGCATCCGGAAAAACCATATGAGCTGGCACACATCAAGCTGGGTGACTATCAGTTTGCCAAGCAGAAGGAGTGGGAAGCATCCGGCAATATCGCAGTATGCGGATCCGGCGTAGAGCCGGGCATGGCCGACGTATTCGCCAAGTATGCGGCCAAGCATCTTTTCGATAAGATCGACCGCGTAGACGTTCGTGACGGTGACAACTACGGCAACACAGATTCCGATTTCGGATTCTCCGTATGGACCACCATCGAAGAGTGTCTGCAGCCCCCGGTCATCTGGGAGAAGAACGATGAGTTCCCCGAAGGTCACTGGTTCTGCACGGAGCAGTTCTCAGAACCTGAGATCTTCAACTTCCCCGGAGGAATCGGTGATGTCGAGGTCGTAAACGTAGAGCATGAGGAAGTCCTCCTGGTACCCAGAGAGATCGACTGCAACAGAGTCACCTTCAAGTACGGCGTACCCGCAGACTTCAGAGCCAAACTTCTGGTACTCCACGAGTACGGACTGGCAGACAAGAGGACCAAGATCAAGGTCGGCGATACGGAGATCACCCCTCGTGACTTCGTCTGCAAGGTCATCCCATCGCCTGTGGATGCGACGATGACCATGACGGGCAAGGGCTGCGCAGGCACCTGGGTCACCGGCTGGAAGGACGGCAAGTATCGTTCAGTCTACCTCTATCAGGTAGCGGACAACCAGGAGTGCATCAAGAAGTACACCACCAACTCAGTCGTAGCACAGACTGCAGTCGGTCCTGTCATCATGATGGAACTCATCGCCAAGGGCATCTGGAAGGATGCAGGCGCATGGGGCCCTGAGCACTTCGATCCCGATCCATTCGTGGAGAGACTGGCCAAGTACGAGTTCCCCGCAGGCATCAGAGAGATGGATTCAGAGTATGCCGACGAGCTGAACGAGAAAGCATTCCTGGATGCGGTGAGCAAATAAGAGGACATGATCGATCTTAAGACCATGACTATAGAAGATGGGCAGAAACTGATGGAGGCCCACGTTGAGAAAACTCTCCATGAGAACAACGTGATCCAGCAGGACCTGCTCAACGGTATGATGAAATGTAGTGACGGGGGCTGTTCTTTCGAGGAGCAGACCCTCGCCTTTACGTTCCCCGTACAGCCCTGGCAGGCTAACAGAGTGGGAAACCTTCACGGCGGAGTGATCTGCACGGCATTCGACATGACCATCGCAGCTCTGGCAAGGTTCTACGCCGGAGAGAATTTCGCGCCGACTATCAGTCTGGACGTGAAGTACGTTCGCCCGGTCAAAGTAGGCGACGAGCTCATCGTTACCGCAAAGGCAACAGCTACGGGCAAACGGATCTCCCAGCTTACGGCAGAAGCGGTCAGCAGAGACAGCGGCAAACTGGTAGCCACGGCTGCCTCGGTCTATCTGAATGTGGATACCGAAAAGGAACGCAGCTGAGCCCTGTAAAGAAACGCAGCTGAGCCCTTACTTGCAAGGGCAGGTTAATTCTGTTAGTATGTTTGGGTAGTTTTTACTAAGCGGACGAGGTGATCAGCCATGATGATTCTCATCGGGACCCTGGTCTTCGGAGCTCTGGTGCTCCTGATACTGGCCTGGAACATGGGAATGACATTCACAAACGGACTTAGGGGCGTCGCATCGGAAAAGGTGCGCGCTATAATGAAACTGTTGCTTTTGCTTGAAGTGATAGGCTTCATAGTTCTCTTCGTCATGGTGCTGGTCAAGACCATGATGCTCTGATGATTCAGAACCGGTCGCTGTAGTTGATGATGGATCTTATGAATCCGGACGAAGGAGAGCGGCGATCGCCCATGACTGTATCATAATAGACGATGGAAGCATCGAAGGAATCACCGGCGGTTCTTACAATAGCGTAGGAGCCGCTTTTGTTATCTCTGGGTTGTGTGAGGCTGCCCGGATTGACGAAGTGGACGCCTTCGTATTCATCTATGGATGAGCAGTGGGTATGACCGTAGAACACGGCGCGACAGTCCTCTTCCAGGGCGCTGTAGTAGAGATTCTGAAGATCGTATTTTACCCCTTCCCTGTGGCCGTGGGTGAGAAGGATGTTTCCGTATTCGGTCTCGATGATCTCTCTTCCGGGGCCGGAGCCGTCACAGTTGCCGCCGACGGCGACGACGGGGACGCCGAACTCTTCTTCGATCCTCCTGGCATCGGAATAGTGATCCCCCGTGTGAGCGATGAGATCGATATCCGTAAGCTTTGGCCAGATGTCCCTGAGCTTTTTCAGTTTTCCGTGGGTGTCTCCGATCACTAAGATTTTCATGTGGAGAGTATAGCAGAAACCGGTGTCTGAGACAATGCACTGGACCTTCTGCAGTCATTGACTGAGGCTGGATTCTACAGTAAAATATCTTGGGAAAGAATTGTTTGTTCATTGGTAAATCAACATCTATCGAGGAGAGGGCCAATGCAGAAAAATCTCAGCAGAATGAGGATAGAACTGACATCCATGCTGAAGAACAACCGGCTGCTTCGCACGGCGGTCCGGGAGGTGAATCGCATCGATATGGTGCGGGCATCTCTTATCATACGCAATCAGGCCCACGACAGAGTGCCCGTGGAGAAGATACTGGAGGGAGAACTGCCTCAGGAAGTATCGGTGAAGGACTATGTCTTCATCGGCAATTTCAGCGATCTTGTGAGGATCGGATTTTCAAGCATGGAGATGGGCAACTCTCTGGACAAACATCTGCTGATACAGGGCTACCGCATACTCTCGGAGAATGAGAACGGATACTTCAGAAAATCCAATCCGGTGGTCTACACCTTCAATCATGTACCGCCTCATGCGGTGGACACAGAGGCCAAACTGGACGACTGCATCCGCAGAGTCTACAGCCGTGATGCGGGTGACAACGTGATCCTGAAGGCCATGTACATACATAACAAGATAATCGACATATGGCCCTTCGACGACAACAACGGCGAGCTGGCCATATTCGCACTCAACTACTTCCTGATGGAGAACGGACTTGCGCCCATAAGCCTGTCCCTGGACAGACAGGAATACCTGAACATGGTCACCGACTGCCTCAAGGGCGTCAGACAGGAAGCTCTCTACGATTACCTCTGCCAGGCGGTGGAGGACAAGATGCAGGCCACTTTGGACGCCTGCAGAGAGTATATGAAGAATCAGAAATAGGATCTTCAGAGCAAGGGGAGAATATGAAGAGGATAAGACTCGAAGAAAAACATTATCAATGGGGACTGACGGCATTTCTCGTAGTGCTGTGCTGCGTCCTTGCCTTTTTTGCGATCTACCGTTTCGACGTGATCCAGAAGTTCTTCGCATTCAGCTGGAACGTTCTGGCTCCCTTCGTATACGGACTGATCATAGCCTATCTTGTAAGCCCCATATACAACTACACGGTCAGGGGCACATACTCCCTTCTGAACAGAAGAGAGCAGAAGCTTAAGCATGACATGGGGATCTCAAAAGGAATAGGTACCGTGGTCTCGGTCCTGGTCATCTTCATCGTGATCTTCGGCATCATGCTAATGGTCATCCCCGGACTGGTCAACAGCATAATCGGCATCATCGAGAAACTGCCGGACGAAGTGGCCCGCATCGACGCATGGGTGGATGCAAATCTGGGGAAACTCCCTCTGGCTCAGGAAGAGATCGATCATGCGCTGAACAACATGATGGACAGCGCCGTCAAATTTGCCACCGAAAACATACTTCCTCATTCCCAGTCCCTGGCTACGGGAGTCACCAAGGGAGTCGTCGGCTTCGCCGGCTTCCTGCTGGACTTCATCATAGGAATAATCATAAGCGTATACTTCCTCAACAGCAAGGATACCTTCCTCGGCCAGATCAAGAAGATCATAGTGGCAAACTTCAAGGAAGAGACAGCAGAGGAGATCCTGGAGGGAGCGCGCTTCACAAACAAGACCTTCGGAGGATTCATCAGCGGCAAGATCATCGACTCGATAATAATCGGCATCATCTGCTTCCTGGTGATGACCATATTCGGCTGGGAGTACTCGCTGCTCATCAGCTGCATCGTGGGAATAACGAATATCATACCTTTCTTCGGACCCTTCATCGGGGCCGTACCATCTGCGTTGCTTTTGCTCGTAGTGAACCCGATGCACGCCGTCTACTTCATCATCCTGATCTTCCTGCTCCAGCAGTTTGACGGGAACATCCTCGGTCCGAAGATCCTGGGCGACAGCACCGGACTTGCAAGCTTCTGGGTCCTCTTCGCCGTACTGGTTGGAGGCGGACTCTTCGGCTTCGTCGGAATGATCCTCGGAATACCGGTCTTCGCCGTGATCTATCACTACATGAGCAGAGCTTTAAACAGCAAGCTGAGGAGAAAGGGCTACTCCACGGATCTCAATGACTACCGGACCGATCTGTACAGGATAAAGCCGGATAAAAAAGAGATCATGGGTAAATTCCTGGGCGGTGGATTGCCTTTTGGAAAGAATAAAAAAGGCCGGGATCAGGACGATACAGAGGCGGCAGAGGCCGATACAAAGGCAACGGATGACAGTGAATAACAGTCCTAAAATAAAGAACAAACTCAAGGGACTTGCTCCCGCCGTGCAGATGGAAGAAGATGCGTCCATGGACAGGTTCACATCCTTTCGCGCAGGCGGCAGGGCGGACCTTCTCATAACCGTCGAAGATGAGGATGGACTATGCAGTGTCCTAGAGGCACTCAGCGAGGAGGGATATCCCCACATGATCCTCGGCCGCGGATCCAATGTCTTAGTCAGAGACGGCGGCTACAGAGGCGCCATGGTAAGGCTCGGGGAAGGCTTTCAGAGGATAGACCGCCGTGGCAGCCGGCTTATCTGCGGAGGAGCGGTGCTCCTTTCGGCGGTGGCCAGGAGAGCGTGCGATGAAGGCCTTTCGGGATTCGAATTCGCATCGGGCATCCCGGGGAGCACGGGCGGTGCCGTGTTCATGAATGCGGGAGCATACGGCGGAGAGATGAAGGACGTGCTCACGAAGGTGAGACTGGTCGCCTCAGACGGAAGCCGGATCAGAGAAGCAGATCCTGAGGAACTGGATCTCGGATACAGGACCAGCCGGATACAGGCCACAGGAGAAGTGGTGAGCAGCGCCGTAGTCAGACTTTCGGAGGGGGATCCCGAGAAGATCCGCGCTCGCATGAGCGAGCTGATGGAGAAGAGGAACGCCAGGCAGCCGGTCAATCTGCCAAGTGCGGGCAGTTTCTTCAAAAGACCCGAAGGATACTTCGCCGGAAAACTCATAGAGGATGCAGGCCTTGGTGGCCTGACGGTGGGAGGAGCGCAGGTGTCGGAACTCCACAAGGGTTTCATAGTGAACACCGGGGCTGCGACAGCCTCCGATATAATACAACTGATGAACATAGTACAGGCCACTGTCATGGACAGATCCGGCGTTATGCTGGAACCCGAAGTCAGGATAGTGGGCGAGGAATAATTTCAGCCGGTACAGCCGGCGGTGAGAAAGAATGAGGACAGACAGAAAACCGGATCCGGCAGACTACAGACTGCTGTACGATCTTCATACGCATACGACATACTCCCACGGCAAGGGCAGCGTCGAAGACAACGTGAGAGCTGCTGTAGCCAAAGGTCTTGAATACATAGCCATATCCGACCACGGGCCGGGGCATATTTTTTACGGCATCAACAGAAACGATCTGCCGCATATCAAAAGGGACATAGAGAAGATGAATGTCAAGTTCCCCAAGATGCAGATCAAGATGAGTGTCGAGGCCAATACGGTCCATGGAGGAAACGGGCTGGACATCAGGCCGGACGAATTCGACGAATACGATTTCGTCATCGCCGGATTCCACTTCGGACTTTTCGGATGCAGCTCGGTGGCAAACTGGCTCTGGTCCCACGGGATGCGCAGGGGAGAAGAAAAACTGAGGAAGAAGAATACGGAGATGATCATCAATGCGCTCCGTTCAAACGATATAGCCATACTGACACATCCGGGAGACAAGGGTCCCTTCGATATCGAAGCCATCGCCCGCGTCTGTGCAGAGACGGATACTCTCATGGAGATCAACTGCAGACACGATCACCTGACGGTGGAGGAGATCAGGATCGCCATGCAGATCCCGGATGTGAAATTCATACTCAGCAGCGATGCCCATACTCCTGAGGCTGTAGGAGAATGTGAATCGGGACTGGCAAGAGCCATAGAGGCGGGTCTCGATCTTGAAAGGATCGTCAACATCAGAAAAAGGTAAGTTGAAATGAAGACCATAATAATCACAGGATTATCGGGAGCGGGCAAGACCCAGGCCATAGACTGTCTGGAGGACATGGGCTATTACTGCATAGATAACATGCCGCCATCCCTGATGAAGAACTTCATGGAACTGGTCGATACGGACAGCGAGATCGATAAAGTTGCCTTTGTGGTAGATGTGAGAAGCCGCCAGTTCTTCGAGGACTTCACTCAGTCCATAAGCGAATTCGACCAGGAGGGGATCGACTACAGGATCCTCTACCTGGAGGCGTCGGACTCGGTGCTGCTTAGGAGATACAACGAGACCAGAAGAAGCCATCCTCTCTCAGAGGGAGGTGCCGTGAGGACCGGCCTGAGCCGTGAGAAGAAGATGCTCAGTTCCGTGCGGAAGATGGCCGATAATATCATCGATACTTCCAACATGAAGACAGCGGAGCTGTGGTCTCAGCTTAGAGACATACTGACATCGGAAGAGAAGGAGAAGGCCTTTTCCATCAACATCACATCCTTCGGCTACAAGTACGGGACGCCCATGTCTACGGACATGATCTTCGATGCCCGGTTCATACCAAACCCATATTACGTCCAGTCCCTCAGGAAGCTGACTGGGAACAACAAGAAGGTGAGCAGGTACGTGCTGAAGCACGAGATCGCTCAAAAGTTCCTGGAGGATGCGGTGGATATGATAAACGAGCTTGCACCCCATTATATGATGGAGGGCAAGTACAACCTGAGCATAGGAGTGGGGTGCACCGGAGGACATCACAGATCGGTGGCCATCGCCAACGAGCTTTACGCAAGACTTAGAAAAAGCGGTCACAGAGTGACCATAGAGCATAGAGATCTTTAGATTTATACCAGAGAGGAGACAACAACAATGGAAAAACTTATCATCGCAGCATGCATCTGCGGAGCGGAAGTAACCAAGGAACACAATCCGGCGGTGCCCTACACCGTAGAGGAGATCGTACGTGAAGCCAAGTCGGCTTACGATGCGGGCGCAGCCGTAATCCATCTCCACGTAAGAGAAGACGACGGCACACCCACACAGAGCCACGTGCGTTTTCAGGAATGCATGGATGCGATCTATAAGGAATGCCCCGATGTCATCATCCAGCCTTCTACCGGCGGAGCGGTGGGTATGACCGATGAGGAAAGACTGGATTCCACCAACGTCACTCCGACGCCCGAGTTCGTCACCCTGGACTGCGGTACATGCAACTTCGGCGGAGATGAGATCTTCGTCAACACGGACAACACCATCATCAACTTTGCCAGGACCATGCAGGAAAAAGGCATGAAGCCGGAACTCGAATGCTTCGACAAGGGCATGCTGGATGTTGTACTGAAGACGGCAGGCAGGAAGGGATATCTGGATATGCCCATGCACTTCGACTTCGTTCTGGGCGTGCAGATGAGCGCAACGATCAGGGACCTTTCATTCTGCGTCGACTCAGTTCCTCCGGGATGCACATGGACCGGATGCGCCATCGGAAGAGACGCCTTCAAGATCGCAGCAGCATCCATCATAATGGGCGGCCACTGCCGTATCGGTTTCGAGGACAACCTCTACATGGAAAAGGGTGTCCTGGCCAAGAGCAACGGAGAGATGGTCGAGAAGGTCGTAGAGATGGCCAAGCTCTTTGGCCGTGAAGTGGCGACCCCCGACGAGGCGAGAGAGATCCTGTCCATTCCCAAGAGGAAATAGGATCCGCCCTCCAAAACAGACAGAGAAGACTGAGTGGCCTTTCCAAAAAGAGGGGAAGGCCCTCTGCATATATGAGTGAAATATGACCTTTGTACAGGAGACAAAAAATGAACTGGCCAGGATAAGTCCGGAGAAAAGCTGCTGCCAGGTGGCTGAGATCGCCGGCTTCATTCGGTTCGCAGGAAGCATCGGGATCGTGGGCCGCGAGAAGTATCGCATCGTCACCACGACTCCCAATCTTGCTGTGGTCAGACACTACAAGAGCCTGATCAACGAGTACTTCAGCGTGGATCCTTCCATCGAAGCGGCTTCAGGCGGTCCCTTCGGCAAAGGCAAGGTATACTCGATCACCCTTGGCCCTGAAGACCTCTCCGAGATGATCCTCCGTGAGGTGGGCATCCTCATGGCGAGGGCCGGAAGAAACAGCATCACCGACGGTATTTATGATGAGCTTCTCAGGACCAAGTGTTGCCGCAAGTCCTATCTTCGCGGCGCTTTCCTGGCATCGGGCACAGTGAGCAACCCGGAGAAAGGATATCACTTCGAGGTAACGACGACCTCTGAGGCTACGGCCCGTGGCCTGAGACGTCTGATAAACACCTTCGATGACATCACCCCCAGGATAGTCACGCGAAAAAACCGCTTCGGCATCTACATCAAATCCAGAGAGCAGATCGCCGACATGCTGGCCATCATGGGTGCAAGCAGTCAGTACTTCGCCTACCAGGACATAATGATGAAGAAAGATCTGCTGACCCACGCCCACCGGGCCGAGAGCCTGGACAACGCCAACATCGACAAGTCCCTCAAGGCGGCAGCCGAGCAGGTGGAGTGGATACGCAGGATCCAGGAATCGGGAGGCCTCTGCCGCCTGAGCCCCAAACTTCAGGAGGCGGCCGTCATGAGACTCGAAAACCCTGATGCAGGCCTTGAAGAACTGGGCCAGATGTTCGACCCGCCGCTTTCAAAATCGGGGATCAACAACAGACTGAGAAGACTGGAGCAGATCGCAAGAGGGCTGTAGGCCGGCCGGGTCAGGCGCCGGATCGGCGGTAAAACCATAGAACGATGAGTGAACGGATGATAGAACTTACGATCGAAGACATGAGCGTCGAAGGCCAGGGTATCGGGCGCACGCCCGACGGACTGGTCGTTTTTGTCGAGGGCGCAGTCAAAGGTGATCTGGTACGTGCGGAAGTGACGAAGGCCAAGAAGAGGTTCGCCTTCGCAAAGGCAATAGAGACCCTGGATCCATCGCCTTTGCGAAACCCGGAATTCGACTGCCCGTCTTATGGGCAGGGCTGCGGCGGATGTCCCCTGGGCCCCCTGGAGTATGAGGCCCAGCTTAGGATAAAAGAAAAGCAGGTAAGGGACCGGCTGGAGCGGATCGCCGGGATCGAGTTCGCAGAAGAGCAGGGATCCGGGGCGGCTTGTTTCCTGCCCATAGTCGGCATGTCCGATGAGGACAACGGGGGCCAGGGCCCGTGGAGATACAGGAACAAGGCGACCTTCCCCGTGAGCACCGGCGGGATCATAACCAGAAAGGGCGGCATCGTCGAGAACCTGGGCGAGGTGGCCATCGGATTCTATGAAGGCAAGAGTCACAAAGTGGTGGACTGCGGCGACTGCTATCTTCAGTCCATGGCAGCCATGGCGGCGGCCGATGCCCTTCGCAGGTTCATGTACGAAGACAACATTACAGGCTACGATCCGAAATGGGAAAAAGGCCTGATGAGGAACATGACGGTCAAGACCGGTTTTGGGACCGGTGAGGTCATGGTGATCCTGGGGATCAACGGCAAAGGGATCCCCGGCGCACCCAAGCTGGTGGAAATGCTGGACGAGGCCATAGAGGAAGTGGGCTATAGCCTTAAGAGCGTGGTGCTCGACATCGACAAAGCCGGCGGTAAGGGAGCAGGTAAAAATAAGTACGAAGTGATCGCAGGAAGCCCGACCATAACTGACCGTGTCGGGGATCTGAAGTACGAGATCTCGCCGGCCAGTTTCTATCAGGTGAACCCTGCGCAGATGAAGCGGCTCTACGATAAGGTGAGAGAGCTGGTGGCAAGATGCGCCGGTCGTGAAGCGGAAGTTGGATCCGCCGGCGGCAGCGGCCCCGTGATCCTGGACCTCTACTGCGGCATCGGCAGCATCGGACTCTACTGTGCGGACCTTGCCGACATGGTCATCGGGATCGAATCCGTAGAAGAGGCCGTCCGCGATGCCAACCGAAACTCCGTCATCAACGGGATCGTCAATACACGATACATCTGCGGGCGGGCCGAGGAAGTCATCCCTGCCGCGGTCAGCCAGGCTAAAGCGGACAGCGCCGACATTGCCATACTCGATCCGCCAAGGGCCGGCTGCAGGCAGGAACTGCTGGATGCCATTGCCTTTGCAGACATACCCGACATCATATACGTATCATGCGATCCGGCCACCCTGGCCAGGGATATGGCCATACTCGGGGAACATGGCTATCGGCTTATCGAAGCAACACCCTACGACTTATTCCCGTCCACGAACCACTGTGAGACCATCTGCCTGATAACCCGGGAGAGGACAGTCGGCGACAAGTGAAGGATGGGGGCAACTATGGTAATATGAGCAGCATTCCAAGAGAAAAATACCGGAGGACCGGTACGGTCCTTAACAGGGAATACATTCATTATATGATACCGGCGATGATGTCTGCCATCGGGATATCGCTCAGTGAATTTGCTGACAGCATGGTGGTGTCACATCTGCTGGATTCGGACGCTTTTGCGATCATCAATCTTGGAGTCCCGGTGATTTTCATGGTGTCGATGACATACATGATAACCGGACTGGGAGGTTCGCTGCTTTTTGCCGAGTGTCTGGGGAGAAAAGACAAGAAAAAGGCGGACAACTACTTCACCATATCGACGGCCCTGTCGGTGCTGGTCGGAGTGCTTCTGCTGGTGCTTCTCATCGTCATGCATCCGATCCTCGGTGATATTTTCGGATGTCCCGGAGAACTGAGAACGGAGTTCGATGTTTACATCCGTGTGATCAGTTTCTTTGCTCCGGTAGGCATCCTCCTCATGCATCTCACATATTTCCTGCCGGTCATAGGAAGGCCCTTTCTCTCCATGGGGCTTGTCCTTTCGGTGAATGTGATAAATGTGATACTGGACTTCGTATTCATAGGGACCTTCGGTATGGGGTGTGAAGGTGCGGCTCTTGCCACGCTGGTCTCCAACGTCCTGGTCCTGATCGTCGCCTTCCTGATTTGGCGCATCGGCAAGCTGGCCCTGGCATTCTGCCGGATGCAGAACAGGCGGAAGACCGTAGGAGAGATCGTGAAAAAAGGCCTGCCCGCAGGAAGCGTCCAGGCAGGATATATGGTGACCACGATCTTCTGCAATTTCTTCATGAACCAGTCCTTTGGGATCAACGGGGTGCTGGCCATGTCTCTCTTTGCACAGCTGGATTCATTCATATCGATCGCACTCACGGGGATCGTCGATAACAACGCATCCTTTGCGGCCATGCTAAAGGGTGAGGGCGACTATTTCGGCATCCGCAATCTCAGCAAACGCGTAACGGTAATGATCCTCGTGGCGTGTACCGCGCTGTCCGTTGCCTTTGTGCTATTCCCGGAACACATAGCGGCTATCTTCAACATCCACGATCCCGGAGCTCTCGAACTGATAAGAAAACTGATACTCATATACGTGCTGTATTATCCGCTGCGCTGCGTGCTGCTGGTGTTGAGGGACATCTACAATGCTCTGGACAGGAGCATGTACGCAACAGTGCTGGGCATCCTGGACAAGGTGGTTTCCATTCCGCTGATAGGCGGCATACTGTATCTTGTCATCGGAGGATACGGACTGATCGCGTCCTTCCCCATCAGCATGGTTCTGATCCTCTGCCTGGTCGCCGTAATCAACCACAGGATCGTCAGAAAGTCGGATGGTAGATACTCGCCTGTGTTGCTTTTGGATGAGGGTTATCCCATGAAGGCGGTCGGCAGTTTTTCCATGAAACACCTGAACGATCCGGCGGAGGTCGGACGTCACATAGAGAGCAGTTTGAATGACGCATCTCTGGAGCCCGGTCTGGCGAATAAAATTTGTCTTGCCGCAGAGGAGATGGGATTGTATATAATAGACCAGTGTGGGGCCGATACGGCAGTGGATTTCCTCATAAGTACCAACGGCAGCGAATACATCCTCACATGCAGGAGTCCCGGCAAGCCCTTCTGCCCGATCAGAGAAAAGCAGGGCAGGATGTCGCCCAACGAACTGCTGCTGACCGGGATGTTCAGAATAAAACACGAGTATATTTTCGGACTGAATTCAACCAGCCTCACCATAGGAGTGTAGGGAAATGAAGAAAAGGATCATAGTGACGGAGCCCATGTCTACGTCCTTCGGTTTTCTCGAAGACATAAGGAGCAAGGGATACGAGCCGGTCATAATCGAGGCGTACATTCCCGATGGATACGCAAGACGAATGATGGACAAGGAGCGCAAAATCAAGTATTCCCGGATCGAATACCCGATCACCATCATCAAAGAGGATCCCGATTATCAGGTGACTCTGGAGCAGGTGCGGGACCTGGATCCTCTCCTTGTCATCTGCGGAGGAGAAGAAGGCGTCATCATAGGCACCCGTCTGGCGGCGGATCTTGGGCTGCCCGGCAACCCGGTTTCAAGCATACCGAAGATGACCCAGAAGAGCGTCATGCACGACACCCTCGGAGATGCGGGACTGAGGCATATCCACGGCAGGGAAGTGACATCCTGCGAAGATTGCCTTTCGTTTCTGGCAGAGGCAGGAACAGAGGACGTGGTCCTGAAACACGTCCACGGAGTCGCCTCAGTCGGAGTGCATCTTGTCCACGGCAGGGAGGAAGTGCTTGAAGCGTTCAGGCAGGAAGAAACAGCGGAGAACATGTTCGGCGAGGAGGACAACAGACTCCTGCTCCAGGAACGGATCTTCGGCGAAGAGTACATAGTCAACACCATGAGCAGAAACGGTGTGCCCGCCCTGACATCGGTGCTCAAGTACTACAAAAAACGGATGCCGTCGGACGCCATAGTATACAGAGGCTTCGAGGTAATAATGGAGCTGGACGACCGGGAAAAAGAACTGGTCCAGTATGCCTTCGATACGGTACAGGCCCTGGGTATCACAGATGGTCCGGTGCACGGAGAATACATGCTCGACGAGAATGGCCCGATCCTGATAGAAGTGAACTGCAGAGTCATGGGAGGAAGTATCCCTGCAGGATACATGGACAAGGTCTTTGGATACCATGAGACGGAAGTGGTGCTGGACTCCATGCTGGACATAGATTTCCACAGAGAGTTCAAGCAGAGAACTTACCGGCCCCTGAGACTGGGATACGCCAAGGACTTTTATTCCGACAGAGACAGGCCAATAACCTCATCGGGCATAGTGCCCATACTGACGAACATGAAAAGCTTCTACTCAGGCTGGGTGGAAAACGCAGGCATGACGAATATGATCCATGAGACCATAGATCTGGAGACGGAGACGGGATGTGCGTATCTGGTCCACGACGATCCAGAGGTCGTAAGAAACGACTTCGATACCCTCATGATAATCGAGGAGAAGTATCCGGACCTTTTTCATTCGGACGGTTTCCTGTTTAACCCGCCGGAAAATGATGCAGACATGACCGAGGAGATCCGGGACATCCTGAACATGGACACGGAGACTCTGATCACGAAAATAATCTCCTACTACAGAAAAGGCGCTCAGGGAGATCCGGTGGTTCCGGAGGCCCTGCTTGAAGCGGACCCGTACAATCGGGAGATCATGGAACTGCTGAAGCGGATTTCGTAAACCGCACATGGTATAATCAGTACAGTTACAGACCAACAGACACCAGAATAATGAAGCAAAGCCAATTCGACAATCGAAAAATCTGGATAGCCGTATTCGCGCTGCAGGTCATCCTGCTCACTGTGCTGACGATTGTGGCCGTAGACAAAGGAGATTCACTGCATCCGAGCAGCATCGTTCTGGTCGCCATGGACATCATCTGCAGCATAGTATCCCTGCTGATATTCCTCAGCATCATGCGCGTGCCCAGAATAAAAAGGGTCGGGGTCGTCTTACTATCGCTGCTCTTCGTCGACACGATATACAACTTCTCGGAAATATTCTATCGCCTGATCGAGAATGACCCCGCCATGCGTACGGGAAACATTCTGGTGAACTACGTGTATCTGATATGTCCTACACTCATGCTCGTGATCTACTGGAGTTTTCTCGATGAGTGGAAAGGCAAGAGATTCCCTCACTACAAACTGATGAGAAATGCGATGATGATAATATCACTCGCTTACATCCTCATTGTCATCTGCAATTCCATCGGCAGGTATCTCTTTTATATCACCGAGGAAGGGATCTACACTCGAGGTGATCTGTACGTTATCACCTGGATAATGCCCATACTGCTGGTGCTGATCTGTGTATTCCGAACGGTATACGACAGGATGCCTGTCGGAGAGAGGATTTCTCTGCTGGCCTACCCTGTGCTGCCTCTGCTCACGGCGGTGTTCCAGTTATTCTTCCCCAGGATCCACCTGATGACAGTCATGACCTCGATCTCCATTGCCTTTTTATACACGAATTTCTACACGAAAAAAGAACTGGAGGTCGAGACCCTTGAAACGGAACTCATATTGAGCCGGCTTCGCATGACCCAGATGCAGATCAAGCCCCATCTTCTGTACAACACCCTGACAACCATGGCAGGCCTCTGTGATGTGGACCCGAAGAAGACTCAGGACATGATCTACAGTCTGGCGGACTACATGAGAGATGGTTTCACCGATATCGAGAAACCTACTATGCATCCTCTCAGGGATGAACTGGAGCAGCTGGATCGCTACCTGTTTATCGAGAAGATGCGATTTCCCAACATCGATATCGAGAAGGACATACAGGTCGATGATTTCCAGATCCCAAGGATGAGTCTGCAGCCCCTGGTGGAAAATGCAATAAACCACGGCATAAGAAAACGCAGAGATTCCAAGGGGACTATCCTGATCTCATCCATGGAGACCGAAGAATTCTGGATCGTCAGGATCATTGATGATGGTGTAGGCTTCGATGGCAGCTTGATCGAAGATATGGATGGCCACTACGGACTGTCCAACGTGAGATCCAGACTCAGGATCCTCTGTGGAGGGAAACTGTATATAACCGGCAGGCCGGACGAAGGTGCGACGGTTGAGATACGGATACCAAAAGCATATAGGGGGGGTTACATCAGGCCCTCGAAATAGATAAAAGATAGCAGATCACAGCGGGAGAGAAGCAAATGAAAGCACTGTGCGTAGATGACGAAAGAATCCCTTTGGAAACACTGAAGAGAGCGGTCGAAGGATCCAATAATATTTCTGAAGTAGCCGCCTTCGAAAACGAGGAGGATGCTTTGGATTGGGCAGCCTCACACCATCTGGATGTGGCCTTCCTGGACATCGAGCTCCACCGCATGAGCGGGTTGGAACTGGCTCAGGCACTGATAGAGATACATCCGCGACTTTCGGTGGTGTTCCGCACCAGTCACGAGCAGTATGCCGTAAAGGCAATAAAAATGCATATCGATGCAGGCTATCTGGTCAAGCCATTCAGGGCGGTACAGGTGCAGGATGAGATCGATCACGTCATTGCCAAGAGAGTGGAGAACCGCAGGCTGAGAGTAAGCTGTTTCGGCGATTTTGAAGCGTTCGTAGATGGTAAGCCCATAGATTTCCGAAGGAGAAAAACCAAGGAACTCTTCGCATATCTCATCGACAGGAGAGGGTCTTCGGTCACCACCGATCAACTTATAGCAGCACTCTGGGAGGACGACGGAGAAGTGGAGAAGAAAAAAGATCTGCTCTACCATCTGGTTTCCGATATGAGGCATACCATGGAGAAAAACGGACTGGAGGACGTGCTGGTGTCTCAGCAGAACGGATATGCCATAGACCCCAGGTTCGTGATGTGCGACTATTACCGTATGCTTGATGGCGATGAATATGCCAGGAGGCTGTATACCGGTGAATACATGAGTCAGTACAGCTGGGCGGAGACAACCAATTCATGGATCGGAAGAGAGGTTGGAGGCGAATAACAGGTCGATTCCGGGTATTTCGGGCAAAATAACAAGAAAAGTGGCGGTTTTTTTACAAAACGGCCACTTTTTTGTCAGTGTTATGTCAGTTAGCGATAGTAGAATATCCTGTAGGTAAGTCTGGGATTATTATGGTTTGCCATGCTTATGTTGTTATTGTAATTTATAACTTTTCGCAGACAGGAGAAGGATAGGAAATGCATAGAGTATTCAAGACATTCTGGGTTCTGATGTTATCAGTCGCACTGCTGTTCACTATGACGCCTATCAACGCCATAGCTGAAGACGGCGGAGCAGCACCGGAACAGAAGCAGGAACAGAAGAAGGAAGAGACCAAGAAGGAGGAGCCGAAGAAGACTGAGGCGCCCAAGGCAACGGAAGCGCCCAAGGCAACTGAAGCGACCGACTCTTCTGACAGTGGCAGCTCAGATGCAGACGAGGGCAGCAGTTCTGACGAAGAGACAACGACCAAGGCTACGGATGCCGAGACAACCAAGGCTACAGATGCCGAAAAGGAGAAGGATGCCGACAAGGACGAGTATCCCGCTCAGACTCTCAAAGCCAATGCAAACGGTGTCACCGTCACCCTGAAGGCTCCCGAAGGAGCCCTGCCCGAGGGTGCCAGACTCAAGGCACACCAGGTTGGTGACAAGTACATCAATGCAGTCGAGAATAAGCTGGAAGCACAGGGCCGTGAACTCACGGACGCTGTTGCTATCGACGTGACGCCTGTTAACAAGGATGGAAAAGAGATACAGCCTAAGAAGAGCGTAAAGGTGACATTCTCAGGCACAGGACTCGATCTTGAGGCAGGCGATGAGGTCGACGTATTCAGAGTATCCGATGATGCGTCTACAGACACAACTGAGGCTAGTACTTGGGGCATATACACGTCTGGAGGAGACCAGTATGTGACTATAGAACCTGATGGACCTACAACTACCGGTGGCACCGGACGTACACGTGCCCTTGTGACCAATATAAATACGACGACAACGGATCAGGTGGTTCAGATACACCATCATCGTCGTGATAGCGGTAGTCGCCAGGACTACTGGGTTAAGGCGCTTGCTCAGCGCTTCACCGTGTCCTACAAGTTCAAGGATGTGGGTGCGTCAAGTTTTGCCGATGACGGTTCTGAAGAAGTTATTAAGGGTGGCAATGCCAGTCAGCAGCCGGATCACCCAGATAAGACTGAAGGTGGAGTAACGTACACCTTTGACGGTTGGTATACGGATGAAGGATGCACCACTGAGGCTGATCTTACAAATATAACTTCCAATATGGTAGTTTACGGCAAATATAAAGCCAGCACGTTTACTGTCATTTATGATCCTGGCGATCACGGCACCTGGACGGCCGCCGATGATACGCACTCCGGTCTGAGCTACGGAGATAACACACCCGCTCCAAACGCCTCGCCGTTGTCAGATCACGACCCTGGTTACACCTTCATTGGGTGGAGTCCCACTAGGGCCGCCACCGTCACCGAGGATGTCACTTACATCGCTCAGTGGACACCTAATACCAACACGCCGTATACGGTGGAGTACTATTACCAGGCAAATAACGGTGCCTGGCCGTTGGACCCTAACTATACTGACGACCGCACTGGTATGACGGACACTACGGCTTCGGTAACCGACGCCGACAAGACGCCTGTCGAGGACGGCTACGTATTGGACGAGTCGCAGTCTTCAAATTGGACTGGCAACATCGACGGCGATGGCAGCCGCGTGCTCAAAGTTTATTTCAAGAAGGTCTTCACAGTCGTTTATGCTCCGGGTGAGCATGGAACCTGGAGTGATGAGACACATGCTGATCAGGACTATGGCGAATCTACTCCAACTCCTACAGTTGACCCTACAGCCGATGCGAATCACGATGAGGGGTATACATTCGACGGATGGGACCCTGAGCCGGCAGACACTGTAACTGCCGATGCCACATACACCGCAAAGTGGAAGCCTATAGAGTATGAGATCAAATATGAACTTGATGGTGGAGATGCACCTGCAACTGCCAATCCTACCAAGTACACCGTCGAAGATTCGGTAAGTATCAGTGATGAACCGGCTAAGGAACCGACTAAGGAAGGCTATACTTTCGATGGCTGGACTTGGGATGGACACGATACACCGGAGAAGACCATCAGCTGGTCTGCCGGGGAAGAGACAGGTGACAAGTCATACAAAGCCAACTGGACTCCTATTACATACAAAATCAAATATAACTATGCAGGTGGAACAGAGCCTACGGAGCCTAATCCTACAAGCTATACGGTCGAGGACGAGATCACCATCGATAAAGAGCCGACCAAAGAAGGCTATATCTTTACCGGATGGACGAGTTTCGATACTCATCCTGAGATCCATGATCCAACCACACCGGTTGAATGGTCTGCAGGAGATAATGCCGGCGATCTGACCTTCACAGCCAACTTGGCAAAGGAGGTAACGATTACTTATCATCCGCAAACCGGAGATGATCAGTATACTCTGACATCGGACAACCCGATCAAAGCGGCTGCAGGTTCCAAGATCACCCTCCCGACAGCAGGTTGGGAAGGGCACCAGTTCGTAGAGTGGAACACTGATGAGAGCGGCCACGGCGAACACTATGCCGCCGGAGCTGAATATACTGTACCGAATAATGATGTAGATTTTTATGCACAGTGGGAACAGCACGATATTGCGATAACCTATCATTATAACTATGATGGTGCTCCTCAAGATGTATTTGTTGTAGATCCGGCACACGAAAACGACGATTATTATCAGGTGATCAGTGATATTCCAGATCGTGATCAATACATACTTGTGGGATGGTCAGAAGTTCCGAACCCAACTGATTATCAGGATCTATATTTCCCGGGGGATTATTTCCGCACCGAAAGGGAAAATGATGATCTTTATGCTATATGGGTCTATAGTTCTGAGGAAAAACAACAGTTCCTCGATAAACTTCAGGGTATCGGTGATGAGGTATATTACACCGGAGAAAAGCAAACAGTTAGAGGGAAATACGTGCCTGATCCTCATGACGGCCCGGCATTTTATTCGGGTGTTACATCTACTGACAATCCTGAAACATACGGTCCCTATAAGTATTCCGGTTATGTAAGAGTAGGTAACAAGGAAGGCGCGGGGCTCGGAATATCATCATATTTATGCCAAGATAGGAGTTTCTGAAGGCATAACGATCGAAGGTACCGACGTAGGTACATACAGCGGACCGAGAACTGCACCTCTGTATACACATACCGAAGGCGGAGATTATACCTCCATGGTCGCTCTTGGGGAGAACATAGAGATCACAGACTCCCAGCTGATAATCAAGCCTATTCCTATAAAGATTGTTACAGAATCTGCCAGGAAGGCGCACGATGGAACTCCACTGACTGCAGGCGGAACTGTCACAATAGGAGCTGATGATGACGATCAGAACTTCCCGGACGGACCTGTGACTGTTAATATAGAGCCCGGTCAGAAAAGCGTTACCATACCACTTGCTGATCGTAATGAAGTGGTCGTAGTTGAGATCACCGGATCGCAGGAAGACGTCGGAAGCAGCCAGAACACCGTTGCAGTCCACTGGTCTAATGAGGACACCACAGCCAAACAGCACAACTACACAGTGACAAAGAGCCTGGGCACACTTACTGTTTACGACTTCACAGCCGAGTTCGATAAGAACACATCAGATACTGTCCACGGCATGCCGGAAGACTGGGAAGGTGATGCACCTAATAGAGAGTACAAGTTGCCAAGCAACGAACCGACCAAAGAACACTCAACATTCCACGGATGGAATACCAAGCCGGACGGTACCGGCGATGACTACGCTCCCGGAAGTACATACACATATCCTGCAAATGAGACAGACGTAAAATTCTATGCTCAGTGGGATAAAGAGGTCGATGAAGTCACCTATGATCCTAACGGAGGAAAGTTCAGAGGCTCCACCAGACCTACTGAAATCGATTGCGAATACGAAGAAGAGATCAACATCGCAGAGGCAGCGACCTGGGCAAACGATGACTATGACTTCGTTGGCTGGAAGGATAGTAATACAGGTGATGTAAGAGATCCCGGAGACGAATACACAGTCAAAGGCGAAGTCACCTTCACAGCACAGTGGAAACCCCACGAGTATAAGATCGAATACGAGCTTGACGGAGGCAGCATGCCTTCCGATGCTAATCCGACGGAGTATACCGTAGAGGACGATATAGATATCACCACTCCGCCCACAAAGGAAGGATTTAGATTCGACGGCTGGACCTGGGATGGACAGGATACACCTGAGAAGACCATCAGCTGGAAGGCCGGAGAAGAGAGAGGTGACAAGAAATACACCGCCAACTGGACGCCGATCCGAACTTTGACATTCGATCCCGATGGCGGCACCTTCCGCGACTCGACGGAACCGACGGATATCAAAGAACCGGAAGGCGAAAAGATTACGATACCGGAAGCTCCCGAGAGAGATGGATATGTCTTCAAGGGATGGGAGGAAGTCGACGGCGATATATATCAGCCGGGAGATGACTACGAAGTGACAGATAACACTAAATTCATCGCTGTTTGGGAACCTATTAAGACACTAACATTTGTTCCCAACGGCGGAGAATTCAGAGGCAAGACTACACCTACGAAGATCCAGTACACTGGCGGCAAGGAGATAAGCATCCCTGAGGCAGCCAAGCGCAAGGGCTACAACTTCCTGGGTTGGGAGGCAGGCGATAAGACATATCAGCCCGGCGATCCCTACGTCGTAGAGGACGATGCCTTCTTCGTAGCCATGTGGGAGAAGAACGACGATCCGGACGATCCGGACGATCCGGACAAGGAGAAAAAGAAGAAGAAGAAGGATAAGAAGCCTGAAACAGGTGACACCTTCCAGCTTGGATACTTCTTCATCATGCTCATGTCAGCCGCTGCTGCTGCGACCATACTCATGAGGAGAAGAAGAGAGGAATAAGGTCCACAGATCTGCTGAATATATGAACAGGAAGAACGACCATACGATGAAGAGCGAGACCTGGTTCGGGCTGAATCAGCCCGGTGCAAAGGCAATGGATGTGGACGCCGTCATCTTCGGCATACCCTACGACGGGGGAGTCAGTTACCGTGGAGGTGCCGCTGAGGCACCGGATCTTCTTAGAGAGAACACGGATCATGCCACTCCCTGTACTGAGAAGCTGGATTATTTCGCCGATTACAGGGTGGTGGATGCAGGCAACTTCGAAGGCGATGACAGGAACGAGATCTTTGCCGAAGTCCAAAGCTACGTCGCTGACCTTGTCAGACAGGGAGTCAGATTCACCATGATCGGCGGCGATCACTCGGTGAGCATACCGGTGGAACGCGGAGTCAACGATGCCCTGGATGAGCCCTTTGGGATCATCCATATCGACGCTCATATGGACCTGAGCCTTGAACTCGAGGGAGATCCGCTCTCCCATGGATCAACAGAGCAGAGGGCCCTGGAACTGGACAACATTACCTCCGAGGAAAACCTGTATTTCATAGGCATCAGATCCATCGAGCCCGATGAGTTCCAGTTCAGCAGAGGCAGGGATATCCAGTTGAAGACGGCTTGGGACTGCTACGCAGAAGGGATCGAGGCCGTGGCAGATGACTGTATAGACAAGATGAAGAGATTCGACAAGATCTATCTGACCTTCGATATCGATGCCCTGGATCCGGCCTATGCAGCGGGAACAGGGACGCCTCAGTTCGGAGGGCTGACCTCCAGGATGGCCATGACCCTGATCCAGAGACTCTTCAGGGAGTTGAATATCATCGGTTTCGACATTGTGGAGATCGCACCGCCTCTGGACGATTCCCTGGCATCCATGTACGCAGGTCGCAAGATCCTGACCGAGGCCTGGGGCGCCTGGGCCGAGGAGGCGGGGAAGCTGGTGCCCTTCAGATAGGGATCTATCCGCCACAAACCGCAGAAAATCAACAAATAATAGTAGACAAGCGTATATATATGTAGTATAGTGATACTCGGCGCTCTCTCGAGTGCCGGGTATTTTAATTTGCACAGGTTGGCTTGGGAAAGCCGGTGCCTTAACGGCTGAGATCCGTTGCCTTTGAAGGCGCGAGATCCGTTGCCTTTGCAGACGGATCAGGCTGTCACGCATTGCGTGCATGAGGATGCTTTCTCACTGGGTCATCCTGGAAGTATGAAAAACCGAAAGGAGAAACCAAATGTCAGTAATTTCAATGAAGCAGCTGCTTGAAGCAGGTGTCCACTTCGGACATCAGACCCGCAGATGGAACCCTAAGATGGCTCCCTACATCTTCACCGAGAGAAACGGGATCTACATCATCGATCTGCAGAAAACGGTCCGCAAGATCGACGAAGCCTATGATTTCATCAAGAGCGTTGCAGCAAGCGGCAGACCCATCCTTTTCGTAGGAACCAAGAAGCAGGCACAGGCGGCAATACATGACGAAGCTCTGCGCTGCGACATGTTCTACGTCAACCAGAGATGGCTGGGCGGAATGCTCACCAACTACAAGACCATTTCTCAGAGGATCAAGAGACTGGCTGAGATCGAGACCATGGAGGAAGATGGTACCTTCGATAAGCTTTCCAAAAAGGAAGTGCTGAACCTGCGTCACGAGCACGACAAGCTGGAGAAGTTCCTGGGCGGCATCAGAGACATGAAGGGCATGCCCGGAGCGATCTTCGTAGTCGATCCCAAGAAGGAAAAGATCGCGGTCAACGAGGCCAAGAAGCTGAACATCCCTGTAGTCGGTATCGTAGATACCAACTGTGATCCGGATGATGTAGACTACGTCATCCCCTCAAACGACGATGCCATCCGTGCGGTCAAACTGATCGCCGGCTGCATGGCCGATGCCGTTCTTGAGGCACGTCAGGGCGAGAGCTTCGATGAGGGCGAAGACCTTCAGGCAGAGGAAGCTGTAGCTGAGGAGACCGTAGAGGCAGCAGAAGAAGCCAAGGTGGAAGAGCCGGCGGAGGAAGCTGCAGGAGAGGCAGCCGAAGAGGCAGCCGAAGAGGTCGAAGAAAAGGTAGAGGAATAATATACAGGGAGTTTCCCGATATGTGGTGACTCCATCAGGAGGTAACGATTATGGCTGTAACAGCTCAGATGGTAAAAGAACTGCGCGAGATGACAGGCGCAGGCATGATGGATTGCAAGAAGGCTCTCGTCGAGACCGACGGGGACATGGATAAGGCGGTTGAGGTCCTTCGTGAGAAGGGACTTTCCAAGGCTGCCAAGAAGGCGGGTAGGATCGCTGCAATGGGTCTCGTTAAGACCGCGTTCGCAGAGGACGGTACTTCCGCAGCTATCGTCGAGGTAAACTCGGAGACCGACTTCGTCGCCAAGAACGACGAGTTCATCGGTTTCGTAGAGAACCTGGCACAGATGGCACTCGTAAATGATGCGGCCGATATGGATGCATTCATGGCACTGCCCTATGAGGGAGAAGGCACCGTTTCTGAAGCTCTCACCAACAAGATCGCCAAGATTGGTGAGAACATGAACATCAGAAGATTCGCCAAGTGCGCAGAGGCAGGCAACAAGTACGTTGGCTACATTCACAACAACGGACAGATCGGCGTCATCGTCGGTATGCAGACCGAGGCTTCCGTAGATGAGATCACCGCATGCGGCAAGGACGTTGCAATGCAGGTAGCATCCATGAGCCCCAAGTTCCTGGACGAGACCGAAGTCGATCAGGACTGGCTGGAAGGCGAGAAGAAGATTGCACGTGAGCAGCTCCTCAACGAAGGCAAGAAGGAAGAGCTCCTGGACAAGATCATCCCCGGCAAAGTCAAGGCTATCCTCAAGGAGGTCTGCCTGGTAGATCAGAAGTTCGTCAAGGACTCCGATATGACCGTCCAGCAGTACGTTGACGGCGTAGCCAAGGAGATCGGCAAGGACATCAAGCTGACTTCAATGGTCCGCTACGAAGTAGGCGAAGGCATCGAGAAGAAGGAAGAGGACTTCGCAGCTGAAGTAGCCGCACAGATGGGTAAATAGAGGCCTTTTAGGATCCGAGAGGATTCGTAGAAATTTGAGATAAAATCCCCCGAAAACATGTAATTTTACAGGTGCCGGGGGATTTTTGCATTTTACAGATATTATCGCAGTTTAACGTTTTTTTCAGCAGATGTTGGGATAAAGTTGGGATAAAGTTGGGAAAGATCATCTATCCCAACTTTTTGCTCAAAGTCTTCTCTCTGCTTCGCCATGGGATTTTACGTGAAAGATTATATTGAGTCCATGGCAGAGGGAACCATCGCAAGGATCGAGATCAGAATGGAGCTGAGGAACAATGACTAAGAAAAAAGAGAACGAGCTCAAGGTGGTCGACATCCGTCTTGTGAAGGAACCATCACTGTACAGCACAGAGAAGATCGCAACGCCAGACGATGTGTTGAAAGTGATTGCAAAGGAACTGTCCACCTATGACAGAGAAGTCTTTGCCATCCTGAATCTCAAATCCAACGGGCAGATGATGAGCTTCAAACAGGATGGACTGATGCTACAGTTGGAGAGAGATAACGGGTGGGAGAGATAAACTCGCTTTATCTCAGTAAATAGTCTATGGTATATTAATGTCATAATATATTATGATTTTGACTTTCTGATCCGATGAGCGATCGCCCATCCGACAAACACTATGAGCAGACTTATAATCAATCCCAGTCTGCCTCCATAGTTCGAAACTATGGCAACGAAACCGATCGTAATAATTAATGCAAATATTGCTTTTACGACGGCAACTGTTTTTTCCCTGGTCGACAGTCTCTGCCATTCCGTTTCCCCGCGATCAGGATCTCTCTTTGATACTTTTATGAAGAAATCGATCAGGTTTGAATATGACTTGTCCCGAGAGGAGTACCTGGTCGAGCCGGAATTGGATTCTATGATCTTCGTACCAAACTCTTTTTCCGTTTCTTCCTTTAACTTTTGGCTGTTGATAATCTCGTTCTTATCCATTATTCTCATCTCCGCAAGCATTTGAAACTGCGTTCTCTTCCGTAAGTGTTATGAACAGAAATAATCCGCTTTTCATTTCTGTTCGTGCTTAGTATTATTCCTTCCAGATGGCTTCGTTATCGTGCATATAATATGAGAACAGTTCCAATTCCACCTGTCCGTTGAAATCTTCATCCACACAGCCGGCAAACGCGAATCTGTGTCCACTGCCCTCATCGTCACTGAAAAGGAATCCTGGAGTTCCACTTCCGTCTTCCGGACAATATCCATCAAGATACTCGGTTCTGTAAAACTCCATTTGCAGGTGTTCTGGCGCACTGTACTCTATGACAAGGATCGCACCCGCGTCAAAAGTATCCTCATGGATCACAGACATGCCATAGAGCTGCACCTCAAATTCCCCCGAGGGGTCATCGGAAACAGTGATCTTATAGGGTTCATCGAGCTCACCGCAGCCAAGGGTAAACCGTGCGCCTACAAACCTTTGCAGGGTCTCCTCTTCCAAATCCACGGTAATATCAGGTTTGTCCTCAAACCAGTCGACTTCATATATGGAATCCTCCACATCACATGCTGCGCACCAAACATCATTGATATCTGTATCGAGCCATCGCTTCGGTATCGCTTTTGAAGCAAAGGCTTCCTGCAAAAGCCAGAAAGCTTTATGCGAATCGGTCTCTGCCAGGGGGATGTTGGATATTCCGGAGACATGGTATTTTTTGCCCGAAACATAAAATGCTGTTATATTGGGGATCCCGGGGGTGTGATTCTGGCTTTGTTCAACGTCTGCCATAAGACTTTCCCGAATCGTCATCTCTTCATATTCATCGTCATCCTCGCCAATATCCGGTGAGTCATCATGGTACTCGTATAAAAGCAACAGTTTCGTTGTTATTTCATGCTGCTCCTCTTGTGGTTCTTCTTGCGGTTCTCCTTGCGTGTCCTCCTCGTTGCATCCCCACTCTACGTAGGACGATTGCTCGTCATAGGATGTCTGCATGCCAATAATAAATATGTCTTCACCCACAAGTCGTGTTTCGCGGCCAACGATCATGCTGCGATGAATATTCAGTTCCAAACCGATCCATTCCTGTAAAGTCATTGTTTCTCATTATATCTCTTTCGGGCCATGTTCATCAAAAAACGCGATACCGCTCCTGCCACTTTTAACTGCAGTTTATGGCAGAGTCGCATGTCACCGTATATTTGAGCACCTCTTCTGTTGTCAGCACATTATATCATGATTGTTTCAACATTATCACTATATTAAATTAAACTTGAAAAGTGTTGATTAAACGTGTTGATTAAACATGTCGAAAATGCTATTATTGTCAATAATCAAACGGGACTTATTATAGTTATATTTTATGGAGGTATTACAATGGCTTTTTGCAAACAGTGCGGACAGCAGATCGATGACAATGCGGTCGTATGCCCTAATTGCGGAGCGGCACAGCAGGAGAACCCCCAGGTCACACCGCAGGTCACACCGGCAGTTGTTGACAACGGTGGCTTCGGATGGGGACTTCTCGGATTCCTGATTCCCATAGTAGGGCTGATCCTATTCCTTGTATGGAAGGACACCAAACCCAAAACAGCGAAAGCAGCGGGAAAAGGCGCTTTGATAAGCGTTATCGCCAGTGTGGTGATATACATAATCACCTTTGTGATCGGGGTCGCAGGTTCTATGTAGTAGATATCTGCTGAAGATTTGGATAAACGGGGAGAATGTAGGCTTTACAGAGCTTCCTTCGCCCCGTTTAATCTAATAAACACGGGATGTCAGAACCGCTGACGTCTTTTTTTATTGAGTGTGAGAGCCCCTCGCTTTATAATGAAAAATACGTTCGCTAGACTGAAAACGAGGAGGCAGAACAATGAATATTGGAGAACGAATCAAGCAAAGACGGACAGAACTCAATATGACCCAGACCGCCCTTGCGGATAAGCTGAGCGTCAGCAGATCCGCGGTTTCAAACTGGGAGACAGAGAAAAACTATCCCGATCTCCAAATCATAGTGATGCTATCCGAAGTACTGGATGTTTCTTTAGACGATCTATTGAAAGGAGATGCGAACGTGGTAGAACAGATTACAAAAGACACAAGAGAAAGTGGTAAGTTAAGGAAAAGGATATGGGTGCTGATAGGCATCGTTGCCATACTTCTTATAGCTGTGGCGGCAGTATATGTGACAGTCTGGAAGCCGACATATATGACATATGAGGAGAGCGGACTCTATGTAAAGGACAACGCTTTGATGACCAACGAAAGATATTACAGCTTCCAGTCATATGATTCGAGTGATAACAATGCAGCCTTTATCTATATGACCACAACCTTTTACGAGAATCATAAAGGAGAAAAGGCAACAGGTGATGCTGCAAGTTTGATGGACCTTGATGTGTATGGCCGTTCCATAGTACACGATGATAAGGGGAATGTGGCTGTTTCTGATCAAATAACTGAGGTGTACTACGTCCCGGAATCCGAGGTGCGCAAGCTGAATCAGAAGGGCGGTTATTGGTCGGAATCGGAAGCAGAAAACAAGGAGAAGGCCGATCATCTGAAATCTATTTCGGAACTTGTCTGGAAGGCAGAGTAATCATCCAAACAGTATAATGATCCTGTACATCGGGCGGAGGCTTATGCTTCCGTCTTTTCTTATGCACACAGGGAGGAGGTGCTAATGGCATATTACACACAGGAGCAGATCGAGAAGGCCAGGGAGATGGATTTGCTGACATACCTGCAGAATTATGAGCCGCAGGAACTGGTGCATGTTACCGGCAAGACATATTGTACTCGTGAGCACGACAGCCTGAAGATATCCAACGGTACAAGGGCTATCGAATCTTAACGAATTGCATAGCGATTATCCCAACTTTGCATGTTTATCCCAACTTTTTATTTTGGGATAAACAGTGAATAAAAAAATAAAACAGTTCGATAACGAAAAAAAGTTGGGATAATCTAGCTTGCCCTGGAAACGTTGGACCGGATCTGCTATTTAGTAAATAATTGCAAATACATTGAAAAGGTGGGCATATAACCGGGCTGGTGAGGAGATAAAGTCATTTCTCAGCTCTAAAAAGTCGCACAACAGATGAAGTCCTAGTCCGACGACTGGCGAGCCGGAAGGCGAAGACAGAGCCGAGACAGGCCTCATGCGAAAGGCGCAGGAGCTATGCTCCGTGGCACCTGACCGCGGGGTAAATAAGACTCGGCAGGATTTGAGTAAATATGAGAAGATTGAAAACTCCGTGGATTGTGTTCCTCGGAGTTTTTTATGAGGTTCAACGAAATTGAAGAGATAATGAAGTGGTGTTGAAGTGACATTGAAGTGATATTGAAGAAAATGATATGAGGTGAACGATAAAATGTTTCTTTAAGAAATAATGGGGAATATCCAACTGACAAAAACAACATTGAGCTGTGTGCTAGCTATAGAAGTTACGAGAGTAGCATCCCTATTTATATAGATCCACACAATAATGTCGGTTTAAGTGTCGGTTTATATTGAATGCATGTCGGAAATGTGCTATGCTGTATGCAACATTAGTTGTTGATGAGGAAGGGCAAAATGAGCAAATACATAGAATCAGAAATAATCGAATTGAAGTCAAAATATAGCGATACTATCTGTAAAGAAATCGTGTCTTTTCTGAATGCCAATGGCGGTCAGATTCTGATCGGTGTTGATAATGATGGGAATGTCATCGGTGTAGATAAAGTTGATGAAACATTAAGAAAAATATCCGATGTGATAACTACGCAGATAGAGCCTAACCCACAAGAAGAAATCCGGACAGAACTAAAATTCAATTCAGGGAAAACAATAATTGTCTTATATATTTCTAAGGGCTTAAGAAACATATATTGTCAAAAGAAATACGGATTCTCATCTAGTGGGTGTGTAATACGCATTGGAACCACATGCAAGGAAATGACGCCCGAACAAATACGCATTCGATATGAGAAGAACTTCTATGATGAAGAGTATATGCTGAAAAAACGTGCTTCACGTACAGATCTTTCGTTTAGAGAACTCAAGATATATTATGCAGAAAAGGGCTTCCATATTGATGATTCATCTTTTGAGGTCAATTTTAATCTGCGAAACAAAGACGGTGAGTATAACCTCTTGGCTGAGCTTTTGGCAGATAAGAATAGTATTCCGTTCTCATTTGTAAAGTTTAATGGTGTAAATAAAGCCGCTATTTCTGAAAGAAACGATTATGGTTATGGGTGCGTGCTGTCGGTATATGAGAAAATAAAGGCAAGATTATCGGCTGAAAACATCTGTGTCTCAGACACAACCGTAAGACCAAGATGTGATGTATATCTATATGACTTTGATGCCGTAAATGAGGCTGTGCTAAATGCATTGGTTCATAATGATTGGACAGTGACTGAACCGCAGATTTCAATGTTTAATGATAGATTGGAAATACTGTCTCATGGAGGATTGCCAAAGGGCATGACAGAGAGCGATTTTTATGAGGGAATCAGTCACCCGCGAAATGCAGCTCTAATGAGAATCTTTCTGAATATGGGTTTAACAGAGCATACAGGACATGGCGTGCCGACAATTATAAAGAAATACGGTAGGGAAGTGTTTGAGATTACTGATAATTATTTAAAGTGCAGGATACCTTTCGATGAAAGAGTATTGAAACTAAGCACAAGGAATGTCGGTTTGAATGTCGGTTTGAATGTCGGTTTGAATAAGACAGAACAGGCCGTTTTGGGATTGCTAATAGAAGATTCCAACAGAACCGCCGATACGATGGCGGAAAAAGTAGGAGTTTCAAAAAGGACTATTGAACGCGCTTTATCTAACTTGCAGAAGAAAGGCAAAATAGAACGAGTAGGATCAAGGCGTGACGGAGTTTGGGTTGTAATCAGATAGTAGTGAGCAAACTTTTGATAAAGTGCAGAATAAAGCGCAGAGAAAAACACTGAGCGGAAAAGAGTATGTGAAGCTGTTGTACAAGCCGGAGGTGTAAATAATCAGCCAAAAATTGGAAACAAGCAGGAGTTTATGATTATGTGTGCTGCAAAGAAAACGAGAAAACAAATAGCAAAAGATAACCAGCGACTCGCTGTGATAACAGACGGTTGCAATCCTGAAATGGTAGAAGGCGCAGAATTCGACGGGATACTTGAGATCCCAATTATAAAAAGACCGTCGCAATTCAAGGTGCCTCAAGGAATTGTTCCGTTCAGTCGAATGGATGCAGTGGAGCCGGAAAGATTTGCCGTATGCGAATATGAAAATGATAGAAACTTTGCGGAGCTGCTGAGAGATCCTGAGCCATTTGTAAAAGAATTGAGGAAGTATCAGGCGTTTATTACTCCGGATGCATCTCTGTATTGGGATATGCCCCTTGCAGCACAGATAGTTAACAAGTATAGAAATCATGCAATTGGATACTATATGCAATCGAGAGGCATCTACACTATCCCGAACGTAAGGTGGGGAGATGAAAGAACATACACGACGAAGGTGCTTCCTGAGAAACTGGCATTTTTAGGTGTAGAGAAGAACAGCATCGTTTCCATAGGTTCATATGGTGTGGTGAAGAGCAAACAGGAGAAGGAGCATTTCCGGGCAGGACTGGAATCAATGTTGGAAACGCTGACGCCAGAGGTGGTTCTCGTGTATGGATCCATGCCTGAAGACATTTTCATGGATTACAAAAGCAAGACCTATTTTATTCAATATCCGGACTGGACATCATATATCAGAAGTGATGAGGATAAATAATGGGAAGCGGGCTTAGTCATAAATACAATTATACATACGGCTCTGATAATGAGAAGCGTGGTACTTCCAAAGTAAGGGAAGATATACTGAATTACGGAAAGGGTCGTGAGATCTTAAGAGAATCCAGTGGCACATCCAATATCGATGAGAATGCTTCTAAGCTGGTCGGAAAGTTTGCCCCGAACGAGTACGGGAACTTCGGAAAACCGGGGAAGAATACGAGAATTATTGAGAGCGACGATCCGGTTTCAGATGCCGCCTCATTCTATGAGCAAATCGGAAAGGGCGGCGAAATCAGCAAATTGCCACGTAAAAACGGAACATCAACGAGGCTGGATGATGGTACTATAATCACATATAGAGTAATCACATCCACGACCGACAGTCCGGCTGTACAGATAAATGTCAGAAAAGTCGAAGCAAATGTAAAGATCAACGATCAAAAGATACATTTTATAAAGGATAGATAACATGGTAGAAGCAAAGTTTACTGAGGGAATGAGAGAGATCCTCAAGAAGATGAAAGGGAAGACTTTTAAATCGTATGAAGGAGCTCCCGAGAGATTTAGAAAAGATCTGGAATTCTATGGTAATTTTAGAATTAATCTTGCCCGCGAATCAATAGACTTTACGAATCTGGAACAACCAATGGAGTTCGCCGGCACGATAGAAGACGTATCGTGTTTTAAGTGTGAAAAAGCAAAAAAAGATTCTATATTTGAACCATATATGGCCCCTCCTCATCTCGTTTATATGGTGAATGAACGCATAAAGTCGGTTGCAATCGTTATTGACAGGGTATTTGTACCGGCCGAGGATTATGAAATAGAATTTGATATGGCGCTTGTTGTCAGAACAACACATAATGTATATACGTTTACGCGTGGCTGGTACTATTGGGAGAGCATTGAAGTGAAAATTGACAGGGAAAAAGAGATGCCATATCCGATCGAAGATGTTCAAGCGGACTGGGACAACATCCAGGAAAACGTAAAGATAACACGGCGGATAGAGGAACTATAGAAGCTGCAGTTATCGAATCCCGTCGGATTTTAACATAAACAAGCAAGAAATCCCCCATCCTCTGCAGGTGGAGGGATGAATTGCTTCCTTGAAAAATTAGAGAAAAAAATAGGTAGAAAAACAAAAAAGAACACTTGTTCTTATCGTTCCACTGTGATATACTAAAACCACAAAGATAGTGATTCGGTCGAAACGAGAATGGAGCATGGTATATGCGGGATTTAGACCATAATC
>Ga0256406_1000431_pt1 | contig 77895 bp, 71 predicted proteins | sample RumenRJG_03DNA_FD_185986 | JGI IMG/M metagenome (GOLD analysis project Ga0256406, IMG submission 185986) | Bovine rumen microbial communities from Lethbridge, Alberta, Canada - RJG_03 | ecosystem: Host-associated > Mammals > Digestive system > Stomach > Rumen | place: Canada: Alberta | collected... | reverse complement strand
CCACCCCCAATCCTAACAACTAACAACTAACAACTAACAATAAGGTCGTTCAATAGGTTCCAAAAAATTTTTTGAACCTCGCGAACATTATTATATATATAATAATAATAATGTATATAATCTATTTATATATTATTTATATCCTATTTATATCTCTTGTCCGGCGTTTCAAAAAATCTTCCTCAACGGACCGCCGTATGTATGGTACGACCTTATTGTTAGTTGTTAGTTGTTAGTTGTTAGGATTTCGCCCGCACAGGGCTGCCTCGTCGGGATGAGCAGACATGTGTTACGACCTTATTGTTAGTTGTTAGTTGTTAGTTGTTAGGTTTTCGCCCGCACAGGGGCTGCCTCGTCGGGATGAGCAGACATGTGTTTCGACCTTATTGTTAGTTGTTAGTTGTTAGTTGTTAGGATTTCGCCCGTCGCGCAGGGCAAAAATGTCCCCTTGCTGAAGGAGAAAATGTTTCACGGTAATTTGCGATTCCACCGCAATCGCGAGGCGATTCCACCGCAATCGCGCCGCCATCGTATGATAATTGCCGTTTCCGATGTTTCACGCAGCGTGCCGGTTCGTTACTCCCACGCGCGGAACCGACGGCAGCAAGCTTGCAATAGTCTGTAAATCAATCAGCTGTGCGAAAGTAACGGGTATTTTGACCCCACTGCTTGCAGGATATGATTTTATTTCTTAACTTTGCAACCGAAACCCATGGATAAGCGCTTAAACCATCACTAAAACAAGTCTAACATCTAAAATCTAACAATTATGTCTATCCGATACAAAGTAGTTCAATGCCATCTCAAGGACAGCAACATCAACGGCAAGTGGTACGGCAAGGCCGTCAGCTTGGGCACAGTCATCACGCGTCAGCTCGCCGAGGAGATCAGCCACTCCACGACCGTCACGCGCTCCGATGTCGCCGCCGTGCTCATAGAGCTCTTCAACGTCATGAAGGAGCATCTGCTCAACTCCATGACCGTCCAGCTCGACGAGATCGGCTCCTTCCGCGTGGGATTCAAGTCTGAGCCCAGCGACAAGGAGGAGGATTTCAAGGCCAACAACATCAAGCGGTACCGCATCCTGTACCGTCCCGTGACCACGTTCACGCCCAACGGCCGCGTCGGCGAAAAGGGATGTCGCCTGGGCTCCTACACCAAGACGCTGTTGGAGGGTGTCACCGCCGAGCCGCTGATCAAGACCAAGAAGAAGGCCACCGCGGGCACCACACCCACCACGCCTACGCCCGAGCCATGACGATTGCAGGGTACGGCCTGCAAAAGCATCGGAATGTACACGAAGAGCATACTTCTGCTCTAAGCGAACGATAGCGAGCATAAGTCGTGAAGAGTCGTGGAAAGTCGTTGCTAAAAAAGCATAAGTCGTGAAAAAGTCGCTGCAAAAATATTCACGCTTCTCCTTAGCGACCTTGGCGGCTTGGCGAGAAAAACTCGCGAAAAGATGTTCTTCTCTCGCAAAGCCGCAGAGGGCTCAAAGGCTTCGCAAGGGGTTGGCAAGGAGTGAGCAAGGGGTAAGCAAGGATATCAAGGTCTTTGTGACCACATGTTGCTTGCGGTTTTTGGTCTTGACGATGACACCTGCACGCTTGTGCTGCCTGACTTGTTAGGTTTCCTGCGTAGAAACATGATGCAAAGATAGCGTAGGACACCCAAATCGGCAGATTTTCAGAGGCTTATTTGCTGATTTCTAAGCATTTAACTTTTTGGCCTCGAAAAAATGAGGAAAACAGAAAAAGAATACGACTGATAAAACATGGGTGACGCATTGACGAAGTCAGGAGGGCTTAGTCATCATTCCGTGACCATCTGATAATATTGAGAGAACTAAAATATAAAATTTTTGTCTCAATTCTTTGTTAATATTACTAATTATCTGTAACTTTGCACTCGACATTCATTCATAACAGATTGACTGTCAGACATCGATGGAGCTAAGAGGTGAGCAGAGAACAAGAACTGTTCCGAGCTCTCATCTTAACAAAGGACGTTTACGAACGTTATCTTCAAGTCTCAAACTTCGCAACTTTGACACTACTCTGGAGATAAGGCAACGAAAGCGTCCACGTAAGGTGTATTATATCCACGCCAAGGAATTGGTGTGTCTATATAATATGTCATGGCGTGGGCTGGCTGCGTTGCTTATCCTGAGTAGGAGGCAATGCGAAGGCCTGAGACTGGGATAAGCGAGTACAGACTCCCACGTCTCTTTTTGCCACTACATAATATAATTAACGGGATATTTGCTGAATCAGGGGAGTTCATAGGCATGTAATTTAAATGCGTAAAATGAAAAGAGTTGAACATTACCTGCAAGTTCTCTTGCTTGCCTGCGTTTACCTTGTAGTACCATTGTCACTACATGCACAGATTAGTTCCAACTGGTTTTATTTTGACAACAAAGGGCATGTCTCAGCATGGGGCGAGGAGGGATGCGCCTATGGACTGTCTTTCACCAACAACCAAGATGGCGACAACACTGTGACCGTCTCTGCTTACACAGAAGGATCGGACGCTACTGCCAAGACAGCCGTGAATGTTGTCATTCCGGAGAAAGTAGTAGAGAATGGAACTACCTACACCGTGACAAGGGTAGACAACGTTGCCAATGGTAGTAACACTGAGGACGGAGGCGTATTCTCTTCTAGGACTATTCCTAATTATTACAGACAGATTGTCTCTGCTGTTATCCCAAACACGGTGACTAAGATTGGTAACGGAACTTTCTGGGATTGCGTTAATCTGAAAAGCATCATTCTCGGCAATCACGTCAACTTCATCGGCAATGACGCTTTCCAGTATTGTGAGAGTTTAGAGAGCATCTCCTTGCCGAACACACTGACAGAAGTCGGTGACCACTTCCTTTGCCATTGCAACAAGCTGACCAGCCTCGTCGTTCCAGAGGCACTCACCAAGATAGGCTCCTACTTCCTTCATGGATGCCAATCAATGCGTGATGTATATCTGCTCGGAACGGACAAAAAGGAGTTAGGGGAATATCCCTTCTGTTCACAAAAAGAACAAGACGACAAGCAAGTACACGACTGCACATTCTGGGTCGAGAGCGAACAGGTATACAAAGACAACTATCAAAACGGAGACAACTGGAAATACGCAGACATTAACAACAACGATGTATATGACAGCCGCTGTGATGGCACCTATCAGAATGGTGGAAACGGACTTGGCAAAAACCAATACAAATGGGAACCCACTCCGCCAACATTCATTGAATATAAAGCCAAATGGATCACGGCCTGCTTCCCGACAGATGTAGACGTAAAAGCTAACTTCGGCGACAATGCGAAGATAGCGGAGATGACCAAAGCAAACTATATAGGTGTTCAGAATGGTGAGCACACCTATCATCTTACGTTCACCATCGTAGAACCCAACGAAGGCGGAGACCTCATCATGAAAGCCGGGCAGCCCTATCTTCTCTCCGTCGACCCAGAGAACGAGGGATCGGGATACATCATCAAGCAAGCCGACAAAGAGATTACCCCAATATGCAAAGAAGTGGGTATTGAGAATGATAAAGAGGATCCGTCAGCAAACCACACCTCCATCAAGATGACGGGTACCTTTACCGATCGATCGATGGCGAAAGGCGAGTTCTTCTTCTCAAACCCGGATCCCAAAGAAGGGGAAGAATATAATCAGGACATGGGCTTCTACCAAATCAACGCTGTCGCCTGTACACTGCCTGCATACAAATGCTATTGGCAAATTGTCAAAGACAATGTGCCGTGCCAGAAAGCTAAATTAGCTATTGATCTTGAAGAAAACGAGGAGGGTTTATCGACAAGCATCAAAATAGTACACTCAAGTCAGAGGAGTCACTCCATCTATAATCTACAAGGGCAAAAATGTACGCAACCGCTTAACCAACTTTCCAAAGGCATCTACCTGATAGATGGCAAGAAATATAGCATCAACAAATAAAACTTTGACTAACAAAAAACGCTGAGTAACATAAATCTTTGTCTAACGATGAAAAAGACATATAGTTCTCCCAAATCATTTAGTATCAATCTTATAGAGGATTTCCACATCCTTGCAGACAGCAGGGGAAACGGACAAGAAGGACACATTGGAACTGAAGAGGTAACCATTGGCAACAAAGGTGACTATACAGGGCAATCAGGGGTCGTGCCGACAGCCAAGGAGTTAAATCTTTGGGAAGACAGCATAATGGAGTAGACGACATCTACTGACAGACAACTGTTATGAAGTCCTGTATGCGGAGATGGTTGGTTGTCAGCAAAACTATTAGCTGCAATGTCCGCCGCCATGAGTGGCGGTCATTGCATAACAAAGAAGATATCGACGTTTTCTCTCTTCCCGAGAGAGAAGGATCGGATAGAGAAAAATAATTGAGAAATAGTTTGGTGGAACGATAAAATATTCGTACCTTTGCAACCGCAAATCAGAAATGGTGCGTTGTCCGAACGGTCAGGTACTGGTCTGCAAAACCACTCAAGGCGGTTCGACTCCGCCACGCACCTCATCAAGGCGACCATTCTTGGTCGCCTTTTTTCGTGCAGTGCAAGGTGGGGTCCTGTGCCGCGTTCACAGTTCACAGTTCACATTAAGGTCGGTGAGCACCTCGGAGAGGTGCCACACGATTAGCCCCAGGTAAGGAGCCCAGCGACACAACCTGGGGTTTGAAGTAACGCCGAATGTTGAACGGTCGGCCTCGGAGAGGGCGAACCTGCTAAAAACCAGCACCCCGCCAAGGTTAGCCCTCTTCGAGGCCGGATTGCAGTCGATCGGCGCCAAACAACAACCCCAGGCAACGGCTGCGCCATAGCCTGGGGCTAACCATGTGGCACCTCTCCGAGGTGCTTTGCCACATTAACTCCTAACTCCTATCTCCTAACTCTCTCAGCGGTTCCATGACGAACTCCCTTTCCTTCATCAATGGATGCGGGATCTTGAGGTCGGGCTCATCGACGTGGAGGTCGTCGTAGAGCAGGATATCGATGTCGATGACACGGTCCTGATACTCACCATCGACGCTCTTTCCCGTGCGTCCTAAGTCCTTCTCTATGCGTTGTGTGGCCCACAACACCTCGTGCGGTGAGAGCGTCGTCTCACAGCATACGCAGGCATTGATGAACTTATTCGGCGAGGAGAAGCCCCACGGCTCCGTCTCGTAGAGCGATGACTTCTTCGTCACGCGCCCTACCCGCTTGTCAAGGAGCTCCACGGCTTCACTCACGAGTCGTCGACGGTTCCCGATGTTGGAACCGAGACTGAAATATACGGTATGCATTAATCCACTATCAACAGGCTATCCCCGAAGCAGCCGAACTTATATCCGTGCTGGACGGCGAGACGGTAACACTCCATGACGTTCTCGTAGCCACCGAAGGCTGCCGTAGCCATGACAAGTGTCGACTCCGGATGATAGAAGTTGGCGATCATCGTGTCGGCAAGCTGATAGTCGTACGGCGGGAAGATGAACTTCGACGTCCAGCCGTCATACTCCTTGAGGTATCCGTCTGTGCCGGTGGCTGTCTCCGTAGCTTTCGCCACGCTGCATCCCACGGCGCAAATATGATGTCCGGCATCCTTCGTCTTGTTCACGATGTCGCAGCACTCCTTGCCGACGATCATCTGCTCAGAGTCCATCTTATGCTTCGAGAGATCCTCGACCTCGATCTGAGAGAAGTTGCTCAAGCTGCAGTGGAGCGTGAGGAACGCAGTGTTGATACCTTTGATCTCCATGCGCTTCAGCAGTTCACGAGAGAAATGCAGACCGGTGGCAGGTGCCGTGACGGCGCCCACGTGCTTGGCGTAGACCGTCTGGAAGTTCTCCATGTCCTCTTTCGTGGCATGGGCGTGCACGTGCATGTTCTCCATGCCGGGCTCTGCAGGACGATTGTTGAGGATATATGTTGGCAACGGGCACTCACCGAGGGCGTAGAGGTCGTGCACGAACTGATCGTGGGGACAGTCGTAGAGGAAGCGCAGCGAACGGCCGCGGCTCGTCGTATTGTCGTAGACCTCTGCCACCATCACACCGGCATCGTCGAAGAACAGTTTGTTACCGATACGGATCTTACGTGCGGGTTCCACGAGGACATCCCACAGATGGGTCTCCTCATTCAGCTCACGGAGCACGAAGACCTCGATCTTCGCATCCGTCTTCTCCTTCGTGCCGTAGAGGCGTGCGGGGAACACCTTCGTGTCGTTGAGGACAAACGTGTCGCCCTCACCGAAATAGTCGAGGACATTACGGAAGTCGAGGTACTGACCCTCTATGGGCTTGCCCTTGTCGTCTTTCTTGAAAAGTTCAATCTCGCCGGTAGTGCGATGAAGCACCATCAGGCGCGACTCATCACGACGGTAGGCACGGTATGTCTCTTTCTTGCCGTCTGCATTCACAAACTCACGCTCTACGCTGTGAGGGTACAAAGCCACAAGCTCCTGTGGCAGATTGAAATTGAACTGTGATAACTTCATATCTTGTCTTTTAGCCACTCATCAAAGTGGTCGAAATCTATACAATCGTTTACTGTTATGTCTCCTACGCGTGTGCGTCGGAGGGCTGTGAGATAAGCGCCGCTGCCGAGGGCTCGCCCAATGTCGCGCGCCAAGGCACGGATATACGTCCCTTTGCCGCAGACCACACGAATCGACATCTGTGCATGCTCCTTGTCGAAGTTCGTCAGCTCTATCTCGTCGATATGGATATGCTTCGGCTTGAGCTTCACCTCTTCGCCGTTGCGCCGCAGCTTATAGGCGCGGTCGCCTCCGATCTTCACAGCACTGTAGGTCGGCGGCACCTGGTCGATGTCACCGATGAACTGCTTGAGGGTATCGAGGATCATCTCCCGCGTGATATGCTCCGTGGGATAGGTGGCGTTGACCTCATGCTCCATGTCATAGCTGTCTGTCGTGGCTCCGAGCTGCAGCGTGGCGGTATACTCCTTCGTATGGCTCTGCAACGTCTCTATCTGTTTCGTGCAGCGCCCCGTACAGAGGATGAGTACGCCTGTCGCCAACGGATCGAGGGTCCCGGCATGTCCCACCTTCACCTTCTGTCCCACGGCGTGAGAGAGGAGGTAACGGCAGTGAGCCAGCGCTCCGAAGCTGCTCATGCGGTAAGGTTTGTCGATGGCTATGATCTCTCCCTTGATAAAATCCATTCAGCGTCTTTATTAGTCGAAGAGCACCATGCTGTGGCCTGTCAGCATCCAAATGAGGATGAAGGCACCCACGACGATACGGTACCAGCCGAACGCCTTGAAGCCATATTTAGCGAGGAAGTCGACGAACCATTTCATGGCGATGATAGCCACGATGAACGCCACGATGCATCCCACGGCAAGCAGGATGAGGTTCTGGCTTGTTGCCCAGCTCCCGCCTACGGCATCGTCGCCGACGAAGAGCTCGATGAGGTCGAGACCTGTGGCTGCTGCCATCGTAGGCACAGCGAGGAAGAACGAGAACTCAGCAGCGCGACGGCGTGTGAGTTTCTGGCACATGCCACCGACGATGGTTGCCATCGAACGGCTCGTGCCCGGGATCATCGAGAAGCACTGGATGAGACCGATCCAGAACGCGCGGCGCTCCGTCACTTTGTTCTCCTCACGGCCTTTGTTGAAGATACGGTCGCAGAAGAGCATGAAGATACCACCGATGACGAGCATCACCGGCACGATCCATATGGCGTTGGCAGGGTTGAGCATGAAGTCGATCATACCCGACTTCTTCACGACGAGACCGATGATTGCCGTCGGAACGAATGCCACGAGCAGCACCCAATAGAAGTACCACTTGTGCTTGATCTTCTGCCACGGTGTGCTCCCTGCGGGTGCGGGGGTATGGTCGAGTCGGAAGAACCGGTTCCAGTAGAGCACGACCACGGAAAGGATGGCACCGAACTGGATGATGATCGTGAAGGCACGCACGAAGGCGGAGTTCTGCACGCCTAAGAGGTTCTCAGCGATGAGCATGTGGCCCGTAGACGACACGGGGAGGAACTCAGTGAGACCCTCCACGATAGCGATGATAATAGTCTGTAAGAGTGTCATCAGTCTTTCGGTTTACGAATGATGGAATAGATCATGGAAATGAACCCGAGGAAGCAGACGACTGGTGCCACCTTGATGCGGCGGAAACTGAAGATATCGGGATTGTAAGCCTGCTCTGTGGAACCCGGTCCGCTCATGAGGATAAAGCCGATGATAACGATGGCAAACCCAATAGCGAGGAAGAGGAAATTGGTACGGTCGAAAGCGTAGTTGCGACCGCCTCCCACATGCTTCTCCGAGTTTGTGGAGACTTGCTGTGATTGTTTGTTGTCTGACATAATTATTATTTTATACGGCGCACACGCACCGTTTCATTATTTCATCTTTTCATTTTTTCAATCTCTAAATCTTATAGAGGTCGCCCGCTTTCATGCGCAGGAACCTGTTGACAGAGATGTTGGCGCAAATCACGGTGATGACGATACCGCAGAAGAGCACCGACAGACCGGTGATGAGCATCTCACGCCAGGTCACCAGTGTGACGATCTCCGGCTCATAGCGATAGAGCGCATACATGCCGAAGCCTAAGACGATGCAGGCGAGGAGCGCAGCAATGACACCCACACCCACGGCGCTCCACACGAACGGCCGTCGGATGAAGCCCCAGGAGGCTCCCACGAGTTTCATCGTATGGATGGAGAAACGGCGCGCATAGATTCCCAGGCGCACAGTGTTGTTGATGAGTGAGAAGGAAACGAACGTCAGCAGGATAGCGAGCACAAGCATCGCCATGCCGATCTTCGTCAGATTACGGTTCACGGCATCGATGAGGTCTTTCTGATAAGAGATGTCTGAGACTTTGGGGTATTTCTTCAGTTCCTTGGAAATCCACACGAGCGAGTCATTGTTGGCATAGTCGCTCGTGAGCGTCAGTTCGATAGAAGAAGAGAACGGGTTGACACCATCGGTGAATGTCGACGGGTCGGCTCCCATCTGCTTGGCGGCATCTCTCAATGCCGACTCCTTACTGATGAAATGGATAGTCTTGATATAAGGGCGCTGGGCGATACTCCGCATGATGGTCTGTGCCTCGTTGTCAGTCATATCCTGTTCCAGCATCATCGTCACCTGAAGGTTCTCCTTCACATAAGCCGAGAGATTGCGGCCCGTGAGCGTGAAGAACACCACCAAGCCGAGGAGGATGAGCACCAAAGCCGTTGAGATGCAGAGCGTGACGGTCTGCAGGCGTCCTGAACGCCTTGTGCTCTTTGTATGTCTTTTCTTCATTATCGAATATCGATTTTCAATATGCTATTATCTGACAGGCAATATTTACCCAATGTTTTGCAAAGGTACTTATTATTAATCTAAGATGTGCATGATTAACGGGGATTAACATCCGAATACTATTAAGCACCCCGGAGAGGTTGATCCATAAATCAATCCGAAACCGGAAGGACCTTATTTCGTTGTATCCTGCTCATTGATGAATCCGTGACGGTAAGCATAGAGGAGTTCTTCGAGATCGGCTATCTGCGCCCGCAGTTCCTTACCCTTGTCGGTGTCGGCCACGAGCATACGGCGCTGCGACATCTCCACGATCTGTGTCGTCGACTTAATGTCTGTCCCGCGGAGGATGGCGTCCTCGGTACTCGTGAACGGCTCATGCTGGACAAGCTGGAAGCCACGACTGTGATAGACGAGGGTGTAGCCCGCGATACCCGTCTCACGGTGATAAGCCTGCGAGAAGCCGCCATCGATGACCATCAGCTTGCCGTTGGCCTTGATGGGGCTCTCTCCCTTGACAGCTTTCACGGGGACGTGACCGTTGATGATATGGCGATTCGGATCAGTGATGCCGAAGGCTTTCATGATATTGTCGCAGATCTCCTCCTTGTCGCGCAAGACGAAGTAGTTGCCTTTCTTCTCCTCATGCGTCTCCTTCTCTCGGATGAAATAACGCTCGAAGGTCGCCATCTTCGATTTGTCGAAGAGTGGGCTGTCGGGACCGCACCACAGATACATGAAGTAGTCGATGGCATAGTCTTTCTGCTCCGGCGTGGCATCACTCTGGAACGCACTGCGGATGAGCATCCCCACATCGGTGAAGAGCTGCTGACCACTGCACGAATGACCCGGATAGATCTCCACTTCCTTCAGCGAGCCATCCTCATTGAGGGGGATAGAGGCATGGAAGAGAAGGTTGTTGTTCCAGATGGCGTACATGCAGCCGTGGGAGAGCATGAGACGGATATGCTTGTGCAGCTTCTCACTGACCTCGAAACTGTGATGGAGCTTTGCCACAAGCGCAGCCTCCTCCTTCGTGAGCACGTCGGGATTCTTAGGATCTACTGTGGGGAAGGAACAGCTCGTCAGCTCATACTCGTTGCCGTCGAGTGTGATTGTGCCTTTCTTATAGTTGATAGCGTCGAGGAGTGCACGGTCCTGCATCTTCCACTCGGGATGTTTCTTGTAGAGCTGGCCCTCGAGCTTGAACTGTATCACGGCGATGGCCTTGTGCTCCTTGGCGATGAGCTGCCGTGTCTTGTCATCGATGGCTGCTGAGCCGCCGTCGGTCTTCGGAAGGAACTCCGTACAAGGATCATTGCCGTAAGCCTCCATGGCGAAGGTTGCGAGTGGCACGAGATTGATACCATAGCCATCTTCGAGCGTCACGAGATTGGCATAGCGCAAAGAGAGACGGATGACGGATGCCATGCACGCGTCGTTGCCTGCTGCTGCACCCATCCACAGGATGTCGTGGTTACCCCACGTGATATCCCACGAGTGGTAACCGTCGAGGAGATCCATGATACGATGAGCGCCGGGCCCACGGTCGTAGATGTCGCCAAGGATATGGAGCTGGTCGATGGCGAGGCGCTGGATGACATTGGAGATCGCCACGATGAAGTCGTCGGCACGGCCCGTGGAGATGATGGTGTCGACGATGCCATTGACATAGTTGAATTTGTTCTTGTCCTCCGGGCGCTCATGGAGTAGCTCCTGGATGATGTAAGAGAAGTCGGGGGGTAACGACTTACGTACCTTCGAACGCGTGTATTTACTGGACACATCGCGGCAGACAGCCACGAGGTGATGGAGTGTGATATGGTACCAGTCGTTGATGTCGGGCTCCGAAGCCTTGACAAGCTCGAGCTTCTGCTCAGGATAATAGATGAGCGTGCAGAGCTCGCGCTTCTCAGCTTCGCGCAGCGTATTGCCGAAGAGCTCATTGACTTTTCGTTTGATGTTACCGGATGCATTCTTAAGGATATGCTGGAATGCCTCGTATTCTCCGTGGAGGTCGGCAACGAAATGCTCGGTAGCCTTCGGGAGGTTGAGGATGGCGGAGAGGTTAATGATCTCTGTGCTGGCTGCAGCTATGGTGGGGAATGAATGGGAGAGCAACTGCAAGTAACGCATGTCGCTCTTAATATCGTAGGTCTTGTTCATATTGAAAAATTGAAAAAATGAAATATTGAAATATTTAAAATGTTAGTTTCGCTTTCGTAGGGGCGGCCCTACTGTATTAGTAATTGTACTGTCCAAACTTCGTCATGGCGGTGAAGAGCCGCTTTGTCTTTCCACCCTTCTTCGGCTCAATGATCCAGAAACCTTCGGGGAGACCAAGAAAAGTAGAGAGGACGGAGGTGAGACGGGAGGAGAAGTCATCGATACCCAAGCGCTTTATCATATCCCGTACCGTATCCTCATCGACATCGGAGAAACGCGCCAACTGATAGAGATCCATCAGATGCGACAACGGCATGGTGTGGTGCTGCAACTCGTAGTGGAGATTGAGCAAGGCCAAGCACAGTTGCTGCTCCGCCGACCCATTGTTAGCAAAGACATCCTTCACCTTGTTCTTCAAGAGCAGGTTCTTCGAAAGCAATGCATTCGTCAGCAGAGGACCCTCTACATATTTTTCCTTTCCTTCGAAGCGGTCTATCTCCTGCGTGTTCAGCGAAGGATACTGCACCTGGAAAGCATCGAAAGCCTGCGTGAGCTGACTCGAGACATGCTCCTGATCGGCATAGAGCAGGATACGGCGCCAGTCCTCCGCCTTGAAAGCGGAGACACGCTGAACGACTGCCTCTACTCCATCGTTCTGGAGGTCCGGATTGAGACTGGTGACATGAGGGTCGACACCAGTCTGAAGAAGTGTACCGATAAGTTCCTGCGCCTTCGACTGGATGAAGAGCTGCGTGTTGGAATCGATGATCTTACGATATAATGCTTCTATCTGTGCAGCCGCCGAAGCGAAGGTTATCTGACTTGTGAGCACGGGGTTCTTCACGACCGCCACGCGCTTGTTCCATCCGAGACTGAGAAAGGTCTCATGCTCGAGTTTTCCACAGACATGCACCACGGCAGCGTGCTCCACGAGATGGCGCTGACGCTGAAAAAGAATGGAATGCTGATGACGCTCCGTCTCCCACGGCTGAAGACCGCCTAAGGGTGTGAGCACATAGGGGATGCCGTGCATGTAGGCACGCTTCGAAAGCTGACAGGCCTCACGGCTCCAACAGCCGAAGATATGGATGATATCGTAGTCGCTGATCTGCTCCATGGCATGATGCCCCGCTCCGGCCACGACCTGCACATCAACCTCCTCCGCGAGATTCTTCGAGAAACTCTCGGCAAGGCCTTCGACGAGGTCATGATTGATACACACTGCATTGACAGCGTGAGGAACGAAAAGCAAAACCTTCAGCATGATAGCGTTATTGTTTATGCGTCGTGAAGTCGAGCTTGTTGGCGAACTTATAGCGCAGTCCGTACTTGAGGTTTCTCCACACGAGAGAGAGGCTGTAAGGATAGATGAGCAGTGCGGGGACATGCTCACTGAAAGCTGACATCGCCTTGCAACCGAACACGGTGCGCAGCACGACGCTCAGGATAAGCCCCAGCACAGCGGCAACAAGGAGGATGACGTTCACCGTCACGGCTCCCCACACGATGCCGACAAGCATGAGCAGAAACGAGAGGTGCAACATTATCTGATCGATATTGAACCAAGCACGATGCGCGAAGCTGCGCTCCAGCCACTTACGTGTCTCACGATAGAAGATATGGCCCGCCATCCAAATGGAGTGCTCGGGCGCATCGTCGAGGGTCCACGCTGCATCGCGTGTCTCCAAGGCTACCTTGCCTTCTTCTGAATACTTGTTTACGAGGAAGTCGTACTCTCCATGAATAAGATTGAGGTTCCCGAGGAATCCATCCTGCTTCATGAACACCGACTTGCGGATCATGATGTTCGGAGCCAAGGCAGCATAAGCATTGCCCTGAGCTGCCTCGCGCATGAGATAATAAGCAGCGTTGAGCCGCTCGAAGCGCTTGAAAGACGAAGCCTCATCCTCATACCCGCCATAACCCACGACAAGTTGCGTACTGTTCGTACAGTTCTCTGCCATCGTCTGCAGCCATGTGTCAGAGGCAGGCTTCGAAGTGGGCTCGGTCATCACAAGCCACTCTGTCTTAGCCGCTTTGACACCCAACGTCATGGCGAGCTTCTTACGGCTCACATAGCGTGACGACTGAGGGATGTAAGTGATATAGAGCGTACAGTCGGCTGGCTCCTGGTCAAGCTGCTGCTGGAAACGCTTCAACACATCCTCAGTCTCGTTCTCTCCCTCCTCCACAACGACGATGATCTGAAAACCCGCGGGATATTTCTGCGACATGATAGCCGGCAGATTGCGCGATATAGCCTCCGGCTCATCGTGAGGAGCAAGGATCACGGAAAGCGGAGGAAGAGACTCTGCGCCCCCTTCCTTCTCATCCTTTCCGTTTTGCTCCCATTTGCTTTTGCTGAAACGCAGATAAGGGCTAAAGAATGATGCGACGGCAGCAACCACCAGCAACACGGCGCTGCTGATGATCGTGAAGTTGTCTATACTGATTGTATAAGTCATTGTATATGAAAGCTCTTTAGATAAGCTTCTTATTTAAGATCCTCTGTGATAAGACCTTGTGGCAACGGGCGACAGTTGTACTGGCTCGCCATGATCTCTCCGTAGGCTCCTGCTGAGCGGATGGCAAGGAGGTCGCCGCGCTTGCTGCCTGCGATAGCCGTGTCCTTGGCAAAGACATCACTCGACTCGCAGATAGGACCCACGATGTCGTAGACCACTGGAGCAGCGTCGCTCGTGAGGTTCTCGATCTTATGCGTAGCGTCGTAGAGCGCAGGGCGGATGAGATCACTCATGCCCGCATCCACGATGCAGAACTTCTTATTCACACCTTGCTTGATATAGAGCACCTTCGTGATGAGACTTCCCATCTGTCCGACGATGGAGCGGCCCAGTTCGAAGTGAACCTTCTGTCCGGGTGTCAGATGCAGTCCATCGGCAAACGTCTTGAAGTAGTCCTTGAAGTTTGGAATGGGGTCTGCCTCGGGATCATCATAGTTGATACCAAGTCCGCCTCCGACATTGATGTTCTCCACCTCGATATTCTTCGTCTTCAAGATCTCCTGCAACTCATTGATACGCAGGCACAGCATCTCGAAGTCGTCCATCTTCAGGATCTGACTCCCGATATGGAAATGCAAGCCGATGAACTTCACGTTCTCCAGCTCTTTGGCGCGCTCGATGACGGGCACCATGTCACTCATCGCAATGCCGAACTTATTCTCAGCGAGACCCGTCGTGATGTTGGCATGCGTGTGAGCGCCCACCTCAGGGTTGATGCGGAAGCAGACCTGAGCTATTTTGCCTTTTGCCTTGGCAAGTTCATTGATGACCTCAAGTTCTGGCACGCTCTCGACATTGAAACAGAAGATATCAGCGTCGAGCGCTGTGTTGATCTCCCAGTCGGCTTTGCCCACGCCTGCATATACGATGCTGTCGTGGCGGAAGCCGGCTCTCATCGCAGCCTCTATCTCTCCTCCACTCACGCAGTCGGCACCGAGCCCGGCCGCAGCAATGATCTTCAGGATCTTCAGGTTGGCATTGGCTTTGACGGCATAGTGAACGACGAAGTTAGGGTATTGCGCCGCCTCCTTCTTCACTTCGTCCAGCGTCTGACGGAGGAGAGCGGAGTCATAATAATAGAAAGGTGTGCGCACAGAGCGGAACTTTTCTATTGGGAATGTATTCGTCATTTGTGTTAGAATCTTCTTATTTAAATAATGTGTCGCTCAGGCTCTGCAGTGCCCGCTTCTTGTCTGATTCCTTGATAAGGAAGGAGATGTTGTAGTTGGAGCCACCGTAGCTGATCATACGCACGGGGATATCCTTCATGGCGTCCGTAGCAATGGTCTCGAAGCCCACATTGTGCCAGTCGAGGTCACCCACAACGCAGATGATACACATATCCTCATCGACGGTCACCGTGCCGTATTTCTTCAGCTCGTCCACGATCTCATCGAGGTGTGCGTTGTTGTCGATACTCATAGAGACACCGACCTCGGAGGTTGTGATCATGTCGATAGGTGTCTGATAACTCTCGAAAATCTCGAAGACCTTGCGGAGGAAGCCCGTAGCAAGGAGCATGCGCGACGACTTGATCTTGATGGCCGTGATATTGTCCTTCGCAGCCACAGCCTTGATGGTGCCGCGCCCGAGCTCGTTGTTGATGATTGTACCCTCTGCATCAGGCTCCATGGTGTTCTTCAGACGCACGGGGATGCCAGCGTACTTAGCCGGCTGAACACATGTCGGATGCAGGATCTTCGCACCGAAGTAAGCCAACTCAGCAGCCTCCTCGAAGTTGAGCTGATGCACGGCTGTGGTATGATCCACGAAGCGCGGGTCGTTGTTGTGCATGCCATCGATATCGGTCCAGATCTGAATCTCGTCAGCAGGCAGTGCTGCACCGATCAGAGAAGCGGTATAGTCGGAGCCACCACGCAGCAGATTGTCCACCTCGCCGTAAGCATTGCGGCAGATGAAGCCCTGCGTGATATAGATCTGATAGCCGGGATTCTTCTCCATGACCTCGTGCAGATGCTCCTTGATATAAAGCAGGTCAGGCTCCGAGTTCTTGTTCGTACGCATGAAACTCAGTGCATCGACCAAGATACTCTTGATGCCTTGCTCCTGGAGGTAGTTGTTCACCATGTTGGTCGACATGATCTCACCCTGGGAGACGATGATTTTCTCCTCGAAACTCGTGAAGATGCCTTTGGTGAACGAACGCATGTAACTGAATCTGTCGCGGAGGAATTCGCGCGTCTTCGTCTTGTAATCATCGTTCTGATACAAGTTCTCCACGTGATCCATGTATTTGGTCTCAAGGTTATTGATAACCTCGTTGGCGCCCTCCGGATTCTTCTTATAGAGATAGTTGCTGATCTCTACAAGACTGTTCGTTGTACCGCTCATAGCAGAGAGCACGACGAATGTGGGTTCTCCGGATCTTGTAATAAGCTTAGCTACGCTCTTCATGCGCTCGGGACTTCCTACGGAAGTACCACCAAATTTCATTACGTTCATATCGATGATATTTTTATTATTTCCTATCTAATTTAATCCTTATTTCTGATCTCCAGCACTTTACCGTCCTCGCACTTGTAGACAAAGCCGGGGTAACGGTCGAGCATTGAGATATTGTGCGTGGACATGACAACAGCCGTGCCCTCAGCAGTGAAGCCCTTGAGCAGTCGCACGATATTGTCGGCCGTCTCCGGATCGAGGTTACCTGTAGGCTCATCGGCAATGATGATTTTCGGTTTGTTGAGGATGGCACGCGCGATAGAGATACGCTGCTGCTCACCGCCTGAGAGCTCATGCGGCATGGAGTGGATTTTGTCCGTCATTCCCACAGCCTCGAGCACTTCATTGATGCGCTCCTCTATCTTTTTCTTATCCTTCCACCCCGTGGCACGGAGCACAAAACGGAGGTTCTGAAACACGTCGCGGTCGCGAAGCAACTGGAAATCCTGAAAGATGATACCCATCTCACGGCGCAAGGCCGGGATATCATGACGGCGAAGCTTGAGCAGGTCTCGTCCAAGAACCTCTGCTCTCTCGCCATCCTCCGGATACAGATCAAGCTCACAATAGAAAGTCTTGAGCAGGCTGCTCTTGCCCGATCCTACTTTTCCGATCAGATAGATAAACTCACCCTCGTCGGCGTGGAAACTCACATCGTCGAGGATCAGTGTATCCTGTTGGTATACTTTTACTTTATCGTAGTCTATCAGCATATATTATTCTAACTCCAAACTCAATAAAACTCCTAACTCCTATCTCCTAACTCCTAACTATTCTTGGCTCTTCTTTATTCTCCTTGCCTTGTCCCACTCCGGGTTATGGCGTTTGGCGAGCTCACGTGCGATATCCTCAATGCGCAGGCCTTTGGAAGTGAGGAGCACGATGAGATGATACATCAGATCGGAAGCCTCATAGATGAGGTTCTCGTTCGTGCCGTTGGTAGCCTCAATGACGGTTTCCACAGCTTCCTCACCCACTTTCTGCGCCATCTTGTTTACGCCCTTGCGGAAGAGGCTCGTCGTGTAACTGCCTTCCGGCATCTCTTCATGACGCTTGTTGATGAAGTCCTGAAGCTCAGAGAAGAAGAGGATGGGGTTCAACTCATTCTCCTCAGCCCAGCAAGTGTCGGTACCGAGGTGACACACGGGACCATCGGGATGAACCTCGATAAGCAGCGTGTCGTGGTCGCAGTCTTCCTTCACACTGACGAGGTGAAGGTAGTTGCCCGATGTCTCACCCTTGGTCCAAAGACATTTTCTCGTACGGCTCCAGAAGGTAACGAGCTTCGTCTCCATCGTCTTATCATAGGCTTCCTTGTTCATGAAGCCCAGCATCAGCACCTTTGAGGTCACTGCATCCTGTATGATGGCTGGCACGAGCCCGCCCATCTTTTCAAAATCTATCGTCATGATTTAAACTATGTTCTGAGTATTATATTCTGAAGTATTATTTATAATCTGACATTTATTCCTTTGTCTCTGAGATAACGCTTGAGCTCCGGAATCTTGATCTCCCCGAAGTGGAAGACGCTTGCTGCCAGGGCTGCATCAGCCTTACCTTTGGTGAAAGCATCATAGAAGTCCTCCATCTTTCCTGCGCCTCCACTGGCGATGACGGGGATGGGCACGAGGTCCGCCATCTCAGCAAGAGGCTCATAGGCGAAACCTTTCTTTACGCCGTCGTGATCCATACTCGTGAAGAGAATTTCTCCAGCTCCACGGTCTGCGACTTCTTTCGCCCACTCCATAAGCCGATGCTCGGTGCGTTCGCGCCCTCCTTTGACGTAGCAATGCCAACCATCGGCATCGTTGCGTGCGTCAATGGCGCAGACACAGACCTGAGAGCCGTATTTGGAAGCGATCTGATCGATGAGCTCCGGATGACGGATAGCCGCAGAGTTGATGCTTATCTTATCGGCTCCGGCGTCAAGCAGTCGGTCCACATCTTCTATCGCATTGATGCCACCACCCACCGTGAACGGGATATTGATCTCTCGCGCCACGCGGCTGACCATATCCGTGAAGGTCTTGCGGCCCTCAACCGTAGCCGTGATGTCGAGGAAGACAAGCTCATCGGCTCCCGCATCACTATAGGCCTTGCCGAGCTCCACAGGGTCTCCCGCCTGGCGGAGGTTGACGAAGTGGGTGCCCTTCACGGTCTCTCCGTCCTTGACATCGAGACACGGCACGATACGTTTGGCTAATCCGTTCATCATATCTTCAACCGTTATTATTTCTTCAATTTCTCTAAATCAATTCTTCCCTCATACCATGCCTTACCGAAGACCACAGCGGGGATGCCAGCCTCATCCAAAGCCAGTATATCCTCATCACTGCTCACACCTCCACTGGCAATGAGATGAATATGGGGGAAAGCTTTCATGACCTTGCAGTAAAGCTCCGTAGCTGGTCCTGCGAGGGTCCCGTCCTTGGAGATATCGGTGCAGAGCACATTCTTCACACCTGCTTCCACATATCTAGTAAGGAACGGCAGCAGTTCTTCCTTCGAGTCTTCCTTCCATCCGTTGATGCTTACGAAGCCGTTACGCACGTCAGCGCCGAGGATTATCTTCTCAGCACCATAGGTCTTAAGCCACCCGAGGAACGTCTGAGGCTGACTCACGGCAATGCTCCCCACGGTCACCATAGCGGCTCCTGCAGCGAACGCTTTCTCGATATCCTCCTCACTCTTGATGCCACCTCCGAAATCGACTTTCAGACTCGTGGCAGCGGTGATGCCGCGAAGCACCGCATCGTTGACGATGTGCTTTGCCTTGGCGCCATCGAGGTCCACGACATGAAGACGCTTGAAGCCCAAACGCTCAAACTCACGAGCCTGAGACACAGGGTCCTCATTGTAGACCTTCTTCTGACTGTAGTCTCCCTTCGTCAGGCGCACACATTTGCCGCCGATGATATCTATAGCTGGAATCAGTTCTATTTTCATCGTCCTTCAATATTAATCCGTTGTCTCCATCTCAAGGAAATTACGCAATATCTGCTCTCCCACTTTACCGCTCTTCTCCGGATGGAACTGTACCGTCCAGAAGTTGTCGCGATGCATAGCAGCGGAATAAGGCACAGTGTAGTCGGCGGTAGCAATCGTAAACTCCGAGGTCGGAACATAATAGCTGTGCACGAAATAGACGTAGTCGCCTTCTTTCACGCCTTTGAAAAGCGGCGAGGAAAGGTCGTGCAGTGAGTTCCATCCCATCTCCGGCACTTTGTATTCGTGCGATTTAGGCACGAACTTTTTCACCTCCTCCGGGAAGATTCCGATGCAATCGACGTCGCCCTCTTCCGAATGGGCACAGAGAAGCTGCTGCCCCACACAGATACCTAGCACAGGTTGGTGCAGAGACCTTATGACCTCATCCAAGCCATGAGAGCGGAGATAAGCCATCGTCGTCTGCGCACTTCCCTGACCTGGGAAGATGATACGGTCGGCAGAAGACAACTCCCGGGGATCATCCGTGATGACGGGCTCCACACCGAGTCGTCGCAAGGCGTTGACAACGGAGTAGATATTGCCGGCATTATATTTGATAATTGCTACTTTCATGTCTGCAAAGCGTTAATCACCTTGCAAATTTACTAAAAAAAGACGGGGGAGCGTCATAACAAAGAGATTTTTTAGTCAAAGGATGATAAAAATGAACATTTCGTTCGAAAACCGCCAATATTTTTATAATTTTGTACCGCTATCTGACAAAGAAGCAAATAAAACAAGATTTTTGACTGCTCTTAAAGACAAAGAAAGACATGAAGAAATACATCTTAGCGCTTGCCCTTGCCGTTGTATCACTGTGCAGTTGGGGAGCGAACCGAGCTACCAAAGTGTATCTGTTCGGCTTCGCCGCCTCGTTCAACGACTCTACAGTCTATTTTACCGAGATTCAGGAGCTGGACTCTGCTTACATCGACTCAAAGACGAAGTTTCTCTATAGCCGTGAGAACTATTCTTACCAGCTCCGCGACCACCTCACGGAACAGGGCGCCAAGACTCCGACGTGCATCACTTGCTTTGCCCTGAAACGTAAGGACATTGATAAGAAATACGCTCGCCTGAGAAAGAAATACACGGCCAATGGAAAATTCATCGTCAAGGAAGTGAAACAGCCCGGCTTCCGTTACCAAGCCATCAAACCCGATGAGTAATACGCCTAACCATACACCAAACTGTCTTACCTACCATTTCTGTGTAGCAGAACTGCCATTTTCTATAGCATTCGTCGGCTATAAGGATGGATTACGTCTGCTTTCTTCCTTCGTGCCCTTTATCAACAATAATGATGTCGTCGCAGAGGAAGAAAATAACGACTCACTACTCTTTAAGCTTACTGTAGACGACAGTTTGCGCCCCGAGCCCAAAGCTGACAGAGAGCGGATACGCGATTTCGACACCGGCAACGGCATAACCATCGTAGACAAGCTGAAAAATGGAGGATATCAATATATCATCAAGGACATCAACGGTTCAGATTGTTGTCTGCTCATCACAGACAAGGAATTCCGCAACTGTCGTTGTGCGCTCAACGGCGACTTCATCATGCGCTCTTTCGGACTGAATAATGCCATCATGCTCGTCTATGCCTTTGCCGCTGCCTATCGGGACACGGTTCTGGTGCATGCCTCCGTGGTGCGACAGAACGGTTACGGCTATGCCTTCATCGCTAAGAGCGGCACGGGAAAGTCGACACAGGTCAGCAACTGGCTTCGTTTTCTCCCTGGCTGCGATTTGATGAACGATGACAACCCCGTAGTTAGAGTCATTGATGGTAAGAGCTTTATCTACGGCAGTCCCTGGAGCGGCAAGACTCCATGCTACCGCAACATTAAGGCACCTCTTGGAGCTGTGACCCGCATTGACCGAGCTCCGGCCAATAGCATCGAGAAAGTGAACGTTCTTGAAGCCTTTGCCTCTCTCCTGCCTTCCGTCTCTTCCATGAAATGGGATGAAAATCTGTACGAAAAAATATGCACCAATATCTCAAGAATCATTGAGACCACTCCCATCTACACCCTTCATTGTCTTCCTGACAGAAACTCAGCGGAGGTCTGCAACAGAGCGATCAGTAAGAAGGACAAGTAGCGAAAAATATATAAAAAGAGATTATAGGATAAGAGAAGATTGAAGTATGCTAAAAATGCGAGAAGTAACATTCAAAAACTCTATATTGATTCCCGCTGTTCTGAAGCTCATCAACGAAGGGCACACCGTGACACTCCCATTGAAAGGCTTCTCCATGCGACCCTTCCTTGAGGACGGACGTGATAAAGCCCTCCTGGCAAAGGTGGGTAAACTGCGTGTAGGTGACCCCGTATTGGCAATCATTGACCATCAGCGCTATGTCCTCCACCGCATCGTGAAGATTGAGGGCGATAACGTGACACTTTTAGGTGACGGTAATCTCCACCCCGAGCACTGCAAGACCTCCGACATCGAGGCATCCGTAATCGGCTTCTATCGCAAAGGACGCACCACCCTCGACCCTATTGCAGGCTGGAAATGGAAGACTTACTCCACGGTATGGATGCGTCTACGGCCCATCCGTCGTTGGCTTCTTGCTTTCTACCGCCGAGTGTGGATCCCGATTTTCGGGTATGCATAATAACAACTAAAATGAATGTCTAAAACAAACATAAATAATAACTATGAAAGCAAAACCAGGATTCAGAGTAACCGATGTATGCGGCTCTCATATCATTATTGCTGAGGGAAAAGAGAATATCGACTTCAGCAATATAATCAGTTTAAACGATAGTGCCCTTCTCCTTTGGAAAAGCATCCAAGGCAAAGACTTTACTGTGGAGGACCTCGCCGACATTCTCCAAGACAACTATCAGCTTGACGACAACACACCGTTGCCACGTCAGCAGGCTCTAAAAGATGCCCAGGAGGTGGCTGACCAATGGAAAGAAGCCGGAATCATCTCTGCCTGACATTATTCATAATTAATAAAATATCTTGGAAGTAGCCTTATTACGAAACAAACTTATAACGAAAGCAAATAATTACGCGGTGAAAAGGGTTTATGCAACGTGTTGCGCACAGAGATAGTGAAAAAACTGCATAAATATTTTGGTGAACGCACACAATGCCGTACCTTTGCACCAGATGGTTGTGAAACCGTCACAATTTTGGTTTTAGTTTTTAGGTTTTAGTTTCGTACATGTTAGGTTTAAGATTGTTTTTACGATAGGTATCAGTACAAGAAGGTAAAGACAGATTGGTTTTTAGGAATACGAAATAGAGGATGCAACGTGTTTTACGTAGCATCCTTTATTTGTTTTATCGCGTCACATATGGGGCGGTAACACGTCACATATGGGGCGGAAACGCGACACGTATGAGGCGGAAACGCGACACGTATGAGGCGTGATAAGAGAAGGCTTTCAAATATTAGAATTCGTAACCGATATTTATCATGAAGTTGACACCGTTGGTCTTGTTTGAATAGCCGAGAGTGGCGCCGATAGGCCCGATAAGCGACTTGTAGTAGTAGGCAAGCTCATAGCCGAGCATGGGACTGTACTTCAACAAGTCACGGAGGGCATCAGCATGCTGCGCACCCGCCGTCTTAAAAAGGATGAAGTTATTTGTCGAGAGTTGAGCCTGGAGTCGTAACTGACATGCTACGAAATGGTTGTCGGTGATCTCAACGTGCCCTATCCCCGGGAACGGCATCTGCTGGTCTAGATAATGACCGAACCACTGTCCGCCGACACCGTTCATGCGGATCAGCGGAATGTCAGAGCCGAAAAGCAGACGACCGTAAAGCATCGGCTGAAAGGTGAAGATATGGTTCAGCGGGAAGGACATGCGCCAATGAGCACTGAGCTCACTGAACCCACGGTGATCTTTATAAGAATAAAAGTTGTCCGTAAAGTAACCGTACTCAGCCTGAAAACTTGCACCTCGTGTGGGGAACACTCCTTTGTTCTCCGAATCGTAATGGAGGTTGGCATGATAACTGAAGAAATGGCTGTCGCTGACATCAAAGCCCTCGTGGCCGATGTTACTCTCGACCATGAGCCGATGGAAGTTGTAGAAGTCCCAGCGAACAGAGAGATCCATTGTGAGGTTGCGAATGCCGATATCCATCAGTCCTACACTCGCTTGATGGTGGTTGAGCGTGAGGTTATACGACTTATGTCCACCATCGAAGATATCAAGGTCGTTATGCTCATAATAATACTCTATGCCTGTCTCCACCCTGTGCTTAGGCTTGAAGACACCCCGAAGGTCCACGCTCGTCTTCTTGCCAAGCCGCAACATCGCTTCGAGGTCTACGGGGTGTTTCGCCATCGAATAGACACCATCGAGCTGCATCGCTACCATTGTCTCAGTGTCAAAGCGTAGACCCACACTTCCTTGTATCCGGTCGTATTCAGGACGCTCACGCCTTGTAGCAGCATAGCTCACGGGTACGAGCGCTGCCGGATTAAGCTGCGGACGTGTGGGTTGATAATCGTCAGCGAGACCGAGTTTGTGCTTAAGCGCCATCAGTTCGTCCCAGTGAGCCATCGCCTCCTCCTCGCCCCGCCGAACGAGGGTATCGATGGCTGCTGGCGTGAAGCTCGCTGCGCCATAACCTTTTGTATTTACGCGAATAGCAACATCGGTGAGACCGAGGTTATCCTCATATTTATTCTTACAGTTGACGTCGATAATCTGTCCGATGACCGAGGCATTAGAGTTGATGTCATCAGCTGTTCGCGGGGCCCCCTGCACAGTCACACCGATGATATAGTCGGCTCCCATTGCTTTAGCGATATCCGCCGGATAGTTGTTGCGCAGACCTCCGTCGACCAGCACTTTGTCACCGAGGCGCACCGGTGAGAAGACAGCAGGAATAGACATACTCGTGCGCATAGCCTGAGCAAGATGTCCTGAGTGGAAATCATACTCAGTGTTGTCCACGATATTTGTTGCTACACAGGCAAAGGGGATTGGGAGAGAATCGAAACTCATCGAGTCAGTATAGCCTGCCGTGAGCCTGTCGAAGAGCCGCATAAGATTCTTGCCTTGGATGAAGCCTGCCTCGCGCAACCGACTATCTTTATTGAGCGTATAAGTTTTTGTGAAAGCGTAGGTCGTCTGCTTCTCGCGGTTCCCAAGGTTCTGTGTATAATAGTCGTCGCGGTCACTGAGCAGAAAAGTCCAGTCTTGTTTCCGCACCATAGAGTCGAGACGTTGTGCATTCCATCCACAACTGTACAGGCCTCCGATAATGCTTCCCATGGAGGTACCAGTGACGATGTCTACGGGTATTCCCGCCTTCTCTATCACCTTCAACGCACCGATATGTGCCACACCCTTGGCACCTCCACCTGAGAGAACCACAGCAACACGCGGACGGCGAGGCTGGGCATTCACACAAAAGCAAGAAGATACAAGAATGAGAATCAGACAAAGTAGTTTCGCTTTCATAACAATAGGTTTTTATTATCTTTCCTCACAAATATTTTTCACACGGATTCTAAAGATTTTAATGATTTTCGGCTTCGCCGATAATATAGGGATGCTGAAGAGTACGTGTTGCCGCAAAGCGGCGTAACCATCTTTAAAATCTTTAGAATCCGTGTGAGATAAAATTTTAGTAAGTGTAAGAAGCTCCCATCTTTGGAAACGCCTTATGCAACTTCCTCCAGATGACCTCGAAGAGCACCGTACCCACGATAGCCGTGAGGATACCGAGGATCACGTCGATGCAGTAGTGATGACCGGTATAGACGGCTGTGAACCAGATACCTACACAGATGAAACCAAAGAGGCATGAGGTATACCAACGCCTGTGGCTCATGACCGAATAGATCGTCGTCACGAGAAGATAAGCGGCATGCAAACTCGGCACGGCGGCAAAGACGTTAGCGTTCTTGCCATAGATACTGTGGAAGATGTTCAGTCCTACAAGCTGATCGAACCGTCCTAATCCCGCCACATTGCCAGGCGTATGGAGCACGGGAGTGAAACCATAGTTCATGGCATACCATGGCGGTGCTGCGGGGTGAACATAATAGCCGATGAATCCGATGAGATTCACCGTGAGAAACGCCCAGGCAAAACGGTTAGCCCAGTCGCGCTTATGGATGAAGTAGAGGTATATCGTAAAGGCGATAGGCACCGGCACCCAACAGAGGTAGAAGCAGCCTGCCATGAAGTCGAGCACGGCACAATGGTGAATGGCGAACCACTCACCAGGAATGAGCCTGCCTGCTGCAGTGTTGATGCCAAAGAGCGCTTTCTCTGCATCATACAAGCCTCGCACATCGATACTGTGGAACTCATAGTTGGGATAGAAGTTGAAACTGCTGTAGATGAAGCCAAAGAGAAACCACGGCAGCATACAGAGCGTGAAACGGCGTGTAGGCTTGATGGCAACGAAGATGGCAAACAGTACAGCTATCAATAAGCAATCCATAGCCTTATTTATTCATCTCCTTATCGCGCTCCGTGAGTTTCTTATAGCAATAGCCCACGCGCCAGAAAGCTGTGATATTAGCGAGCACAGCAATGAGGATCATACCCCCGGCAAGCCACCACAGATTGCCTGTAGCTCCCGTGAGCATGGCTGTGATAGCCGTCACCACGACACGCTCTGGGCGCTGCATCAGTCCCACTTTGCACTCAATGCCAAGACCCTCTGCACGTGCACGGACATAGCTCACCATGACACTACCCACCATGGCGGCGAAGGTCACGACACCCATCCAGAACCATCCTTCATCTTCAAGGAAGACGAGCACGATACCGAAGAGTGATACCAGCTCACTGTATCGGTCGAGCGTAGAGTCCCACATGGCGCCAAACGACGAGCTCATGTTGCCCATGCGCGCCAGTCGGCCGTCCATCATGTCGAACAGTCCTGAGGCAATGATAATGAATCCACCCCATCCGAGAGTCGTTGTCTGGACAAAGAGGTCTGGCTGCTGAGAGGCACAGATGAAGAACACGGCAGCCACGATGTTGCCGATAAAGCCCAGGGTCGTGACGACGTTCGGTGTGATACCTACCTTGATCATGCCTTTAATCAACGGGTTGATGATCTTGTAAATAACTTGTTGTAGAAAATCTCTATACCACATATATACTATTATTTTTGTTTACTTGTTTAATTATCCTTGACCATCGTTTTTTGTCTGAATACCCATCCTCGCTGCAGCGGATAATTGAAGCCAAAGGCCACAGCCAGCGCTACAAGACACTTGACGATGACGAAATAGCTCTTACCTCCAGCAAGCCATGTCAGCAGGTTGGTTCCGCCGCCATTGAGGAGCATGCTTCCGATCCATACGACGAGATATCTCTCTGCCAAGGCTTTCTTGCCACGTCCTGTCTTAGAAAAGACATAGTGACTGTTGAGCGTAAAATTGGTCAATCCACCGCAGACCACCCCGATAATATTGGCATAGCCATACGTAAGCAGACCGAGGTATGTCAGCGAGATGGCCAAGCCAAAGTCAACACAGCTTGCTGCTGAAGCACTCATCTCTGCCTTGGCGAACGTCCATAGTTCGTGTTTGATCTTTCCCATAGATGTTTACCAACAAGACAGAATATATTTTGCCACAACCATAACCACTAATGCATAGACGCCGCCGAGAATATCATCTCCCATGACCCAGAAAGCACCTTTCATGCGATCAAGCTTCTTGATTCCCAATGGTTTAACGATATCGAAGAAGCGGAAGAGCACAAGAGCTGCCAGCGCCCAGCCCCACTCTTTTGGCTGTACGACGATGAGCGGAATCCACACGCCGACCATCTCGTCGACAACCACTCGCGACGGGTCCTCGCCCCAGTAAGGCTGCAAGCGCGCTGTAGCCCATGTACCGAGCAAGGTGAAGAGCAGAATGAGGGCGATCGTGAGAAACATCAGTTCACTGCCTGAAAGCCAGAGGCTCAGCAAGCCCCATATCACGGTTGCCAGCACACTGCCGGCTGTGCCTGGTCCCCACGGCCACAATCCGCTATAGAACCCCGTGCCTATGAGCATAGGGAGAAAGGGAGGACGCTTGTCCGTAAGGTTGCCTTTATCGTTCATGATTGATTTTTTATGATTATGCAATGGCGGACGGCCACAAGAGCAACACGCCGCTTTCGATTGCAAAATTAATATAAAACTCTTATCTATCAAAGAGTTTTAGAGAGTTTTGCTGAATTATTGAGTAACTTTGTATGCTATTTCATAAGCAATAGAACAAAAAGTATTCAAAATTACCACAGCAGTGTTCCAAAATAGAATTAGGTATATATAGAGGACACGTGGCAAGAGATTGTAAGGACAGGAATAATATTTTATGAACAACAAACGCTTCGTCATGGCACTTCTGATGACTTTCGTATGTTTCATCAGTGCTGTGGCCCAACAAACAACGGAAAAGATAACCGGACAAATCGTAGACAAAGACGGCTATGCCATACCTTATGCCAGTGTTACTTATCGCGGGCACCATATCGCCGTGTCGAGCGACATCGAGGGCAAGTTCTCTGTCGATAAGCATCCGGGATGGATTATCACGATTACGAGTGTAGGATTCAAAAGCACAACCGTGAAGGTGGATGCTTCGTCCTCAGACCTCGGCAAAATCGTGCTAAAGGACGACACACGCTCGCTCTCTGAGGTCGTCGTCAAGCAGAAACGCGGGCGCTACCGCCGTAAGTACAACCCTGCCGTGGAGCTCATGCGCAAGGTTATCGCTGCGAAGAAAAAGACAGATCTCGACAACTACCCGTATTATCAGTACGATAAGTATCAGAAGATTACACTGGCCTTCAACGACATCACGGACAAGCAGCTTGAGGGTAAGTTCTTTCAGAAGAGAAGTTACCTGCGCGATCAGATAGAGACGTCGCCCTATAACAACAAGCGCATCCTCCCCGTGCAGGTCGACGAGACGGTGACGCAGCATGTCTACCGCAAGGACCCGAAGAAAGAGAAGGACATCATCATGGGTCAGCAGTCGAGCGGTATCGGTCAGGTGCTCTCCACGGGAGAGATCCTCAACACGATGCTGAAAGAGGTGTTCACCGATGTGAACATCTACGACGATTATGTACGACTTGTGCAGTACCCCTTCGTCTCTCCTATCGGCAACACGGCCATTTCTTTCTATCATTTCTATATTGAGGACACGACTTATGTCGACAAGGACAAGTGTTATCACTTGCAGTTCATTCCCGCCAATCAGCAGGACTTCGGCTTCCGCGGTGAGCTGTGGGTCCTTGCCGACTCCACGCTACATGTGCGCAAGGTGAACCTTTACATGCCAAAGAAGAGTGACGTCAACTGGATTGACGACATGAAGATTGAACAGGAATATACGAAGCTCGACAACGGTGAGTGGGTGCTCACAAAAGACGACATGGCGGCAGAAATTCATGCCAACAAGCTCTTGCAGGATCTGCTTGTCGTAAGAACAACACGACTCTCCAACTATGCTTTCCACGAATTGCCGAAGCAGCTCTTCGCCGGCAAGGCGAAGGTGAAGCACTATAGCGATGCCTATAACCGCAATGATGCTTTCTGGAACGAATACCGACAAGTGGGACTGACGAAGAGCGAGTCGTCGATGTCGAACTTTATTCGGGCCATGGAGAACTCCAAAGGATGGAAATATATTATCAAGGCGGTGCAACTGCTTGTGGAGAACTATGTCGAGACCACTTCTGATCCGAATAAGAAAAGTAAGTTCGATATCGGACCTGTCAATACTTTTATCAGCTCCAACTATGTCGATGGTCTGCGTCTGCGTCTTGCCGGTCGTACGCTGGCAGCCCTCAACCCGCATCTCTTCTGGAACGGATATGCTGCTTATGGCACGAAGAGCCACCGCTGGTACTACGGCGATGAGTTCACGTGGTCATTCAACAAGAAGCAGCTCAGTCCCTTCGAGTTTCCACAGCGCAACCTCGTCTTCGAGACGTCTCGCGATGTAATGTCACCTTCCGACCTGAACCTGATCCACAATAAAGATAATATTTTCATGACGATCCGTTCAAGCTCGCAGAAGGAGATGTTCCTCTATAATCGCCAACGCCTGACATTCAATTATGAGACGGAAGCTGGATGGCGCTATAATGCACGTTTCCAAACACAGAGCAACGAAACGGCGGGCCAGCTCCATTTCTATAAGGTGAACACGGGCGAGGAGATTCATAAGATCCGCCTCACCGATGCTACCGTGGGCATCACCTGGAACCCGGGTGTGACCTACGTCAACACGAAGCGTACACGTCTGCCGGTCAACCTCGACTCACCGGATATCAGCCTCTCGCATACCATGGGCTTCAAAGGTTTGCTCGGTGGTGATTTCCGCAGCAACATCACGACGCTCGGCATTTATCAGCGTCAGTGGCTCGGCTCTTTCGGATATATGGATTTCCATGTCATCGGCAAGGCACAATGGAATAAAGTGCCATTCCCGCTGCTTATCCAGCCGCCTGTCAACCTCAGTTATATTGAGACGGAGAACACAGTATCGCTCGTTCACGACTGGGAATTCCTCAACGACCGTCAGGTGTTCTGGAGCTGGAAATGGGATCTCAACGGTAAGATTCTAAACCGCATCCCATTCATCAGACGACTCAAATGGAGAGAGTTTGTGGATGTCAAGGGCTTCTGGGGAACTCTCACTGACAAGAACAACCCGACGAAGAACACGAATGATGATCTCATTTACCGCTTCCCCGTCGACTCGCATATCATGAGCAATAAGCCTTACTGGGAGGTGGAAGCCGGAATCCACAATATCTTCAAGCTCATCAGCATAGGATATGTACGCCGACTGACCTACAACTATCCAGGCGTGAGCAAGTGGGGCATCAGATTTGACTTCCAAGCATCGTTCTAATAAAAAGCCCCATCAAGCCTCCCCTTCGGGGAAGCTTGATGGGGCTTTGGCTTGGTGGGGCTTCTTGGTGAGGTTTCTCTTTTTATATATAGTATTCTGCTGCATCAATAAGCCCTGCACGGAAAGCGAACTTCGTGGCTTCGTGGAGGTTGTTGACGCCTAACTTGCGGAAGATGTTCTTTCGATGCGTATTGATGGTATGGAAACTGGAGAAACGCTGCTTGGCTATCTCCTTCGTTGTCATACCCAAAGCAATATCTTTCAGAATCTCCTGCTCTGTCTTCGTCAGTTGCGGGAGTTCTTCTTTGTGCTCAGCCTCATCGTTGGCAGGCGAGAGCAACATCTCCGTGACTTGTTGGCAAATGAATCGCTTGCCTTTGGAAGCATAATTGATGGCTTCCTTTATCTCCGTCAAAGAGCAATCCTTTAGAACGATCCCACACTTAGGACAGGTCACGATCATCTCATGAAGGAAATCCTGACTCAGATCTTCACTAAAGAGAATCCACTGAGCATCAGGGAAGCGCTCACTGATGATGTTCAATTCTGCAGCATCATTGATATCGAAAAGTGTGTAGTCGACAATAATAATAGCCTTGCTGTCAGTTTTCAACGCCTCCAAGAGCCCTGCCTTGTCCGACAGGCATTTACACTCTGCATCTTTCCGCGCAGAAATGACATAGAGAAGCCCTGCGCGTGTGATATCTTGATTGTCAGCAATATAAAATTTCATCTCTCTAAATTCCAGCTCTTTATGTAATCAACAACCAACCCCTCTCGTGCTCCCGCCGTTATCGGGGGACAGGAACCTTCGGAGGGGCTTGGGGAGGCCTCTTTTTAATTAAAGTTCAACTCCGGTGCCTTCTCGGCTCCCGCAGCAGCCTCAAACTTCTCCATGCGGTTGAAACCGAACATACCCGCAAAGATGACGTTCGGGAAACGGCGCACCGTCTGGTTGTAATCCTGAACTGCAGCATTATACTGCTGACGAGCCTCATTGATACGGTTCTCTGTACCTTCCAACTGTATCTGCAAACTGTGGAAGTTCTCATTGGCTTTCAGCTCAGGATAGCGCTCAGCCACGACCATGAGTTTGCCTAAAGCTTCCGACAACTGACCTTGAGCCTGCTCAAACTGTTTCATCTTCTCCGGTGTGAGGTTGCTGGCATCCAGTTTGATCTGTCCCACAGAAGCACGCGCCTTCGTCACAGCCTCAAATGTCTCACGCTCATGCTTGGCATAAGCCTGGACGGTCTTGGCAAGGTTCGGGATAAGATCCGCACGCCGCTGATAGGTCGCCTGAACATCGGCAAGCGCTGTCGTAGCCGCCTCCTGTTTATCCACCATACCGTTGTATGCGCTGCATCCACCGAAGCAGATGAGCACAATGACAACAGCTATCACCAATAAAATAATGTTGTTCTTCTTCATAGTATCAAAATTATTACAATATAACTCCTAACTCCTATCTCTTAACTCCTAACTTTTACCAGCCGCCGCCAGCACCACCGCCGCCGAAGCTGCCGCCTCCGAAACTGCCGCCACTGAAGCCTCCACCTGAAGAGCCCCAGTCGCCACCGCCCCCGAGGAAGAAAGGTGGGAACCAATCATCATCATTGCGGTGCCGTTTTCCTTTCTTCTTTGGCTTGGGATGATACCATCCAAGTTTGGCAAGCGCCCAAAGAATAACAGAGACTATTGGATGCCAGAGAGCCAAGGCAAGGATAAGTATACTAAACCAAACGGGAAAGTCATCATCGTCATCGTCCGAGGTAATATCCTCCCCATCTACTGTTGCCTTGCCAGTCTTAAACTTACTGTACAGCGCTTTTGCTGTAGAGAGCACAGCAGCATCAAGATCATCCTCCTTCATATTTTTCACGATGCATGCCTGAGCAATGTCATCGCACTCTACATCCGTGAGGTCTCCTTCCAGACCTTTTCCCGGAGCAATAAAATACTTCCGGTCATCAACCGCAATGACGATCACCAATCCTCGCCGCGTCTTCTTGTCACCTACTCCATACTTATTGCCTATATCCTCCGCCACGCGGAAGCAGTCGCCGTCCTTTACATTATTGACGACGACAAACACCGACTGGATGCCACATTGTGTCTCCAACCGCCTGAGGTAGACATCTGCCGTATCCCGGTCAGCAGGACTCATAAGGTTCTCGGGATCGCATACATAGCGTGTGCGGTCCTCGAGATGCACCATCGGAATGTTATCTGCCGTCCATTCTTTGGCATGGCCAATGACCACAGCAAAGAAGGCCAGGATAAAAAGCAATAGTTTCTTCATCATTTAATGACTATCGCCTTGATGATACGCACGTCTTTCAGCGGGCGGTCGTGATCATCTGTTGCCACAGCATCGATGTCGCCAACCACTGACAAACCCTTGACAACCTCCCCAAAAACAGTATATCGTCCGTCAAGCCACGGCGTGCCGCCATGTGACCAGTAGTAATCGCACATCTCCTGTGGGTACTTCACTGTACCGTTGGTCAGAGAATCAAGTTGATGCTGGAATTTGGCCATCGCCTTAGGACCATAGGGAAAGCCCCAGACGAGATAGAACTGCGAGGCAGACGATTCATGCTTGGGGTTGTCGGCGTCCGGCTCACGCGCAGTAGCCAAGGCACCACGCTTATGAAAATATTTGGGGAAGCAGATTTCTGCAGGAATACGATAGCCCGGATCATAATCGCCAACTTGTGCTCCTGGCTTGGCATGACGTGTCGTAGAATCTCCTGTCTGAATCATGAAATCGGAGATGATTCGGTGCCAAAGATTACCATCATAATAACCTGCACGAACCAACTTAAGAAAGTTATCACGATGCCTTGGCGTTTCATTATAAAGTTCTACCGTGATGTCCCCCATCGATGTCTTTAACAATACCTGATGGCGGACATCCGAAGAATCGGTTTTCACAATCAAGGAGTCGACCTGAGCAAGAAGCGCTAAGGGCGACAAAAGGAAACATAGAAAAATAAGTACCTTTCTCATATTTCAATAAGTATAAATGCAGGGGGCGGTCCCCTGTGGCCGCCCGCAATTGAAGATTCAACAGCCGTTGGCCTAATTGATTCGTTGTCAAAGTTACAAATAATTCTTAGAAATAATTCAAATACTGCTCATTTTTTCCGAAAAACTATCAAAATTGTGGTTTATAAGCATTTGAAGCAACAAAAAACTTTGCCAATTGTAGAAGTTTCATTACTTTTGCAACAGATAACGAATATCACATCTTAAGATAATAAAAGCGCTTTAATACAAAATGAATAAGAAAGTTCTCATTCCACTCGTAGTGGTCATTGTCCTGCTTCTCGCAGGTGTTGGTGTTCTTTATTTCAACCTCCATAAGCAACGCAAGGAAAATGCGGACATGGAGCAGCTTGCTGCACTCGACAAGAAAGAAATGGAAAACGAATATCAGCAATTCGCCGACCAGTACAGTGAGATGAAGACACAGATCAACAACGACTCCATCGTGGCCCAGCTCACGGCTCAACAGGAGAAGACCCAGCGTCTGCTCGCCGAGCTCCGCAACACGAAGAGTACGGATGCTAAAGAGATCGCCCGTCTGAGAAGGGAACTTGCTACAGTACGTGCCGTACTGCGTAGCTATGTCATACAGATTGACTCGCTCAACCGCGCCAACGAGCATCTCACCGCAGAGAACACACGTATTCGTGGTCAGTATGCAGAGGCCAACCGCCAAATTGAAGGATTGAACACAGAGCGTGCAAGCCTTTCAGAGAAAGTGGCGATCGCTGCTCAGCTCGATGCGACGGGTATCTCCATGACGGCCCTCAATAAACGCGGCAAGAGCACAGACAAACTGAAGAAAGCCAAACGCTTCATGGTGAGCTTCACCATCGCCCGCAACGTCACGGCTCAAAGCGGCATGAAGACCGTTTATATCCGTGTCACGACTCCTACAGGTGCACTGCTCGGTGGTGCCGGAAGCTTCAACTACGAGAACCGCTCGCTGGCTTGCTCCGCTAAGCGTTCGCTGGAATATACGGGTAAGGAGACTCCGATGAGCCTCTACCTCGATATCGATCAGTCGCTTGAAGGCGGCACGTTCAACGTCAGCATCTTCGCCGACGGCAACATGATCGGTAGCCGAAGCTTCTCGTTCCAATAGGATAATAATCATTCCCATGTGCAGGGGCGGCCCTTGTGGCCGTCCGCAAAAACATAGAGATAACATAAGAAATATGAGAAAAAGCACGATAGTTCTTTTTATCGCCTGCAGTTTAGGATGCTATATCCCTGCCAGTGCCCAACAAGTGCTGACACTTGACAGTTGCCGTGCCCTGGCATTGCGCAACAACAAGCAATTGCAGGTGTCGCGCATCAACAAGGAGATGACCGAGTATGCGCGCAAATCGGCAAGAACACAGTACTTGCCGAAGGTAGACGCTATAGCGGGCTACTCTTATTTCACGCGAGAAATCAATCTTCTGAGTAAAAGCCAGAAAAATGAACTGAACAACATCGGTACGACAGGAGTCAGCCAGGTGAGCGGAGACCTTACAACAGGTATCAGCGAGCAACTGACGAATATGGTCAAGCAAGGCACCATCACTCCTGCACAAGCTCAGCAGATAGGTGGTTTGATGCAACAGTTTGCCAACGGCCCCATCTCACAGTACGCTGCAGGACTGGGCAATACCATCGGTAAGAAGGTTGTAGATGCACTCCACACAGATACACACAACATCTTTGCCGGCTCCATCTTCCTTCGTCAGCCTATCTACATGGGCGGCGGCATCATCGCTGCCAACCGTATGGCTGATATCACGGAGCAGATGGCTGACGACAACATCACATTGAAGAATCAGTCTACGCTCTATAACATCGACCAGGCTTATTGGACCGTTGTCTCGCTGAAGCAGAAGCAAAAGCTCGCTTACAGTTTCCGTGACCTCGTGAAGAAGCTCGACGACGATGTTCAAAAGATGATTAAGCAAGGCGTTGCCACACGTGCCGATGGCCTGAAGGTTCAAGTACGTGTCAACGAGGCTGACATGCAGATCACGCAGGTTGACGATGGTCTTGTGCTCTCGAAGATGCTTCTCTGCCAGCTCTGTGGACTGCCAATGGACGACAACATCGTGCTTGCCGACGAGAACAAGGATCATATCGATACCGATGCTTCTGTAGCTGCAGAGACTTATACCCCTGATAAGGATTTCAGCAGTCGACCAGAGGTAAGACTGTTACAGAAGTCTGTTGACTTAGGTGAACAGAACACGAAACTCATTCGAGCAGCCTTTCTCCCCCATCTCGCACTGACAGGTGGTTACTCCATTTCTAACCCGAACGTTTTCAATGGTTTTCAAAGAAAATTCTCCGGCGTTTGGAATGTAGGCGTGACCCTGCAGGTGCCGGTATGGAACTGGTTTGAGTCTCGCTATAAGGTTCGCGCTTCTGAGGCTGCTACAAATATGGCAAAGGTTGAACTCTCTGATGTCCAGGAGAAGATCAACCTACAGATCACGCAAAGCCGATTCAAAGTGAAGGAGGCGCGCAAGAAACTTGCCATGGCTGAGAAGAATATTGCCAGTGCAGAGGAGAACCTTCGTTGTGCACAGGTGGGTTTCAAGGAAGGCGTCATGGAATCAACCGACGTACTCGCTGCTCAGACAGCATGGCAACAGGCTCAGAGTCAGAAGATTGACGCACAGGTAGAGGTGAAGCTTGCCCAGGTGAACCTCGAAAAGGCATTGGGTATTTTACAATAACAATAACAAAACAGCATAAAGATGAGCGCAAAGAGTCAGCACCAAAATGTACTATTAGCGGTACTGGGGTTCAGCATCGCCGTCTTGATCGTCGCCCTTATCGGTTTCTTCACGTTGGGTAAGACCGATGAGATCATCCAGGGTGAAGTAGAGGTTGGCGAATACCGTGTCAGTTGCAAGCTACCGGCCCGTGTCGAAGAGATCCGCGTCAAAGAAGGCGACTATGTTCACAAAGGCGACACCCTCGCTATCCTTGAGATTCCAGAGATGAATGCCCAAGAAAAAGTGGCTCAGTCTACTGAGGCCGCCACACAGGCATTGAGCGATCTCACCGACGAAGGTACGCGTCGTGAAGCTATTGAGAGCGCTTATCAGCTTGTGCAGCAGGCTAAAGCCGCTTCCGACGTGGCCAAGAAGACCTACGACCGTATGCAGAACCTCTACGCTGAGGGAGTGACAAGCCAGCAGAAACGTGACGAGGCGAAAGCTGCCTGGGAAGTAGCTGTGGCTCACGAGAACTCCATGAAGAGTCAGTATGAGCTGGCTAAGAATGGTGCCCGTGAGAAGCAGAAAGAGGCTCAGCGCCATCAAGTCAACGCTGCAAAGAACGCTGTCAACGTTGTGCGCTCTGTACTGAAAGAGACTGTCCAGATAGCCGCCGTCGACGGTGAGGTGAGCGACATCTATCCGAAGGAAGGTGAACTCGTAGGTATGGGATCCCCGATCATGAGCATCTCTATCATGAAAGATATGTGGGGTACCTTCAATGTGCGCGAGGATCAGCTCAATGGCCTGAAGATTGGCGACACGTTCACGGCTTTCTCTCCCGCTTTCAACAAATCGCTGAAAATGAGAGTCTATGAAATTAAAGATGAAGGCTCCTATGCAGTGTGGAAAGCTACGAAAAGCAATGGTCAGTATGACTTGAAGACTTTTGAGGTCAAAGCTCGCCCCATCAATCCGTTTGACGGTCTCCGTCCGGGTATGTCGTTGGTTGTGAAGAACGTGAAGAAGTGAGCCTCTCTGAGACCATAAAACGCATCTACCACATCTTTGTCCGCGAACTGGTCATTATGTGGCGGCATCCGATCTTCGGGTTCTGTACCTTTGTCTTCCCCCTTATAGTAGTGCTCTTTTTCACTACGCTGATGAACGGAGGACAGCCTGTAGAGATGCCGGTAGGTGTTGTCGATCAAGACAATACCCATGTGAGCCGCGCCATGATTCGGAAGCTCGACGGCTTCCAGACGACGCATGTCATTGGCCATTATGCCAATATGAACGATGCTCGCGAAGCCATACAGAAAAACCAGATCTACGCCTTTCTGCTCATTCCCAAAGGTACGACAGATAAACTCCTTGATGGCGACCAACCGAAGATCTCTTTCTATTATAGTAATGTGACGCTTGTTGCAGGCTCGTTGCTTTTCCGCGACCTGAAGACGATAGCGTCCCTGGGGTCGGCTGCCGTAGGTTCGGCAAAGCTCTCTGCACTCGGAAAGACCTCCAAAGAGATACGCACATTCTTACAGCCCATCGTCATCGACCTCCACCAAATAGGCAATCCGTGGTCCAACTACAATGTGTATCTGAGCACAGCCATGGTGCCAGGTGTTCTGATGATTTTCGTCTTCCTGCTCACTCCCTACTCTATCGGTACCGAATTGAAGTTTCATCGGTCCAAGCAGTGGATGAAGATGGCTGGCAACAACATCCATATCGCCATAGCAGGTAAGATTCTTCCGCAGACCATCATCTTTACGTTGGTGATGTGGTGCTTTGAGTTCTACATCTTCTATGGGCTCCACTTCCCTCATCCGGGAGGCGTAGTACCTATCTTACTTTTGGGTTTCCTCTCGGTCTTCGCTTGTCAGTGCTTTGGCATCTTCATCTTCGGCCTCATGCCTTCCTTGCGTATGTCGATGTCGATATGCTCTCTGTGGTCAGTGGTGAGTTTCTCAGCCTGTGGTGCTACCTATCCGGTATTCGCCATGGACTCAATGATCCAGTCGATGGCTCAGCTCTTCCCACTCCGCCACTATTACATGATCTACCAGATGTGTATCTTCAACGGCTATCCGCTGAGCTACGCCTGGTTCGATTTCCTAGTTCTTATCATCTTTGCTTTCCTCCCGATGTTCACCATCAAGAATATCAAAAAGGCAATGCTTGTTTACGTTTACATTCCATAATATTAAGACATAAAATAAGACATAATATCGTACATGAAGAGAGACGGTCTGTTATACAGAATACGCGAAGGCATCTATGATACATGCTATATCATGGTGCAGGAGGTGAAGAACGAGTTCCGCGACGAGGGCTTACTCATCTTCTGCGTGCTTGTACCGCTTTTCTATCCTCTTCTCTATTCATGGATCTACAACAATGAGGTGGTACGCGATGTGCCTGTGGCTGTGGTTGACTTCAGTCACAGCCACGCTTCCCGCGAGTTCACACGTTTGTTGGATGCCAGTGCCGATACGAAAGTGGCTTACTATTGTAACTCCTTGGACGAAGCCAAGGAACTGACAGGTAAGCAACAAGTACACGGTACGATCTATTTCCCCAACGATTTCGAGCAGCGTCTTGGCCGTGGTGAACAGGCAACGGTGAGCGTCTATTGCGACATGAGCCTTATGCTCACGTATAAGGCTATCTATTCGGCGGCTCAGGCCGTGGCTTCCAAGATGAACGCACAGATACAGATGAGCAAGAGCAACGACTTCACGAACCGCGACGATGAGGTGACGACGAAGCCGCTCGACTTCGACGAGGTACCAATCTTCAATACCACGGTGGGTTACGGTAATGCGATCCTCCCCGGTGTGCTCATTCTCATCCTTCAACAGACGCTGCTGCTCGGTATCGGTCTCTCTGCAGGTACTGCTCGTGAGAAGAACCGCTTTCAGAACCTCGTACCTATCCAGAAACACTACAACGGCATCTTCCGTATCGTGTTAGGAAAGAGTTCTGCCTATTTCTGCCTTTATATGATTATGGCGGCCTACATCACGCTTTGCGTGCCCCGTATGTTCCATTATATCTCACTTGTTTCTGCTCAGACAATCATCGGATTGATGGTACCTTATCTGCTTGCCGTCATTTTCTTTGGCATGACACTGTCGTGTCTCGTGCGCTATCGTGAGAATGTAATGCTGCTTGTCATCTTCACGTCTGTGCCCTTGCTTTTTATGACGGGTATCAGCTGGCCACAGTCGAACATGCCGTGGTTCTGGCAAGCTATAGCGTGGTTCTTCCCCTCTACCTTTGGCATCCGTGGATTTTTACGTATCTCCTCCATGGGCGCCTCGCTGCAAGATATCCAAGTGGAATATCAAGCTTTATGGATCCAGACGTTGGTCTATTTCTTCACCGCATGCCTCGTTTACCGCTATCAGATCATCCTCTCGCACAAACGGGCGAGAGCAAGACTGAAACAGATGGCGGAAAGCAGAAAGAATTGGGCGAGTGCACAGTCATAGACAGACTTTACATCGCCACGAGTTTTGCCAATACTGTCCCACCCCATACACAAAGCAGCCCCAGCGCAAAACTTCCTACGAGATAGAGGAAGAAGTAAAGGTTGTTGCCACCACTGAGAAGCGATAGGTTCTCATTCATGAATGTGGAGAACGTAGTGAAGCCTCCGCAAAAACCGGTGGTCAACAGCAACTTAGCCTGTGGAGACAAGCCAAAGTTGGCATAAGGCAGTCCCGAAAAGAAACCTATTAGAAAACAGCCTAAAAGGTTTACGATGAATGTTCCAAAAGGGAAAGACGTTGTAAACCACGCTGTCGCAGCTTTCGATACCAAGAAACGGCAGCCACCTCCTAAGAAACTGCCACAACCAACAATCAAGAAATCTCTGAATAAATACATTTTTTAGAATATTATTTCAACGGTGCTCTGAAGTCGCAACCCTCTTTCCATCGCGAGCAGCCATAAGCAGTCTTGCCTTTGAGGATTCGACCTTTGCCACACTTGGGGCAGACATCACCTTCTTTCACCTTTAGCTTTCCCTTCTTTGATTTCGCCTTTTTATCTTCCATCTTAGCTTTCCCCTCTTCGTCCTTCGCTTTTTCTTCTCCACTATCCACGATGAGTTGTCCAGAGTTGTCGTGCAGCACATCGTTAACGATACGTGTCACCTGATCCTTGAGCTCATTGATAAATGTTCCGGCATCATACTTATTCTGCTCGATCTCACGCAATTTCTTCTCCCACATACCCGTGAGTTCCACACTGGTGAGAAGTTTCTCATGAATGGTGTCGATGAGTTGTATGCCCGTCGGAGTAGCTACAAGGTTCTTACGCTCACGGCGAATATAATGACGCTTGAAGAGTGTCTCAATGATTCCCGCACGCGAAGAAGGCCGCCCGATACCATTCTCTTTCATGGCAGCCGACAGTTCCTCGTCGTCCACGAGTTTGCCTGCAGTCTCCATGGCTCTCAGCAATGAAGCCTCGGTGTAATGCTTCGGAGGTACCATCATCTTTTCGGTGAGCGTGGGCTTATGCGGGCCTGACTCACCTTTGACGAATGTGGGCAGAAGCTTGTCGTCGGCTGCATTCTTGCCATCGTCCTGGCGTTGCTCCTCTTTCGTATAGACTGCACGCCAGCCCGGATCAAGGATCTCCTTGCCCGAGGTCTTAAACTCAATCTTGTCTACCTTACCCGTCACTGAGGTCGTAGAAAACTTACAATCGGGATAGAATACGGCAATGAATCGACGTGCTATCAAGTCGTATACTTTCTTCTCCACATCCGTCAGTCCATTGGGCACCTGACCTGTAGGAATGATGGCATGGTGATCAGTGACCTTCGAGGTATCGAAGACACGTTTCGACTTCGGCAGTGTCTTACTAAACCCTGCCAACGTCTTGATAATATCGAGATAAGGCTTGCGCCCCGCCTCCATATATTGGCTCACGCCATTGAGGATCTTTGGACACTTTGGATAAATATCATCAGAGAGGTACTGTGTGTCGACACGCGGATAAGTCGTCAGTTTCTTCTCATACAGTCCCTGGATGAGGTTGAGCGACATTTCTGCAGAAAAGCCATACTTACGGTTCAGATCTACCTGAAGGGATGTGAGGTCGTAGAGCTGCTTCGCTGGTTCCTTGCCTTGCTTCTTCTGTACAGACGTGATGACAAAGGGCTTGCCTTCGATGAGAGAGAATGCCTGCTGACCTTCTTCCTTCGACGTAAACTTGCCCGAAGTAGCCGTAAAGAGCGTATCGCGATAGATGGTCGACAGTACCCAGTAAGGCTCCGGCTTGAAGTTGTCAATCTCTTTCTGTCGTTTTACGATCAGTGCGAGCGTTGGAGTCTGCACACGCCCGATGGACAGCACCTGATGGTTCTGTCCATACATCAGTGTATAGAGGCGTGTACAGTTCATGCCAAGGAGCCAGTCGCCGATGGCACGGCTCAATCCCGCAAGATAAAGTCGGTTGTATTGTTTCTCTTCTTTTAAATTCTCGAAACCCTCCTTGATAGCCTCATCGGTCATGGAGGAGATCCACAAGCGCTTCACCGGACATTTGACCTTCGCCATCTGCATCACCCAACGCTGGATGAGTTCACCCTCCTGACCAGCATCACCGCAGTTGATAATCTCATCAGCATTGGCATAAAGCTGCGAGATGGTCTGAAACTGCTTCTCTATTCCCCGATCGGGAATCAGTTTCAAGCCAAACCTGCGCGGAATCATAGGCAGAGCCGCCAGCGTCCAATAACGCCAGTTCTGCTCATAGTCGTTGGGTTCTTTTAATTCACACAGATGACCAAAGGTCCAGGTCACCTGATAGCCGTTGCCCTCCATATATCCGTCGCGTGAAGTCGTAGCCCCAAGGATGCGGGCGATGTCGCGTGCCACGCTCGGTTTCTCTGCTATACAAACAATCATTAAAGTTTTCTCTTTCGTGCAAAGTTAGCAAAAAACTGGGTAAAACTGCACAAAACAAGAAAAATGAGAAAAAGATGAGGAAAAGCTACACAGACTCAAGGCTTTTTCGTAACTTTGTTGGATGAAAGAAATTACAGATACATTTTTCGTTATTAGCACAAAGATATTATGAAGGTAGGACTATTTATCCCATGTTACGTCGATGCCCTTTATCCGGAAGTCGGCGTGGCTACCTATAAGCTCCTGAAACACTTCGGCATCGATGTCGACTATCCCGAGAAGCAGACATGCTGCGGACAGCCGATGGGCAATGCCGGATTTGAGGATATGGCTAAGCCATTGGCCGACAAGTTTGAGCAGATGTTCAAAGGTTTCGACTATGTCGTGGCTCCGTCTGCATCCTGCGCCGCCTACGTACGGTGCTATTACCCCCATTTGCTTCAGGGCGACAACCATCCGTGCACCGTCCCCGGCCGCACGATGGATATCGTGGAGTTTCTGCACGATATATTGAAGATCAAAGAGCTTCCAGGCTCTTTTCCACATATTGTGAGTGTACATAACAGTTGCCACGGCGTGCGTGAGCTTGGTCTCTCCGCACCCTCAGAGCGTAACATCGAGCCTTACAACAAAATTATCGACTTACTGAAACTCAAGGACGGCATCACTGTTTATGAGCCTGAGCGTAAGGATGAGTGCTGCGGCTTCGGCGGCATGTTCGCCGTGGAGGAGCCCGCCGTCTCTATCCGCATGGGTGAGGACAAGATCATGCGCCACATGGCTACGGGCGCAGAGTATATCACGGGTCCCGACTCCTCCTGCCTCATGCACATGGAAGGCATCGCACGCAAGGAGCACAAAGCCATCAAGTTTATTCACGTAGCGCAGATTTTAGCAGCAGGATTATGAGTACAGAACATTCGAGAAGAGCAAAAGAGATTCTCAAGAACCACGATAAGATAACCCGTCACGACAAGACTTTCTGGGGCGTGCGTGAAGGGCACGACCGCATGATGCACGGACTGCCTGAATGGGAGTCGTTGCGCGATCATGCTTCACAGATCAAGATGCACACCATCACGCATCTCGCCGACTACCTCGAGCAGTTCTCCTCACAGTTGGAGAGCCGCGGGGTCATCGTCCATTGGGCGAAGGATGCCGAGGAGCTCAACGCCATGGTCTACGACATTCTCAAGAGCCATCATGTGACGAAGATGGTGAAGTCGAAGTCGATGCTCACGGAAGAGTGTGGCCTCAACCCTTATCTCATCAGCCGAGGCATCGACGTGGTAGAGACCGATCTCGGTGAACGTATTCTGCAGCTTATGCACCGCAAGCCCGCTCACATCGTCATGCCTGCTATCCATATCACGAAAGAAGAGGTTGCTGAGTGTTTCGAGAAGGAAGGCATCAGCCCCGAGAAAGGCAACTGCGACCCGACCTATCTCACCTATTGTGCCCGCAAGAGCCTGCGCCATGAGTTTGAAGAGGCACAAGCAGGTCTCACCGGCTGCAACTTCGGTGTGGCTAAGACCGGCGACATCGTGGTCTGCACGAATGAGGGCAACGCTGATATGACGACCTCCATGCCAAAGCTCCATATCGTGACAATGGGAATCGAAAAACTCGTACCCGACTACGATTCACTCGCTGTCTTCCAACGCTTGCTTTGCCGTTGTGGCACAGGCCAGCCTACAACGGGTTTCACCTCTCATTTCCGCCAGGCCCGCCCCGGAGCAGAGATGCACGTTGTGCTGCTCGACAACTGGCGCAGTGATGCCATCGCTGATCCAGAGCATTGGCAGACATTGAAATGTATCCGCTGTGGTGCCTGCATGAACACTTGTCCCGTCTACCGCCGTTCAACAGGTGCCAGCTACACCTATTTCATCCCTGGTCCTATCGGTGTGGATCTCGGCATGCTCAAAGATCCACGTAAATATTCCGATAACGTGTCGGCGTGCTCACTCTGCATGAGCTGCGACAATGTGTGCCCGGCAGAGGTTGCGCCCGGTTCACAAATCTATCTGTGGCGTCAGCGCCTTGATAAATTAGGGAAAGCCGACAAACTGAAGAAGGTAATGTCAGAAGGCATGAGTATGCTCTTCAATCATCCCGATCTCTATAACACGGCTCTGTGGTTTGCTCCTTTAGCTAACTATGTCCCGGATGCCATGACACATTATTCGAACCTCAACCCATGGGGTATTGGCCATAGCAAGCCGGTGTTTGCCAAGAAGAGCTTCCATCAGTGGTGGAAGAAGAAATCATAACCTCTGGGCCCCACCCCTACCCCTCCCCCATCCAGGGGAGGGAGAGATTACTACCGTAGGATCTTTAGTGTCGTGTAGGCAGTCACATAGTGACTGCTCTCGCGTCATTCTCTGACGTTCGACAAACAATCGTGTGGCGTTCGACTAACAATCGTGCGACGTTCGACAAACAATCGTGCGACGTTCGACAAACAATGGCATTTCATCTTTTCAGCAGTACATACACGATGACGGGCACACCGATAAGCGGTGTTACGGCATTCAGCGGAAGGACAGTGCCATCAGCTGGCAATGTGATGACGACATTGCAAAGCAAGGCTATCGTTGAACCCATGAGAATAGTCATGGGAAGCAATATGCGGTGGTCGGTAGTTGACGTGTAGAGGCGTGCAATATGAGGCACAGCCAATGCAATGAAAGCGATAGGTCCACAGAAAGCCGTAACAACAGCCGTCAGAAGCCCCGTAACCAAAAGCAGCATATTACGGATTCGCCGAACATTGATTCCCATACTCTCCGCATATTGGGGACCCAAGAGCAGCGCATTGAGCGGCTTGATCAATAGCAATGTAGAAAGCGTTGCAAGGACTGTCAGTGTAGCAAAGAGCGGCATTCCTTCCAAGCCTACATTCGTGAAGTCGCCCATACCCCAGACGACGAAACTGTGCACGCCTTCTTCTGTGGCTAACGAGTTGAGCAACGTGATAATACTCGAGCAGAAATAGCCAACCATCATGCCGATGATGATAAGCATCACCGAACTACGAACCCTCCGACTGAAGAACCAGATGACCATCGTCACGACCATCGCCCCAACAAATGCTGCAACGATGGATGATACCCAACCCAGCATTCCCCCAACAATCAGTCCGGGAGCCAGCGTGAGCAGGGCCACAGCCAACGAGGCACCTCCTGTAACACCAAAGATATCCGGTGCAGCGAGCGGATTGCGGAAAGCTGTCTGAAGCAACAGTCCACTCACAGCCAATGCGCCTCCGGCAAGCAATGCTGTGAGTGCCTGTGGCAAACGACTTGAAAGGATAATCGTTTTGCTGATGTCATCGCCTTTTCCCAACAATGTCTTCACAACCTCGTCCATGGGAATAGTCACACTGCCATGGAAGAGCGAGAGAAGGAAGAGAAAGATACAAGCAACTATCAAAAAGATTCGTTTCAACATAACTTTTCATAATACCTCAGCTTCCCCAACTTCGCCTCCGGATGCAACAAGATGATCATCTCACGCAAGAGGTAATCGGGTCGCCAGCTGACCTCTTCGAAATAAGGCTTTACGGAACAGTTGCACTCATAGATATTACCCGTACGAAAGGCTTTCAACGCGCTGTATCCCTGAAACTCGCGCAACAAGTCGCTCTTCGACATCGGCCGGGTACCATTAAACTTGAAAGCCCACACATCGATCTGTCCGGCCTTAGCGAGGATCTGCTCAAAGCTCAGCGGCAGACTTCCACTGTGCTTATCGTCAGCAAAGGCATAAGCCGCATGTGCATCACGGATCGTTACACCGATCGTACTCTCACCTCCAGGCGTATACCACACCGCTCCCGTCTTGCGCTCGGTAAGTACACTTTTGCCTTTAGGCAGCTTCGCTGCATAGGCTTTAAGTGACTGATAATTAGACTCTACTACATTGAACAAGGAATCGCCTCTTTGCGCGCAATCAAACAGTCGTGCAAAGAAGCGCATCCACTCAGCACGCCCGAGCGAGGACGTTTCCATGTAGTCGGCAGCAAGGATGATGGGGACACCTAACTTTCCTAACCGTCCCAAACTTTGCCCCTCGTAAGGACTAAGGATAATGGCATCAGGCTTGAGTGCAATGATCCGCTCGATATTTGGACTCATCGAACTGCCACAGTCCTCTATCTTCCCTTTTGCTCCCTCAGCAAGGCGTAGCCGCTTTTGAATATCGGGAATCTGAATATACTGCGCATCGCATACGCCCACAATCCTATCCGTCACACCGAGATACTCCATGAGCTTGCAGTGAGCTGTCGTGAAGACTACCACGCGCTTGTAAGGTCTCGTGGCGCTCACAGTCTGCAAAGTCTTGCCTTGTTGCCACGGATCGAGAACCGTGAAAGCTGTGTCACCCTCTGATCTCAGAAGTTGGGCATAAGAAAAGGCATTGCCTTGCCCCTCTGTGCCAACAGGTTTGTTGGCACAAGAGAAGAGCAAGGCGATGCCTAATAACAGGAAAAGAACTTTCCTCATATTGGATTATTTTACTTCAAGAACACGATCTTGTGAGGATTGAGTCCACAAGCAGAAAACTCTCGCTCGTAGTTACCCTGTGCATTGAACACATAGATTTTGCCATCCGTATAATAGTCGGATGTAGCTACATAGATACGTCCGTCATAAGGATTGACGCTGATGCTGTACACAGAAGTAGAAGCAATCTCCGTAGGCACATTCTTGAAGAAGTCCTTATTCGTAGCACCTGTTTTTGCATCATAGGTGTACAGGGTCGTAGTTGTCGCATAAGTAGACCAGTTAGTCACGCTGTTAGCGCAATAAGCCACCCCATTGTTAACGTCCATTGCTGATGCATTGCCAAGCTGAGTGTACTTGCCTGTCGTCGTAGAGTAGACACCCCAAGGGTTATCATAGCTGGCTCCGAAACCGGTAACATAGATATTGTCACCATCCTCATACAGCTTAGCAGGATCCTGCATAATAGTAGAATAAGTGACAGTCTTGAAATCAGAGTTTACAACAGCTAAACGGTTATCATTATAGTTTTGTCCCTGAAGCGTGACATAGAGTTTGCCATCATGTGCCACGACATCCTCCGGACGGTCACCGACCTTCAGCGAGTCAACAAACTGCAGTTTGTCTCCGTCAATGCGGATTCTGCTGACATAGCCACCATAGGAAGTGACATACAGCATATCATTCTCTGCATCTACTGAGCGCACCTGGCCGAGAGCCGGATGCTTCTTCGCGAAACTGATATTGTCTGTCTCCATGCCATATTCATTGAGCAGAGTGATATAGTTGCTGACGTTGACAGCTACCACGATCTTGTTTCCATCGACCGTGATGATATCATTTCCTGTGTCACCCAATTGATGGCCATTCTGCTGAGTGTAGAGACAGGTTGTATTGATCTGTCCCGAAGCCCAGTCGAAATAGATGATGTTGGAGTTGTTCTTATTCATGCTGCCTTCATTGAGGATGAACGCTCTGTCGCGGCTGGTCATCTCGACCTTGCCACCACCAGATGGGTCCCAATCAACATTGTCGCTACAAGAGGTGAAACCTGCCACCACTGCTAAAACCAACAGGGCGAAATACTTTAAATGCTTCATTCTATTAATTTATATTTTGGTTATTGATTAAATGTGCCAAGTCAATGATGCCATCCACTGTCTGCCTGGCATCGGATAGTATTTTATGATCTCGTACTGAGTATCTGTAAAGTTGGTTGCCTTCAGACTGATATCCAGCAAGGTCCTGCTCCACTTGATCGAACGCGACAGCGTCAGCGAATGTTCCCAAAAAGCGTGCATGCGATATTCGGGTTTGTTCTGTGCCATACTGTAGCGCGCCCCCTGCATGACGACACTGTAGCCGATATTCAGCCAAGGTGTCGTCAATATTGCATTGCCACTTCCACTCCATCGTGGAGTATAAGGCAACTGGTTATCATAGCTCTGTGAGGTTTTGTTGGTCTTATCCACTGCATGCTGATAGGTAGCAGCTGCTGAGCTTTGAAGAGCGATTTTGGAAGTCAGAGCCACATCCATACCAGCCGTCAGATCCACGCCAACGATGTTCACCCTTCCGTAGTTCGCCATTCGCCACACGTAGGTTGACGGAAATGCCACAATCTTATCCTTCACATTATTATAATAGCCATCTACAGTCAGTGTCAGAAGCTGAAGTGCTTTATAGTGGGTCTCATAAGAGAAGCCACCTCCCACTTCATGTGCCTTTTCCGGCTTGAGATAGATATTTCCTAAACGACTGTAATAAAGGTCATTAAAGGTTGGTACCCGGAACGTGTTCTTAATCATGGCGCGAACATAAAGCGGAGTAGCGGGCAAGAGGCGATAAGACAAGGACAACGAAGGGGTAAACTGCTTCTTGTCAGCGGGCGCCTCGCCAGCCGAGACATGCTCAGCCGCGTAAGTATAGGTCAGGCTCGCATCTACCTTCAGTCGGCCGGGCTGACCTTTCAATGCCAAAGCTGTAATGGCGGTCCAACGACTCGGCTGAGGAACGATACCATCGGTATTGACATAGACATTGTTTCTCAAGCGGTTGAAGCTAAGATCAGTTGCCAAGGCAGCACTCCATTTCTTTGCAATATGCCAGCCAAGCGTTGCAGAGCCATAATATTCTTCTTGTCTGTTCACCTCACGCTCGACCCCATCCGTATACTGTGAGCCCCAGTCCATATACTTGTTCCACGAATGAGTATATTTCAATCGTGCTGCGAACGACAGATGCTCATTAAAGTCCTTGTTATAAGCCGCCTGCGCAAACAAATCCTTATCCCACATCCGTTCCTGAGAAGGATTGGCATAGAGAATGATAACCCCCGGAAGGCCTCGACGAGAAGAATAGCCATAGAGTTTAGCCTCTATCCTACTGCTGTCGGCAAAGGTATGATATAGATTAGCCTCACCTTGCCAGGAGTTGATATCGGTATTGGCACGGTGCTCGCGGGTTTTCAAGCCTGCATTGACAAGTGTGAAAGGATACTGACCATCAGCGCGCATGAACTTGCCGAAGACAGAAATGCTTGTCTTAGAGCCCAATCGTTGCCACCATGTCAGGGAAGGCGTGACAAATCCGAAAGAGCCTCCTTCTACGCGAAACCTCAAGGCATAATCCTTACCTGCATCAAAGCGAGGCTGCTCAGAACGCATCGACAACACACCCGCTGAAGCATACTGACGCGCTGAAGCCATGAGGTCGTGCTCCTCCCCAATACTCACCGACACATTATCGAGATTATCCGCATTGTATCGAGCGATATCGATCTGTCCGGCTTGCGTGTTGCTCAGCGAGACGCCATCATAGACCACGGAAGTATGGGCTGCGCCTAAACTGTGGAGCGAGACTGTCTTCATGCCACCGATACCACCGTAGTCGCGAACATAAACTCCCGCCATACGCTTCACGGCGTCAGCAACATCAGAGACACCCAAAAGACGCAGTGTGGAGGCATCAAGCGACTGAACGAGCGTGGTTGACAATACAGAACTATGCATTGCCGGGCGCACGATTTCCACGCCTTTCAGCAATACACTATCTTCTTGTGCCGACACGCTGACTGAGCATGCCGCCAAGGCTAAAGTGATCAATATCTGCTTTCGCATCCTTCCTCGAGAACTTGAAATAAATATGTACCAAGAGGCAGGTCTTCTGGCTCGCGGCTTCAAACAAGCGTCTTCCCAAGAAAGCTAATATTGTTATTCTCAGTGACTTATTGCTTATCCGTGGTGATAATTCTTGGTTTGACATTCCATGATTATTCACCCTACCGCACACAGCAGCGGGACTGTCCGTGATTCGCACACGGTTCCCTATTAATCGCCCGATTAAAGGCAAACCATCTTAGCAGATGCAAAGTTAAGAAAAGTTTTTTAAGAGTAAGCAAAAAAAGAGAAAAAACGACGGCCCCACCCTTAATCCCTCCCCCATCCAGGGGAGGGAGAGATTACCACCGTAGGAACAACATCGGCAGCTGCGTTTTCATGAAGTGTCGTGTATGCAGTCACATAGTGACTGCCAAGTAAAAAAAATAGGGCGGACCAAAGGCCCGCCCCAACGGTTTATCCAGTAAGAACAGTAATACCAATAACAAAATACGTGTTATACCAGTTTCAACCGTAATGAGTTAAGTACGACACTGACACTGGAGAAGGCCATGAGAGCCGAACCCCACATCGGTGTGAGCTGGATAGGTGGATTATCGTAAAAGAGATAAAGGACACCGGCTGCCAGTGGGATGCAGATGATGTTGTAGATGAATGCCCAGAAGAGGTTCTCCCAAATCATTCGCGTCGTCTTCTTGCTCAGCGTGAAGCTGAAAGGCAATGCACGGAGGTCATCGGTCATCAGCGTGACCTGAGCAACATCCATTGCCACATCCGTTCCCGTACCGATGGCGATAGAGACATCGGCCAAAGCCAGTGCCTGCGTGTCGTTGATACCATCGCCAATCATCGCAACGGTTTTGCCTTCCGACTTCAACTGTCTGACAATATTCTCCTTGTCCTGCGGAACACATTTCGCTTTGTAGTGCTTGATACCGGCTTTATCAGCCCAGTATTTAGCTGCTTCCTCCTTGTCGCCACTCATCATCCACACGTCGATGCCCTTGTCCTGAAGTTCTTTCATTGCTTCAGCAGCATGGGGTTTGAGCGTCTCACGCGCCTCGAGTGGCAGGTCATCGGCCTTTGTGAAGTCGACGTTCTGATTGGGAATTGTCAACGTACCAGTCTTATCGGTAACAAGCACATCCACCTTGCGCATCCGCTCCAGAGCTGTCGCATCCTTGATGAGTACATGCTTGTCAGCGGCTTTTCCGATACCCACCATGAGGGCTGTCGGTGTAGCAAGACCCATGGCACACGGGCAAGCGATGACGAGCACGGTGACAGCAGAGACAATGGCTTTCGGCAACATAGCCGTGCCCCCGAGTCCCCACCAAAGAAAGAACGTGATGAGGGCGAGGGTACCGACAACCGGTACGAAGACCATCACTGCCTTGTCTACAATGCGCTGCACAGGAGCCTTAGAGCCTTCAGCCTCCTGCACCATCCTAATGATATGAGCAAGGGCTGTGTTCTCACCAACCTGACGGGCACGCATACGGAACTTACCCTGGGAAGGGATTGTTCCTGCGAGCACCTTCGAACCTTTCTTCTTCTCTGCCGGCGTAGGCTCACCCGTGATCATGCTCTCATCGACATAGGCGGCATCAGCCGTCATGAAACTCTCAGCAGAGATGACCTCACCATCGACCGGTACCTTCTCACCGGGACGAACCTCAAGGACATCACCGACATCAATCGTAGAGATAGGTACCTCACGCACTTCTCCGTCCTCGACGATATGCGCTGTCTTAGGTGCCATGCCCATGAGTTGACGAATACTCGTAGCGGTACTGTCCTTGGCTTTTTCCTCCAGCATACGGCCTGTGAGGACAAAGGTGATGATCATACCACACGAATCGAAATAGGTCAGCTTCGGATCACCCCAGAACGTGTTGTAAGCCGAGAAGATGAATGCGATACTCGTGGAGAGTGCCACAAGCGTATCCATATTCGCTGCACCATGACGGATCTGCCGCACCGTAGTGACATAGAACGAACGCCCACAGAAGAACATGTTGGCAAGGGCTACCAAGAGTCCAATCTGATTGGCTGTCGACACCCCTCCGACATTAATCCAGTGCATATTTATCGTCATGCCGACAATAGAAAGGATCCAGGAGAGGATGGTCTTGCGTGTGAGAATGGTATACTCACGTTTCTGAATCTCCTCCACCGACCGGTCTTTCTCTATCACGAGGTCGTAGCCGATGCCGTTGATCTCCTTCTTCATCGTCTCCAAAGAGATCTTCTCCGGGTCGTAGTCGACAAGCGCCGAACGCCCTGCGAGACTCACGGCAGCACTGCTGATACCAGGCAGCGAGTTGAGTTTCTTTTCAACATTGGCAGAGCATGACGCGCATGCCATGCCAATGACTGGTATTGTCTGTTTCACTCAGACCTCCTTCTTTAGAGTTCCATCTCGTAGTGGCCGGCACCATCGACAGCCTCTTTCATCTGCTCGGGAGTGACCTTCGAGTCATCATAGTCAACGCTTACATTGTGGTCAGCCAAAGAGACCACAGCACTTGCTACACCATTCAGCGTATTAAGTGCATTCTCCACATGAGCCTTGCAATGCTCGCATTTCATTCCGTTTACTGTAAATACCTTTTTCATAGTTATCATATTTTTTATTCGCTTGCAAAGGTAGGACTTTTCTATCGCTCCTCCGTTACGAAATTATGGATAAGATTTATAGTTTATTGAAAAAGTATCCGTAACTTTGCAGTATTGTTGATGACAAGTGTCACGATATTCCAAAGAAAAATCAGCATGAGCAACATAGATTTGATGAAGCAGCTCGTCATTGAGCTCAACAAGGCCTCCGACGCTTATTACAACGGACGGGGAGAACTGATGACCGACTATGAGTGGGACGCTAAGTTCGACCAGTTGCGCCGTCTCGAGCAAGAGACGGGCACCGTACTTCCGGGCTCACCGACCCATAAGGTCTCTGCCGACACCATGGCCGGACAGAAAGAGGCTCACGAATACCCCGCCCTCTCATTAGCGAAGACGAAGAAGCGCGAGGATCTCGTGAAATGGGCTGAAGGCAGACCCATCTGGCTCTCATGGAAGCTCGATGGACTGACGCTCGTCGTGACCTACGACGACGGACATCTGACGAAGGTCGTCACCCGCGGAGACGGTCACATCGGGACGAACATCACACACCTCGCCAAGGCTATCGACGGCATCCCGCAGACGATCAAAGCCGGAGGACATGTGGTCGTGCGCGGTGAGGCTGTCATCTCCTATGAGGATTTCGAACGCTTCAACTTAGAGAGCGACGAGGAATATGCCAACCCGCGTAACCTCGCTTCGGGCTCTCTGACGCTCAAGGACCCACAAGAAGTAGCACAACGACATATCCACTGGATCCCCTTTACGCTCGTGCACACTGATGAAGAGATCCTCTCCTGGGGCAAGCGCATGGACTGGCTCAAAGCTGTGGGTCTCAACTGTGTAGACCATGAGTTCATTGAGCACCCTACCATCGAAAACATCGATGAGGTCATCGACCGCTGGACGCTGAAGGTGACACGACGTGAGAACCCCTACCCCGTCGACGGTCTCGTCATTGCCTATGACGATACTGCCTACGCCGCCACAGGCTCAGTGACAGGACACCACGCTACCCGCGCTGGTTTCGCCTTCAAATGGGCGGATGAGAGTGCCGTGACGGAACTCGACCATATCGAATGGAGCTGTGCAGCCTCGACCATCTCTCCCGTAGCCGTGTTCAAGCCCGTGGAACTTGAGGGCACAACCGTGAAGCGCGCCTCACTCTGCAACATCAGTGAGTGTGAGCGACTCGGCATCGGCGACAAAGGCTCAGTCTTGGAAGTTATCAAAGCCAACAAGATCATCCCGAAGGTTATCAAGATACGGCAAGCCGTAGGCACCTTGGAGGTTCCCGACCGTTGTCCGGTATGCGGAGCCCCAACTGAGGTAACGATCAGTCCGGCAAGTGGCACGAAAACGCTCCATTGCACGAACCCCGCTTGCCCTGCCAAACAACTGAAAAAATTTGCGCGATTCGTCTCGAAGCAAGGCGTGAACATCGATGGCATCTCCGAACAGACGCTGCAGCGTTTCGTCAACCTCGGATGGATCAAGGACTTTGCAGACATTTTCCATCTTCCTGAACACGCCACGGAGATAGCACGCCTCGATGGATTCGGGGACAAGTCGGCCAATAATATTGTGGATTCGGTGGAGAAAGCGCGCACCGTAGAGGCCCGCCGACTGCTTTATGCGCTCAGCATTCCGCTCTGCGGTCAGGATGTGTGCAACCGCCTGCTGTCAGCTTATCAGCTCGACAAGCTCGTCAGTCTCGCGGAAGGCAATGCAGAGCCTGCTACACTCTTTACACCGAAAGCGGAAGAGACTCTCGCCATGATCCCGGGTATCGGACCGGAGAAGGCGAAGTCGTTCGTACAATGGTTCTCTAACGAGGATAATCGCGCTGTCTACGATAAACTCATAGGCGAGTTGAATATTCAGCAGACATCCACTGCTGCTACTGGCGCTAAATGCAAAGGACTGACATTTGTCGTCACAGGCGACGTGCATCATTATAAGAACCGCAATGAACTGAAGGCTTACATTGAGAGTCAGGGCGGCAAGGTGACGGGCTCCGTGAGCAAGTCGACCTCGTTCCTCATCAACAACGACGTCAACTCTACAAGCAGTAAGAATCAGAAAGCCCATCAGCTCAATATCCCCATCATCTCTGAGGATGAGTTCGTGGAGCGATTCACATCAAATGAATAATTGAACAAAATGAGAATAGATATTATCACTGTATTGCCCGAGATGCTTGAAGGCTTTGTCAACGAGAGCATCCTCGCACGGGCACAGAAGAAAGAACTGGCTGAGATTCATCTTCACAATCTCCGCGACTATACCAAGGATAAATGGCGGCGCGTGGACGACTATCCCTACGGCGGATTCGCTGGGATGGTGATGCAGTGCGAGCCTATCGACAATGCCATCTCCGCGCTGAAGAAAGAGCGCGACTACGATGACGTCATCTACGTCTCCCCCGATGGAGAGCGCTTCGACCAGAAGATGGCCAATGATATGAGTCTGCAGCAGAACCTCATCATCCTTTGCGGCCACTACAAAGGTATCGACCAGCGCATCCGTGACCACCTCATCACACGTGAGATCAGTGTCGGCGATTTCGTGCTCACAGGTGGCGAGCTGGCGGCTGCTGTCATCGCCGATGCTGTGGTACGCCTCGTGCCGGGCGTCATCAGCGACGATCAGAGCGCTCTCTCCGACTGTTTCCAGGATGACCTCCTCGCAGCACCTATCTACACGCGTCCAGCCGATTACAAAGGCTGGAAGGTGCCCGACATCCTGCTCTCAGGCAATGAGGCGAAGATCAAACAGTGGGAAATGGACCAGGCCTTGGAGCGTACGAAGCGTCTCCGCCCTGATTTGTTAAAATAACGTTAATTACTATTCATCAGCCCTCTCGTCTGATAAATAATAAGTAATTTTGCAACTGCTTTTCGGAAAATTTCCGAGAAGCATCTTGGAAGGTTGGCAGAGTGACCGAATGCGCTAGACTCGAAATCTGGTATACCCATTACGTGGTATCGGGGGTTTGAATCCCTCACCTTCCGCTTTACGGTACAAAAGGAAGTCTTTTTAAGGCTTCCTTTTTGCGTTTATAATCAGAAAATTACAGAACTACGTCTCCCTAAATAATTAAAAATAGAACGACGACATTCTTGCAGTCAATGTTCAACTAAGGTTAAATTTTATGTCTTGCGCAATAAGTATTCTATTTTATTTACAACATTATAATAACAATTCTCTATCTTTGCTTTAAACAAAAGAAACATCATACCATGAGCATTAAATCCGAAAAAAGAGACGCGAGGAACAGAAAAATCTGGCAGAGAACGTTGGTAACGCTCGATTGCCTTGCCATAATTGATTTCATCATTCTGTGTGTTGCGCTTGTCAACCTTAACACGAAGTTATGTGTATGGTCTTTCTTTATTCTTCTGATCCTTGCCGCCCCCATCGGATGGATGTCTGCGGGTAGACTTAAAGACATGGAAAACGACGGCATGCCTTTTTGGTGGGGAGTATGACTACAACCCCATTTTCTGTGCTCTTTTCCATGCCGCTGCCTCTACTTCGCTTTGCAGATCATTCTCCACAAAACTGACCGACTGAGCCTCAGCCCGGTCTATGATATCATATTTCGGTCTCCTTCCTCTATAAGCTCCATTCTCTTCTCTTATGGCCACTGTCCTTATGGCTGTTCCAGTTGGTACGTCCTCGCACAGCCGTTCCTTCGGTTGCCAACATGAGCACAGGCTTAATGGATCCCGCTGAATTAGTGTATTGGGCATCGCGTCTTCCCCTGGCTCTCGCATCGATCATGAATCCGCCGCCACGGCTTCATACACGAACCCTGGCGGATGCATCCAAGACAATGCAAGAATTATTAATTCTACATAATCTGATTATTTTAGTGTTTTCTGTTGTACCATTCGAAGATTTTACTTAACTTTGCCACTGTAATTAACGATGGAAGCTATTATGGTAAGCAAAGTAAAGAACAGAAAGAGAGCACTGACAATGCAAGAACTTAGAAGCATGATGCCTAAGAAGCTTAATGCCTATGGCAAATGGTTCTTCTCCGAAGACAAGAATAAGTTCAATATTGAAGTACACGATATGAGGGCTGTTCTCGAATGAGACTATCGAACAATGACGAGCATAAGCGACACAAAAGAGAAAGAGAAGCTGAGGAAGGAGAAGCTATCCGGATATTTCTTGGATATGTCCAAACTGACTTTCGGGGCTACTGTACTTAGCGGAATATTGCCTGCCTTCAAAAGTGCCACGGTTGTAGATGTCATTTATACGATTACTGGGCTAGTTGGCACGATATGGCTTTACATGATAGGTAGAAACATCTTATTAAAATAATAGATTATGAACATCTTAGGTTTGATATTGGTTTTGACAATGGTTGTCTCTGGTGCCATCCTTCTTTGGATGAAGACACCGAGCGGCAAGAAGTGGCTAGCGTCACTGTAATTTAGTGCTCATGTTTACCAATCGTTTACCATGGCATAGATGATGGAGATGATGGAGTAACCACAAAATAGAAAGCAGCTGACTTTCAAAGGCATAAGGCGGGGAAATCGGGGATAGGAACAGTTGCCCTCACCTTCCGCCAAAGCATTGACAGGGAAACCCAAAGGGGTTTCCCTTTTTTCGTTATTATTTTTATTCACCTACACCTTTTTCGCTTTAAGAGGGTTATGTAGAGTCAGCCTCTCCGAGGCTGGGTCACGCTTTCAACCCGAAAAGCTGAACCATATTTAACCGTGCAGGTTGAATAATTTATCAACCCTTTTTCACGAGCTGCGAGTACATCTCCAAGAGCTTGGCAACACACTCGCTCTCCGTCAGCTTCATGGAGAAGCCATAGGCGGCCATGACTGCACGGTCGTTGGCGCGATGCGCCTCCAACAGGTCGTAAGGCATCGTGTTGGGATCGTAGAGGTCGGCAAGGCTGCTATCCGGATATTTTGCACGAGCGTCGAGAATAGCCTGGGCGGTCTGCTCGATCCGTTGGCGTTGCTCCTCCGTGACGTCCGGCCACGGAAAGTTGTTGTAGACTACATCCTTGGAATAGCGATATCGCATTTCCAATCGTCCACATACTGCCCGCATCCATGCCATGTGAACGTTGCTCTCAAGAACGCCGAAATGGTAGAGAGTGGCAGAGGGGATGATAAGAACAAGGTTAGTTGGAATTGTATCAGCGTGAAGAAAGCCCATTGGTACGTACCGCCTACGTTCAGAAGAAACAGAAGGTACGATAATATAATTCTCTGGATTATTGGTTTCTCTGAATAAAGCTGCCTTTTCTGCTAATTTTCTTCGGCCAGCATCAGGTGAAGCAAGCCTATCCTCGCGACATTGCCGTATTCGTTCCATAACTAGCGGCATGCTTCGAAGTTGGGCTGGAGAAGCACTGACAAGCCACAGGCAATAGCGTTTCTTACCGTTGATAAACTCAGCTGAGCCTAATAGTTTCTTTATAAAGGGCTTTGCTGAAGGTTCTTTTTTGATAAAGTCTTCATAATCGTTAGCCTCAACTATAAGATGACCACCATCTGCAGGACGATTTCCGGTTGTCATTTCGGGTACATCGCATATCGGTATATTCTTACTCTCTACGAATATGTCGGGAGCATCAACAAGATATGCGTTGATGTTCTTAGCCACGGTCTTTGTCCCATTGTCGAATATCATCTTTGCTTTCGTTGATTCTTCACATGAGAAACCAACGACAACAACATGCACGTGAGCCTTGAGTGATGCTTCGCTGTCCCAACGGAAAGTGCGATAGGCAAAGTCGATATGGATATTAAACAGATCCTTCAAGGGCTTCCAGATCATGGCGACCTGTTCACCTTGGGTGATACTATTCGTAGAGACAAGGGCTGTGCGAATAGGCTGGGCTGATTCGTGCATCATCTGCGAAGCCTTGTAATACCAGGCTGCGACATAATCTATCTTTCCGGATGTCTTGAATGGCTTACCCTTGCTGTCAACAAAGATATGCAACATATCTTCTTTCTGCTCTTTCGATTGAAGGGAGTATCCCACAAACGGTGGATTGCCAATGATATAGTTCGGCTGGGGGCAGACTTCGTGCCAGTCGATACGCAAAGCATTGCCTTCATGAATGTTAGAATAAGACTTGAGCGGTAGGAAGTTGATGCCATGACGGATGATATGCTCCGTCTCTGCCATCATCTGACTCTCGGAGATCCATAGGGCTGTCGTGGCAACAGTGACCGCAAAATCATTAATCTCGATACCGTAGAACTGATTGATAGAGACTTTGATGGGATTGGTGAAAGCATCAAGCGGCTCTATGCTGTAAATAGCCTTGATTACCTCATTCTCGAGTCTGCGCAAAGAGAGGTAGGTCTCGGTGAGGAAGTTGCCGCTGCCGCATGCCGGATCGAAGAAGACAAGGCTTGCGAGCTTGTCTTGAAAGGCATGGAGGCGTGATAATCGTTTTGCTACTACCGCCTCGTCCATGATTTCGGTAAACTCGCGTTTGAGATCGTCGAGGAAGAGGGGATCGATGACCTTGTGGATGTTCTCGATGGACGTATAGTGCATACCTCCGGAACGACGTGTCTCGGGATTAAGGGTTGACTCGAAGACTCCTCCGAAGATGGTCGGTGAGATCTGGCTCCAGTCGAACCCCATCGAAGCATGCAGCAGCAGTGTGGCACGGATGCGGTCGGTGAACTGCGGCACGTCTATCTCCTCGGCAAACAATCCGCCATTGGTATAGGGAAAGGCGGCAAGGTCCGGACGGAGATACTTGCTGCGTTTGTCCTCGGGTGTGTTGAGCACTCGGAAGACACGCAGCAGTTCTTCGCGCATCTGCTCCGTGGGAAACTGGGCAAGATAGTCGTGGAACATGTCATGTTTGCCGAAGATACCGGCATCCTCGGCATAGAGGCAGAACACGAGGCGCACACAGAGGATGTTGAGATAGCGCAGCGACATGGGATCATTGGCATCATACTCCTGAATGAAGTCGTCGTAGATACGACCGACGAGCTCTCCGGCCTTGATGCTGACCTCCATCTCCTTCTTCAGATGATCGGAGCCGGTGTCGACAAGGAACTGCAAGCGGTAGTATTCGCGCCCAAGGTTCTCCAAGAGTATCTCTTGTGGCTCGCTGTTCGGATTTTCCATGTCATAGACAAGGAACTCCTTGAAGTTACAAGTCACAATCCACCGCGGATGCTGGGAGACGGGCAAGCCGAGCACATAACGCTGCGCCTGTTGGAACGGAGTGAGCATGGTGCCGTCGCTCTGTTTGATCGGCTTGCGCAGGTCTTTCGATGATGACTTCTGCTCAATCATAACCTTTGTGGAGGGTATCATGACATCGATGAAGGAAGTGTTATCCAGCGCTGCCTTTTCCTCGAACCTTACGAACTCCGTGACATTCTTGATGCCATAGACGTTTTCCAGCAGGTCTATCCAAAACCGCTGACTGTCTTCTTTCTCCGATCCCCGGTCTTTCCATCGGGCAGCGAATTCTGCTGCTGCCTGTTTCTGTATCTTCTCTGTATTCATAGCGTTAGCTTGTGCTTCTTCATTTATAGTTATTACCAACAAAGATAGTAAAAAGGAACTTAGCAACAAAGCTTTTACTATGATATTTTTGTGTTTTCAGTTGTCGCATTCGAAGAATTTGATTAACTTTGCCCTAATAGAAAAACGATGGAGGAAATAAATATGAAAGAAACAAAGACAAATATCCCGTTTACCAACAGTCAGGCCGTAATGGATCAGCTTCAGCGGATTAAGGCGAGAAAGACGAAGAGGTACAACAAGCTGGGTCAATGGGTTGCAGCAGGAAGGCCTGGGTTCAGAATTGAGATCGTAGACCTGAAGGCAGTTCTCAAATGAGACTATATCTTGATACGAATATTCTTGTTTTCCTTGCCACCGGTGAGGAAGATGAAATCAATGCCGATGTGGAAGAGTTGCTTAATGACTACGAGAACCATCTTCTGACAAGTACGGTATGTGTTCACGAGCTAATCCATTTGTTTCAAATAGGTAAGATCCATACAAGCAGAAACGGCCGTATATCTGACGCATCCGAATTCGAGAGTTGGCTTAGTGATATGGGCATTGAAGTTATTCCTGTCACGGTGAAGAATCTGAAGGAATATGCCAAACTCCCCATGCTTGGTGACCATCGTGACCCTAACGACCGACTCATCATTGCCCAGGCAATCAGTGACCGTGTTCCGCTCATCAGTTCAGACAGGAAGTTCGCGCAATATGCGAGATATGGCCTCGACTTTATATTCAATGAAAGATAGATATGGATTTCATAATAGTATACTCAGTAGCTCTTGTTTTCGCCCTTTCTTTCCTCGGCTGGCTATACACCAAGAATGGAAAGAAGTGGCTCAAGAGCCTGTAACGCATAGCTCATGTTTACCAATCGTTTACCATGGCACAGATGATGGAGTAACCACAACAATAGAAAGCCGTTGACTTCCAAAGAATAAGCACGCTGAAAGCGAGGATAGGTTCAGTAGCCCTCACCTTCCGCCAAAGCATTGACAGGGAAACCCTTTTGGGTTTCCCTCATTTCGTTAATAGATGATCAATCCCAAAACGCCGCAGACCAGCATGACAAGGATCGGATTAGCTTTCTTGTATCGTGTGGCAAGGAAGGCTGCAACAAAGATAATGATGCTGATGATGAATTTCGGAAGGTCGGCAGATGGTGAGCCGAAGTTGTCCTTGTTCATCAACAATAAGGCTGCTGCAGCGATGAGCCCGATGATGGCTGGGCGCAGCGGCTTGAAGATGTCCTGCACAAAAGGTGCATCCTTATGATGGATGAGGTAGCGGCTGATGGCAATCATCAGGATAAATGGCAGCCACATGATCGATAACGATGCCATCACCGAGGCCAGACAAGCCGCCCACATCGGGTAACCGGCATTGATGACAGCGGTGTAGCCGCAATAGGTGGCGGCATTGATACCGATAGGACCAGGAGTAGACTGACTGATAGCCACGATGTCCGTAAACTCGGCACTACTGAGCCAATGATAATGGGTCACGACCTCACCATAAATCAATGATAACATGGCATAGCCCCCACCGAAGTTGAAGATGCCGATCTTACTGAAAACATAAAATAACTGGAGAAATATCATGTGTAATTTTCTATTTTGATTTACAATGGCGGGCCGCCACAGGGGACGGCCCCTGCACTTACTTCCTACTTCTGCTGATTTTCCCGCACAAGAATCCTGCTAATCCCGTGACGATAATGATCCATACGGGATTGACTTTCAACAGCCATATCAGAAGACAACTTACCACAACGATCCAGATGTTCTTCCAACTGATGTTTGCAGTTTTCGCCATTCTGAAGCAAGGAGCAGCTATCAATGCTACGACCGCAGGGCGTACGCCCTCGAAGAATTTCTCCACCCATGGATTATCTTTAAAGTTACGGAAGAACATGGCGATGATGAGAATGGCGATGATAGAAGGCACAGCGATACCCAAGGCTCCTACGATGCCACCCCACACTCCTTTTATCTTATAGCCAATATGACTCGCCATGTCGATAGAGAAGATGCCGGGAGTGGTCTGAGCCACGACCATGATATCGACAAACTCCTGTTTGCCAAGCCAGTGGTTCTTGTTGACAAACTCCTCTTCCATGATCGGTATCATGGCATAGCCTCCGCCTAAAGTGAAAGCCCCAATCTTGTTGCAAGTAAGGAAAAATTTTAATAACATATCTACCCTTAATATTAAAGAAGGGCGGCCACGAGGGCCGCCCCTACGGTTTACTGGGTGCAAAGGTCGGAAGAATATCACAACCAAAAGAAACAATGTCATTAGAAACCTTTAATCTGACATGAAAGGCTTCTAATCGGTTTTATTCGCTTCAACGTAAGTTTCAAAATAACTTTGCAGGCGAAAAAATAAAGATAATGCAAAAAAAACGATGAAGAAACGATATGTATTAGTCCTTTTGCTCACAAGCATCCGGCTATGCTCTTATGCCCAAGAGGCGTTAACTTTCGAAAAAGCCGATAGCTTGTTAGCCCGGAATGCTCAAAGCGCTATCGATCAAAAGAATGTGGAAGAGGCCCGCGCCAGTCTTCAACAGTCGAAAAACTATGCCAACCCCACGGTGCAGTGGATGCACAATATTGTTAACCCCACCAATCACCGGTGGTTAGACACAGGTAAGACGGGTGAGGATGATATCCAGTTGAGTCAGCCCATCGCCATTGGAGGACAGCATAAGAATGTAGTGAGACAAAACGAGGCCTTGTTGAAAGGTGCTCAAGCTGACCAGCGGCTATCCCTCGCCGAGCGCCGCCGGGACCTTCATGAGACGATGATCGATGCCTATACCCTCCGACAGAAAGAAGAGATCATCCAAAAAGAAATTGCCTCAGCAGAAGAAATCCTTAAAGCCTATGAGCAGCAGACAGCCAAAGGTAACATCCCCGCCATGGAGACACTACGTATCAAGACCATGCTCTATGGACTCAAACAAGAACAGACATCTCTATTGCTTCAGGAGCAAGCGCTTTGGAAAAACATCAGAACGCAGACGGGTACAAGTCTTCAGACATGCAGTATCTCCAGCGTAAACCTCGATGCAGACCTCTTACAGCTCAGCCAACGATTAGAGAGCCAAGAGTTATCTCACCCATCCGTTTCATCAGTCGTTGCAGCTCGCGATGCTTCCCAGTGGGCGTGGAAAACAGAAAAAGCCAACGCACTGCCACAGATCTCGCTACAAGGAGAGTATGACAAGAACGGAAATATCGGTCACAACTATTTTGCTTTCGGCGCCAGCGTCTCCGTTCCATTGTGGAACCACAACAAAGGCAACATCGCCGCCGCCCGTGCCCGTTATGAGCAAAGCGTGTTAGCTGTCAACCAACTGCAGACGAAGATGCGCCGACAGTGGGAGAACGACTACCAGACTGCCGTCACCTGGCGCGATGCCGTAGCGGCACAATCCCGTAATTTCTCTTCGGAACTCGAGAAAGGTATTGAAGCAACAGAGACCCAGATGAAGCACCACAACATCAGTGTGCTTGAATTTGTCGATTACTACAGTAATTATAAAGACATGAAATATCAGCTCCTCGATGCCCAGGCTGAACTGCTGAAGGCACATGAAGCCATTAAATACGATTTAGCGGAATAACAATGACAACAAAGATGCTATTGCTGGCGGCTACTGCCGTCATGCTTACAGCCTGTTCGGGGAAAGACAAGCAGGCAGACAATGAAAAACAATTGGATGCACAAGAAAAAAGTCGTGTGGTAGAGACGACGACAGTCACTGAACAACCGGTGAGCGATGAACTCGAGCTCAACGGTGAAGTGGCATGCGACGAGCAACTGCTCCGCAAAGTATTCATTCCTTGCACAGGCCGAGTCTCAGGAGTGAGCCACGTCGTAGGCGACTACGTACAGGCAGGGACCTTGTTGGGCGTAGTGCACAGTGAGCAGGCTGCCGATTACCACAAGGGACTCGCTGATGCTGATGCCGAGCTCCGCATGGCGAACCGCGAGTATCAGATGCAGCGCGACATGCGCGCCTCGGGTATGGCATCCGACAAAGATGTTGAAGCGGCACGTAGCCGGGTCACGATGGCGCAGGCTGAGCGCAGTCGCCTCTCCACTGTCGCCCATATCGAAGGCTTGGGAGGCCGGGCCAACGCCCTTCTGAGAGCGCCTATCTCCGGATATATCACGGCGACAAACATCTTCAACGACAGTTACGTGAGCGAGGATACGAACAATGAGCCCGCCTTTGAGATTGCCGACCTGCGGAGGGTATGGGTCATCGCCGATGTCTATGAGAGCGACATCAGTAAGATCCATACAGGCGACCCCGTCGTCGTCACCACCGTTGCTTACCAAGGCCGGAAGTTCATCGGACGGGTGGACAAGATCAACAATGTGCTCGACCCCGACAGTCGGACAATGAAGATCCGCGTGACCCTCGACAACCCTCATGGATTGTTGAAGCCCGGCATGTTCGCAACAGCCCATATCATGACTCAACATCTTGGTACTCGTTTATGTTGCGTCCCGACAGAATCTGTAATCTTCGAGAACGGTCATAACTATGTCGTCGTCGCAGAAGGTAGCAAGTATGTTCGCAGAGCCATACAAGTGGCCCACAACTCCTCCACCTATACCTGGGTCAGTGCGGGGCTCCATCCGAATGAAAGCGTCGTCTCCAAGAATGCCCTGCTGCTTTTTAATCATGCATCATGAATAAGTTTATTGATTTTATCATTGCCTTCTCCCTGAAGCGCAAATACCTCATCCTGTGTCTCACGCTCCTGACGATTGTCTTAGGTGTATACTGTTTCAAGGAGACACCGGTCGATGCCTTCCCCGACGTGACGAACACGAAGGTGATGATCATCACCCAATGGCCCGGACGCTCGGCGGAAGAGATCGAGAAGTTCGTCACCATCCCTATTGAGATTGCCATGAACGCCGTCCAGAAGAAGACCGACATCCGGTCGACGACACTCTTCGGTCTGAGTGTGGTGACTGTGGTCTTCGACGATCATGTCGATGATGAGTTCGCCCGCCAACAGGTCTATAACCTCTTGAATGATGCCGACTTGCCCGAGGGTGTTACGCCCGATGTGCAGCCGCTATCGGGGCCTACAGGCGAGATCTATCGTTATACGCTGAAAAGTGACAAGCGGTCGGTAAGAGAACTGAAGACCTTGCAAGACTGGGTGATCGAGCGCAAGCTCCGCAGTGTGCCGGGCGTGGCTGATATCGTGTCCTTCGGTGGCGAGGTGAAGACCTATGAAGTGCAGGTCAACCCTAACCAACTCGCTACCTACGGCGTGTCGAGTCTCGAACTCTTCAACGCCATCTCCAACAGTAATGTGAATGTCGGAGGCGATGTCATCGAGCGGGGCCCTCAGGCTTACGTCGTGCGAGGTATCGGTCTCATCAACAACACACGGGAGATCGGAGATATCGTGGTGAAGAACATCCATGGCACACCGATCCTCGTACGCAATCTCGCTACGGTGCATGAGAGTTGCCAGCCGCGTCTCGGTCAGGTAGGCCGTGACAGTCAGGACGATGTGGTGGAAGGCATCGTCGTCATGCATAAGGGAGAGAACGCGGAGAAAGTTATCACAGATCTCAAAGCGAAGATACAGGAGATACAGCACGACGACCTGCCGAAAGACGTGAAGATCGTGCCGTTCTACGACCGCGATGACCTCGTTCACTTAGCCGTACACACCGTCTTTCACAATGTCTTGGAAGGCATTCTCCTCGTCACCCTCGTCGTGTTCCTCTTCATGAAGGACTGGCGCACGACCGTTATCGTGGCGAGCGTCATTCCATTGGCCCTGCTCTTCGCTTTCATCTGCCTCTATTTGAACCACATGAGTGCGAACCTGTTGTCGATGGGCGCCATCGACTTCGGTATCATCATCGACGGTGCCGTGGTTATGGTGGAGGCGCTGTTTGTGGCCTTGTCTTCCCAAGCCCGCAACATCGGTATGGAAGCCTTCAACCTCCGCAGTCATCTCGGCATGATCCGTCAGACAGCACGCGGCAAAGCAAAGTCGGTGTTTTTCTCCAAGCTCATCATCATCACGGCGCTCATCCCAATCTTCTCCTTCCAGAAGGTCGAAGGTAAGATGTTCTCTCCCCTCGCCTTCACCTTAGGCTTCGCACTCTTAGGTGCCCTGATCTTCACGCTGACCCTCGTCCCTGCTCTATCATCGATGTTGCTGAGAAAGAATGTCATAGAGAAGAAGAACCGGTTCTTGGAGGCTGTCTATTCGGTCACCGATCGTTTCTTCGCCGTGTGTCAGCGTAATAGCCGGGAAGTCGTTGTCATCGCACTTGTTGCCATGGTGGCGGGTCTCGGCTGCTTCTCGCTCTTAGGCACAGAGTTTCTCCCCGAGATGAACGAGGGCTCTATCTATGCCCGAGCTACCCTACCCTCCAGTGTGTCGCTACAGGAGAGCGTGAAGTTAGCAGATAGGTTCCGTACCATCCTACGTTCTTTCCCCGAGGTCAGTGAGGTCATGACGCAGACCGGTCGTCCCAATGACGGAACGGATGCCACAGGATTCTACAATATCGAGATGTTCGTGAAGATGCATCCCGAGAACGAATGGAAGACGGGACGCACAAAGGAACAACTCGTAGACGACATGAACAAACGACTGAGTGTCTACCCGGGCATCGACTTCAACTTCTCACAGCCGATCAGTGACAATGTGGAAGAGGCTGTGAGTGGTGTCAAAGGCGCCATTGTCGCTAAGGTTTATGGCAAGGATCTTTATACTTGTGAGCGCCTTGCCAATGAAGTCTATCACACGATGAAGCCTATCCGCGGCATCACGGATCTTGGCGTGATCAAGAATATCGGTCAGCCGGAACTGCAGATCAATATCGATGAGGACAAGCTCGCCCGCTACGGCGTGAGCAAAGCCGACGTACAGAGCATCATCGAGATGACTATCGGTGGCAAGGCTGCCTCGCAGGTCTATGAGGGCGAGCGTAAGTTTAACCTCGTAGTGCGCTATGAGAAGCCGTTCCGCGACCGCGCTGAAGCCATCGCACAGATCAAAGTGCCGTCGCAAGACGGACAGATGGTACCTATCAGTGAGCTTGCTTCCATCCGCACCATTACCGGCCCGCTCATCGTGTACCGCGAGAATCACAGCCGCTACTGTGCCGTGAAGTTCTCCGTACGCGACCGCGACATGGGTTCAGCGGTCGACGAGAGCCGTGCGAAAGTGGCAAAAGCCGTCAAGCTCCCGGAGGGATACAAGATTACATGGAACGGAGATTTTGAGAATCAGAAACGTGCCTCAGCACGGTTGGCTCAGGTCGTGCCTGTCTCTATCCTACTCATCTTCGTCATCCTCTATGTGCTCTTCGGCAACGCGCGCGATGCCGGACTGGTCCTGAGCAGTGTGCCGTTTGCAGCTGTGGGTGGCATCTTGATACTTCTTATCTGTGGCTTCAACTTCTCCATCTCTGCCGGCATCGGATTCATCTGCCTCTTCGGTATCTGTATTCAGAATGGCGTCATCATGCTCATGGACATCAAGCATTTCCTCAGACACCGCCATCCGCTCAGTGAGTCTGTCGCCATGGGCATGCACTCCCGCACGCGCGCCGTACTGATGACGGCTATGATGGCGATGCTCGGCCTCATGCCAGCAGCCCTGAGCCACGGTATCGGCAGTGAAAGTCAGCGCCCGCTGGCCATCGTCATCATCGGAGGACTGTTCGGTGCAACGCTATTCACTTTGTTTGTCTTCCCATTATTCGTAGAAAAAATATATAGTCATGTCAATCTCAAGAAACTACGTTAAAATAATAGCAAGCTTTTTGTTTGTTGCTGTTTCTGTGCTGCCTGTAAGAGGATTCTCACGTCTGCAACGGGTGAGGATTTCCTTGCCTGCACCCATCAGCGCCAAGAGCGAGATTGATTCCATCGCGCGGTCTATCCCCGGTGTCTATACGGCTCAATGGAAAGCCAAGCGGCAATATCTCTTCGTAGCCTATGACCGGACAAGGACAACGAAGAAGAGAATTATTGCATCCTTCATGCATCGTTTTCAAAAGGAAAATCATAACTTTGCAAACAAGCAAAAGAAATTATGAAGAAGATCTTGATGGCAGAAGACGAGGAGAACATCTCCGATTTCGTACGTCGCGGCCTCGCCGGCTTCGGCTATGAGGTCACGGTGGCTGAAGACGGCACGCAGGCCTGGCAGCTGTTGGACGGCAAGAGCAGCAACTTCGACCTTGTGCTGCTCGACATTCGCATGCCGGGGCTCTCGGGCCTTGAGGTCTGCCGCCGACTACGCGAGCAGCAGGGCTACAGTCTCCCCGTGCTCATGCTCACAGCCCTCGACACGACAGACGACATCGTGGCGGGACTGCGCGTCGGTGCCGACGACTATCTCGTCAAGCCTTTTAAGTTTACAGAACTCGTCGCGCGCATTGAAGCGCTCCTGCGTCGCTCCAGTCTCAATAATCAGCAGGCAGCCCCGAGCAGTGGAGATCTTGAACTCGATGCTGCCTCGCATCAGGCAAAGCGAGGTGACAAAGTCGTGGACCTCAGTATCAAGGAATACCGGCTTCTCGAATATATGATGCGGCATGAGGGCGAGGTGCTCACGCGGCGGCAACTGCTGAAAGACGTTTGGGACAAGGACTTCGATACGAACACGAATGTCGTGGACGTCTATGTGCGCTATCTCCGTCAGAAAATTGACGAGGACTTCGCGCAGAAACATATCCAGACAGTGGTAGGACAAGGATATACGTTCAAGAAATGAAAACAGGAAGAAAAATCTCACTCATCTATTCGGGCATCACTATCGGTCTGATCATCATCGCCGGAGTGGTGTTCTATTTTTTTGCCTCAAACTATGTGCACAGTCTTTACTTCCATTATCTGGAAGAGAAAGCACATGCCGTAGCAGAGGAGAAGTTCTCCAAGGATGAGCTCGACCCCGTGAAATATCAGAATGTCGTACTGCGCAGAAAGAACTCGATCCCTACGTCGCAGGAACTGTTTATTCGGGTCGACGACCGTGCGGAGGGTCGACGCGCCTTACACGAATATTTCTCTGACAAGCAGATAGATCGGCTCTATCATAACGAGACGGTTGACTTCACACGCTATGACGAGTCAGGTACGGCCTTTGTCTATTACGACAACACGGGTACTTTTGCGGTCATCGTACTTAGCAAAGACTCTTATGTAGAGGCAATCAGTTCATTGATCCGTTGGACGCTACTTGCGCTCGTTCTCGTTGCTGCCGGTGTGTTGTGGCTTATCAGTAAGCTCTATGCCATGCGCGTTCTCGACCGTATCGACAAAGATTATCAGGCAGAGAAGATGTTCGTCAACAATGCCTCGCACGAGATCAACAACCCGCTCACCGCTATCCAAGGCGAGTGCGAGATTGCATTGATCGGTGAGCACAGTCGGGAGGATTATCAGGACACACTGCAGCGGATCAGTCATGAGACCGACCGTATCATCACGATCATGCGCGAGCTGCTGATGTTCTCGCACGCCAAATATGGCGACATACAAACGGCACAATATGAGTCAGTTAAAGTTTCCGAGCTCTTTGCACAGTCGCCGGCTCAGGTTCATGTCATCGTCAAGGAAGACTTTATGCTCCACACCGACAAAGACCTGCTGAATATTGCCGTGCACAACCTCGTCAACAATGCCTTGAAATTCGCCAACGGCAAGCCCGTGGAGGTCATCATCGACAAGCCGCATATTCGTATTGTGGATCATGGCATCGGCATTCCACAAGCTGACCTTCCCCACGTCTTCGAACCTTTCTTCCGCGCCAAGAACACGCGCAGCATCAAAGGGCACGGCGTAGGCCTGGCACTCTCGAAAGCCATCATAGAAAAAATGGGCGGAAAAGTTTCCGTCCATTCTATAGAGGGTGAGGGTACGACCCTTGATATCAAGGTGTGAGCTTCTGCGTTCTCAGCACATCAATGAGCCGTCGGGGCATCCAGTGCTCCTGCATCCATTGGAAGATGACGAAGAAAGCGGGGACAAGGAAGAGCAGCGCTACACTGCCGATGAGCATGCCACCTACGACACCCGATGCCAAGGACCGGCTTCCGTTGGCTCCAACTCCCGACGCAGCCATCAACGGCAGCAAACCTAAGATCATGGCAAGGACCGTCATGAGGATCGGGCGCAGACGAGCCTTGGCAGCGGAGAAAGCAGCCTGGGTGATGCGCATGCCTGCCTCACGCCGTTTCACGGCATACTCCGTCAGCAAGATGGCGGTCTTCGACAACAGACCGATAAGCAGGACGACACCCGTCTGAAGATAGATATTGTTCTGCAGGCCAAAGAGTTGCGCGAAGAGGAAACTGCCCATGATGCCGACAGGCACTGCGAGCAGGATGGCAAACGGAAGGATAAGACTCTCGTAGAGAGCCACAAGCACGAGATAGATTATCAACAGACTCAGTGCTGCAACAATGACGAAGTTGTTGCTAGTATTGCCTTCCTCGCGGCTCAGTCCACTATACTCATACCCATAGCCGGACGGGAGCGTCTGCTTAGCCACACGAGCCACGGCTTCCATCGCCTGACCCGAGCTGTAGCCCGGAGCGGGATCGGCATTGACACTGATAGAGTTGAACATATTGAATCGCGAGAGACCTTGCGGACCCATCGTCGGTGTCAGTGTGACGAAATTGTTGACCGGTGCCATCTGACCATCGCTCAGCCGCACATAGATGTTGTTGAGCGACTGCCGTGTGACACGGTCGGCGGCCTCAGCTTGCATCGTGACGTGATAAAGGCGGGAGAAGCGGTTGAAATTGGAGATGTAGGAACCGCCATAGTAACCGGCTATCGTCGAGAGGACATCACTCGGCGATACTCCTGCCCGCTGACATTTAGCGGCATCGACGTCGAGCCAGAACTGAGGATAACTGGCGGAGAAGTCGGAGAAGGCCTGGCCGATCTCCGGCTGACGGGAGAGCTCATCGACAAACGCATCTTTCACACGCTGGAACTGTGCGATAGAGCTACCCGTGTGGTCCTGCAAGTTGAACTCCAGTCCACTGCTCATACCGAATCCCGGCACCATCGGCGGAGTCATCACGAGCACGTCGGCATCTTTCACCAGCGAGGTGACAGCCATGATACGCTCCACGATGCTGTCGACCGACTCCGACGGATCCTAACGGTCTTTCCACTCTTTCAAGGGAGCGAAGATCATGGCGGAATTGGAACCGGAGGAGGTGAACGAATAGCCGTTGACAGCTGCCACATGAGCTACGCCGGGTACGCTTGCCACCAATTTTTTCACCGTGTTCAAGGTCTTGGCATTGTCATGCATAGAGGTACCCGGACGGGTGTTCATACTGACGTAGACCATACCCGTATCCTCCTGAGGCAGCAGACCCGTCGGCGTTATCTTGACGAGGAAGACAAGGAGCGCCACAGCAGCGGCCACGATGCCGTAAGACACGTATTTATGTCGGATGAACGCAGACACGGCGCGCGTGTATTTATCCTCAAGGACACTGAACACTGCATTGAAAGCACGGCGGAAGCGCGCTGCGAAGTTATTCTTTTCGTTTCCATTCTCATCTTTATAGGGCTTCAACAGCAATGCACATAAAGCCGGAGAGAGCGTCATGGCATTGATGAACGAGATGCCTACAGCGACAGCCATCGTCAAGCCAAACTGCCGGTAAAAGGCACCGGAGGTTCCTCCCATCATACTTACGGGGATGAACACCGCCATGAAGATCAGCGTAGAGGTGAACAAGGCGGAGGTCACCGAGCCCATGGCATCGCGGGAGGCGAGATACGGAGAACGGTAGCCTTTGTCAAAGTTGGCTTGCACAGCCTCCACGACGATGATAGCATCATCGACAACGGTTCCGATGGCGAGCACAAGGGCAAAGAGCGTCAACAGGTTGATGCTGAAACCTATGAGCTGCAAGACACCAAAGGTGCCGATGATGGAAACGATAATGGAGATAGAAGGAATGACTGTTGAACGGATGTCCTGGAGGAAGACATAGACCACAAGGATGACGAGCAACAGTGCCTCAAAGAGCGTATGAACCACGACCTTGATGGAGGCATTGAGGAAGTGGTTCGTATCGTTGATCTTCTGAAACTACATGCCAGGAGGCAACTGGGCCGACATATCCTCCAGCTCCTTATCAATGGTGTTGATGATCTCTGAGGCGTTGCTGCCAGCCGTCTGCTGCAGCATGGCGATAGCAGCGGGCTTGCCGTCAAGTTGTGTCGTAAAGTTGTAGGCATCGGCACCTAATTCCACACGCGCCACGTCACGCAAGCGCAGGATCTGACCGTTCTGTGTACTGCGGATGACGATGTTGCCAAACTGCTCAGGCGTAGAGAAACGGCCACGGTACTTCATCGTATATTCGAAAGCATTGGCGTGGTTCTGACCGAAAGAGCCGGTAGCCGCCTCGATGTTCTGTGCCTCCAAGGCTGAAGAGATATCGGCAGGCACGAGGCTGTATGCCTTCATCTTATTAGGATCGAGCCACAGACGCATGTTGTAGCTTGAGCCGAAGAGCAGCACACGACCAACTCCCTGTATTCGCTTCAAACGAGGTGTGACATTGATATTCATGTAGTTGTTGAGGAAATTCCCATCGAATCTCCCGTCGGTAGAGCACAGTGACAACGTCATGAGTTCGGCATTCTGCTGTTTCTCCGTCTGCACACCTTCTTTCGTCACCTCTGCGGGGAGGTTGGCAAGGGCCGACTGCACCCGGTTCTGGACATTGACAGCCGCCATATCTGGGTCAATGCCTTTCTTGAAGTAGACCGTGATATCTGCCTCACCACTGTTGCTGGCTGACGAGGTCATATAGGTCATGCCTTCCACACCGTTGATACTCTCCTCCAACGGCGTGACGACACTCTTGATGACTGTCTCAGCACTCGCTCCGGGATAGTTGGCGAAGACGAAGACCGTCGGCGGGGCGATATCGGGATACTGCTCCACGGGTAGGCTCTCGAGACCTACGATGCCGGCGATGACAATCAACACGGAGATGACTGCGGACAACAAAGGACGCTGAATGAATGTATTGATACTCATATCCTGAAAATTTGCCTGCAAAGGTAGGGATTCATTCTATCCAACGGATATTATATCTCGCTGAAACGGGAAAAGAAGCCGCTGAAACGGATTTATGGGGCATTCATACACTTCAACCCCGATATTCTCCGTTTCAGCACAATAAAGTATCTTTGTCTAAGAATTCTTCGTACCTTTGCACACAAAAACATATCACGATATGGAACGCAGCAAACGACAGGACCTCATCATGTTTCTGAGCATGTGGCTGGTGGCGACCTTCATGTTTTTCGCCATCCTGTTTATCATGGAATATGGTAGTCTTGCACAGATGCTTCACGACTTCGGATGGGATGATGTCGTGCTTGAACTGATGACTGTATTGGTTTTTATCGGCATCTCATTCTTTTACAACAAACTGTTTCTCCGTCTCGCTGTAGGACATAAGAAATACCGATTGCTGACCCTTGCTCACGCACTGATCCTATTGGTTCTTAATATTTTCGTTTCGTTTATTGTAATGGGCATGTACAATCTCTACTGGCCGATGCCGAGTGATGATTTCGTGAAAGGAGTTTACGTCTTCAGTCTCCTCTCCACTTTTGTGGCCAGTATTGACGCCAATGTTGATCTGCAGAAGATGATTTACAAGCAGATGGAAGAAAAGCATGTCTTAGAGGTGGAGAACGCCCGAGAGAAGGAGGTGGGCATGCAGGCCCGGCTGATGGTCTTGAAATCGCAGGTCGATCCCCACTTTCTCTTCAACAACTTCAGCATCCTTTCAGATCTTATCGACGAGGACCCGAAAGCAGCCGGCGTCTTTCTGGACAATCTCTCAAAGGTATATCGCTACAAACTGACGGAGATGGAGCACAACCTCGTGGAGGTCAGTAAGGAGCTGCAGATGATCAAAGCCTATGCCGCTCTCATCACGACAAGGTTCGGAAAAGCCATTCAGATACAGATCGTTGAGCAGGAACCGATGCCAAAGGGTATGGTGCCTCCGCTCGCCGTTCAGATGTTGGTGGAGAACGCTGTGAAGCACAACGCGCATACCACGGCCGATCCTCTGAACATTTATATTGTGGTTGGAGGAAATCAGATCATCGTCAGCAACAAGATTCATCCGCTGTCTTCTCCTGTCAAATCAACTGGTGTGGGACTGAAGAACCTTGATGACAGATATAGTCTGTTGTCGGACCGGAAACCAACCGTCGAAGAAAAGAACAATACTTTTATCGTTACACTCCCCATTCTTAGCAAACAATGAACGCACTGATTATAGAAGATGAGTTCCGCAATGCCAACCGACTGCGGAAGATGCTCGTAGACATCGATCCTGAGATGCACATCGACGGCCCCTTGGAGACGGTCACGGAGACGCACCAATGGCTGCGCAGCCACCCGGCACCGGACGTGATCTTCGCGGACATCCGACTCTCCGACGGTGTGAGTTTCGACGCGCTCGATGCCGTCGACAACCACACTGCCGTGGTGTTCACGACAGCTTACGACGAATATGCGCTGCAGGCTTTCCAATATAATGGCATCGCCTACCTCATGAAACCGATTGAGGAAGAGGAACTTCGCGCCACCGTAGATAGAATCAGAGACATGAAAGGGAGCAGCACGCAGCCGGATGTCAATGCCGCCATGCTGCGTGACCTCCTTGCCAATCTCCGCCAAGGGGGCACCTCCTATCGCGAACGTTTTCTGATACCCTACAAGGATGGGTTCGAGGTTGCCAATGTCAAGGAGGTGAGCCACATCTACTCTGAATACAAAAACACGAAACTGTGTCTCAAGGACGGTACGAAGTACACGCTCAATATGTCGCTCGATGAAATAGAGCAGCAGCTCAATCCTAACCAGTTCTTCCGTGTCAACCGCCAGTTCATTGTTGCTGTAGACAGTGTAGCTGGCTTAAAATCCTATTTCGGCGGAAAGATCCGCGTACGTATCCGCAACTTTGAAGACTTGGAGGTGATGTGCAGCCGCGATAAGGCACCTCAGCTGAAGGCGTGGCTGAATAAGTAACAATGGGCCGACCATTCAACCGTAATCGCACCGCCATCTCATCAGAATCGCTGCGCCAGCACATTGAAATTCCATGACAATTACACGATAGCCCTCATGAGGGTACCATCGAAGTTGCTGCAAAATCTAACAATCTAACAATCTAACATCTAACATTAAGGTCGCTCATACCATATTTTTGCGAGGACAGATTTGATGCCAGATCTAATTAGGATTTAACATATTATAATAATATATTATTATAATTAATATTATATATTGATATTATTAATATAATAAAGTAATATTAACTTTTAAATCTCATCGAGGCTGCAACCTAATACCGTGAATGACCTTAATGTTAGATGTTAGATGTTAGATTGTTAGATTTGAATCGTACACCTCAATGAACATCTGGTGACAAAGACGCTTACCGGTCTCCGTCTTGAAGACATGGGTCAAGGCATTCTCAATGCCCGTCTTGGAGATATTATCTTCAAAGAAGTTGACAAGGAAGTCAGCCTCCACAAGAATCTGATAATCGATGCCATTGATATTCTTATAGGTATGGTGGTGCCCAACGAGGTAGCAGACACGCTCAATGTCCTTCGGATCGAAGCCCTGCTTGGTCAGCAGTTCACGTGCGGGAGCCGGGCCGAGCTCTTCCTGATATTTGCCATTAGAGTTGCCGTATTTAGCCTCTGCTGCATGGATGCCGATGTCGTGAACGACAGCTGCCATCTCCGTGACCAACTGCGTATGGGCATCGACATGCTCCAAGCGCGCGATGAGTTGTGCAAAGCGATGAACCTTCAGAAAATGCTGGATGCGCATGGCATCACCTTTGTCAAACTCGATCATGGCCAGCGTCAGCCGGTCGATTTTGCTTTCTATTGTTTCTTCCATAATCATTATGATTTCAAACTTTCGCGAACAAAATTACAAAGTTTTCATCGTTTTCTTGCGCGTTTAATGTGAAAAGTTGTAAGTTTGCACACTCAAAATACAAAAACATTATGGAAGAGAGTAACGAGATAAAAAGAGAGCACGCAATATACAGAGTGACGATCAGCGGAAGTATCATCAACGTGGTACTGCTGGTGTTTAAGTTCATCGCCGGAATCTTAGGCGGTTCAGCGGCAATGATTGCCGATGCCGTGCACTCGCTAAGCGATTTTCTGACAGATATCGTTGTACTTATCTTCGTGAAACTCAGCAACAAGCCACAGGATAAGGATCACGACTTCGGCCACGGCAAATATGAGACCCTGGCTACAGCACTTATCGGCATTGGCCTCTTTCTCGTAGGCGCCATGATCTGTATTGGCGGTCTGGAGAAGATATGGCAGGTGATTCACGGTGAGACGCTCCCGAGTCCGGGTGTCATTGCCTTTGTAGCTGCCGTCGTGAGTATCATATTGAAGGAATGGTGCTATCAGTTCACCGCCAAGGTGGGCAAGCGCTACGACTCACAGGCCGTCATTGCCAACGCCTGGCACCACCGCTCTGATGCCCTCTCGTCTATCGGCACGGCTGTAGGTATCGGCGGCGCTATCCTGCTCGGCACTAAATGGACGGTTCTCGACCCGCTGACGGCCGTGGCTGTGAGTGGATTCATCATCTGGGAAGCCATCAAGCTCATCAAGCAATCGTCAAGCGAACTGTTGGAGGCCAGTCTCCCCGACGACGTCGAGCAGAAGATCACGGATGCAGCCCTTGAGGAGCCGGGCGTGAGCGAAGTGCACAACCTCCGTACGCGCCGTATCGGAGACCATTGTGCCATAGAGATGCACGTGAGGATGCCGGGAGAGATGAGTCTCTATGAAGCACATAACCATGCGACACACATTGAAAACCGTGTCAGGAAAGCATTCGGACCGCAGACACATATTATTATTCATTTCGAGCCATTGAAAGAAGACGGGGAATATGTCGACCCTACCCACAAATGAGGATAACGTGTCTTTTTCGATTGATTATGAATGTTTTTTCCTAAAAAGCAGTAACTTTGCACGTTAGAAATTTTTAGATGTTTATGAAACTCAATAAGAAACGCCGGTGGCACTGCCTTCCAGGCCAGGAGCCTACCGAGCTGGATAAAAAGATTATGTATTGGGAGGGGAAGGGCAAGCTTGTGCCTACCCGTGACATGGTCCGCACTCCCGAACAGATTGAAGGCATCCGCGTGGCTGGAAAGCTCAACACCGGTTGCCTCGATGCCGTAGAAGCAATGATCGCTCCGGGCATCAGTACTCAGGATATCGACGACTGCGTGATGCAGTATTGCAAAGACCACGACTGTCATCCTTCGTGCCTCAACTATGAGGGCTTCCCGAAAGCTGTCTGCACGAGTATCAATGAGGTCGTATGCCATGGTATCCCTAAGAAAGAAGACGTGCTGCAGCCGGGTGATATCGTGAATGTGGATATGACCCTCGACTACAACGGCTACTTCGGTGACGCTTCGCGTATGTTCATCATCGGTGGTCATACAACGCCGGAGAAGGAGCAGCTCGTCCGTGTGACGAAAGAGTGCCTCGACCTCGGTGCGGAGGCTGCCAAGCCGTGGGGCTTCCTCGGCGACATCGGTCACGCTATTCAGAAGCATGCCGAGAAATACGGCTATGGTGTGGTGCGCGACCTCTGCGGCCACGGTGTGGGTCTTGCCATGCACGAGGAGCCGGAGGTGCTGCACTATGGCCATAAGGGCACTGGCATGATGCTCGTGCCGGGCATGACCTTCACCATTGAACCGATGATCAACATGGGTACCTGGAAAGTGTTTATCGATGCTGATGATCCTTACGGATGGGAGGTGATCTCGGGTGACGAGCAGCCTTCAGCACAATGGGAGCACACGTTCCTCATGACCGAACACGGAGTAGAGATCCTTTCATATTAAAAAATCCTATGCAAGACATATATATATTAGGTATAGAGAGCAGCTGCGATGACACGTCGGCTGCTGTCCTGCGCAACGGTGTGCTGCTGAGCAACGTCACCGCCTCACAGGAGGTGCACCGTGCCTACGGCGG
>Ga0256406_1000430_pt1 | contig 77897 bp, 60 predicted proteins | sample RumenRJG_03DNA_FD_185986 | JGI IMG/M metagenome (GOLD analysis project Ga0256406, IMG submission 185986) | Bovine rumen microbial communities from Lethbridge, Alberta, Canada - RJG_03 | ecosystem: Host-associated > Mammals > Digestive system > Stomach > Rumen | place: Canada: Alberta | collected... | reverse complement strand
AAATATCCAAGATTAATGGGGTTGGAATTTATTTGACACGTGCCGTCAGGGTTAATTTTTGCTGATATCCTTAGGGTTGGGTGTCGGGTGGAGTGTTGGGTTGGGTGTTGGGGTTAGTGTTGAGGCAACACTCCACCCAGCGCATTCCCCGTATTTAAAGGCTTTCTAGGAGATTTCTATGCTCTTGGGGTGGGTGTTGAAGAAGTATCGTCATACTCCATGCTCTTTGAAAGGTAAAGGATCATAAGAAGCGAGCCATAATCACACGCCATGCGAGATTACGGCTCGCTTTGGACGAGGTTACGTCTCTTTAATCCGACGCTATACATAATGACTTACTAATTCAATTATTTGGAAAGCAACATAGAAGACTATGAAAGAGACATTATTAGGCAATTTATGATTGACATCAATCCTTCCTGTCACGTAATACCCCCAAAATCTTCACTCGAGTGAAATCATCGATTGAGCTCAAGTCATGAAATCACTCGGGTCATTTCATGATTTCAGCTATATAGGGGTGACTTTTCTGCTTTTTCCTTGGCAAAATGAAGATGGAAACGCATTTTTCTCGTGAACCATTTTTGCAGCAAACGCATGTTTCCTTATCAAAAAGTGCCGTTTTTGTATTGATTTTGATGGCTTTTAGGGTGGAAAAATGAGATGATTTGTGCCTTTTAGAGGATAGAACTGCGTAGGACTGAAAACGTAAGTTACTGATATACTGCCTTTTAAACAGAGCATACTAGCTTCATCTTACAGTCTTACAATCTTACAGTTCATTTTTTGAGGGTGCGCTATTCTTATATTATATATATAACTATTTATATATTAATAAGTTATATAACAATATAGGAAAATACTGCACTCTGTTTTTTAATTGTAAGACTGTAAGATTGTAAGATTTATACCTACGGCTTCTTTCTTATGCATTTCTCTACAAAGCCATTTTTTCTTTAAAAAGGAAAACGGATAAGAAACTCTTGGATGATGGCATTCAACTCGAGCGAGACGCTCACCTGTCCCCAGGTGTTCCTAATTTAGCAATACTTTTCTATTTTGTCCATAAACTTCTGAAAGAATCAGCATCTAAATCCAATCTGTCGTTTGTTCGGACGAACCATTCTATATATTGAGGGTCCTCGGCAAAGACTTCTCTATAGGTCTTACCTTTATATTTGCCGAATGTGACGGCATCATCGACTTTTACCTTCGGGAAAACCCTGTCTATCTCTTTTCGTAACTTTTCTTCTGCGTGTTCATCATCCACAGCGATGCCCGTAAGTGCTGGTATGTCAATCTTGTAATAGGGATCACTTTCGAGAAGCCAGAAAATGTACTTGGGATCCTCCTTGTAAACCTCTGCGTAAGTTTTGCCCTTGTATTGACCGAATGGAATGACCTCGTCGGCCCTGTGAACAGGAAAGACTTCGTCCATATCAACTCCTGGCACATCAACGAGCACCCATTCACCGCAGCCAGCGCACGGAATTTCGCCCTTATTGTTCGGATAGACCTCGTGCATGTACTCATCGTTGCGCACATTGTCAATGAGACAATAGCCGTAAGCTTCGCCGTACTTTCCGCGCGGTTCGACATGCTCCACCATGAAAGTCTTTCCCTCCTTGCTGTACCTATAATCCTTATCGCGCCATCCTTTCAGACCAACGTGCGAGCGTTTGACCTGAAACGGCACGCGTTTGCCAATGTTATAGTAGATATTGAAGATGTTGTCCTTCGGATACATGGATTTTATGCTCTTGTCATTATAAATTTAGAACTCTTCCTTCACGTAGTTATATCTTCCATAGGCCAGACGGGCAGCGTAGGGGCTGTAAAGCCTCGCAAGGTCGCTGTCATATTTCAAAATCTCGATTGAAAAGCCTACTCCATCGCTAGGCGTAGGCGGATAGCCGCCGAGATAGTACTTGTTGCCGTTGCTGTCTGTCTCGTCAATCATGAAATACTTGTCGGAAAGCTTCTCGTGCAGCATTTCCTGCTTCTTCTTGGCATCGCTAAGCGATTTTGCATCGAGGATAAAGACGCAGCCGTTCAGGTAACTATGGATACCGTCTGATTGGAAGAGAAAATGGATGGAGTCGAACATAATCCCGGCATAAGGCTTGTGCTTGTACGTGATGACAGTCCTGTCAGGGCTGTATTCGGGATAGCCGTACTTGTTTTCAAGCATCTCCTTTGTCTTTTCATAGGAAGAACCAAACGGGACACCGCAAATTTCCCTGACGGTTTGCTTTTCCCTTCGTATTTCCATCAAGCTATTTACAAGGCTGTCCTGTGCTTCCTTCAATCTACTCTCCATAAAAGCGTCGCGGATGTCAACTTCGGGCTTGTTCATAAATACCACATGGTAGCCGCCATCTTCTGCTCCAAGTAAAATCCTGCCACCGTTACTTTCCCATTTGTTGTTAAACCAGTAGCCCGTGCTCTCGCCGTATTTCTTGTTGTAAATCTCTGTTAGTTTCTCAATCTCACCGTTGAGACACTTCAAAGAATCAATAAATACGATGACGGAACTTGTTTCGCTGGCTCCTTCAATCTTTCTGACGGCCACAAAGCAATCCTTAAACATTTCGAAGTCGCCGGAAAGAATTGCTGCTTCCACTTTGAAGTTCTGGTCTTCATAGTCTTTCCCATCCGAAATCGTGTAGCCTTTTTCTGCCGCAAGTCTGTTGGCAAACTGCTCTACAGTGCCTTCAATGGGAATGTCCATGAAGCGTAAATGCTCCTGCGCTTGGCAAACTATAACAGCCATGGCGGCGACGATGGTAAGCACAAATCTTCTCATATCTAAAAACTCTTTTAAGTTTCAAATTTCGTCGGCAAAGATACGCATTTTCTTTCAATTATCGTTCGTTTTCCCCGTTAAAGATGCAAAAAGCGGGCGGAGATGCGTCGGAGTACATAGGGGACGGGTGAGTGTCTCGGCTGATGTCTGAAGGCTGAAGTCAGAGGGCTGATTAACCTAGAAACAAAACCGATATTACTGGCTTTCAATCTGTCCTTTACATGATAGCAAGAAAATTCTCTAGAGAACTATTATCTTTATAACTAAGTAGCAAATGCTATATCACTTAGTAAGGACAAAATTCTCTAGAGAATTTCTTTATTACTTTACTGTCAAAAATGCTTTTGCCTGCTCTTAGGCAGCAATCACTCTGCTCCTAGGCTGCTCCTAGGCTGCTCCTAGGCTGCTCCATGGAGCACTCACGAGCGAGGCTAGAAGCAGACTGCAGTAAGGCATCAGTTTCTCTGCTTCCGCAGGCTGTTTGAAGAATACTTGTTTATTTGAGATAGGTCTTGAAGAACTCAGCCAACTTGTCCCAAGGAATCATGTTCTTGGGCTGACCCTGGCCTGCTTTTTCCTCATAGCCACCGTCGTAAAGGTCACAGTGTGTAGCATCGGGGATGATGAGCAGTTGCTTGTTCTCGGGGTTGGGATTGGGCTCACCCACAACCTTGTAACCTTCGGCCTTACCATCTACCATATAGTGATAAGCAGCCTCGCCAAAGTAGCGTGAGTGGGCATCGGCACCATGCATCACGAGAACGGCAGAGCGAATCTCATTGATGTAGTAAAGGAAACGGCTGTTGGCATAAGCCTGCGTACCGATGACGCGCCAACCGTCGTTAGAGTTGCCTGAGCGCTTGTGATAACCACGTGAAGTCTTGTAGTAGTCGTAGTAGTCGTGCACAAAGTTGGGAGCCTGTGGGGGAACGGTGTCCAGTACACCGCCAGCCATAGCATTGGGGTCTGCCAAACGCTGTTTTGAGAGGTTCTCGCGGTTTCTGTGGCGCCACTGCTCGTTGTCGAAAGCATCGTTGTAGTCGTTTCCGCTGACACGGGTCATATCATACATTGTTGAGGCTACAGTAGCCTTGATGCGTGTGTCGGCAGCGGCCGCATTCAGGGCAATGCCTCCCCAACCGCAGATGCCGATGATACCAATACGTTCGGCATCTACATAGTCCTGCTTCGACAGGAAATCGACAGCCGCCATAAAGTCCTCGGTATTGATGTCGGGCGAAGCTGTACGACGCGGTTCACCGCTACTCTCACCCGTATAGGAAGGGTCGAAAGCCAGTGTCACGAAACCACGTTCCGCCATCTTCATCGCATAGAGTCCGCTACACTGCTCCTTCACTGCTCCGAAAGGCCCAGAGACGGCGATGGCCGCCATCTTACCTTTGCTATCTTTCGGCGTATAAAGGTCTGCCGCCAGCGTCAGTCCATACTGTGTCTCAAACGTCACCTTCTTGTGGTTCACCTTCTCGCTCAGCGGAAACACCTTGTCCCACTCCTGCGTCAATTCCAACTTCTGTTCCATATCGTTATTAGTAGTTTGTTTGTTGTTACATGCTACGAGGATACTGCATATCAGTATCGTGGCGAAAAAAGACCTTTTCATTTTTCTCTACTTTCTATATTATACATTTTCTCCTAATTCAAATGCCTTTTGGAGTTTGGAATTACCCACTATCTCGCGAGCTTCGTTCACGCCTCCGCAGAATAGTGTGCCAGCCATGCGTGACTTAGGATAGCAATCCACCCATCCTTTCAGGCCTGCTTCTGCTCTCGTCGAAGTGTCGTCTTCGTCTTCTGCTGCCGTTGACAGCATATAGACATCGCGGAACTGATAATCCTGTTCGTACATACCGTTCATGCGGTCTATGAGGGTCTTCATCTGTCCGCTCATCTCATAATAGTAAATTGGTGTAGCCCAACATACTACATCGGCCTCCAGTACCTTTGCCATGATGTCGTTCACATCGTCGTTGATGACACAGCGACCCAGCTTTTGGCAACCAAAGCAGCCTTTGCAAAACTGTATATTCTTACCTACAAGAGAAATCTTCTCTACTTCGTTTCCAGCAGTCTTTGCTCCTTCAACGAACTTGTCTGCTAACATGTCGCTGTTTGAGCCGTGACGCAGACTTGTGGAAATAACTATAACTTTTTTCATAATATAACTTTTTTACCATTCTTTATATATATTCCCTTAGATGGATTCTCAATCTTCACACCATTCAGGGAGTAAATTCTCCCCTCTCTAACTGGAGAGGGGTTGGGGGAGAGGCCCTTGATGCCAGTAGTCTCTGCAAGCGATAGCGTAACACTGATGTTGTTTTGGCCAGCCTTCAGGAATGTGCGAAGTTCACTTTCTGACAGTCCGTCGATATGTCCTAAACGAGTATAACTCCAAGAGCTTGAATCGTAGAAGATACAGATGTTGCTGCCGTTGTAGAGCACAATGTCTCCTGGCTGAACTGTCATCTGCTCATTTTTCGTTGTCAGCAATCTGCCCAACGAACCCCATATCTCGAAATCGTTGTCGTTAAGAGTTACTGTTATGGAGGCATCCTGAAGTGCAGCAATCAACTCGCGTGTGGCATCATTATCGACCAGCGTCGCGCTTTGCGTTTGTCCGCCGATGGTGATATAAATTTTATTCATAGTAGGTGTTTCTGCTTTCGCTTCGTTGTCTGCAGAACAGCTGCAGAACAGCATGGCGGCTAAAAAATAATAAATACTTATGCATCGTTATCATTATTTTTTTGAATATCAGTTTCATGGTTTCAGGATCGAGCGGCTTCATGGTAGGCAGTTTGAGGTCTTTCACCATGTGGAGTGTACCCTGCTTGTACTTCTGGAAGTGAGTGGTCTTCAGGTGCTGCTGATAAGCTTCCTCGGAGGCATAGATTTCGAGGATGCGAATCTGGCATGAGTCTTCGGCACTCTGCATGGGATACAGGCAGATGACACCAGGCTCACGTTCCATACTCAGACGATCCACCTCGTTGGCAAAGGTGAGATACTCTGTTAGATACTGCGGATAGACTTCTATCTCTGCAATGCGGACAATAAGAGACCCTCCTCCTTGCCCCTCCCTGTGATGGAGGGGAGTAGATAGTGATTGGGTGAGGCTTTGGGCATTCTTCCATAGAATCATCTCCTTGAACGGTGCGAGGTCAGGCTCTTTTGAGAGATAGTCTTTCATCCTCGCCAGACTCTGCGTGAGCACCTGCGGAGCCACGTAGGGATAGTCGGAGCCGTAGAGCAGGTGGTCAGGTGTGGTGATGGTGAGCAGCATGCGGATGACCTCTGGAGAGTGGGCCCCCGCAAGGTCGTAGTAGAGGGTGCGGAGGTTAGCCTCGTAGTCAATCTCACCTACCATCTTGTTGGTCTGCATCACGGGTGTCAGCGACTTCATGCGTGGGATGGCCAACGGCAGATAGGCACCGCAATGAGGAACTATTACCTTGATGTTGTTATAGCGAGCCAGTACGTTGCGACTGATCATATTCGACACGGCACGGGTGGTTTCTGAGAGATACTCCTGCATGGCGAGCGGTGTCTGCTGCATCACCTGCTTATTTACTGGCTCGGGGCGATGCGGATGCAGGATGACAATAGCCTTGCGCTCATTCAACACAGAGAAAAGCGTGTCGAGTTCGGGTGCACCTAGATACTGTCCGTTTACGTTTGTTGCCAGTTTAATGCCGTCAGCCTTCAATACATCAAGTGCATATTCCACCTCCTCAATGGCTTTCGAGACATCGGGTAGGGGTAGGGCAGCACAGAACAGGAATCGTCCAGGGTGCTCCTTCTTGATGCGAGCGGCAGCCTCATTGGTTTGCCTCACCACTTCCGCTGACGATGGTTGTGGAGCTGCCAATGTCAACACCGATGTCTCGACACCAGCCTCGTCCATCCATCTGAGATGATTCTCCACATTGTACTTCGGCAAGGGGAATCCCTCGTCCATCACACGTCCCTCTGTTTCAAGAGCCGACACAAACTCAGGAGTGATGATGTGGCTGTGCACATCAATCACGCCCTGAGCCGATATCGTTGTTGTAGCCATTGTCGCAAGCAAAATGCTAAACAAATGCGGTAGCAAATTTTTCACTTTTCACTTTTCATTTTTCACTTTACAGGCTTTCCTTAAGTACTTGTACTACTTCGTCGCGATTCAGAATGTAGTAGCCACCCTGACAGATGGGGCAGGCATCAGCCATTCCCTCAATCAACTCTGGCTTGGCACCACAGTCGGTGATATTCATCGCCAGTCCCAGTTCGCGCATCCACTGCTCCATTGTCTCAAGACCTTCCATTGCAACCTGTTCGTCGGTATTGCCTTTGGCAGAAACGCCCCATACGTTCATAGCCAGACGCTTGAACTTCTGCACGGCATCGGGCGACTTGCTGATGAGCAGACGATAGTAGGCTCCGCTGACGGCAGCGAGCGTATGACCGTGAGTGGCATCGGTAAAGGCTGCCACAGCCTGACCAAGCATATGCACCATCCAGTCGGTGGCCTTAGCGCGGTCGATGAGCGTGTTGAGTGCCCAGGTGGCTGTCCACATGATGTTCGAGCGAGCCTCGTAGTCCTCAGGATTCACGGTAGCCTTGCGGCTGCTGACGATAAGTGAGCGCATCAGTCCTTCGGCGATATAGTCGCTGGTGTTGTCGTCGGTGCCAGAGAGATACTGCTCCAAAATATGACTCATGATGTCGTAGATACCAGCCACCATCTGATACTTGGGAACAGTAAAGGTGAAACGAGGATTGAGGATGGAGAAGTCGGGGTTACGGAAGTTATAGAACAGTTTGCGGTTCTCCGTATGGCTGGAGATCACCGAACAGCTGTCCATCTCAGAGCCAGTGCCAGCCATTGTGAGCACACAACCCACAGGAATCCAACGGCAGGTCATTGGTTGCCAGTTCTTGAAGTAATACTCCCAAGGGTCACCATCGTACCAAGCACTTCCGGCTACAGCCTTGCAATAGTCAACAGTAGAGCCGCCACCCACGCCGAGGATGAAATCGACATTCTCCTTGCGAGCCGTGTGGGCTCCTTCTAATACCTTTTCTATAGTAGGATTGGGCATCACACCAGCTATCTCTACCACCTCGCAGCCAGCCTTCTTCAGCTCGGCCATCACCTGGTCGTAGATGCCGTTGCGCTTAATGCTTCCACCGCCATAGCAGAGCATCACCTTCTTGCCATAGTTCTTCAGCTCTTCACTCAGTTTGCTTAAAGAATCCTCACCGAAGTGCAGCTTCGTAGGATTGTGGAATGTAAAATTGCCTAACATAATTATTCTGTTTTAAGTTTCTGGGTGCAAAGGTACACATAATATATTATATAGGTATTACACAAATTGGCTGATTGTATACCAATTCCGCAGAAAGTGCTTAAATAACGTAAAATATATACCATTATTAGATTATTTTGCGTATCTTTGCCACCAATATGAGGAATATTTTGAAGTTAGACAGCCCCAACGACTATGCTCGTTTTGTGGATGCACCGGTGTTGCACCCATTAATTAGCATCATCCATTATGACGAGCTGGCACCCTTCCGTCACAGCTTGAACAACTATGGTGTGTATGGGTTGTTCATCCAACGACAGTTCCCCTTCAATCTCTCATACGGCATGCGGAAATTGCAGGTGAGCGATGGTTCTATCATTGCCGTGGAACCAGGACAGATAGGCGGACTGGAGGACAATGGTGAGCGCATCTCGTTATGTGGTTGGGTGCTGCTATGGTCGCCTGAGCTGTTGCACGGCAGCGAATTGGAGCGTCAGATTGATCGCTATCAGTTCTTCTCGTATTTCTTCGATGGCTCGCTGCGCATGGATCCAGACGAGTGGCTCTGCATCACGCAGTTGGTGGCTCAGATGCGACAAGAGTTGCAGGCGCATGAGGATTCCCCTTCACTCCGAAGTGTGCTGCTGGCTTATTTGCACCTGATACTGGAATACTGCAATCGTATCTATTTGCGCCAGTTATCGGAAGAGAATAGGGGAGAGACCGACCTGCTAAAGCGCTTCCATAACTTACTGCATACCTATTTTCGCGAGAACCGACAATTGTCGCAAGGCTTGCCCACTGTAGCCTGGTGTGCCTCCCAACTGGCTTATTCTCCCCGATACTTTGGTGACATTGTCCACAAGGCCACGGGCGGCACTGCTATCGGTTATATACATAATTATGTCATCAATCAGGCGAAAAGTCTTTTGATGCAAGGGCATAACGTCAGCGAGACCTCCCGCCTGTTGGGTTTCGACTTTCCCCATCATTTCACTCGCCTCTTCAAGCGCATCACGGGTCTCAGTCCGAGCCAGTTCGTTGGGAAATAATCATCTGTCGTTATTATTGCGGCATTTAATTTACTTTTTTGCGATTTATTTTGTAAATTTGCACACTGAAATTTATGTGATATTGATGAAAGAACTCCCTCATCCCCTCGTGGCAGCTATTCCATTGGTGGTCCTGATAGGTCTGCTGGCTGTGGTTATTGCGCTGTTTGGCAGTGACTCGCTGAGCGGTGGCAGTCAGGTGTCTCTATTGGCAGCTATGGCTGTGTGCGTGTTTATCTCGATGGTATTCTACAAGGAGCCATGGAAATCGTTTGAGCAGCAGATAGAGAAAACCGTGGGCGGCGTGGCTATTATGATACTGATACTGCTGGCAGTAGGTATGCTGGCAGGAGCGTGGATGATAAGTGGCGTGGTGCCCACGCTGATATATTATGGCGTGCAGATGTTGTCGCCCCAGTTTTTCCTGCTTTGTGCCTGCGTGATCTGTGCGCTGGTGTCGCTGCTCTCAGGCAGTTCGTGGACCACGATAGCCACGATAGGTGTGGCATTGCTGGGTATCAGTCATGCGCTGGGCGTTAGCGAGGCCATTGCTGCAGGCGCCATCATCTCTGGTGCCTATTTCGGTGATAAGATGTCGCCCCTGAGTGATACCACTATCCTGGCATCCTCGTCGGCTGGTGTGGATATCTTTAAGCACATACGCTATATGATGCTGACCACGATGCCAGCCTTTATGTTGACACTCCTGATATTTACGGCATTAGGACTGGGCTTTGATGCTGACGACAGTATTCATGTGCATCAATATACAGAGGGACTGGGAGGTAAGTTTAATATCTCGCTGTGGACGCTTCTGGTGCCTGTGCTTACCGGCGTGCTGATTGTGAAGCGCGTGCCCTCGCTCATCGTGCTGTTCCTCTCGGCCCTGATGGCCGGAGTGATGGCCATCATCCTGCAGCCGCATATCCTGAAGGAGATAGCTGGCGATGCAGAGCTGGGCAGTGTGGCAGCCCTGACAAAAGGCCTGGTGATGACTTTCTATGGTCCTACAAATATTGAGATGGGCTCGGCAGAACTCAACGAGCTGGTATCTACGGGTGGCATGGCTGGTATGCTGAATACCATCTGGCTGATTGTCTGTGCCATGTGTTTCGGAGCCGTGATGGTGGCCAGCGGTATGATTGAGAGCATCACAAGAGTGGTAATCAGTTGGGTGAAGAGCAGGGTAGGGCTGGTGGCCTCTACAGCCAGCACAGGCCTCTTCCTGAACGTAGCCACAGGCGACCAGTTTATCAGTATTGTGCTGACGGTGAATATGTTTAAGAACGTATATGAGAAGCAGGGCTACGAGCCACGGCTGGTGAGCCGTACGGCAGAAGACTCGGCCACGGTGACCAGTGTGCTGGTGCCTTGGAATACCTGCGGACTGACGCAGAGCACGGTGCTGGGTGTGGCTACCATCGCCTATCTGCCTTATTGCTTCTTTAATATCCTGAGTCCCGTGATGACTATTCTTGTGGCTGCATTGGGATGGAAGATCAAGAGAAAGGTAAAAGAGTAAAAAGTAAAAATTGATAATATGAAAAACGTACTGATTTTAGCTGCCTTGTGTGTCGCCATGACGACGCAGGCACAAACGAAAGATGGAGGCATCAGCAAGAAGATGCTCTCTGAGATTGAAAACGAGAATGCGCTGCAGCCTGCTGATCGTGCATTGGTAAACGCTATTGCCGCGAATGCCATTGACGACTTGTCGCAGAACCGCAAGAACGCAGGCGCGCTGGATACGCATTTCAGCATAGAGACGAAGAAGCAGAGCATCACAGATCAGAAATCGTCTGGCCGCTGCTGGATGTTCAGTGGACTGAACGTGCTGCGCTCTGACTTCAACCTGCGTACCGACTCGCTCAATGTGACGTTCTCACAGGCTTATCTCTTCTTCTATGACCAGTTGGAGAAGGCCAACCTGATGCTGCAGGGCTGTATTGATACGGCTAAGAAGCCTATTGACGACCAGCGTGTGCAGTTCTTCTTCCATTATCCTATCAATGATGGTGGCACATTCTGTGGCGTGGCCGACCTGACAGAGAAATACGGGCTGGTGCCTACGGAGGTGATGCCTGAGTCGTATTCAAGTGACAATACCTCAAAGGCTCGTGCCCTGATTGCCAGCAAACTGCGTGAGTTCGGTCTGCAGTTGCGTGATATGGTGCAGAAAGACAAGAAGGCATCTGCTATCGAGAAGGCAAAGACACGCATGCTCAGTCAGATCTACCACATGTTGCAGTACACCATTGGTGAGCCACCCATGAAGTTTACCTACGCCTTTAAGAACAGCAAGGGACAGACGGTAGGCGAGGCCAAGGAGTATACCCCACAGTCTTTCTATAAAGAGGTTGTAGGCAAGTCGCTCAATGGCACGTTTATCATGGTGATGAACGACCCCCGTCGTGAGTACTACAAGACCTATGAGGTAGAGTTTGACCGCCACACCTACGACGGACACAACTGGAAATACATCAACCTGCCCATGGACGATATCGAGGAGATGGCCATCAACACACTGAAAGCTGGTCATAAGCTCTATTCTTCTTATGACGTAGGTAAGATGCTGGACCGCAAGCGCGGCTATGCCGATACGGAGAACTTTGACTACGGCTCATTGTTTAATACCTCGTTTGGCATGAATAAGGCTGAGCGTATCTCTACGTTCGATAGTGGTTCTACACATGCAATGACGCTGACGGCTGTTGATCTTGACAGCAAGGGCAAGGCCACGAAATGGAAGGTGGAGAACTCATGGGGTGCTTCTTGGGGACAGCAGGGTTGCCTGATTATGACGGACCGCTGGTTCCGTGAGTATATGTTCCGCCTGGTGGTGCCCAACGAATATGTGCCAGCCAAGGTGAAGATGGCCTACGAGACAGCTCCTGTGATGGTGATGCCCGAAGACCCGCTCTTTCAGATGGATGAATAATCAAGTAAACTTGTACTTATATGAAACAAGTAAGACCGAAAAAGAACCTTGGTCAGCACTTCCTGACCGACCTGTCTATAGCAAAGCGCATAGCTGATACTGTAGATGCCTGTCCTGATATCCCTGTGCTGGAGGTAGGACCGGGTATGGGTGTGATGACGCAGTATATCGTGGAGAAGCCTCGCCCGTTTAAGGTGGTAGAGATTGACCGTGAGTCGGTGGAGTATCTGAACGAGCATTTCCCGAAGTTGCGCGAGAATATCCTGGGTGAGGACTTCCTGCGGATGGACCTGCGCAAGGTGTTCGACGGACAGCAGTTTGTGCTTACAGGCAATTATCCCTATGATATCTCCTCGCAGATATTCTTCAAGATGCTGGATAATCGCGACTTGATTCCTTGTTGCACAGGTATGATTCAGCGTGAGGTGGCCCTACGTATGGCCTCACAGCCAGGAAATAAACAGTATGGCATCTTGTCGGTACTGATTCAGGCATGGTATGATGTAGAGTATCTGTTTACGGTAGAGCCAGGCGTGTTTAATCCGCCTCCAAAGGTGCAGAGTGCCGTGATTCGTATGACACGCAACAAAGTGCAGAAACTGGGATGCAACGAGGAACTGTTTAAACGCATTGTGAAGACCACGTTTAACCAGCGTCGTAAGATGTTGCGTGTCAGTTTGAAGCAGATGCTGCCTGCTGACTCTCCATTTTTTGACGAGTATTCTTCGGTATTAACCAAGCGTCCGGAACAGCTTTCAATTCCAGAGTTCGTGGAATTGGCAAATTGGTTGGAAAATTACCTGTGTGCGAACACAAACGCTTGATTTTAATCAATAATACGTTATTTTTCTTGCAAAAGGCGACGGAATTTGATACGAGTTATCAGATTTCGTCGTACCTTTGCATCGTCAAAAGGAAACAATGACAAAAGAGATCTTCAATAGTATTTAGTTTGATTAGGTAGAAAGTTTAGTTAGTACCCTTGTGAAAGGCGAGCATAGAGTTAGTAAAAAGCATAGAAAGTTAGTAAAAAGAGAATCAATAGGTTAGTTAGTTATAAGGTTAGATTGTTTTTAAGGAAAGTAGGTATTAGTAAGGTAATAGAGATTGCATTAAGGGTAACAAAAGTAGAAAAGGTTTTTAGTTATTAATATCGAATGAAATGCAGGCCGCTGGTTGGTGAACCAAGACCTGCATTTTCGTTGTATATGGGTTTTATGTCTATCTTTTGATTCTCGTAGCCCTGATAATGCGCACATCATCAACAGGACGGTTGTAGTCGTCGGTAAACACCTTCTGGATTTTCTCTACGACATCCAGTCCCTCGGTGACTTCGCCAAACACGGTGTATTGTCCGTCGAGATGGGGCGAACCGCCGCGCTTCTTGTAAGTCCAGTACATCTCAGAACTGAATCTGGTCTGTCCCTTGGTATTTTCGAGCACCTTCTCCTGGATGGCTTCCAGTTCCTTGGTGGAATAGGTCTTACCCCATACGATATAGAACTGGCAGGCGCTGGAGCGTCTCTGCGGGTTTCTGGCATCGCCCTCGCGAGCCATTGCCAGGGTTCCTCTGGCATGATAGTGTGTAGGCGTCTTGATTTCTGCAGGCAGCGTATAGCCCAGATCGCCTCCGCCCAGTATCTCTCCTGATTCTGCATGCTTACTCTTAGGGTCGCCCGCCTGTATCATGAAATTCCTGATGACACGGTGAAAGAGCAGGGAGTCATAAAATTGTTCATCCACAAGTTTCAGGAAGTTGTCACGATGCAGCGGCGTGTCATCATACAGCATGACACGGATGTTGCCCTCTGTTGTCTCCAGGAGTACCTCATTGGTCTGTGCAGCTGCTGGCAATACAAACAGCAGACTGGCTATAATACATTTGATTTTCATAAATTATCAATTATCCATTTTAAGTTTCAGTTTGTTGTTCCAGTTCCCAGTAAAGAGGCGTGTCAGGAAAATGATTCCCCTGAAGGTTAGTTCTATAGCCATTGCTAGCCAGACGCCCATCAGTCCGTAATCCTTTGACAGGTACCAGGCCAGCGTCAGACGTACGCCCCACATGGATGCCAGACTCATAAAGGCTGGCTTCAGCGTGTCGCCGGCACCCACGAAGACGCCGTTGCATACGATGGCGGCAGCAAACATCGGCTCGGCCCAAGCCTCGATGCGCAGGACATCGGTACCCAGTGTGATAACGTCGTCTACAGGCGACATGATTGTCATCAGCTCTGGTGCGAAGGTCCACATCAGGATACCCATGAAGGTCATCACGACGATGCCCATGCCCACAGACATCAGTGCCAGACTTCTGGTCAGCACCTTCTGACCGGCACCTATTCCCTGTCCTACAAGTGTGGTGGCTGCTTCCGCTATACCAAAGCCTGGCATATAACAGAGACTCTCAACTGTGATGGCAAGCGAGTGGGAGGCTATGGCGATAGTGCCCAGCGGGGCTACTATCAGCGTGCTTACTATCTGTGCACCGCCCATCAGCAGGTGTTGCAGTCCCATAGGTGCCCCAATCTTAAAGGCTGTGCCAACGGTATCGCTCTTTGGACGGAACGAGCCTGGGAAACCTTTCAGACGGAGCATATCGCTCTTTACCAGCAGGAAATACAACATCAGGATGGCTGTGACGAGTTCGGCAAGTCCTGTGCCCATGGCAGCGCCCATCACGCCGAGGTCGAGGATATAGATAAAGAAATAGTTGAAGATAACGTCCATCACACACATACCAATGTTGAGGATAGAGGGTATCTTCATATTACCTGAGCACTTCAGCATAGAGCCTGCCAGTCCTTCCATCTGGAAGAAGATGCCTGCCAGTCCGATGATGGCAAAATAGAGTGAGGCATCACGTGCTATCTCTGCACTGCCGCCAAGCCAGTAGGGCAGGAAGGGACTGATGCCTATGCAGATGCCACTCATCACGAAACTGAATATCAGGCAGCATACCAAGGCCTGACGCAACACACGACGTGCCGCCTCAAAGTCGTTGGCACCAATGAAATGGGCCACCTGTACAGAGAATCCCATCGAGGCTGCAGAGGCCAGTCCGCCCATCAGCCATCCGGTGGTCTCAACCAGTCCGATGGAAGCAGAAGCCTTTGCACCCAGATGTCCCACCATGGATGCGTCGATGAAGAACATCACCGTGGCGGATATCTGTGCAAGGATAGAGGGAATAGAAAGTTGCACGATGAGCCGCAACTTCTCCTGTTGCGTCATCGTGCGACCTTCACGTATGTATGATAATAAGTCTTTACTTTTCACCCGTGATATTATCAACTGCATCGCGAGCCTGATCATTCAGGTTGACGTTGCGGGTAGTCTTAGCCTCGATAGTGCCAGCACGCATGATGTCGGCCATATCAACGCCAGTGGCACTCTTTAGCACGTCGAAGGCCTGCTTGATGGCTACGGGCACGTTGCCGCTCATGGCAGAGATACCCTGGCCGTCACCACTGTAGATATTGACATCCTTGATGGCTGAGATAGGCTTAGCCACATTCTCTACAACCTGAGGCAGTACCTCGATCATCATCTGAACGACAGCTGCATTGTTATACTTCTTGTAAGCCTCAGCCTTCTTGTCCATAGCAAGCGCTTCGGCCTCACCTTTCTTCTGGATAGCATAAGCCTCGGCCTCACCCTTGGCCTTGATACCGGCAGCCTCCTGTTCCAGACGGTAACGGGTAGCATCAGATTCGGCATTTTGGGCGAGTGCACGCTGTTCGGCCTCATATTTCTGAGCCTCGGCCACACGCTTGCGCTGTTCCAGTTCTGCGGCAGCATCACGCTCCACCTTATACTTATCGGCATCAGCCTTCTTCTCAATCTCAGCAGACAGTTCGTTCTGCTTAATCTCAATACGCTCCTTTGACAGGATCTGCTCACGCTTGGTCTTCTCAATCTCAGCCTCAACGGTCTTCACGTTGATGGTCTTCTGCTGTTCCTGCTGCTGGATAGCGTATGCAGCATCGGCATCGGCCTGAGCGGTGTCGGCCTGCTGTTTCAGGGCAGCACGCTTCAAGGCGAGATCGTTGTTCTTGATAGCAATAGCGGTATCGGCATCCACGCGTGCATCATTAGATTCCTTGTCGGCCTTAGACACCTCAATCTTCACGTCGCGCTCAGCGATAGCACGGTTGATAGCGGCATCTTTCTTGATCTTGGCAGTGTTGTCGGCACCCAGGTCCTTGATAAGGCCTTCGCGGTCGGTCACGTTCTGGATGTTACATGAGATGATGTCGATACCCAGTTTCGCCATGTCGGGTGACGCTTTAGCCATCACCTGGTCAGAGAAACCGTCACGATCGGTATTCAGCGAACGCAGGTCGAGCGTACCGATAATCTCACGCATGTTACCCTGCAGGGAGTCCTGCAACTGCATGGCAATCTCGTCGGGCGTCATGTTCAGGAAGTTCTTGGCTGCCAGACGGGTTCCCTCGCTATCGGGTGTGACACGAATCTTGGCCACGGCATCAACGTCAACATTGATGAAATCGTTGGTAGGCACGCTCTCCTCTGTCTTGATATCTACAGTAATCTGTCCCAGATAGACGCGGTCCAGACGCTCGAGGAACGGAATACGGAATCCGCCCTTACCAATGAGCACGCGAGGCTGCTTGGAAAGACCTGAAATGATGAAGGCGAATGAGGGTGGTGCCTTCACATAGGATACGAAAACGAAGATGGCGAGGAAAAAGATTCCAGCGCCAATAAGAGCATACATGAGTGTTGGTTCCATAATTGAATAATTTTAGAGTTCATAGATAAATTGTGTAAGCAAATGTACTACATTTCGGATGATTGGCAAAAAAAATTCGCTATATTTAACTAAAACGCTTGTCAATATGCCAGAAAAGGGTTACCTTTGCAATGTGGTGATGACATTTAACACAGAACAACAACAAGTCATTGAGGCTACGGGGGGCTGTCATCTGGTGCTTGCCCCTCCAGGTTGCGGTAAGACGGCTGTGCTTGCCGAGCGTATCGTATGGGCTCATGAACATGGGGAGGAATTTGCCGATATGGCTTGTCTGACCTTTACTAATCGTGCCTCACGAGGCATGAAGGAACGTATCTATGAGCGTATGGGTAACGTGAAAGGGCTGGATGGCCTCTTTGTGGGTAATGTGCATCGCTTCTGCTCGCGCTTTCTGTTTGAGAACGGTATTGTGCCAGAGCATACGGCTGTGATAGATAATGACACGTCGTTTAGTATCATGGCTGATTTCCTGGGTGAGGATGAACTGAAAGTGCTGGGTGACAACAAGGACAGACAGCGCTATTCTCAGATACTGAACCTGCAACACCTGATGTATCAGTGTGAGCATCGTTATCCGTCGAAACTGATGGTACATCGTGATGCCATGCAGCCATCGGCTTTGAAGGAATTGTGTATCGCTTTCCGTCTGCCATATACACAGGACTCGTCTATCACGCTATATCATCAAGCCAGTCTGTTCCTGGATGAGCATGCGTTGCTCAGTAGGGAGGCCGCAGCCCTCTTGTTGAGCCTGAATGCGGCCCGTCAGTATGAATTATACAAGCTGCAAAACGATCTGATGGATTTTGAGGACCTGCTCCTGAAAACCTACGATATGCTGGTGCAGTATGATGCGACAGAATCGCATCATGCAGAACAACTGGAAGCGCATCCCATCAAGAAACTGAAATGGCTTCAGATAGACGAGGTTCAGGATCTGAATCCGCTTCAACTGGCAATTATTGATGGCTTTACTGATACTGAAGCAACTGTAGTGTATCTGGGTGATACTCAGCAGGCTATATTCTCTTTTATGGGTGCACAGACGGACACGCTGACGTTGTTGAAAGAGCGCTGCGGCGAGGGACATTTCCATAATTTCTTCGTCAACTACCGTTCACCCCAGTATCTGCTGGATGTCTTTAATCAGTATGGTGAACAGCAACTGGGTATAGCTCATGACCTGTTGCCATCAACGCAAAACAAGACGGAGAAGCAGGTAGGCGACCTGCAGTTTCTTGAGGCTGATACGAATGTGGATGAGGCTAACATCGTGGCGCATGAGGTACGTCGTATCTACGAACAGTATCCTGACGACACGGTGGCGGTAATCGTGGCTTTCAATAGTGATGCCGATGACGTGAGTGGTGCGTTGCAGACCTTGCCACATTTCAAGATATCTGGTATCGACTGTTTCTCTACGCCAGAGGTGCGTCTGCTGTTGGCTCATCTCAGTGTGGTGTCGATGGAACAGAATTTCATAGCCTGGTCGCATCTGTTTACCGGGCTTCATGTCTATACTTCCAATAGTGCCTCAAGGCAGTTTGTGCGTCAGGTGATGGAACTGGCCTTGTCGCCTGTTGATTTCCTGGATTATGAGGGTTCTACCTATCTGAGTGAGTTTGTCAAGGTCTATGAGAAACAGGATGTGGTGGTGTTTGATACAGAGACCACAGGCCTGAATGTCTTTGAGGATGACGTGGTGCAGATAGCTGCCGTGAAGGTCAGACAGGGTAGGGTAATAGAGGAGTTGAATATCTTCATTGAGACAGAACGTACGATTCCTGAGATGCTGGGCGAGGTGGTGAACCCGCTGGTAGAGGAGTATGCGGCACAACCGCATCTGTCGCATCAGGAGGCCTTACAACGATTTGTGGATTTCTCCCGTGGCTGTGCTATCCTGGGACATAATGCTACTTACGACTATCAGATTATGGAGCATAACATGCAGCGATATGCACCAGACTTGTCGATGTACCGGATTTGGCCTTCTTATTTTGATAGTCTGAAGATGGCACGCCTGCTGCGTCCGCGCCTGAAGAGTTATAAGTTAAAGGACTTATTGGTACAGCTGGGGCTTGAGGGACATAACTCGCACCTGGCTAATGATGATATACTGGCTACGAATAGTCTGATGATTTATTGCTATGATCGTGCCAGGAGTATCGTCGGACGTCAGCAGGAGTTTATCAGACGTCACCAGAAAACCATAGACCGCTTCCGTCATCTCTATGCCGACCTCTATCAGCATTCGCGTAGCAGGCTCTATGTGCAGAGTGGTATTACACCACTCTCGGCTGAACTGCAATATACGTTTGACTATCTGCGTGACATTGGCCGTATAGGTCATATGCCAAAGCTGCCATATATAATAAGGTATATAGAACAGGAACTGATTTCATCTGCCAGTGGACTGTCGTTGGTTGACCAGCTTCACCGGCATATCCAGGACCTGACCACCATGAAGGAGGCCGACCTTTGTGGTGCTTCCAGTATGACGGACCGTGTTTTTGTGAGTACGGTACATAAGGCAAAGGGACTGGAGTTTGACCATGTCATCGTCTATGATGCGGTGGAAGGAAAATATCCCAGCGTCTATGCCGATACAGAGAGTGGCGGACAGGAAGAGGCACGCAAATTCTATGTGGCTATCTCACGCGCCCGCAAACGGCTGACCATCAGCTTTTGTCATAACAGCATCACGCGCTGGGGACGCAGTTATCCCAAACAATTAACCCGTTATATGGCTTCTATCCGCCAATTCTTTGCCTGATGTAACAAAATCAGAAGGATAAGACACATAATCCAAAAGTCTTGTCGCGGATTTTTGGTACCTTTGCAGTCGGAATAAAAACCTTTAACGAGTTTTATGAAGAAGATCTTTTTATTAGCTGTGGCTTTCGCAGCCACAATGGGTATCAATGCCCAGAATCCCTATTTGCCATTGTGGGAACATGTGCCCGATGGTGAACCCCGTGTGTTTGAAGATCCCGATCAGCCGGGAAAGTTTCGTGCTTACATCATTGGTTCGCACGATGTGAACTATTCAGCCTACTGCGGTCCTGATATCCGTATGTGGTCAGCACCTGTAGAAGACCTCAGTCAGTGGCGCGATGAAGGTCCAATCTTCTCGTGGTTTGTAGATGGTCAGTGGGACACGATGTATGCGCCTGACTTGGTGGAGGTAAAGGACAGAACAACTGGTAAGAAGACTTACTACCTCTATCCTCACTCTCGTGGGTGGCGTCGTACACCAATGGTATGTAAGGGTGACCGCCCCAACGGTCCTTTTAAGCCCATTAACCTCACTGAGGATGGTCGCCAGTGTCTGCCTGGTTCACTGATTGATTTCGACCCATCAGTATTCATTGAGAATATCACGGATAAGAAAGATAAGGATTATAACATCGGTTTCCGTGCTTACGTGTTCTATGGTTTCCAGCACTCTACTGCTGTAGAACTTGACCAGAACACGATGTATTCTAAGCGTCCCGGAACGGAACCCATAGATCCGTTTATTCCTGCTGTAAGCGCCGACGGTCGTCTGTTGGATAAGGCTGGCAGCGAGTATAAGGCTCTTTATAAGGGTCAGGATCCAAAGGACTTCAATTTCTTCGAGGCATCAAGTATCCGTCAGGTGGGTAACAAGTATGTGATGGTGTTCTCTGGTTACTCTGGTAAGGAGTATGGCCTGGGCAACACGAACTCAGCTCTGCGCTATGCTTATGGTGACTCTCCCCTGGGTCCCTGGCGTTCTGGTGGTGTGTTGGTTGACTCTCGTGGTGTTGTCCTGAATGAGGATGGCTCTAAGTTGATTACAACGAATGCTGGCCATAACACACACGGTTCGCTGCAGGAAATCAACGGTCAGTGGTATGTGTTCTATCATCGTCCCCCACGTGGTTTCGGTAATGCCCGTCAGACAATGGTAGCTCCTGTGAAGATTACATGGGACAAGAAGCCTGTGGCTAAGGGTGGTAAGGTGACGATTACTGGTTATGACCCCTACACAAAGAATAATGTGTGGACAGCAAAGGCTACCGACGGCAATGAATATACAGGTGCTGAGGTGACCAGCGAGGGCTTCCAGATCTTCGGTTTGCCTCCTTATAACTACTACAGCGCTGGTTATGCTGCCTTTATGTATGGCCCCAACGCCAACAACTGGATGCAGGACAACCATGATGTATGGAATAACTCAATGGATCTGGCAGGCATTCAGAATGGTGGCATTGTCGGCTTTAAGTATTTCGGCTTCGGTGGACTGGCTCAGGATACCAAGGGCTGTAAGGCTTTCGAGGGAACTAAGGCTGGTGACAAGACTACACTCGGTCTCAATCTGACACCCAGTGGCAAGGGCGCCTTCAAGATTCGCGTTAAGTTGGATGATCCCTGGAAGGGTCAGGAGATTGCTGTCGTTGACGTGCCCGCTAATGCAGACCGTAAGGAGACAATGTTTTATGCTGCCGTTCCTGCTGTAGAGGGTCTTAGTGGCAAGCATGCTATCTACCTCGTGGCTGATGGTCCAGAGGTACAGCAGCCCCAGCAGCCTCAGGGACGTCCTGGCTTTGGTCGTGGTCCCCAGCAGCCTCAGCGCCCTCAGGGCTTGTTCGACCTCCACGGAATCAGTTTCTCTAAAGGTGCAGAACATACGGCTCCTGTTGTTCCTCAGCTCACTATTACTGCTGATGGCCAGAAGTTGAATATCCCCACCACACCTATCCGCTTCAACAATCAGAATGGCTATGCCGACCAGATTCGCTATCAGGTCTATGGTCCTCTGAAGGCTAATACCAAGCTGGAGGCTAAGGCTGACGTGCCAGGCGTGAAGTGCGAGATTAGTCCTATCGTTGAAGGTCGCGCTACAGTGAAGGCTACCTACAACGGTCAGACCAAGATATTCCTGATTAACTAAGGGAATGCTATCATAAAGAATAAGAGGTGAGATTGAAACGTCTCACCTCTTATTTTTTTTATTTCTTTGGTTGTTTATTGAACTTATAGGCAACGGAAAGCATCAGATAGCGGGGGATGCAGTTGTTCCAAGTCTCTGTGCGACCTTGTGCATTGACGCTGTATTGCTTGTTGGAAAGCTGGTGCAGCAGGTCGAAGGCCGTGAACTTCAATGTGAGTTTCTCGTTGAACAGTGAGCGTGCCAGTTCGGCATTCCACACCAGGTCGTCGGTGTTCATCATCTCACTCTGATAGCCCCTGCGACTATACATGCGGATGTCGGTAGCGATGTTCAGTTCTACCCAGGGAATGGTGTAGCGCAGCAGTCCACCGTAGTTATAGTCGAAGGCCGAGATATTCTCGAAGTTGGCACGATGGCTGGTTGAACGGCGCCAGTCTATCTCGCCGCTGATACCAATGGTGAGCTTGTCCTTTTGGTATTCTACACCCAGGTGCTCGTTGAGCGTCCAGTTGTGTACGGTGCTCTTCAGGAAGTCATATTCCTCAAAGGGCTTATTGGATTCATAGACCACATCGAAATCTACAGAATGGAGATAATCGACGCTGAAACGCTGTTGCAGGGTGATTCGTTTGGCACTGTCGAGTGGTTGCTCATAGCTCGTGCCGAGGTTCCAGTTCCAGTTGCCGTTGATATTGTCCTGCATATAGGTATAGACACCTGTCGCGGTATCGTAGATGGTGCGTGTACCAATAGAGTGCTGAGTCAGCGAGGCATTACTCCACACACGGATGAAACGGCGGATGGAGTCATTGTTGAACTGAAAACCGATATTCACGTTATGTGTCAGCGTAGGTTTCAGGTCAGGGTTGTTGATGGTGGTGACCAGTGGGTTGGTTGTATCATCGACGGGCATCAGGTCTGCCAAGGATGGTCTGCTCATGTTCATGCTATAGCCTAAGCTGTTCAGGCCATTCTTCTTGCCCCAGCGCGACCAGCTGATGCTAGGCGCTATTTCCACGTAACTGCGACGAGCAATGGTGTCGAGCCCGGCAAAGTCGTTATAATAAAGTCGCTCGTGTGGATTCTTGATGGGGAGTGAGAATGAGAAATACTCATTGTCGCTGGAGTGCATGACCTCTAATGTGGTACTGGCGGTACGAGTAAGCAGTTGTTGCTCGTCGCAGTTGTTAAGGTCTATCACACTCTTCAGTTCTTCATGCGTGGAAGGTAGCCATTCCGTCTGTAGTTTGTCCTCCGCCAAGCGGTCCAGGCGATAACGCAGGTTGTTGCTATTGTCTAACGACTGCGTATAACTGGCATTGGCGCCAATAAACCACCTGTTGAGTAGCTGGAGATAATAGCCGAATTCTGCCTCATAGCTATAATTGTCACCATGTGTGTCGGCATAGTTATGGCGCAGGTCCGTATCACTTGTCTGTGTGAAGAGTGTGCGGTTCATCGTCCAGCTGTCGCTTGGTTTCTGGCGCGTATAGCTGCCAGTCAGTCCGCCCATCAGATAATCGCCCCAGGCGAATTTATGATGTAAGCCGATTGTACCACTTAGGTTCAGCGTGCGGTAACGTGTCAATCCGTCGTTGAAGGATTGGTTGATGAGGCTCTCGCGGTAGGTGGAGTCCTGACTGCCGTTAGTACGATGCCCATTGGTATAGGTGACATTGAGTGTACCCCACAATGTGACAGGCTTCTTTATTTGGAAGTAGTCAAAGGCCTGAAAACGGAAATCTTTCTGGCGGCTCCATGACTCAGAGCCTCCAAGGATATTTCCGCCTGTGGCAAAGCGCTCGCTGGAAGTACGGCTCATATTATCGGCATCATCCCATGCGAAGACGGCATCGAGGTTAGTCTCCCAGTTTTTGTCAGCATCTTCGGTCTCAATATGCAGGCCCGTCTGTTTCATAGACCTTAGTCCCTGCGGCGTATTACTGGGTGTCCATTCGCCTTCAGCTCCAGGCCTGTGGGTTTCATTCACGTTGTTGGCATTGGCAAAGACACTTACACGTGAGTGGTCATCATAGTAGAGGCCGAACAGGCGTCCCATGTAACGTTTGTCGGTACCGTACCCGCCTTCGATATTACCCATCAGACCGCGATTGTATTCGCGCTTCAGCTGCACATCCATCACGTAGTCCTTCTTCTCTACGTCATGGCCAATGAGTTCACTCTGTTTGGTACTCTTGTCAAAGACTTTCAGTTCCTTCACGGTGTAGTAGGGCAGATTATCGAGCATCACCTTGTTCTGACCTTTGAAGAAGTCCTTGCCATTCAGCGTGAGATAGTCCACCTTCTTGCCGTTGATATAGATGTCTCCGTTGTCCTTGAGTTCGGCACCGGGCATCTGACGAATCAGTCCGTCGAGCATAGAACCTTCTGGCAGGTTAAAGGCGGAGGCATTATACACCAGCGTGTCACCACGATAGGCCAGTTTTACCTTGGTACCTGTTACGACGACTCCTCCGAGTCCGATTTCCTTATAGATATCATCGTCGCTGCGCTGCTTCTTCTTCATGAGGATGCGAGGCAGTTCAAACCATGAGTTGCGTGCAATATGGCGCAACTTATAGTTCATTGTGGTATCATTATATCCTTCGGCAGAGGCTTTGATGATATAGTCGGCATTCTTAGCAGGTACCTTAAACTGGTAATAAGAAGAAGTGCTCCATGTCCAACAGGTCATAGAGTCCACAAACGTAGAGTCTGAGCGCAACAGAGTGATGAATGCTTTCACTTTGGCCTTGGTAAACGAGTCATAGACTTCGCCCGATAGTTCAATGGTGCGCTCTTTCTTTTTCCTAACCTGAGTGGTGTCGGCTTGTGCATAGCAAGCTAATGCCGATAGCCAAACTGCTATTCCAACTAGTATTGTCTTCATATTATAGTTTGCCTTGATCACCGAGATAGGAGTCTTTAAAACCAAGGAAATAAAGCACGCCATCGAGTCCGATGGTATTGATGCTCTGCTTGGCGTTGGCCACCACACGCGGTTTAGCGTGGAAGGCGATGCCCAGTCCGGCTTCGGATATCATTGGCAGGTCGTTGGCCCCATCGCCCACGGCAATGGTTTGCGCCAGATTGACTTTCTCTACCTGTGCAATGAGCTTTAGGAGCTCGGCTTTGCGATGACCGTCAACAATCTCACCTACGTAGTTGCCAGTGAGCTTGCCGTTCTCATCAACTTCTAACTCGTTGGCATAAACATAGTCGATGCCGTATTTGCGCTGTAGATACTCACCGAAATAGGTGAATCCACCACTGAGAATGGCAATCTTATAGCCGCAGCGCTTGAGGATGGTCATCAGACGGTCAACGCCCTCGGTGATGGGCAGATGTTCGGCAATATCTTGCATCACACTGACATCGAGACCCTTGAGCAATTTTACACGACGCGTAAAACTTTCCTTGAAATCAATCTCGCCACGCATAGCGCTCTCGGTAATGGCACGCACCTGTGCACCAACGCCAGCGCGCTCGGCCAACTCGTCGATACACTCGGTCTGGATAAGGGTGGAGTCCATATCGAAACAGATAAGGCGACGCATACGGCGGAACATATCATCACGCTGGAAAGAGAAGTCAATCTCCATCTCGGCCGACAGTTTGAGGAACTTGGACTGCATCTCGTGACGGTTGGCGGGCTCGCCGCGTAGTGAGAATTCGATGCAGGCACGGGTGTGCTTAGCTGGGTTCTTGATACTCTTACGACCAGTTAAACGGATGATGGAGTCAATATTCAGACCTTGATCGGCAATGACGCGTGTGGCAGCTTCAATCTGCTTGGCTTCCAACTGGCGACCCATCACCATGAGGATATAGCGGTTCTTGCCTTGATGGCCCACCCAGTCCTCGTATTCTTCATCGGTGATAGGGGCAAAGCCGATGTTTACGCCCAGTTCGGTAGCCTTGAACAACAGTTCTTTCATCACCTGTCCCGAGTGCTCTTCTTCCATGCGAATAAGGATGCCCAGTGACAGGGTGGCGTGGATATCGGCCTGACCGATATCTAGAATCTGTGCGTCGTATTTTGCAAGTATGCCCATCACCGATGCGGTCAGTCCAGGACGATCCTGACCAGTGATGCGTACAAGTATTTGTTCTTCTTTCTTCTGTTCCATATGTTTAATCTTATAGGATGTTCGTAATCTCTTTTAATGATTTTACTTCGTAAGTAACAGTCTCTGTTGCAGGATATTCTGGCCAGTGGTTAAAGAAAATAGTATCCAGTCCGGCATTCTTGGCCCCCAGAATATCTGTTTGGAAATTGTCGCCAATCATAATCGTTGATGCTTTGTTGGCTCCCGATTCTTTCAGGGCATATTCAAAGAATAGGGGTGAGGGCTTGTTGACACCTGCATCTTCGCTCAGGATGATGGTGTCGAAGTGGTTGCTCAGTCCACAGGCTTCCAACTTTTTATATTGCACTTCATGGAAACCGTTGCTGCACATGTGTAGCCTATAGCCTTTGTCGCGGAGATAATCCATCAGTTCGTGGGCACCATCAATGACGCCAGGCTTCGATGAGCAGTAGTCAAGGAATACATCGCTTATCTTGAGACAATAGTCTTCGAAGGCAGAGGCTGACTGCTCATTTTTCACTCGTAATTCTTCACTCACACAAAGTGGGTGACGGAAACGCTCAACGATAAGATAATCGCGTGTTATCTCACCCTTGGAGTAGCGTCCCCACAGGTCGATGTTGGTCTTCCAATAGTCTTCGTAAAACACCTGTGGATCGTTGAAATAGCGGTCCAAATGAAAGTCCTCATACGTCTCAGCGAGTGCTATCACGGCATTGCCGTGGGTGTCATAAAGTGTATCGTCGAAATCTAAAAATATGTCTGTGTACTGTTTCATTCGTCTCTTTTCAGTTGTTCCATCAGGTCAGCAATCTTTTTCAGTTCCTGAGGAATACGTATTTTCTGAGGACAGGTTTTCACCTCAATGCAGTGGTTGCACATGATGCAGTGGTCGGGCTGACGGTCCTTGGGGATGGCACGGTCCAGACTGATGAGGTAGTTACGACGGTTCTTGCGGTAGTTCTCGTCACCTTTGTCCTTAGGCAACGTCTTTTCCACCAACCATTTATTATAATGTACGAAGATACCTGGAATATCGATACCATAGGGACAGGGCATGCAGTATTGGCAGTTGTTGCAGGGGATTGTACCCATCTCCATCATCTGTTGTGCAATCTCTGTGTCCAGGAATCGTTGCTCCTCTTCCGTCAGAGGTTCCAACGGACAGTAGGAGAGAAGGTTATCTTTCAGATGCTCCATGAAAGTCATACCACTCAGTACGGTGAGTACACCCTCTGGGGTACCTGCATAGCGGAAGGCCCATGATGCGATCGATTTCTGCGGGTCGCGCTGTTTCAGTTCGTTGATGGCATATTGTGGCAGGTCCTTGACCAGGCGGCCTCCGAGAAGAGGTTCCATGATGACAGCTGGAATATGACGTTTCTCCAGTTCTGCATAGAGATAGGAAGCATCCACATTAAAGCTGTTAATCTCGTTGGCATAGTTCCAGTCCAGATAGTTCAGCTCAATCTGTACGAAGTCCCAGTGATACTGGTCTGTCATAGCCAATACCTCATCAAACACTTCTTTCTGACCGTGGAATGAGAAGCCCAGGTTCCGAATCCTTCCAGCCTCGCGCTCCTGCATGAGGAAGTCCATCATGCCGTTGTCTACATAGCGTTTGTTGAACTCCTCCATACTGCCTCCGATGGCGTGCAGCAGATAGTAGTCAATATACTCAACCTGCAGTTCCTTGAACGAGTTCTGGTACATCTGCATCGATCCTTCGCGTGAAGCATCACCAAAGTTTGATAACTTCGTGGCTACGAGATATTCCTTGCGCTTATGGCGACTCAGGGCGATACCTGTGCAGCGTTCTGACAGCCCACGACAGTAAACGGGCGACGTGTCGAAATAGTTGACGCCATGCTCCAGGGCGTAGTCTGTCTGTTGGTTGATCATATCCTGATCAAACTCTTCAGAATCAGGTAGTTGTGGCAGTCGCATCATGCCGTAGCCTAATACGGATACCTTGTCGTTGTTCTTGGGGTTGGTCCTGTATGTCATTTGTCCCACAGGTGGCTCGCCAATGTCATTGCCGTTGTCACTCTTCTTTCCTGCACAAGCTGCAATAGCAGCAGCTGAGCCAAGTCCCATATATTTTAAGAAATCTCTTCTATCCATGTCTTCTAATGCTTAATTCATAATGCTTAATGCATAATTAAACCTTAAATCTTAAACCTTAAACCATCTTGTGAACCTCATGACCTTCTACGTGAATGGCCGATAGTGGGCGCACAGGACATAGGTGCTCACAGGCACCGCAACCTATGCAGGCATTCTCGTTGACTGCGGGAACAGATGGTGACAGATCGTCTTCAGGATCGCTGGGCACCATCTCAATGGCACCTACTGGACAATGACGGGCACAGTTGCCACACTCGTTTTCACCCAAAGCCGAAAGACAGAAGTCGGGATAGACCACAGCATGACCTATCTGAATACCTGACTTCTCTTCCTTGTCTATCAGTTTGATGGCACCGGCAGGACAAACCTCTGAACAACGTGTACATTCCGGACGGCAATAGCCTTTCTCGAATGACATTACGGGCTGCATCAGATTTGTGATATCCATGCTGGGACGCAAAACGTCGTTGGGACATTTTGATACGCACAGCTGACAGCCCGTACAGTGTTGTGTCATGTGCTTCAGCGAACGGGCACCTGGTGGTACTATTGGTGTCTTTCTTTCAGGCGCTTTCTTCTCGATGATATCTGCCAGTCCTCCATCAACGTGTTTCTTTTCTTGTGCTAAGGCTGCTGTAGATACAAGGGCTGTGGCAATCAAGAAAGAACGTTTGTTGGCATCAACGCTAGCATCACTAGTCGTACCAGTTTTACTGGTCCCACTAGTTTTTCTAGAATAGCTCAGTGCTCCAAACTTGCAACTCTTGATGCAGTCCCCACATACTACGCAACGACTATAATCGACCTTGTGATTCTTGAAATCTATGCAGGCCGCCTTACAGTTCTTGGTACACAGCGAACAGTTCTTGCATTTATCCTCGTCGAAATGAATCTTCAGCAGTGAGAAACGTGAGATAAACGACAGTACCGTGCCTACAGGACAAATGGTGTTACAGTATGTACGACCGTTTCGCCAGGCTAAGATAGCAATGATAATCAGCGTGAGCAGGGCGATGAAGAATACGGGGAGTGACTTCATCCATACGTCTACGCCATAGAATGCATAACTCTCGTAATGCTCTGCAATTGATGCCAGTGCATTATTACCCAACATCCACAAAGGCTGCAGCAGCATGGTACAGATGCGGCCAAAGGCAGAGTAAGGAGCCAACAGCTCAATGATAGTGCCGACACCTGCCAGACAACCTGCGATGAATATAGCGAGCAGACCATATCTCAGCCACTTGTATTCTTTAGAAAAGGTGTACCTGTTTTTCTTGGATTTTTTACCCAACCATCCGAAAACATCCTGCATTACCCCCAGTGGACAGATGATGGAGCAATAGATACGTCCAAATAGAAACGTGAGTACAGCGAGCCCCGCGATGACAGCCACATTCAGTGCCAATACGGCCTCTAAAGCCTGCACTTTGGCCATCCAGCTAAGCCATTGGTGTAGTGTTCCCGTAAAGTCCAGAAACAGCAGTGACAGTCCTATGAACATCACACTGCCCAGTGTAATTCTGATTTTTCGAAGCATAGTAATAGTATTTGTGGCTACAAAGATACGAATAAGCAAGGAAAATACCAAATAAATTGAGTTTTTTCGAGTGTGAGTAATTTAAATTCCAATTATCAGGAACCAGTCGCGCAGAAAACCTTTGAATCTGTTCTGTGAATCAGCAATCAGTAGCAGACGGTTTCCCTGTATCTCACAGAGTCCTTCGTAATTCGCAAACTTACGACTGGTGAGACTTAGTCGGGTGCGAAACTCTTTGACTAATCTTTTTTCTAATATGGGCTTATCCGTTGGCGTAGTCTCGTAGATACGAATAATGGTGGATGCGCCCAGTTTTAGTTTTGGCACATGAATCTGACGCTCTAAAACCAATAATCGTCCGTCTTCTAATGCGCAGAGTTCCGAAACTCCATAGAAATGCTTCTTACTGATTGGTTCATCAGGTTTATAATAGTAGCAGAACCCTGGCTTCAGGTTATCACTGAAGGATTGGATACGAAGCAGGGAGTCACCTTTCAGGACCCTTTCACTGGTCGTATAGAATAAATGCCGTTTCCTGTCGTAGGTCAGCGATTCCAATCCGTAGTTGTGTCCTGCCTTTTTGAAGATGTCTGGCATCTCCAGGCGTTGTCCGGTCCGTTTTCCATCCAAAGTATATTCATATACCTCATTATCCTTCTCTCCAGATATGAAAACAGTATTTGTTGTGGGGCGATAGCAGATTCCCTCAATATCTCTGTTTGGCAAACCGCTGGATTGAAATCCCTCGTTCTCTAGTGATGTGATGCACCCTTTGACGCTGTCTGTCTCAATATGCAGAATAAAGAATCCCTCTGTTTCCGACTTGTCGCTCACCACGGCATATCTGTTATTCCCCAAAGCAGTTATTCCACTATAGTTTCCTGCGGGTAGCGCTTTATGAAATCGTTGTGGTTTCTGGGCTATTATGACTGAAGTCCACAATACCATCAAGTAGAGCAATACAATAGTCTTCTTCATCTTTGTTGTAAAGAGAATGTAAAGGTGTGGACTTTATCGAATCAGTTTCACTACAAGGATACTGAACTCATAGAGCAACCAGATTGGCAGGGAGACGACCAGAAGGGTGAAAATATCAGTAGTAGGGGTGATGATGGCGGCAATGACGAGGATTGCCACGATGGCATGACGTCGATAACGACTCATGAGGCTGGAGCTGATAAGATGCAGACGGCCAAGGATTGCACATACAATGGGGAGTTCAAAAATTACGCCCATGATTAGGCTCATAGAGACAAGTGTGTCTGTATAAGACTGAAGTGTGAGCATATTCTCTACCTCTGCACTGACCTGATAGGTCCCCAGAAAACGCACGGTGAGGGGAAAAATCAGAAAATAGTTGAGCAAGGTGCCAAGAATAAACATCAGATAGCCCGTGGTGACTACCCAGAAAGCAGCACGACGTTCGTTTTGGTAAAGCCCGGGAGAAACAAAACGGAATAGTTCGAAGATGACGTATGGGGCGGCACAGAGCAAACCTGCATAGATGGCCACACGCATGTGGGTCATAAATTGCTCCGTGAGTCCCGTGTTCATCAGGTGAATACTGAATGGCTCTACGCCCAGCCACTGAAAAGTGATGAACTCGCTAGTACGTGGAGCCAGTACCACGGCAAAGAGCCAGTCCTTCATACAGAAGGCGGCAATGCCGAAGATAGTGGTGACAACCAGCGAACGCAGGATGACCCATCGGAGCACATCAAGGTGCTGCCAGAAGGTTACCGGTTCGCTATTATTCATCCTTTTTGACCTCGTCGTTAACTTCCTTCATGCCTTCCTTGAAACTCTTAACGCCCTTGCCTAGGCCGCGCATCAGTTCGGGAATCTTGGCTCCACCGAAAAGAAGTAGCACGATGAGGGCAATGAGCAGCAACTCCTGTGCGCCCAATCCAAGGAAGAGTAATGTGTTAAGTCCAATCATAATCTGTAGGGTTTTTAATATCGGATGCAAATTTAGGTAAAAAAAATGAGATTTGATAAGATTGTCACAAAAATTTTGTACCTTTGCGGCCTACTAATATAACTTTGTACGCATGGAAACAAAAAAGGATACAATTTTGATATTAAGCGGTGGCATGGATAGTGTCACGTTGCTGTATGATTACAAGGAGCGCATCGCATTGGCTATTTCGTTCGACTATGGGTCAAATCATAATGCGAAGGAAATTCCTTTTGCCCGTCTGCACTGTGAACGGCTGGGTATAGAACATATCGTGATTCCTCTGGACTTTATGGCTAAGTATTTCGAGAGTTCTCTGTTACAGGGTTCTGAGGCTATTCCTGAGGGACATTATGCTGACGAGAACATGAAATCTACGGTGGTGCCTTTCCGTAATGGCATCATGCTGAGCATTGCCGTGGGTATGGCAGAGAGTCGCGAACTGCAGTATGTGATGATGGCAAATCATGGTGGCGACCATACGATTTATCCTGACTGCCGCCCTGATTTCGTTGCGGCTTTCGATGCTGCAGCCCATGCTGGTACATACAACGGCGTGCATCTGATTTCGCCTTATACGAATATCACAAAAGGACAGATTGCTGCCCGTGGAAAAGAACTTGGTATCAACTATGCCGAGACATGGTCGTGCTACAAAGGTGGAGATAAACACTGTGGCAAATGCGGCACGTGCGTAGAACGAAAAGAGGCACTGGCCGATGCCGGTATTCCTGATCCAACGGAATACGAATAAAGTGAAATTAAAAAAATATAGGGAGTGAATCAATCACTCCCTATATTTTTATCTGTAGTTCTTCCTATTTCTTCAACCAGCGATCCAACCACTCAAAGTAGGTGCGTTGCCAAAGAATACCGTTCTGTGGTTTCAACACCCAGTGGTTCTCGTCGGGGAATATCAGTAACTCGGCCTCGATACCACGCATGCGGGCTGCATTGAAAGCACTCATGCCCTGTGTCGCATTGATGCGGTAATCCTTCTCGCCATGGATGCAGAGGATAGGTGTATCCCATTTATCCACAAAGCGGTGGGGAGAGTTATCGTAGGTCTTCTTAGCACGAGGCGTCTGGTCCTTGTTCCAGTAGGCATCATCATACTCCCAGTTAGAGAACCAGTTTTCCTCTGTTTCTGTGTACATAGCCTCGAGGTTGAAAGCTCCGTCATGGGCAATGAAGCACTTAAAGCGTCCGTCGTGATGACCAGCAAGGTAATAGACGCTGAAACCACCGAATGAAGCACCTACTGCACCCAGACGGTCGCGGTCAACATAAGGCAGTTCGTCGCAGGCAAAGTCGATAGCGGCGAGATAGTCGTGCATACACTGACCTGTCCAGTCGCCAGAAACGGCTTCAAGCCATTCCTGACCGAAGCCAGGCAGTCCGCGACGGTTGGGAGCCACGATGACATAACCCTGAGAAGCCATGATAAAGAAGTTCCAGCGATAGCTCCAGAACTGTGACACAGGACTCTGGGGACCACCCTCACAGAAGAGCAGGGTGGGGTATTTCTTTGTCTTGTCGAAATGAGGAGGCAGAATCACCCATGTGAGCATATCCTTACCATCGGTGGTCTTCACCCAGTACTGTTCTACTGAAGGTTTTCCAAGCTGGTCAAGGATTTCTTTATTGACCTCGGTAATCTGAGTAATAGCTACGCCATTATCAGGATCGTTTGGTGTCACCACATAGAGATCGGCGGGTTCTGTGTAAGAATGTTTCTCTGCCAGAATCTGCTTGTCGTTCAGCATCTGCAGTGAACCGAAATCAGCCTGATAGTTTGTCATCTGTTTTACCTCGCCCTGAAGGTTAGTGCTGTAGAGATTTTCTGTGGCGTGCCATACACCTATATAATATATGGTACGCGCGTCAGGTGCCCAACAGTAATCGTCCACGTTTGAATCAAACGACTCCGTAAGGAATGTCTTCTCACCTGTTTTCAGGTCGTAGCAGCACAGACGCATACGGTCGGCCTCATAGCCGTCTCGTGCCATAGATGTCCAAGCCAGATGGCGGCCGTCAGGTGAGAACTTAGGATTCTGGTCGTAGCCAGGCAAGTTTTTCAGATTCTCAGGGGCGTTGACTGCCTGATTAAGCATGGTTTTGGTAGGTTCGATGGCAGGCTCTACATAGTCGGCAGGCTTACAGAGATTCTTGGTCTCTTTCTTTTCTACATCATAAAGGAAAATGTCTGAGTCAGTAGAGATAGAATACTGCAGACCAGTCTTCTTCCTGCAGGTGTACGCAATCTGTTTAGAGTCGGTGCTCCAAGCCAGTTGTTCCATACCGCCAAAGGGTTCCATTGGACATTCGAAAGGCTCGCCCTCAAGGATGTCTGTACCTTCGCTGGCAACAGAAAAATCATCGTTTACTGTGAATACGAAGGGGTGCTGGATACTCTCCACGTAGTGGTCCCAGTGACGATACATCAGGTCTGTTACCACACGGCCTGTAGTCTTTGGCAAGTCGGCAGGTTTTTCCTTGATTACCTCGTTGAAGGGGATGCTCTTCAGAATGATGACCTTTGAACGGTCGGGAGAGAACTGGAAACCCTCAACCTGACCTTCTGTCTCTGAAAGCTGTTTGCGGGCAGAGCCGTTAAGACTCATCTTCCACACTTCGCCACCCTTGATGAAGGCTACGGTCTCGTTGTCGAGCCATTGCGCATCCGTCTCATTGTCGGCATCTTCAGTAAGTTGCTTCTGTTCTGATCCATCAGCATTCATCATCCAAAGCACCTGGTGACTTTTGTTTTCTTCTACACTATAGTAGCCCATCTGGAAAACGATATGCTGTCCGTCAGGTGAAGCCTGATAACCACCGATACGACTCATAGCCCAGAGTGCCTCTGGCGTCATCTGGTCATTCTCCAACTGTATGGTTTGTTTTTGGATGTTCACTTCGTTATTGTCTTTCTGTGAGCCGCAAGCCGTGAGTAGCAGAGCTGCGGCACCAATTGCTAATAATTTATTCATAAGCGTCATTTATTTCTTCTTCACGGGATCGCAGGTCAGGCCGCACCCCAGTTTCTTGAATATCTTACGATCTACTTCTGAGAGCATTACGGTAGAATGTACCTGGCAGCCGCGCAGACGGGGCAACTGTTCCAATGCTTTGCGGCACTGCTCATCGTCCTTTGACAATACGCTCAGGGCTACCAGCACCTCATCTGTATGCAGACGTGGGTTCTTGCCACCCAAGTATTCTATCTTAGTTTTCTGAACAGGTTCAATGAGACTCTGTGGAATCAGTTTTGCCTCATGGCTGATGCCTGCAAGGTGTTTGGTGGCATTGAGTAGCAGAGCAGCAGAGCAACCCAGCAGGGGTGATGACTTCGCTGTGATGATGGTGCCATCTTCCAATTCCATTGCGGCAGAGGTCTGACCAGTGAGTTCTTGTTTGGCCTGAGCAGCTACGGTGACACGACGATAAGCGGTGGTAATCTTAGCCTGATTGAAAAGCATCAGAATCTTGTTGATTTCCTTCTCGTTGTCAATACCCTCCGCCATTTTGTTGGTCGCATCGTAGTAGCGACGGATAATCTCGTCGCGACTGGCCTGGCAGCATACCTCGTCATCGCTAATGCAGAAGCCCACCATGTTGACGCCCATATCTGTAGGACTCTTGTAGGGGTTCTCACCATAGATGCCCTCAAACAGTGCGTTGAGAACAGGGAATATTTCAATGTCGCGATTATAGTTGATGGCAATCTTGTCGTAGGCTTCCAGATGGAAGGGGTCGATCATGTTCACATCGTTGAGGTCGGCGGTAGCTGCTTCATAGGCGATGTTTACAGGATGCTTCAGGGGCAGACTCCATACGGGGAAAGTCTCAAACTTGGCATAACCAGCCTGTACACCGCGTTTATTCTCATTGTAGAGCTGACTGAGACATACAGCCATCTTGCCAGAACCTGGACCTGGAGCTGTGACGATGACGAGCTCTCGAGATGTCTCAACGTAGTCGTTCTTACCAAAGCCTTCGTCGCTGGCAATGAGTTCCACGTTATGGGGATAACCATCGATAAGGTAGTGTACATACGACTTGATGCCCATGCGCTCCAGTCGATGACGGAACTGATCTGCTGCATTCTGACCGTTATAATGAGTGATGACGACAGATCCTACCATAAAGTCGCGATTCATGAATTCCTCGCGCAGACGCAGCACGTCTTCATCATAGGTAATGCCCAAGTCTGCACGTACCTTATTTTTCTCGATGTCTTCGGCACTTACTACGATGACGATTTCCAACTGGTCACGTAACTGTGCAAACATACGTAGTTTTGAGTCTGGCTTGAAGCCTGGCAATACGCGTGATGCATGGTGGTCATCGAAGAGTTTTCCACCCAACTCGAGGTATAGCTTACCATTAAATTTGGCAATTCGCTCTTTGATGTGCTCTGACTGGATTTTGAGATATTTCTCGTTGTCGAAACCTATTTTCATTTTTTCTCTCCCTTTATATTCACTTGTCACTTTCTGTTCTGCTGTTGCTTCTGCATCTCGGCAGCGCGCTTCTGCATCTCCTCCAGACGGGCAGCCAAGCCACTTGCCTTCTTGGGGTTGTTCTGGTTCTCTTTGTATTTAGCCTCAAGGATAGCCAGCAGCTTCTCGTCGTCAGTTGTTTTGCGGAGTGTCCACATGATAGCTGCAGAGAAGAACAGGGAGATGAAGTAATAGAAGTTCAGACCTGAGCCGTAGTCATTGAACATGAAGAAGAACATCACAGGCATGACGTACATCATGTACTGCATCATCTTCATCTGCTCGGCCTGCTGTCCTACCATCTGGTCGCGTTGCTGGCGCATGGTCATATATGAATAGAGGATGTTGCTCACACAGAACAGAATACAGGTCAGCGAGAGATGGTCACCGATACCCCATATATGCGTATCCCACTGTCCGATGAAGGGAATGGGATCGTATGTTGACAAGTCTTCCATCCACAAGAACGACTCACGACGCAACTGTATGGCGTTAGGTACGAAGTTGAACATCGCAATCCAGATAGGCATCTGAATCAGCATTGGCAGACAGCCACCCAGAGGAGATACTCCGTATTTTGCATAGAGTTGCATCATGGCCTGCTGCTTTTGCATCTGATCCTCGGGCTTGTTGTACTGCTTGGTTGCTTCTTCGAGTTTGGGTTTCAGAACGCGCATCTTTGCGCTTGACATATAACTCTTCTTCACCATGGGGTAGGTTATGAGCTTCAGCAGCATTGTGATGAGAATCAAAACAATACCCATTGGCAGACCCAACTTCGTGAGCCAGTCGAAGACATACAGTGTGAACCAACGGTTGATGAAGCGGAATAGAGGCCATCCCAGGTAGACCAGACGCTCCAGCTCAAGATCCTTGCCAAACTCACTCTGGGCCTCTACATCCTGAATCAGACGGAAGTCGTTAGGACCAAGGTACATTTCAAATTCTGATGCCTGCAGACCTGTGGGGTCGAACTTCGTGGTGAGGCGTGCGTCATAGTTCTTTAGGATGCGTGTGCTCTTATCCAGAGGTGTGCTGGCTAGTTCTGCACCAGTGTTGAATGCATCTCTTGATATGAGTACAGCTGAGAAATACTGGTTCTTGAATGCCACCCAGTCAATAGGTTCTTCGGTAGTCTCTTTCTTTTCTGATGTTTCGCTCAGGTAGTCGGTACCGCCATTGTGAAACTTATATGTCAAAGCCGAACGCTGGTTCTCGAATGTGAAACCGCGCTCCTGCTGGCGACAAGAGTCCTGCCATAGAATAACCACTTCTTTGTTGGTGGGGTCGAGCTGGTCACCCAGTCCTACGGCCTGCATGGAGAAATGCAGCATATAGTCAGGACCCAGTCGGTATTTGAAAATCAATTGTCCGTTGCCCTGAGCCTGAGCTGTCATTGTGAGTGAACCGTCAGCTTCTTGGGTTGGCGTGAAATAAAGGTCGCGGGTGTTAATATACTGCTTCAGACCCTTGATGATGAAGTCCATGTGTTGTCCATTCTCGGTGAAGAGTTGAACGCCCATATTGTTCAAGGTGTCCTTATGTCCCAGGATACGTGCGCTGGCAATGGTACCACCCTGTGTGTTGAACGTCAATTCCAGTGAGTCGTTCTTCAATGTAACGAGACTGTTGACGCCAGCCAGTGAGTCACTCATTGAAGGGAAGAAAAGGGCAGCTGAGTCAATGGCAGCTACAGCCTTCTGTCCCTTTAACGTATCCTGTACAATCTGTTGTTGCTCCTGAGCCATCTTGACAGCAGCAATACTGTCCTGCTCATGGTTGTAAGCATCAATCTCTGCTTGCGAGGGAGAACTCATGTAACTGAATGCAATGAGTACCACTGCAATGAGACTGAAACCAATCAAAGTGTTTCTGTTCATATTAATTATCTTACTTTTTGTTACTTTTTTACAAACAAGGTGCAAAGTTACGAAAAAAAATCATAACTTTGCACTCGGTTATGAGAAAATTAGCATTATTTATTGCTGCTGTCAGTTCAATGGGTCTTTCGGCGGCAGAGCCTCAGTTGAAAAACACTGGGCTTTATTATCGTCTTTTCGCTCCGCTGACGTTTTATCACAACGTAGCAAGTAGTCAATTTAATATTATTTCTAATGACTCTGATGAGGTGAGTCAGGCTATAGATCAGGCGCTTATGCACGTTTATTTGAAACGCCCGGAATTGGTGAAAGTCACGGAATCTGAACAGGAAGAGGCTGGTTCCTTGCGTCAGGATATCATCGAGACACCTGTAATGCAGGAGGTAGAGATGGTGGAACAGGCAGCACCAATGCCAGAGACTCCTGAAGCTGCTCCTGTTGAGGTTGTTATAGAAAAACCAAATTTCTGGAAGTACAAAGGTGATGCGAATTTGCAATTCATGCAGAATTATGTGTCGGACAACTGGTATAAAGGCGGTGAGAGTAATCAGGCTGCAGTAGGTTCTGTGACACTTGAGGCTAATTATGACAATAAGTCAAAATGGAAGTGGGATAATAAACTGGAGATGAAGTTGGGTTTCCAGACATCACCTTCAGACACTGTTCATAAGTTCAAGACCAATGAGGACTTGATTCGTTATACGGGAAAGGTAGGATTGCAGGCTGCCAATCGTTGGTACTATACTTTACAGATGTTGGCCTACACGCAGTTTTATCATGGTTTGAAGTCAAACAATACAAAGGTGTTCTCTGACTTTATGTCGCCTTTTAACCTGAGCGTCGGTCTTGGTATGGACTATAAGGTACAGGCTCTTGCCAATAAGCTTACGGGTACTATCAATATGTCGCCTCTCGCTGTGAACTATCGTTATGTTGACCGTGCCGATTTGGCCGCGAGTTTTGGTGTTAAGACGCCGGACCATAGTCATTCGTTGACTGACTTCGGTTCGCAAATAACGGCGTCGCTCACTTGGCAGGTCAATGATGTGCTTTCTTGGAAGACGCGCATCTATGGATTCTCCAGTTATCACCGTTCAGAAGTGGAGTGGGAGAATACGTTTACCCTGCGTGTATCGAAGTATATCTCGGCCAACCTGTTTCTCTTCCCTCGTTTCGACGATGCCAACAATCGTGACGAAAATCTGGGCTATTGGCAGTTCAAAGAGTACTCTTCACTGGGATTCTCGTATAATTTCTAAAGGTTATTCTTGATTTTCTTTGTAGTATTCAAAATAAATACTACCTTTGCACCCGCTTAAACTTAAACATATATTGTAGATATGGAAATCAAAATTACTTTTCCCGACGGATCTGTTCGCTCGTATGAGCAGGGCGTAACGGGACTTCAAATTGCCGAGAGCATTTCGCCTGCTCTGGCTCGCAGCGTTTTGGCTTGCGGTGTGAATGGCGAAACGGTGGAGCTAAACCGTCCTATCAATGAGGACGCACAGATTGAGCTCTATAAGTGGGACGATGAGCAGGGTAAGCATACTTTCTGGCACACCTCTGCCCACTTGCTGGCTGAAGCACTCCAGGAATTGTATCCTGGCATTCAGTTCGGTTTCGGTCCTGCTGTAGAGAGTGGATTCTTCTATGACGTGCTGCTGCCTAATGGTGAGAGCATCAAGGAGAGCGATTTTGCTACCATCGAGAATAAGATGCGTGAACTGGCCTCAAAGAAGGAGCCTGTTGTTCGCAAAGAGGTGGCTAAAGCAGATGCTCTGAAAGAGTTTGCTGCTAATGGTCAGACCTACAAGTGCGAGCATATTGAGCAGGACCTTGAGGATGGTACTATCACCACCTATACACAGGGTGCTTTCACCGACCTCTGCCGTGGCCCTCACTTGATGGATACGGGCGAGATTAAGGCTATCAAGCTTACGTCAGTTGCTGGTGCTTTCTGGCGTGGCGATGCCAACCGTGAGCAGATGCAGCGTCTCTATGGTATCTCTTTCCCCAAGAAGAAGATGCTCGACGAGTATCTTGTTATGTTGGAAGAGGCTAAGAAACGCGACCATCGTAAGATTGGTAAGGAGATGGAACTCTTTATGTTCTCTGACAAGGTTGGTAAGGGTCTGCCTATCTGGTTGCCCAAGGGCACAGATATGCGTTTGCGCCTTCAGGACCACTTGCGTAAGGTTCAGAAACGCTATGGTTATCAGGAAGTTATCACTCCACACATTGGTTCGAAGAACCTCTACGTTACCTCTGGTCACTGGGATCACTATGGTAAGGATTCCTTCCAGCCCATCCAGACACCTGAGGAGGGTGAGGAGTACCTGTTGAAGCCAATGAACTGTCCTCACCACTGCGAAATTTTTGCATGGAAACCTCGTTCATATAAGGATCTGCCTCTGCGTATTGCTGAGTTTGGTACTGTATATCGTTACGAGCAGAGTGGTGAGCTTCATGGCTTGACTCGTGTACGTTCTTTCACTCAGGACGACGCCCACCTGTTCTGTCGTCCAGACCAGGTGAAGCAGGAATTCCTCAACGTGATGGATATCATCAATGTGGTGCTTTCTGCTTTCGGCTTCAATTTCGAGGCACAGATTTCTCTGCGCGATCCCAACAACCACGAGAAGTATGTGGGAAGCGATGAAGACTGGGCTTTGGCTGAGAAGGCTATCCAGGAGGCTTGTGAGGAAAAGGGACTGCCTGCTAAGGTAGAATACGGCGAAGCTGCTTTCTATGGTCCTAAGCTTGACTTCATGATTAAGGATGCCATTGGTCGTCGTTGGCAGTTGGGTACCATTCAGGTGGATTACAACTTGCCAAAGCGCTTCCAGTTGGAATATACTGACGAGGATAACCAGAAGAAGACACCTGTGATGATTCACCGTGCTCCCTTCGGATCAATGGAGCGTTTTACAGCTGTGCTGATTGAGCATACCAGTGGTCACTTCCCCTTGTGGCTTACTCCTGATCAGGTGGTTGTTCTGCCTCTGTCAGAGAAGTACAACGACTATGCAAAGCAGGTGCTCGAACAGTTCAACCAGCAGGGTGTTCGCGGCAGCATCGACCTGCGCAATGAGAAGTTGGGTCGTAAGATTCGCGACAACGAATTGAAGCGTATCCCCTATATGGTCATCGTTGGCGAGAAGGAAGCTGCAGAAGGACTTGTTTCTATGCGTCAGCAGGGTGGTGGCGAGCAGGCTACCATGACTATTCAGCAGTTCATCGACAAGATTAATGCGGAGGTTGCTGAGCAGACAAAGAATTTCTAATCTCAGAATTCTGATATCATAAAAGAGGTCACTTCGTTGATGAAGTGACCTCTTTAATTTAGCATTTATTCTTCTCACTGAATCGCAATCTGCTTACTGGATTGCAATTTTGTCCACGCGCTTTTGGTGGCGACCACCTTCGAAACTTGCGGTGAAGAATTCATCCATAATCTTGCGTGCCATGTTGTTGTCGATAAAACGACCTGGCATTACCAATACGTTGGCATCGTTATGCTGACGGATAAGGTGTGCAATCTCTGGTATCCAGCAAAGACCTGCGCGTACCTGCTGGTGCTTATTCAGTGTCATAGAAATACCCTCACCACTGCCACAAATGGCAATACCAGGGTAAACCTCACCACTTTCGATGCCCTTTGCCAAAGCATGACCGTAGTCAGGATAATCTACACTGGCATCGCTCCATGTGCCATAGTCTTTCACGGGATAGCCTTTCTCCTCCAGATACTGGAGTACAAACTGTTTCAAAGCGAAGCCTGCGTGGTCGCAAGCAACTCCAACTGTTTTTACTTCCATAGTCGTAAGATTTTAAAAGGCACGGACCGGAAGTCCGTGCCTGATGATTAGATTATTATAAATTAACCCAGCAGGGCTTTAACCTGCTTGTAAACATTCTCTCCGGTGAAGCCGAGCTTCTCGTCGAGCACCTTGTAAGGAGCAGAGAAACCAAAGCTCTCCAGACCCCATACTGTACCGTCGGCACCTACCAGACCCTCGAGGTTTACTGGCAGACCTGCTGTGAGACCGAATTTCTTAACGCCAGCAGGCAGGATGCTCTGCTGATACTCCTTGCTCTGGCTGCGGAACAGACCCTCAGAAGGAACGCTTACGATGCGCACCTTAACGCCATCCTCGCGGAGCAGCTTAGCACCAGCCTCGAGGGTAGAAACCTCAGAACCTGAAGCCAGCAGGATAACATCAAACTTCTCGTCTGAGCCTGCTACAACATAAGCACCCTTAGTAGCTTGGTTATAGTCGTTGCCCTCGGGCAGCATCTCGATGTTCTGACGTGAGAAGATAAGTGCTGTAGGTGTATCTACATTTTCCATAGCCATGCGCCAGCAGACGGTTGTCTCCTCTGCATCAGCAGGACGAACTACCAATACAGAGTTCTTGCCGTGGTGGTTCTTCAGCTTCTCCATCAATCGAATCTGTGCCTCCTGCTCTACAGGCTCGTGGGTAGGACCATCCTCACCAACACGGAAGGCATCGTGAGTCCAGATGAACTTCACGGGCAGTTCCATCAGGGCAGCCATACGAACGGCAGGCTTCATGTAGTCAGAGAATACGAAGAAGGTACCGCAAGCGGGGATGACACCACCGTGCAGAGCCATACCGATACAGCAGCAAGCCATGGTGAGCTCAGCTACACCAGCCTCGAAGAATGCACCGCTAAAGTCGCCACGAACCATATCCTTGGTCTTCTTGAGAAAGCCGTTTGTATTATCAGAGTTTGAAAGGTCGGCTGATGCACAAATCATGTTGGGCACCTGCTCAGCCAACTGACCGAGAACGGTAGCCGATGCGTTACGTGTAGCGCAACCGGGCTTCTGCTCAACCTTGCTCCAGTCGATCTTTGGAGCCTTACCGCTGAACCACTCCTCCAGCTGCTTAGCCTTCTCGGGGTTAGCCTTAGCCCACTCAGCCTTCTCAGCGTAGCGCTCTGCAACAATTTTCTTCAGCTCCTCAGCACGCTTAGCATACATCTCCTTAACCTCGGGGAAGATCTGGAATGGATTCTCAGGATCAGCACCCAGGTTCTTCATCGTGTTGATGTAAGCGTCACCACCGAGCGGTGCACCGTGAGTAGCGCAGTTGCTCTCATATGATGTGTTGTCGGCCTTACGGGCACCCTTACCCATAACGCAGTGACCGATAATCAGACTTGGACGCTCCTTCTCGGCCTGAGCCTTCTTGATAGCCTCACGAATCTGGTCAACATCGTTACCGTCAATCTTCTGTACATACCAGCCCCATGCCTCGTACTTCTTAGCTGTGTCCTCGCAGGTCACAACCTCTGTCTTTGTAGAGAGCTGGATATCGTTAGCGTCGTAGAACATAATGAGGTTGTCCAGACCCAGGTTACCGGCGATACGACCAGCACCCTGTGAAATCTCCTCCTGCACACCACCGTCAGAGATGTATGCATAGATGGTCTGATTCATGACGTTGCCCAGACGAGCCTTCAGGAACTTAGCGGCGATAGCAGCACCAACAGCGAAACAGTGACCCTGTCCGAGAGGACCAGAGGTGTTCTCGATGCCGCGCTCAATCTCGCGCTCGGGGTGACCGGGAGTTACTGAGCCCCACTGGCGCAGGTTTTTCAGATCCTCCAATGTGAACTTGCCTATCAGAGCCAACTGGCTGTAGAGCATTGGAGCCATATGACCGGGATCGAGGAAGAAACGGTCACGACCCTCCCATGCGGGGTTCTCGGGGTCGTAAACCAAGAACTCACTATACAGAGTGTTGATGAAGTCAGCACCACCCATAGCACCGCCGGGGTGTCCCGACTTGGCTTTTTCAACCATCGAAGCAGCGAGGATACGGATATTATCCGCTGCTTTGTTCATAACTTTGTTGTCGTTCATAATTTGTTTAACTACTGTTTATATTATATATACTTATTTCTTATTATCTACGGCAGCCTGCTCAATGGGGAGACACTGCTTGTAGTTCTCGATGTATTTCTCGAATCCTGCGACATCTTCTGGGGTGGGGGCGATGCTCACACCTGTATTGCCTGCGAATACCACTGTCTCCAGGTAATCGGCCAGTGACAATTTATTGGGGTTGTTCACCACGTAGCCAGCCAGCAGGGCGATACCCCACGCACCGCCTTCGCCAGCAGTCTCCATCACACTGATAGGACTGTTCAGGGCTGCAGCCAGCATACGCTGACCTACACCGGCAGTCTTAAAGTAGCCACCGTGACCAGTGATGCGATCCACGCGAATCATCTCGTCCTTAAACAGAATATCGTTACCGATTTTCAATACACCGATGGCACCGTAGAGATGGGCACGCATGAAGTTGGCCAAGTTGAACTTGTCATTAGCTGAGCGCACAAACATGGGACGACCCTCGCTGAGACCTGTTACGGGTTCACCGCTGACGTAATTGTACGCCATCAGACCACCGCAGTCTGCATCACCCTCCAGTGCCTTGTTAAACAGTTTGCCAAACAGCTCGTTCATATCTACCTTCAAGCCCATCAGCTGCTGATACTCCTTAAACAGACCTACCCATGCGTTGATGTCAGAGGTACAGTTGTTACAGTGAACCATGGCCACAAGACTTCCGTCGGGGGTTGTCACCATGTCAATCATCTCGTAGGGCTTTGAAAGCGGCTTCTCCAATACAATCATAGAAAAAGAAGAAGTACCTGCGCTCACGTTACCCGTGCGCTGCTTTACAGCATTGGTGGCAACCATGCCTGTGCCGGCATCACCTTCTGGAGGACATACCGGACATCCAGGCTTCAGATGACCACTTACGTCCAGTTTCTTGGCACCTTCGGGTGTCAGGAAACCAGCGTTTTCGCCAGCATTCAGACTCTTTGGCAGAATGTCGAGTAATTTCCAGCTGAAGCCTTTGGGTGCAATCAGCTCATCGAATTTCTTCACCATCTCGGCATCGTAGGTCTTCGTGGCGGGATCAACAGGAATCATACCTGATGCATCGCCAACACCCAGTACAAACTCGCCAGTTACCTGCCAGTGCACGTAACCTGCCAGTGTTGTCAGGTATTTGATGTCTTTTACGTGCTCCTCATTGTCAAGGATGCACTGATACAGGTGTGAGATGCTCCAGCGCAGGGGAATGTTATAATTAAACAGTTCTGATAGCTTGGCAGCAGCTTTGCCTGTATTCGTGTTACGCCATGTGCGGAAAGGCACCAGAATCTGCTGGTCTTTGTTGAATGCCATGTAGCCGTGCATCATGGCTGAGAAGCCGATGGCAGCCAGTGTCTCAAGCTCACAGTCATACTGCTTCTGCACGTCTTTGCGTAGCTCGGCATAACAGTCCTGCAGCCCATACCATACAGCCTCGGTAGAGTAGGTCCACAGTCCGTCAACGAGTTGATTCTCCCACTCGTGTGAGCCCTGAGCAATGGGGTTGTTGTCTTGGTCGATAAGTACGGCCTTGATGCGTGTGGAACCGAATTCGATTCCCAAAATGGCTTTACCAGCCTCAATGGTTTGTTTTGCGGTCATTGTTTTTCTAAGTTTTGAAGTTTTGACTGCAAAGTTAACACTAATTTTGCTAATAGCCAAATTATTTCAAATAAATAATGAAAAATGATGCTTGGTTTTAGGCGCTATGATGGTCGGTAGGAGTGCTTGATATGGAAATCAGTGGTTTTGACATCGTCAAGTAGGGACTTAGAGGTCGTAACCCTATGGTTTACGCATCGTAAACCTATGGTTTGTGAGTCCAAAACCTATGGTTTAGCATCTCTAAATCAGTGGTTTTAAAAAAGCTGCGGAATAAGGTGTTGTTTCTGTGGGGGAAATAAGGCCTCCCCTCATATCTAAGTCCCCCTTATAGGGGGACAGATATAAGAGGGGGATGAGACCTTAGAAGGGGGTTAGTCGAAGAAACCAGGTTGCTTGTAAGGGATACCTAATTCCCGGTCAACCGTTGCAAGGATGCCTTGAACCTGACCAAGTGCAAACATGCGTCCCAGAAGGGTGTAGCCGGCATTGTGTCCGTGACTGCTTTCGTCCATAATACCACCAGGTTCGTCAGTGAACGTCATACCGTGGTCAACACGCATAGGAAGTGCAGGGTTCTCTTTTTCGAAAATACGGCACAGCTCAATCAGATCGGCACGTCCGCCTAAGTGACTTGCTTCGGTAAAATCTCCGTTGGGGAAAATGTGGCATGAGCGGAGATGAACGAAATGGGTGCGAGAAGCAAATTCCTTTGCCAGCTCAACCACATTGTTGTAAGCACCGGCGCTCAGTGAACCTGCACAGAACGTCAGACCGTTGTGCTTGTTGGGTACTGCATTTAAGAACCAGCGAATGTCCTCTTCGGTACGTACAATACGCGGTAAACCGAGGATTTCAATTGGGGGATCGTCAGGGTGTACGCACATGTTGATATTGCACTCCTCGCAGACAGGCATGATGGCCTCAAGGAAGTATTTCATGTTTTCGCGTAACTGCTTCTTGTCTATGCCTTTATATAAGTCAAGGAATTCACGGAATTTCTGGATTGGAGCTTCGTCGTTTTCGCTGAAATTACCAGATACAAAACCCTGTGTTTTGATGACGATAGTCTCTACCAACTTGTGGTCTTTTTCGGGTGTCATGGTCTTGGCAAGCTCGTCGCATTCGGCTATGACACTGCGACCTTCTCCCCAACCTTCGGGAAACTGGAAATTCTCCCATTCCTCGCGAGCACCAGGGCGCTTCAGGATGTAAATGTCGAAATAGGCAAACTCGGCATAGTTGAAGTAGAGGTTGGTGGCACCGTTGGGGTTGTCGTGGAATAAGTCTGTACGGGCCCAGTCTAGAACGGGCATGAAGTTATAGCAGATGCAGTTGATGCCTTCTGCGGCAAGATTGCGCAGGCTCTCTTTGTATACTTCAATCTGTTGGTCACGGTCAGGACCGCCATATTTGATAGTTTCGACCACGGGGAGCGATTCTACCACGCTCCAGCGCATGCCATAGCTTTCAATATACTCGCGCAGTTCGCGAATTTTTTCACGTGTCCACACTTGGCCAAGGGGTACATCGTGCAGGGCGGTGACAATGCCCTCAACGCCAATCTGTCTCAGTTGGGCAAGCGTTATCTTGTCTTTCTTGCCAAACCATCTCCAAGTTCTTTCCATTTCTTTCTTTTTGTTTGTTAAAGGTTTTCGAAATTTCATGCAAAGGTACTGGAAATATTTTATATCACCATCAAAATTTGGTTCAAAATTATGTAATTTCGTTTACTTTTCGCTAAAGCGTGAATATTTGTTTCATTTTTTGGTGGTATCAATTTTTCTTCGTACCTTTGCACGTCAAAAATAAAATAAGTACAAATAAGATATGGCAAAGAGATTCGCCGAACATAACGGCTTGAACCTGACACAGGTGAATAACGAGATTCTGGAGAAGTGGATGAAGGATGATATCTTTCATCGCAGCATTGATGAACGTGAGGGCTGTCCTCAGTTTGTATTCTTCGAGGGTCCTCCCTCTGCAAACGGTCATCCAGGTATCCACCATGTGCTGGGTCGCTCATTGAAGGATACGTTTAACCGTTATAAGACCATGCAGGGCTTCCAGGTGAAGCGTAAGGCAGGTTGGGATACTCATGGTCTGCCTGTAGAACTTGGTGTCGAAAAAGAACTGGGTATTACTAAGGCTGATATTGACAACAAGGAAAGTGATAAGTATATCTCAACGGAGGATTACAATAAGAAGTGTCGTGAAAACGTGATGAAGTTTACCGCAGAATGGCGTGAACTGACTGAGCGTATGGGTTATTTTGTAGACCTGGATAATCCTTATATCACTTACGATAATAAGTATATAGAGACTTTGTGGTACCTTTTGAAGAAATTCTATGAGAAGGGTCTACTTTATAAAGGTTATACCATTCAGCCTTACAGTCCTGCAGCCGGTACAGGCTTGTCGAGTCATGAGCTGAACCAGCCTGGTTGCTATCGTGACGTGAAGGATACTACTTGCACGGCACTCTTCAAAATGAAGAATCCAAAGGCTGAGATGACAGAATGGGGTAAACCATATTTTATGGCCTGGACAACAACGCCTTGGACGCTGGCTGCAAACTCGGCTCTCTGTGTAGGCCCAAAGATTGATTATGTGGCGCTGCAAACCTATAATCCATATACTGCCGAGAAAATTACGGTGGTGATGGCTGAGGCACGTGTAGCTGCTTATTTTGATACTGCAGCAGAGATTACTGATGGCGGCGAGATGCCAGAATTCAAGAAGGGTGAGAAGTTCTTGCCTTATCGTGTGGTAGGTCGCTATAAAGGTACTGACCTCGTAGGTATGGAGTACGAACAGTTGTTGCCAATGATTAAGCCTATGGGCGATGCCTTCAAGGTGATTCCTGGCGACTATGTGACGACAGAGGATGGCGCTGGTATTGTGCATATCGCGCCCAACTTCGGTGCTGACGACGCCTTTGTTGCTAAGAAGGCAGGAATCTGTCCTATTGTACTGATTGATAAGAAGGGCAACGAACGTCCTGTTGTTGATCTGCAGGGTAAGTATTTTGTACTTGAAGATCTCGATGCAGAATTCGTTAATAAATATGTAGATGTAGAGAAGTGGGGTAAATATGCTGGTCGTTATGTGAAGAACGCCTATGATGAGAACCTCACCGATAAGGATGAAACTCTTGATATTTCCATCTGCATGGATCTTAAGGCAGAAGGCAAAGCCTTTAAGATTGAGAAGCATGTTCACAACTATCCACACTGTTGGCGTACGGATAAGCCCGTGCTCTATTATCCGCTGGATTCATGGTTCATTAAGAGTTCTGCTTACAAGGAGCGCATGAGCCAGTTGAATACTACTATTGGCTGGCATCCAGAGTCAACAGGTACAGGCCGCTTTGGTAACTGGTTGGAGAATCTGAATGACTGGAACCTCTCCCGTTCACGCTTCTGGGGTACACCACTGCCTATCTGGCGTAGTGAGGATGGCGAGGAAAAATGTATTGGCAGTCTGGAGGAACTCTACAACGAAATAGAAAAGGCTGTTGCTGCAGGTGTGATGACCTCTAATCCATTGAAGGAGAAGGGCTTCGTACCTGGTGATATGTCGAAGGAAAACTACGACAAGATTGATATGCACCGTCCGTACGTGGATTATATTGTTTTGGTGAGCGACAGTGGTAAGCCCATGAAGCGCGAGAGCGACTTGATAGACGTATGGTTCGACTCTGGTTCTATGCCATATGCCCAGATTCACTACCCATTTGAGAATCGCGAGCTCATCGATAATAATAAGGCATTCCCTGCAGACTTTATCAATGAGGGCGTGGACCAGACACGAGGCTGGTTCTTCACGCTTCACGCTATTGCAACGATGATTTTCGATTCTGTTGCTTTTAAGAACGTGATATCTACAGGTCTTGTGCTTGATGCTAAGGGAAATAAAATGTCGAAGCACGTGGGCAATGTAATCAATCCTTTCGAGATGATTGATAAGTACGGCTCTGATGCTGTGCGTTTCTATATGATTACAAACTCAGAACCTTGGGATAACCTGAAGTTCGATCCAGAGGGCGTGGCTGAAATCAGTCGTAAGTTCTTTGGTACCTTATATAATACATACTCACTCTTCGCGATGTATGCTAATGTGGATAACTTCGATCCGAAAGCTCCACAGATTCCCGTTGAGAAGCGTCCTGAGTTTGACAGATGGATTTTGTCTTGTCTGAATTCATTGGTGAAGGGCGTAGAGGAAGAGATGAATGGCTTTGATCCCACCCGTGCAGGACGACTCATTGATAAGTTTGTTGACGAGGACCTCTCTAACTGGTATGTGCGTCTGAACAAGAAACGCTTCTGGGGTAAGGAGATGGATGAGGATAAGTTGGCTGCATATCAGACGCTTTACGAGTGCTTGATGACTGTTTCTAAACTCCTGGCTCCGTTTGCTCCGTTCTTCGCAGATCGTATCTACTGTGATATGGGTGGCGAGATGGACAGCGTGCACTTGGAGAAATTCCCCGTAGCTAATATGTCATTGGTGAATGCTGACCTGGAACAGCGTATGGAGATTGCTCAGCGCATTACTACCGTTGTGCTGTCACTGCGCAAGAAGGAAGGCATTGCCGTGAAGCAGCCTCTGCAGACCTTGATGATTCCACCCGTGGACGAGGCTCAACGCATCGCAATCGAGAGCGTGAAGCAGATTTTCCTGCAGGAAGTGAACGTGAAGGACGTGAAATTCGTTGAGGGTCAGGGTATCCTGGTGAAGAAAGTGAAGTGTAACTTCCGTACGATGGGTAAGAAGTTTGGCAAGGACATGAAGGCCGTTGCTGCTACTGTTACTGATATGACACAGGAGCAGATTGCTGAACTGGAGACCAACGGAAAGGTGCAGTTGGGTAGCTATGAGATTCTGGCCGAGGACGTTGAGGTAATCAGTGAGGATATTCCTGGATGGCTGGTTGGCAACGATGGTAACCTGACTATTGCTCTCGACATCACGCTGACTGACGAGCTGCGTGCAGAGGGTATGGCCCGTACGCTGGTGAACCGCATTCAGAACATTCGTAAGAAGAGCGGATTGGAGATTACCGACCGTATCCGCGTACAGATAGAACCCAACGCGGCTGTAATGAAGGCTGTGGAGGACTTTGGCGACTATATCGCCCGTCAGGTGCTGGCCGATGAGGTCAAGCTGGAGGCCAATGAGGGACAGTCTGTTGAATTTGATGATTTTAAACTGAATATCAATATTACTAAATCTTAAGACTTATGGCGGAAAAGACACGCTACACTGACGAGGAGCTCGAGGAGTTCCGTCAGATAATCAATGAGAAGTTGGCCTTAGCCAAACGTGACTACGACCAAATGATGGCTTCGCTGACCAATCAGGATTCTAACGATGTGGATGACACATCACCCACCTACAAGGCATTGGAGGAGGGTAGTGCTACGCAGTCAAAGGAAGACTTGATTCAGTTTGCAGCACGTCAGCAAAAGTTTATTCAGGGACTTAAAGCTGCCCTCGTACGTATTGAGAATAAGACATATGGCATTGACCGCATCACAGGAAAACTTATTCCTGCTGAGCGTCTGCGTGCTGTACCTCATGCTACGTTGAGCGTTGAGTCAAAGCAGATTGAAAAGCAAAAGAAGTGAATAAGGCTAAAGAAATCGTGACTAAAGGAAGATTGGCGGTGATACTAATCATCGCCATCCTCCTTATTGACCAGTTTATTAAAATATGGGTGAAGACCCACATGGAGTTACATGAGAGTATCCGAGTGACCAACTGGTTCTATATTGCTTTTATCGAAAACAACGGTATGGCTTATGGTATGCAGATTGGTTCGAAGTTACTTCTTTCACTTTTCCGTGTAGTAGCCATAGGTGCTCTAGGGTATTATATCTGGCTTCAATCTAAAAAAACTAATGTTCGTTGGGGATATATTGTCTGCTTGTCTATGATATTGGCAGGTGCTGCAGGCAACCTAATTGACTGTATGTTCTATGGTTTATGTTTTGATGCCTCTACTGTAGGACACGTTAGTCAGTATGTAGGTTTGGGCAATGGCTATGAGTCGTTCCTCATGGGACGGGTGGTGGATATGTTTTATTTTCCCCTCATTGTCACGACTTATCCCGATTGGTTCCCTGTTTGTGGAGGTGAGGATTTTATCTTCTTTAGTCCCGTATTTAATTTTGCCGACTCGAGTATTAGTGTTGGAGTAGTAGCTTTATTGCTGTTCTTCAGAAAAGAAATCGGTCAGATTTCATTTAGGAAGAAATGAAGAAATATCTACTGTTTGCCGTAGGCGTTTTTACAATGATGGTTGGATGCAAACCCGGTACGCCGAGTGAATATATTCAGCCTGACGACATGGAGGATATCCTTGTTGAGTATCATATGGCTAAAGCTATGGCCGGCCAGTATGACGGGTCATATGAGGAGCGTAATTATCAACAGGCTTTGTATATTGAGGCTGTATTGCGTAAGCATGGTGTGACTCAGGAGCAGTTTGACTCTTCACTAGTCTATTATTATCGTCGTGCTGACAGGTTTGATAAACTTTATCAGAATGTAGCCGACAGACTTGAGGAACAGGCTTTGTCGCTTGGTGCTACAGAAGGTGAGATTGGTAAGTTTGCTTCTCTTAGTGCTACTGGTGATACGGCTAATATCTGGACAGAGCGTTCGCGCTATGCAATGATGCCAGTCCCTCCTTATAATCGTTGGTCGTTTGAAGTGGCAGTAGATACGGCTTTTTATAATGGGGATAGCTTTCTTATGCAGTTTATGTCTGACTTTATGTTCCAGGATGGTATGCGTAGTTGTACGCTAAATATCGCAGTGACCTATGATAATGACACTACAATCAGTAAAAATATAGTGTTCTCTTATGCAGGTCTGACTCAACTGCGTATCCCTGCTTACGAAAATCATGCAGTCAAGCGTCTTCGCGGCTATTTCTATCTGGCTGGTGGTAGTGATCGTACAACGACTACACGCCTTTTATTCCTGGATAATATTCAGTTGATACGTTTTCATAATGAACAGCATGAAGAGAATCAGAAAGATAGCGTCGAATCAGATAGTATTGGAGGACAAATCCGTCTTGACTCAGTCGGTGGTGGAAATCTCCCAAGGGGAGGTCTTAAAATGGTATCCATTGACTCAGGAGTTACCCAACACGGAATGGTTAGGCGGACAAGTTTGCCTGAGAAGAGATAAAGATGGTGTGCTGAGGGCATACTATAATAACAAGGTAGTAGAATAAACAACTAAAAATCTATACGAATATGAATACAAAAGTGCGTTTGGCAGTAATGAACTTCTTGGAGTTCGCTGTATGGGGTGCATACCTCACTTGTATGGGTAATTATCTGGGAAAGGCTGGCCTAGGTGAAAATATTGCATGGTTTTATGCCATACAGGGTATCGTTTCCATCTTTATGCCCACACTAATGGGTATTGTGGCAGATAAATGGATACAACCCCAGCGATTGCTTGGTCTTTGTCATCTGTTGGCTGGTGTCTTCATGCTTGGCTGTTGGTGGATGGGTGTGCAGGCTGGTTTTGGCAACGAATTGCCCAATAAGTCACTCTTTATCGCTATGTATACCTTGAGTGTGGCATTTTTTATGCCTACCATCGCTTTGGCAAACACTGCAGCTTTCTCCATATTGAAGAAGAATGGTATGGACACCGTGAAAGACTTTCCTCCAATCCGTGTATTGGGAACAGTCGGATTTATTGCTACAATGTGGTTTGTTAATTGCGCAGTATGGGAAGATGGTTCGTTTTCGTTCACCCTGGCGGAAAATTCGCATAAGTTCCAGTACACCTATATGCAATTTTTTGTATCAGGTTTGTTGAGTGTCTTGCTCTGTGCTTACTGTTTTACCCTGCCTGAGTGTCCATTGAAGAAACAGGAAGATGGAAAGAACAAATCTATTGTGGAGTCTTTGGGATTGAATGCCTTTAAACTCTTCAAAACCAAGAAGATGGCTTTCTTCTTTATTTTCTCAGCTTTGCTTGGTATGTGTTTGCAAGTGACAAATGGTTATGCAGGACCTTTTATCACGAGTTTTAAGGGTAATCCGGATTTCGCAGATACTTTTGCTGCCAATAATGCAACGTTGTTGACTAGTATCTCTCAGATTAGTGAGGCATTATGTATCTTGATGATACCTTTCTTCCTGAAGCGTTTTGGTATCAAGATAGTTATGCTGATGTCTATGTTTGCCTGGGTATTCCGCTTCGGTTTCTTCGGCGTTGGTGACCCTGCTATGCCTGGTGTTATCTTCTTTGTCCTTTCTTGTATCGTCTACGGTGTTGCTTTCGACTTCTTCAACGTGTCGGGGGGTATCTTCGTTGATCAGGAATGTGCACCCGATATAAAGGCATCAGCCCAGGGCTTGTTTATGATGATGACAAATGGTATTGGTGCTACTATCGGTACGCTGATTGCTGGCGAGGTGGTGAATTACTTCTGTCAGTGGGAAGGTGACTATCTAATGGGTGAGTGGCAGAGTTGTTGGTTTATTTTTGCTGCTTTTGCATTGGTAGTAGGCGTATCATTTGCCTTGGTTTTCAATCCTGATAAGAATAAGAAATAAGTATGAAGCGTACGCTTTTGAGATTTGAGAATGTGCAGCAGGTGGTTGGTGGCGATGGGATGGCTGTCATCATACTGACCGACGGGGAACGAAAACGTGCCTTGTCTGTGGTGTGCGACGAACCCATGAGTCAGCAACTACAGATGCGCATGGCAAATCCAAAGGCTTGCCGGACCATGTTGCCAGAGACACTGGTGAGTCTGTTACCGGAATCCTACGAGATGCTGATTTGTGGACTTTTCGAGGGCCAGTATCAGGTTATGCTGATGAATAATATTGGTGATAGTGTCCGTTTACGCATGAGTGATGCCGTGTTGCTGAGTCTCATATCTGATATTCCGCTTTATATTGAGGATAACTTGATGGAACGGCAGTGTTTTCCTTTCGATGAGAGGGCACAGAAGATTGCGATTCCTATTAATACGATGGACCTTTCCAGACTGCAGTCGGCTTTGGCTGATGCTGTTGAGAATGAGAATTATGAACTAGCTTCACAATTGCGTGACGAAATAAACAAGAGACATCATGAAAGAGACTAGATATTTCTTTGTGCCTGATGCTGCTAAGCAGATAGAATTGCCTGATGATGAAGCCGTTCATGCAGTCAGAGTGTTGCGTATGCAGGCTGGTGACGAGATGATGCTGTTGGATGGTCAAGGCTCTTTCTATCGAGCTGTTTTGACCCTTACTACGCAGAAACGTTGTCAGTATGAGATTGTTGAGACACTGCCTCAGAAACGTCAATGGAAGGGTTGTATTCATCTGGCTATCGCTCCGACCAAACTGATGGATAGGATAGAATGGATGGCGGAGAAAGCTACAGAGGTTGGTCTGGATAAACTGTCATTTTTGGATTGTGCTTTTTCAGAACGTAAGACGCTGAAACTTCCACGTGTTGAGAAAATCGTGGTGTCGGCAGTTAAGCAAAGTCGTAAGGCATATATGCCGGAACTGACGGAAATGACACCATTCAAGAACTTTATTCAACAACACACTTCAGGGCATCGTTATATCGCACATTGCTATGACGAGGTGCCTCGTGTGAACCTGTTTGATGAATTGAAAGCTGTCAATGAGGATGAAGATACTTTGGTGATGATAGGTCCTGAGGGCGACTTCTCTATTGACGAAGTGCGTTTAGCTGTTGACGCTGGCTTTATTTCTGTTGATTTAGGAAAGAGTCGCTTGCGTACAGAGACGGCCGGTCTATCGGCAGTAATGATGATGCAACTTGCAAAACAATGCTGAGCAATTGGTAAAATAATGTTGATATGAAAAAACTACTGATATTTGCGCTTCTTTTTTGTTCTCAACTATCGTTGCAGGCACAGACTGATAGTCTGAATATCCGTGAGGTCTTCAAACTGATGCCTGACAGTCTTTTGCCATATCTGACACAGAACAATAGGCTTGATATGATTGATTTCATGGATGCTAAGATGAAAGCTGCTGTAGATAATCAGTTGGGTGGCGAGAGCGAGATGACGTATCTCTCAGACGACTCCCTTTGTATTAAGATGAATGAGTCGATGACCTTGGAATTGAAGATGCTCCGTGATGAGAAAGAGCCTATTGTCTTTATGAAGCGCACCTATCAAATTACAGAACGCCAAAAGGAGATCCTGATTGGCAGGTATTCATCCTCTTGGCGTCCTATATCTGATGTCTCTGTAAAATCTACGCTTTTAAAACGTGATGAAGAGATGCTTGAGAAATCTTACTTTTGATTACCTTGCTGGCCGCGTCTTTGCTGTTGTTGCATCTGTGGCCAGTTGAACTGAGGTTTGTTGCGATTAAATCGTCTGAACACGTGGCGATAGAATTTATCCTCAGCCTTCAGCACGGCATATACTTTCGATGCTGGCAATAAATCCAAGAAACGTTCGTGGTAAGTTTTCTGTATTCGCTTCATCTCCAAATCGATATCATCACGCTCCTTGATAGCCTTCATGCATGAAGACTCGTCATTTGGCGTCATTGTAACTAGTTTGCGCTGACGATCATACAGTCCGCGTTGTTTGTTCTGCATCTCCCTGTATACGGGGAAGAATTTCGCAGCCTCTTGTGGCGACAATTTTGCCTCGTTGATGATAAATAGATGCAGTTCTGCGTCAAATTTCTCCGGCGAGAATTTCTGCTCCTCCTGAGGTTCGTGTGCACTGATTGTCAGGGCTGCAATGAATAGGAAAAATAACATTAATCCCTTTTTCATAACTTTTCCTCCTTCTTACATATCAGCCAGCAGGCTGGCATAGATTTCATTGTTGTCGAACATGGCATAGTCAGTGGCTTCGTCAATGTACGAGTCATTGTATTCTGTTGCATGTTGAGAGAAATTTCCTTTCATCGTCTCGTTAGTCTGCTTGTCCAGGTTTTGGTAAATGACCACACCAAAGACGGCTATGCAGACGCATGCAGCAGCATAGAGTAGCGGCCTCAGTCGCTTGATTAATGCGGGTTTCTGTTCCTTTTGTGCTGGTATCTTATTCATGATATCGCCCGCCAACTGCTCAAAGTATCCTTCGGGCACCGTAAACGGGTTTTTGTTACCCATTTTGTTTCTAATGTAATCCTCTTCGTAGTTCATAGTTTCGTATCCTTTTTCTTTTTGACGTATAAAAATTATTATGGTTTAATCGAATTGTTTAAAAAACTCTGTTATTTTTTTGACGGCAATATGGTAGGAGGCTTTCAGTGCCCCTTCAGAGGTTCCAAGTGTCTTGCTGATATCGCTGTATTTCATATCATCGTAGTAGCGAAGCAGGAATACCGTACGCTGAACCTCTGGGAGTGACGCGATAGCCTGTTGCAGCTGTGCTTCTTTCTCGTCACCATCAAAATATTCGTCAGCCATCAGTTGGTTGGCGATACCCGTCTCTATATCATCGGCGCTGAGCGTTGGCCTGTTTTTCTGCTTACGTAAGAAGTCGAGCGCCTCGTTGATTGCTATTCGTGACAGCCAGGTAATCAGTTTGGAATCGCCGTGAAAACTGTCAAGCGAACTCCATGCTTTAATAAATGCGTTTTGTAGTACGTCATTACTGTCTTCATGTGTGATGACTAAACGACGTACCTGCCAGTATAGCTGTTCGCTATATTGACGCACCATTACTTCAAATCCCTTGCGGCGTGTGGCTGGGTCTTGAAGGAGCAACTTCAGTTGGTTATCATCTGTTGTTGACATTGTATCTGGTGTTCGGGCTTTAGTGTTTAAGACGCCTTACGGCATAAAAGGTTTAATTCGACGTGCTATTTGTTTGTCGTATTCATAGCGATCAGGCCATGTTTCCCATTTTCCCGTTTCCGGGTTGGGGTAGAGGGTGTAGTAGTCGATGACTACTGGGATATGGGGTTTTACGCTGACATAGGACATCTTGATACCCTTCAGCGGATCCTCTTCGTCTGTATGTTCTCGTTGATAGCGTTTACCTTTATCACCTTCTGGACGCATATCGATGTTCATGCGTATCTTGTCAAGTGTCCACTCTTGAGCATCTGACATCAAAAATTTTATCATGTCGAATGGACGTTGTATACGTACGCATCCATGTGAGATGGTGCGCCTGTCGTAATTAAAGGCATTCTTATTGTTTGTATCATGCAGATAGACATCAAATTGGTTGTTGAAGCGGAAAATGATACGTCCAAGTGAGTTGCGTGGTCCGCTATGCTGAGCCACACGATAGGCTCCGCTACGCAATTGGGTACGAGTGATGTCTTTTGGCGATATGGTATCACCAGTATTTCTATGTACGATAAAATAGTCGTTTCGTGCGAAATAAGCAGAATCGCCGGCATGCTGACTTACCTCGTCACGTAAAATGCTCCCTGGGATATTCCATTCAGGGTTTAGTTGTATCAGTCTTATCTTACTGGATAGTAAGGGCGTCTTTGTTTTCCATGCCCCGCAACAGATGCGCATTGAGAATACACTGTCAGGACGAATGGCCCATAACTGCTGTGACGGGATATTAACAAAAACATGCTTCTGCGTACTGTCTGTTTTTTGTGTGTGACGCCAGCGCAGACGTTCCATGTTACATAGAATGCGTTGACGTCCGTCTGGTGTGGAATCCGTTGTCAGACGCTCCTTTAGTTGATTATATACGGGGTGATGACTCTCTAGTCCTGCCAGGAAAAGCGAGGGATTCTCATCTGCAGCATGTGCAAGTGTCAGTTTTGTAAAATCTTCACTGGGTTGTTCTATGTCTACATCATAAACTATGCGGTATCCACCTTCCTTGCGCTTGTCCAGTCGGTTAAACACCTTATGAGGATTCATAAAACCATAGCGTTGTCCTAAAGCGTAACGTATGTATGCCTTACTGAGATTTAGTTCCAGTTCAGCCATCGTCTTCGTGACGCTAGTATTGGTAGAGTCAAAGTCCAACGTGCGGAAATGCTCCAAGTCCTTTAGAATCTCTGTTGTAAAAAAAGCTTTTGGAGTAAAACCAATCTTTTGAACCTCATTTTCAAGAAAGTGAACTGTCGTCTCAGCTTTCTCTATAAAATCCTCATTTTCGTCGTTCAACCATACCCACTCATTTCCTTCCTGATAATATCTACTTACCAATCTGTCGGCCTCCAATGAGTCTTTGTGATTAGAAATAAATAGCCCAAGACGCTGTTGGGCATCTTGAGCGCTGTCTGCAAGTAATTGCAGTCTTAGTCTTGCGGCCATATCTTCCTGCGACATAAAGATGTCGTTCTTGCAGGCCGTCATAGTAAATAGAAGTGCGCAAGTGAAAAGACTTAACGCAATGTAATCTTTCGTACGGTTTTTCCTACTTTCAGAATGTAGCATCCTTTAGGCAGATTAAGTTCTACGCGTTGTGCAGGTCCTTCAATCTTGTATGATGCTACGGCTTTTCCTGTGAGGGATACAACTTCAAGCACCATTCCGTTTCCACCTTGCACGGTGACGGCATTCTTATCTAATTTTATAGTAGGTGTGGTTTCTTCTACTTGCTCTGCCACTCCCATCTCAGCAATCATTGTCATTGCCTGCGCAGGTATTGCGAAAGCAAGTGATATTGCTGTTGCGATTATGAGTAGTCTTTTTTGCATAAGCGTAATATTTATTTGGGGGCAAAGATAAAAAATATTTTCGAACTTTCCAAATATTTTTGCGAAAAATTCGTTGTTATACATCAAAGACCTTCATTTCGTCGGTTAGATAGGTGTTTGGGAATATCTCTTGTGCTTCTTTCAAAAGCACCGTTTCGTCGTTATATCGTGCGCTGTAATGCCCTAATAACAGCTTCCCAGCCTGTGCGTCGCGTGCAACCATTGCAGCTTGTTGAGCCGTTGAGTGATAGTATTTTTCTGCGCCGTCTTTTTTGTCCTGTGCATAGGTGCTTTCGTGATACAGCGTGTTGACTCCCTTTACCATTTTATGTAGTTCAGGCATGTAACGTGTATCCGAGCAATAGGCATACGAACGTGACGCATCTGCTGGCGTCACTAGTTTCTCGTGGGGAATCAGTGTGCCGTCTGATAGGGTATAGCCTTGTCCTGACTTGATATTATTGATTTGTGACACGGGGATGTTGTACAGATCAATCATCTCGCGTCGGATATGCGGGAGTGAAGGCTTTTCACGGAAAAGATAGCCGGCGCAAGGCATCCTGTGGTTCAGGGGAATTGTCTCTACCGTCAGAGAACGGTCTTCGTAAATCACCTGCTGCTTTTTGGTATCTACACCATGAAATTCCACTTTGTAGCCAATGTCATAGTTGAAAAACATATCCAGTTGGGCTTGCAGCATCGGCCTGAGTTCCTCTGGTGCATGGATGTGCAGTGTGGCAATTCGTCCTAGAAGTCCAAAAGTACTGATGATGCCGATAAGTCCGAAACAATGGTCACCGTGCAGGTGTGTAATAAAGATATGTCCCAGCTTCTCAAACGACAACCCCGAACGTCTTAGTTGTACCTGAGCGCCCTCACCACAGTCCACCATGAATAGTTTACCCCTGCATTCTACGACCTGCATGGATGACATGTGTCGTAATGTAGGCAAGGCACTTCCACATCCTAATATATGTACGCGAAATGGTTCCATTGGCGGTTACATGTCAAATTCATCGTCGTAGCCCTCGTCGAGCACAACGCCGTTAAGATCCTCTTCTGTATATTCCTCACCTGCAGGATGAGTGTATTCGTACGTCTCCTGGTCTTCGTCTGTTGATCGGAGTGTCAATTCATTGTCTGTCAGTTTGATGATATCATACACGAGAATCTCCTCTGCATCGATACCATCTTCCCTAGTTATCGTGAATTGCAACTGTCCATTGAATATCCTCCACGATTTATAGATGATGGTACTCTGATCGATACTTTCAGCTACACCACCTCGCAGAATGCGTACGCCTGTCTCGTTGCTGCCGTCCATTGGGTTTGGCATCACCCAATCGCCGTTGAGCATGGATTTATTGATAACGAGGATTGCCTGTGTCGTGTCAGAGTTGACAATAATTGCCATTTCATCACCAATGGCATAGCCACCCAGTACCTTACCTTTCTCGTTGGCTCTTGCTGTGCTGACGGTAATGGTGTCACCACCGTCAGTAATAATCTGTAAAGTGTTCATGGCAGAGCCCTCTGCACAGAATCCATAAATAGCGGTGTCGCGTAAGAGATAGTCCACTTTTTCTTCTTCAGAAGCATTGCTGTTAGATGTCCCTTTCGGTCCGCAACTGATGCATAACACAATAGCAATAATTGCTGTTATGAATAGATTTTTTTTCATTGTTAGTCAGTTTTATTTTTCTTCTTTCTTTGCTTCATTCCATAGTTTATCCATTTCTTCTAACGACATCTCTGTCAGAGGTTTACCAGCCTTTATACTATGCTCCTCTATGTAGTTGAATCGATGGATAAATTTCCTGTTTGTACGTTCCAGTGCATCGTCAGGATTTAGCTTGTAGAGACGGGCTGCGTTGATGACAGAAAATAAGAAGTCACCCAGTTCGTTGGTCGATTTTTCCTTATCCTCTTTTGCCAACTCTTCCTCTAATTCTCTGAGTTCCTCGTGCACCTTGTTCCAAACATCCTCCTTCTGTTGCCAGTCGAAGCCCACGTTGCGTGCCTTGTCTTGAATACGATAAGCCTTGATGAGCGAGGGTAGGGCAGCTGGCACCCCGCTCAATACACTCTTGTTGCCGTCTTTCTCTTTCAGTTTAATCTGTTCCCAGTTCTGCAACACCTGTTCTGATGTCTTCGCATTGGCAAACTCGCGTTCCGAGTCATCCTCACCAAAGGGCAGAGGCTTAGGGTCTGGAGCACCCACCTGTGACGGATGATAGATATGTGGATGGCGGAAGATGAGCTTGTCTGTTTCTGTGTTCAGTACATCGGCAATATCGTAAAGCCCTTTCTCGCGTGCTATCATCGCATAGAAACACGTGTGCATCAGTACATCACCCAGTTCCTTCATCATGTCGTGCGAGTCACCGCGCATGATAGCGTCGCATAGTTCAAAGGTCTCTTCAATCGTGTTTGGTCGAAGACTTTCGTTTGTCTGTTTTTTGTCCCACGGGCATTTCTCCCTGAGTTGGTCCAGTACGTCAAGTAGACGTCCGAAGGCCTTCATTTGTTCTTCTCGTGTATGCATACCGTTTTTGTCACGTTTTTATTTTGTGATGCAAAGGTACGAAAACTATTCCGAATGACAAAAGATATTTTTAATTTTAAACGGATAAAAATCAGTCATTAAGTTTTCTTTGTTTCAATTTTTCTTTGTACCTTTGCAGGCAAATTTGAGAAAGCATTATTAAATAGGTATGGAAATTGCAAGTAAGTACGACCCAAAAGAGGTCGAAGGAAAATGGTATCAGTATTGGCTTGATAACAAACTGTTCAGTTCTAAACCCGATGGCCGCGAACCCTATACAGTTGTTATTCCGCCCCCCAATGTGACGGGTGTGCTGCATATGGGCCACATGCTGAATAACACAATTCAGGATATCTTAGTTCGTCGTGCCCGTATGGAGGGCAAAAACGCTTGTTGGGTACCTGGTACCGACCACGCTTCTATTGCTACCGAGGCTAAGGTTGTGAAGAAGTTGGCTAGTCAGGGCATCAAGAAGCGCGACCTGACCCGTGAGCAGTTCTTGGAGCATGCATGGGACTGGACCAATGAACATGGAGGCATAATCCTGAAGCAGTTGCGTCGTCTGGGTGCCAGCTGCGACTGGGATCGCACCGCCTTCACTATGGACGAGAAGCGTAGTGAGAGTGTTATCAAGGTTTTCGTTGATCTTTACAATAAGGGTCTGATTTATCGTGGTCTGCGTATGGTCAACTGGGACCCCAAGGCACTGACAGCCCTGTCAACTGAGGAGGTTATCTATAAGGAAGAGCAGAGTCATCTGTTCCACCTGAAGTATTACGTTGACGGCTTGGCATCTCTTGACAACGAAGAGGCCTTGAAGGCTGAGGGCAATGTTATCCATAAGGACGCCAAGGGCTACTATGCCGTTGTTGCCACCACCCGTCCTGAGACTATCATGGGTGATACCGCTATGTGTATCAATCCCAAGGACCCCAAGAACCAGTGGCTGAAAGGCCGTAAGGTCATCGTGCCTTTGGTGAACCGTGTTATCCCTGTAATTGAGGACCGTTATGTGGACATCGAGTTTGGTACAGGTTGCTTGAAGGTGACACCTGCCCACGATACAAACGACTATATGCTGGGTAAAACTCACAACCTCGAGACCATCGATATCTTCAATGCTGACGGAACAATCTCTGAGCAAAGCACTCTCTATGTAGGCATGGATCGTTTTGACTGTCGTAAGCAGATTGCCAAGGACCTGCAGGAAGCTGGCCTGATGGAGAAGATTGAGGATTATGTTAATAAGGTGGGCTATTCTGAGCGTAACCCCGATACAGCTATCGAACCCCGTCTCTCACTGCAGTGGTTCCTGAAGATGCAGCATTTTGCTGACATCGCTCTGCCTCCTGTGATGAACGATGAGTTGAAATTCTATCCTGCTAAGTATAAGAATACCTATAAGAACTGGCTGGAGAATATTCAGGACTGGTGTATCTCTCGTCAGTTGTGGTGGGGACATCGTATTCCTGCTTACTACTACAACGATAACGACGACTATGTAGTAGCTGAGACTCGTGAAGAGGCTCTTAAACTGGCTCAGCAGAAGGATGCCAGCGTGACTGATGCAGATCTGCGCCAGGACGAGGATGCCCTCGATACATGGTTCTCTTCATGGCTGTGGCCTATCTCTTTGTTCGATGGCATCAACAATCCCGGCAACGAGGAGATAAAGTACTATTATCCCACAAGCGACTTGGTGACAGGTCCAGATATCATCTTCTTCTGGGTGGCTCGTATGATTATGGCCGGCGAGGAGTATATGGGTACTTTCCCCTTCAAGAACGTATACTTTACTGGTATTGTTCGCGACAAGCTGGGACGTAAGATGTCTAAGTCACTGGGTAACTCACCTGACCCCATTGATCTCATCGAAAAGTTCGGTGCCGATGGTGTGCGTATGGGTATGATGCTCTCTGCGCCTGCAGGTAATGATATCCTCTTCGACGAGGCACTATGCGAGCAGGGACGTAACTTTAATAATAAGATTTGGAATGCCTTCCGTCTGGTTAAGGGTTGGCAGGTAGCCGATGGTGCAGTCTCTGCAACAAACAAAACAGCTGTAGCCTGGATGGAAGCACGTATCAAGCAGGCCAACGAAGAACTGAAGGACCACTTCTCCAAGTATCGTATCAACGATGCTCTGATGACGGTCTATAAACTCTTCTGGGACGAGTTCTCACAGTGGTATCTTGAGATGGTGAAGCCCGCCTATAAGGATGGCGTGCAGCAGCCTATCGATCGTGAGACCTATGATGCTACTCTGCGTTTCTTTGAGCTCCTGCTCAAGATGCTGCATCCTTTCATGCCTTTCATTACAGAGGAACTTTGGCAGGCTCTCTACGAGCGTAAAGAGGGTGAGAGCATCATGCGCGACAGTCTCGTGCTCGAAGCTCCTACAGCTGAAGAACTGAAGCTCATTGAGAATATCGAACAGGTGAAGCTGGTCGTTTCTGGCGTACGCACCGTTCGCAGTCAGAAGAATATTGCTCCCAAGGAGCAGCTCACACTCCAGACCGTTGGTCAGAACCAGTTCGAGGCCTATAACGACGTCATCAAGAAGATGGGTAACCTCTCTTCTATTGACGTGGTAGAGGCAAAAGACCCCTCTGCTTCTGCTTTCATGGTAGGTACTGACGAGTTTGCTGTACCTCTGGGTGACCTCATCGACGTGGCTGCCGAGATTCAGAAGATGGAAGCACAGCTCAAACACCTTGAGGGATTCAAGGCTGGCGTTGAGAAGAAACTCTCTAACGAGCGCTTCGTTCAGAATGCGCCTGAGGCCGTGGTGGCTCTGGAGCGCAAGAAGTTGGCAGACTCAGAAGAGAAGATTGCCGCTCTGAAGGAATCAATTAATGCACTTAAGAAATAATATTTATCAGGATAATTTATGGAATGGTTTGTTAATCTATTTGCTAATACAAATTCGGTGGCGCACATCGCGTTGATATACGCCATCGTGATTGCCGTGGGCGTGTACCTCGGTAAAATAAAACTTTTTGGAATCTCATTGGGTGTCACCTTTGTGCTCTTCGCGGGTATCGTGGTGGGTCACATCTACAAGATCTACTGTCCGGAGTCAGAATTTGCTGCTCCGGGCGACACGCTGACCTTCATTCAGGACTTCGGATTGATTCTCTTTGTCTTCATGATAGGTCTGCAAGTAGGTCCTGGCTTCTTTGAGAGCTTTGGTAAGGCAGGTCTTAAACTCAACGCACTGGCTGCTTCGGCTATTGTGCTCAACATCGTAGTGATGTTTGCCTGCTACTTTATCTTCTTCTACCAGAAGCATGATGTCAACGACCTGCCTATGATGGTTGGTACCCTTTATGGTGCTGTGACCAACACCCCTGGTCTTGGTGCTGCCAACGAGGCCCTGAACTCAGTGTTTGGACAGTTGAACCTGCCCGTACCTCAGATTGCATCGGCCTATGCTTGTGCCTATCCTTTGGGTGTGCTTGGTATCATTGGTGCCACTATCCTGGTGCGTTATCTCTGTCGTGTGAAGCTCGAACAAGAAGAGGCTGTCCTTGAGGAGCAGGCTGGTGCCAATGCTAATCAGAAGCCTCACCACATGCACCTTGAGGTGTCTAACAAGTATCTTGAGGGCAAGACAGTGCTTCAGGTGCACAACTTCCTGAACCGTGATTTTGTGGTATCTCGTATTCTGCACGATGGTCATGTGTCTATCCCTAATCGTGATACCGTGTTCCATGTGGGCGACCAGATGTATATCGTTTGTGCCGAGGCCGATTACGAGGCTATCGTTGCTTTTATTGGACCTGTTATCGAGGTTGACTGGGAACAGCAGGATCAGCCCCTGGTTTCTAAGCGTGTACTGGTGACCAACCCCAAGATTAACGGTAAATCATTCGGTCAGATGCACTTCTCAAGTGTATATGGTGTCAATGTGACTCGTGTGACCCGTCACGGCATGGATATCTTCGCATCACCCAACCTTCCCTTGCAGGTAGGTGACCGTATTATGGTGGTAGGTCCTCAGGATGATGTTGACCGTGTGGCTAATATGATGGGCAACAGTATCAAGCGTCTGGATGCACCTAATATCGCTACTATTTTCGTAGGTATCATCATTGGTATCATCTTCGGCTCACTGCCTTTCATCCCTGGCATGCCTCTGATGAAGCTTGGTATCGCTGGTGGTCCGCTGATTATCGCCATCCTGATAGGTCGTTATGGCTATAAGATGAAGCTGGTGACCTATACCACCACTTCTGCTAATATGATGTTGCGCGAGATAGGACTGGTGCTCTTCCTTGCCTCTGTGGGTATTAAGGCAGGTGCCAACTTCTTTGATACGGTGATGACAGGCGATGGTGTGCTCTATGTGCTTACCGGTTTCCTTATCACTATTATACCTATATTAATAGTAGGTCCTATTGCCCGTCGTATGAAGTTCAACTACTTCACCATCGCAGGTATGCTGGCCGGTACCTATACTGATCCCCCCGCATTGGCTTATGCCAACAGCATCTGCTCTAAGGAGGCACCCGCAGTAGGCTATTCTACGGTTTATCCGTTTGCCATGTTCCTGCGCATCCTGACGGCTCAGCTCATTGTGCTGTTCTGCTGTGGGCAACTCTTTTAATGCTACGACCTATATAATAATACACGTTTAACAATTACCAATATGACAAACTTAAGACTTATGCTAAGTTCGCTGACATTGCTTGGCTCGGTGGCGATGTTTGGACAAGGTGCCCGCAACATCGTCATCAGCGAGGTGATGACCAGCAACACGCAAAGCATTGAGGATGAGTTTGGTCATCGTGAGGCTTGGGTTGAGTTGGCCAATACATCTTACTCCACCTACAATGTGCGAGGTATGTATCTGACCACCAATCCCAAGGTCCTCGATGAATCGCTCTCTGCCCCTCAGCGCATCTCGATGATGAGTGTCATTCCTAATGGTGACGATCGCACCAATCTGGCTGCCCGTCATTATATGATGCTCTTCTGCAACTCTAACCCTGCACAGGGAAAACTTCACCTCTCTCTTCCTGTAGACAGTACAGGTCCCGTATTCCTTGCTCTTTACAATGCCAATGGCGTAGAACTCATTGACTCTGTCACTATTCCCGTATTGGGAGCCGACGAGAGTTATGCACGCATTGACGGCCATTGGACGGTATGTGGAGTAGGGGATGCCACTCCTGGTCACGACAACAAAGTTCAGGCTAATGCTGCCAAGGGAAAGATTGAGGAGTTCAAGGATAAGGATCCCCACGGCTTCGCTATGGCAATCATGGCTATGGGTATTGTGTTTCTCTGTCTGTCGCTCTTGTGGATTTTCTTCACCGTCTTCGGCATGATTATGCGTCATATGGACACAGCTAAGAAGGTGGTTAACCAGCAGCCTATCAAACCTATCACCAAGACTGTTGCGAAGACGGCCGAGATTGGTCATAAGACCAGCAATCTTCTTCAGGAAGGTTTCGACAAGAAAGGCATCGATATGGAAGTCTATATGGCTGTTATCGGTATGGCACTCCGCCAATATGAGGATGATGTTCACGACGTGGAGAGTGGTATCATCACCATTAAGCCTAAGGACACCGGTTGGGATGATGAGTACACACAGATGACTCAGTTGCACGACCCGTTCCTCCCTTCCACCCCCCAAGCTCCAATTATTCCTACAACCCCAGAATTACACTAAACCCATGAACAAGTATCAGTATAAAGTAAAAGGCGTGGACTACGAAGTAGAAATCGCCGAAGTAGAAGGCAATATCGCCAAGGTTAACGTCAATGGTATCCCCTTCGAGGTGGAACTGCAGAAGCCTATCAATGCTGCTAAGCATCCCACGATGGGGGCTCCCAAGGTTCAGGCTCCTCAGTCTGCTGCTCCTGCTGCCAAACCCGCAGTTGCCCAGCCAGCCGAGGCTCCAGCAACTCCTGCTGCAGCACCTGCCGCTGGCACTTCTGTCAAGGCACCCCTGCCTGGTACTATCACCGAAATCCGTGTGCAGGTGGGTCAGCAGGTCAATGCCGGTGATATTGTCCTGGTGCTGGAGGCCATGAAGATGCAGAATAATATCGAGGCCGAGACTACTGGTAAGGTAACCTCTATTCAGGTGAAACAAGGCGACAGTGTGATGGAAGGCTCTGTGCTGCTGACCATTGGTTAATTGATAATTGTGAATTGATAATTGATAATTTTTGAATTATGTTCCAGTTTATCATTGACAATTTCAACGAGTTTCTCACCTATACCGGCTTTGCCAATGCCTCGGTGGGCAACTTGCTTATGATCATAGTAGGTGCCGTCTTTATCTATCTGGCTATCAAAAAGGATTTCGAGCCCCTGCTGCTGGTGCCTATTGGCTTAGGTATCATCTTGGGTAATATCCCTTTCCGTGCCGATGCCGGTCTGGAGATTGGCCTCTATGAGGATAACTCCGTACTGAACATCTTCTATCAAGGCGTGCGTCAGGGTTGGTATCCGCCTCTTATCTTCCTGGGTATAGGTGCTATGACCGACTTCTCGGCTCTGCTGGCCAACCCTAAGCTGATGCTGATCGGTGCTGCTGCGCAGTTTGGTATCTTTGGTGCTTATATGCTGGCTTTGGCGTTTGGCTTCGAACCTAACCAGGCTGCAGGTATCGCTATCATCGGTGGTGCCGATGGTCCTACCGCCATCTTCCTCTCTTCAAAGCTGTCGCCCAACCTGATGGGAGCCATTGCCGTGTGTGCCTATAGCTATATGGCGTTGGTGCCACTGATTCAGCCCCCATTGATGCGACTGCTCACCACCAAGAATGAACGCGTTATCAAGATGAAACCCTCGCGTCAGGTCAGTCAGACCGAGCGCATCCTGTTCCCCATTATCGGACTCCTTATCACCACCTTCATCGTGCCTTCAGCCTTACCCCTGTTGGGTATGCTGTTCTTTGGCAATCTGCTGAAGGAAAGTGGTAAGACCACCCGTTTGGCTAAGACGGCAGGCAATGCCTTGAATGATATCGTGGTGGTACTGCTGGGTCTCACCGTAGGTTGCTCTACGCAGGCCAGCGAGTTCCTTACACTCAACACCGTGTTTATTTTCGCCATCGGTGCCTTCGCCTTTGCTATTGCCACCGCCAGCGGCGTGTGCTTCGTGAAGTTCATGAATCTCTTCCTGCCCAAGGATAAGAAGTTGAACCCCCTGATTGGTAATGCTGGTGTCAGTGCCGTTCCTATGGCAGCTCGTATCAGTAATAATATGGGTTTGGAGTACGACCGTCACAATTTCCTCCTGATGCATGCTATGGGTCCCAATGTGGCTGGTGTCATCGGTTCCGCCGTTGCTGCCGGTGCTCTTCTGGGTTTCCTGTCGTAATGAAGTCAGGTACATAAAATATCATGAGCCGCAATCTCGGATTATCAGGGATTGCGGCTCATCGTTTGTATGCTAATAGGGGGCTATTTTTTGAACACAAAAAAAGAGGATATATCAAAAGATATATCCTCACGTTTCCTTTAGTTCGCTAAATTACTCAGCAACAACAGCTGTATCAACGGCAGCGCTGTCAACAACAGTAGTGTCAACAACAGTAGTGTCAACCTCAGCGATTGAATCTGTAGCAACCTCCTCAGCGGGTTTGTTACCATTACCACAAGCTACGAACATAGCTGCAACTGCGAACATAAATGCAATCTTTTTCATTTCTTTTTTGCTTTTTAAATCTGTAAAACAATCATTTGTTTATTAAAACGATGCAAAGGTAGGTATTTTTTTGATACGATGATACATTTTTTTCAATTTTTTTTTGATGATTTTTGTAACTTTTTTGTAAATGCTTGTAAATCAGTTGAATATGAAATGTTAAAAATAGTATACAAACGACACTTAAATGAAATTAAGACAAAAAAGCGTGTTTTTCGCCAATTAATGTGTACCTTTGCAAAACAGAAGATAAATGATATGATAGATACATCTGCCTTTCAAGGCAAAACAGCAGTATATTATACCTTAGGGTGTAAGTTGAACTTTTCTGAGACATCAACTTTCGGTAGGATGCTTCAGGAGATGGGCGTCCGCACAGCCCATAAGGGCGAGCCAGCCGACATCTGTCTGATAAATACCTGTTCGGTGACCGATGTGGCCGATCATAAATGTCGTCAGGCTATTCATAGAATGGTACGCGAGAATCCTGGCGCTTTTGTAGTAGTGACAGGTTGCTATGCCCAGTTGGAAGCCGAGACTGTGAGTAAGATAGAGGGCGTGAGTCTGGTGTTGGGATCTAATGAGAAGGCTAATCTCGTGCAGTTCCTGTCAGAAGCTTTTGTAAACCGTAATAATATCGCGACTTACAAGACTGAGAAGACCAAAGATATCAAGACCTTTGCGCCATCGTGTTCAAGGGGAAATCGTACCAGGTATTTTCTGAAAGTGCAGGATGGCTGCGACTATTTCTGTACCTATTGTACTATACCGTACGCGCGTGGGTTCAGTCGTAACCCAACGATAGCTTCATTGGTAGCACAAGCAGAACAGGCAGCAGCAGAGGGAGGAAAGGAAATCGTGCTCACGGGTGTGAACATTGGCGACTTCGGTAAGACCACGGGTGAGAAATTCATCGACCTGGTGAAAGCCCTTGACCGTGTAGAGGGCATCAGTCGTTATCGAATCAGCAGTCTGGAGCCCGACCTGCTCAGCGACGAACTCATTGACTACTGTGCCAGGGAGAGTCGTGCCTTTATGCCCCATTTCCATATTCCCCTACAGAGTGGCAGTGACGAAGTGTTGCGCCTGATGCATCGCCATTACGACCGACAGCTCTTTGCTGATAAGATCATGCGTATCAAGGAACAGATGCCCGATGCTTTTATCGGCGTGGATGTGATGGTGGGATGCAGAGGTGAGACACCCGAGTGCTTCGAGGATGCCTATGAGTTTGTCAAGTCCCTGCCCGTCACCCAACTGCATGTGTTCCCATACTCAGAGCGTCCAGGCACATCAGCTCTGAAGATCAACTATGTGGTGCCTGAGAAGGAGAAGAAACTGCGTAGTAAGCGATTGCTGGAACTGTCTGACGAGAAGACCATCAGTTTCTATGAACAGTATATTGGCCAGGAAGCTGAGGTACTCTTTGAGAAAGCTACGCGCGGACGTGCCATGCATGGGTTTACCAAGAATTATATTCGTGTAGAACTGTCGCCTGCAGATGCAAAACCAGAATTTGACAATGAACTGATTCAGGTGCGCATGGGTGATTTCAACCACGATAAGACCGCCTTAAAAGCCACGATTATCAATGGATAAGTTAGCTATCGTCATATTAAACTGGAATGGCGCAAAGATGCTTCGCCAGTATCTGCCCAGCGTATTGGAATATTCAAGGGACGAGGCCGTGGTCTATGTAGCTGATAACGCCTCTACAGATGAGAGTATCACCTTGTTGAAGGAACTGTTCCCTGAAGTGAAGTTGATCCTGCTGGAAAAGAACTGGGGCTTTGCTGAGGGCTATAACAAAGCCCTGGAACAGGTTGATGCCGAGTATTATCTGCTGCTGAATAGCGATATAGAGGTAACCAAAGGATGGCTGACGCCCCTGCTTGCATTTATGGACGCACATGCTGAGGTTGCAGCTTGTCAACCCAAACTATTGAGCATTTATCAGCGCGACAGTTTTGAGTATGCAGGTGCATGCGGTGGCTATCTGGACCGTTATGGATATCCGTTCTGCCGCGGAAGAGTCTTTGATGTTGTCGAGAAAGACCAAGGACAATATGATGAGCCTGCAAAGATACATTGGGCTACAGGTGCAGCTCTCCTCGTGCGTGCGCGTATATATAAAGAGGTGGGCGGACTGGATGGCCGCTTCTTTGCCCATCAGGAAGAGATTGAGATGTGCTGGCGTATGCGTATCCGTGGATACCAGCTCTACTGCCTGCCTGAGAGTAAAGTCTATCATGTAGGAGGTGGTACGTTGCCAAAGTCGAACCCCATGAAGACCTACCTGAATTTCCGCAATAACCTGACGATGCTGTACAAGTGCCTGCCAGAGAAAGACCTGAAGCCCGTGATGCGCTCGCGCTGGTTCCTGGATTACCTGGCTGCTTTCCAGACGCTGTTGCTGAAGCGTAACGTGGGCGACTTCAAAGCCATTTTCCGAGCCCGTCGCGACTTTAAGCGCTGGCGCAGGGATTTTAAAAACGACCGTCAGCAGATTCAGCAAAGTAGGGTAGCTGCCCATGATGCAGAGTTCGCGCCATTCCTGTTGCTTTGGCGATACTACGCAAAAGGCTGTAAGACGTTTAGTCAGTTAGGACAATAAAACAAGCGGCACTCATTTTCCAATGGGTGCCGCTTTTGTTGTATTGCCTTTCCTTTATTTCAAAGGCTTGATGGCAAATGTGAAGTCATACTCCTTGAAAGGAACGCGATACTCATTGAGAGGCCATGCACCCCATGAGTTCACGCAACCCAGGCCCAACTGACGCTGCTGGATATGAACGCTGGTGTAACCTGACGGAACCAGGTCGCCACTATGACGTCCCCAAGCCTTGTCCTTATGAGGACCGTCGTCAAGCTGGCCAGTGGTGTAGGGCAGGGCAGAAGCCTCCATCGGTGCGTTGGAATAGAACTGCAGCCCCTTTCCGCTTTGGTTGATGACTGAGAACCAGCGTACGTCAACGTGGTTACCACTCTCCTGTGGACGGATATACTCAAAATACTCATCCTTCACGGCATTCCTATACACGCCCAGGAACTCAGAATCCTTACGGTCGCTGTAGGTCTCGACAGGACCACGTCCGTAATACTCCACCTGGTCGTACTGCTTAGGCATCTGGATACCCATGCCGAAGCGGAACATCTCGCTCATCTTGGCTTCACCCTCAGGCTTCAGCTGCTCACGTACAATCACTTCACCATCAGCAGTGAGGGTGTAGGTCATTGTGAGGATGGCAAAAGCCGGACGACGCTCATCGCGGTTTCTTGGACCTGCCGTGCGAGTGGCGGGTTCGCGCAGTTCTATGGTGACGGTAACGGAATTGTCGCCTGTCTTGAAATCTTTCACCCTTGTCTCAGGACTCTTCCAGGCAGAGAAGCGATTCTGCAGCTGAGCACCATAGTCATTATCCGTTGGAGCACGCCAGAACTCAGGCACGATGCTCTCACGGAACTGCAACATATCCTGACCATCCACAGTCAGATAGTCTATCCATCCGTTCCAACGACCGATATAGAGATCGGTGCCTGCAGCAGAGAGTTTCACGTAAGTGTTGGTCTCTTCCTTCAGAACCTCAGCTGTCTCCTGTTTCAGTTCAGGATACTTGTACTCGTTGATGCAGAACTGCTGCTTTGCCAGTACCTGACCTTTCTCTATGAGAGGTGCGCCGTTCTTTGACTTGAAGTAGAACGAAACGAAAATCTCGTTGTCACCATGATGACCCAATACGCGCTCAATGACCTTCTGCATCTCTTCAGAGGTGATCACCTTGCGCTGCTGTGGCTGGATGCCATTGATATCGATAGTGCCTCCGTGGCCAAAGGTCATGCCGCTGGGACGATTAGCACTCTCATGGTGATGACTGCCTGCGCCACCTACAAACCATTCCAGTTGCAGGTCGTCGAGCGTCTTGAAGAAATTCTCGTTGTAGATCTCAAACTTACCAGCTTTCAGGTCCACATCCTTCACCCATACGCTCTGATAATAGTAGCCTACCTCGTAGGCATGAGGATTCAGACGACGGTCTGGTGCGATGATACCATTACAGTTGAAGTTATAGTCGGAAGCAGGATACTTACCGTAGTCGCCACCATAGGTAAAGATGGTGCGTCCTGTTACAGGACTCTTGTCGCGCATACCCTGATCCACGAAGTCCCAGATATAGCCACCCTGATATTTCGGATACTTACGTACCAGGTCCCAGTATTCCTTGAAACCACCCATGGAGTTACCCATGGCGTGAGCATATTCACACTGGATGAGTGGACGGGGATTGCTGCCCTTTGAGTAAGCCTCACAACCCTCGTAGCCATAGTACATCGGACAGAAAATGTCTGTCTTTCCGTTCTGGCCAGCCTGCTCATATTGTACAGGACGAGTCTTGTCGGTAGCCTTTATCCAGTCGTAAGCCTTCTCGAAGTTAGGACCATAGCCCGCCTCGTTGCCCAGGCTCCATACGATGACAGATGGATGGTTCTTGAACGACATGACATTACCCTGGTTGCGCTCCAGGTGCATCTTCTCAAAATCCGCGCGCTTAGCCAGTGTGCGCTCTCCGTAGCCCATGCCGTGACTCTCCAGGTTGGCCTCGGCAGTCAGATAGATACCATACTCGTCGCAGAGGTCGTACCAACGGGGATCGTCAGGGTAGTGGCAGGTGCGCACGGCATTGATGTTCAACTGCTTCATAATCTTGATGTCCTGGATCATGCGCTCTATAGAGACGATATAACCGCCATCAGGGTCCAACTCATGACGGTCGGCACCTTTTATTAATATAGGCTGACCGTTCAGCAACAGTTGACCGCCCTTGATTTCAATATGACGGAAACCTACGCGCTGACGGATGACCTCAAGTACCTTGTCGCCCTTCTTCAATGTGATAAACACGTTGTAGAGGTTGGGCACCTCGGCCGACCAGGGCTTTACGTTCTCCAGACTTACCTCATTGCCGTTCTTGTCTTCCAGACGCTGCTCGATGGTAGTTCCCTTCGGCGCTTTTGCGTCAATCTTCAGTACACCTTTGCCAGCAACAAAGTCCTGGCTGACTGTCAAATCCTCGATATGCATCTTCGGACGGGCATACAGATATACCTCGCGAGCAATACCTGTGAAGCGCCAGAAATCCTGGTCCTCCAGGTAAGAGCCGTCGCACCAGCGCATCACCTGCATGGCAATCAGGTTCTTGCCTTTCTTCAGGTACTTGGTAATGTTGAACTCGGCAGCTACCTTTGAATCCTCCGAGTAGCCTACGAACTTACCGTTGACCCATACCTTCAGGTTGCTTGTTGCCGAACCCACATGGAAATAAACCTCCTGTCCGTTCCAGTCGCCGGGCAGGTTGAACTCACGGCGATAAGAACCCGTGTAGTTGTTGGTCTCACCGATAAAGGGAGGATTACTGTTGAATGTGGTACCCCATGCATAACCCACGTTCTTGTAGGTCTTGTCACCATAGCCCTCAATCTCAAAGAGACCAGGTACGGGGAAGTCCACCCATTTCGAATCGTCAAACTTCAACGAGAAGAAATTGGCAGGTGCCAGGTTGTGGTCCTTCACGAAGTTAAAACGCCATTTGCCTTCCATCGACAAGTATCGACCCGACTTCGTCTTGTCGTTTGTCTTAGCCAGTCCGGCATTCTCGAAAGCAAAGAAATCTGCACGACGCGCCTCACGGTTAATCTGGTTGACTGCCGGATTCTTCCATTCCGGTTCCGCGGCAGCAAATCCCTGTGCCGTAGTCATTAGCGCTAATGCTAAAAAGAAATGTTTGAGCATAAATAATTAATGTAGTTATTGATAGTTTACTATTTCGTGCAAAGTTACGAAATTATTTCCGATTCTGATTCAATTTGTAGAATAATTTTTATACCTTTGCACGCACAATAACGGAAAATCGCATGAAACATAAACTTAACATCATTCCTTTGCTCCTTGTAACGGTAGCTTTCGGCCTGATTGCGTGGGCTCTGGTGCACTATGAGGAGAACTATCTCTGGAAGGTCCAGGAGTTGAACCTGTTCCTTGATACAGCATTGTTTTTTAAGCAGCAGATGGTCGTTTCGGGTGGCATCTTGACGTATCTGGGTACCTTCTTCACCGACTTCTTCTATCACTCGTGGCTTGGCGTGCTCATCCTGTGTGCCTGGTGGGCTGTGCTGCTGGTTCTCTCGGCCCTTACCTTTAAGGTGCCGTTGAAGTGGCTCACGGTTTTGCTTGTTCCTGTGGCATTGTTGCTGCTGAGCAATGTGGAACTGGGCTATTGGATTTATTACCTGAAACTGCGAGGCTATTTCTTTGTGGCCACCATAGGTCTTACTGCCGGCATCGCCAGCGTGTGGGGTTTCAGGTGTCTGCCTAAGATGGTCCGTCCTGCGTATATCGTTGCCGGTTCGGCCGTGCTTTACCCGCTGCTGGGCTTTTATGGTTTGCTGGCAGTGGCACTCATGGGTCTGCTTTCCTGGCGCCTGAAGGACATGTCCCTGAAACTGCGACTCCTGAATACCTTCCTGGCGTTGGCCGCAATCATCGTTGTGCCGATGATCTATTATCAGCAATGCTATTATCAGACCAATTCCGAGGATATCTATTTCACGGCTCTTCCACTCTTTGAGATGGACGATTTCTTCGCCAGCTATTACATCCCCTTCATCCTGCTCACCGTCTTCTATGCCTTGATGGCGCTCAGCTATGGCCTATGGGGCAGCGGACAGGTTCGCAAGCCTGTCATCTGGGGCCTGGTTCAATGTTTGCTGATAGGCGGTCTTGTGTATGGCGTTCAGAAATACTGGTATAAGGACTATAATTTCCATAAGGAACTGGCCATGAACCGTGCTATGGAGGCTGGCGACTGGAATGGCGTGATCCGTGAGGCCGCCAACCTGCAGGATGAACCTACCCGCAGCATCGTGATGATGAAGAACCTGGCGCTCTTCCGCCTGGGACGCCTGGGTGATGAGGCCTACCATTATCGTCAGGGAGCCAAGGCCAGCAACACCCCGATAGACATCCGTATGACGCAGGTCGTTGGCCGTGATATCTATTTCTATTTTGGTCAGCTTAACTTCTGTCACCGCTGGTGTCTGGAGGATGGTGTGGAGTATGGCTGGCGTGCCGTCTATCTGAAGTACATGATTCGTTGCTCGTTGATGGACGAGGAATATGAGGTGGCTGCAAAATACATCAATATCCTGAAGCACACGCGCTATCATCAGGCGTGGGCCGAACAGCAGGAGCAGTACCTGCATCATCGTGAGAAGTTGAAGGCCAGCAAGGAATACGGCCCATTGTTCCATCTGCGTGATTTCAAGGATCAGCTGAGTAGTGACAACGGACTGGTTGAGTATTTCCTGATGCACCTTCTGGTCAATGTTGAGACGGATGATCCTGAGATGCAGGAACTGGTGCTCTTTGCTGCCCTTTGGACCAAGGATATTCCTACCTTCTGGCCCAGGTTCAATAAGTATGCCGTTCTGCATCAGGGTAAGCTGATGCCTCGTCACTATCAGGAGGCTGCCTATCTCTATGGCAATCTGGAGCATCAGGTTGATATCAGTCGCATGCCTTTCGATGCCCAGGTCAAGGAGGACTACGAGAATTTCATGAAGCTGGCCCAGAGTTGTGCCGGCATGACGGAGGCCCAGATGCGTCCCGTCTTCTATCCCCGTTTCGGTCATACGTTCTACTATGACTATTTCCTTATTAGAAATCAGAAGTTGTATTGATTATGAAATATATCCATTTATTGTGCCTTGGGGCACTCCTGGCGTTGGCCTCATGTGGAACGAAGGTTCCTGACAGTTTTATCGAAGACGAGCATTTGCCTAAGATATATCCCGACTATACGGATGTGACCATTCCTGTGAATATCGCTCCGCTCTCGTTCCAGTTGGAGCAGGAGGCCGACGAGGTGGTGACGCGTTTCTCCTATGGCGATATGGAACTGGTGTGTGGCGGTGTCAAGGCCCAGCCTTCTGTTGATGACTGGCATCAGTTGACAGCTGCTGCCCAGGGCCACGATATCACCGTTGAGGTCTTTGCCTGCAATGGCGGACAGTGGAAGCGCTTCAAGCCCTTTGCCTATCATGTGTCTGCCGACAGTATTGACGCTTATCTCTGCTATCGTCTTATCTCTCCTTCCTATGTCACCTACGAGGAACTGACGCTGAATCAGCGTTGCCTTGAGACGTACGACGAGAAGGTGATGGTCGACAATCTGCTGTGCAGCACCGAACAGGACGGACAATGTGTCAACTGCCACAATTTCCAGCAATATAATCCTGAGCGCATGCTCTTCCATGCCCGTCAGAATCATGGTGGCACCATCATGGTCTATGATGGCAAGGTCAGCAAGGTCAATATGCGCAACGATTCCCTGCTCTCTGCAGGTGTCTATCCCACCTGGCATCCCACATTGCCCTTGGTGGTGTTCTCTACCAACAAGACGGGACAATCGTTCCATACGCGCCATAAGAATAAGATTGAGGTGTTCGATTCCGCCAGCGATATCATAGCCTATGATGTCAGGAACAACGAGGTGACGAATATCGAGAACGACTCTACTGAGTTTGAGGTGTTCCCCTTCTGGGCACCC